>OIYX01000704.1_pt1 | contig 11192 bp, 9 predicted proteins | sample 1588431 | NCBI WGS metagenome assembly OIYX01 (sample SAMN03283241) | human gut metagenome | biome: human-associated habitat; material: feces | host: Homo sapiens | place: Peru | collected 2012
AGGTCTGTAAGTCGCCCCTTTGTCAATGAAGTTCGCAATCTCCAAAGCCTGAGCGATGGCGAAGATACGGAGGTCGGTAGGATTAGAAAGCTCCTCATCCAGGTTATCAAACTTGGTGTGGTCGTTTCCTACGAAACCGTGCATTCCCTGACCAATCATACGGAGACCCTTCTGGAGCATCTCCTCGAATGAACGGCCGATAGACATGATTTCGCCTACAGACTTCATGGAAGAACCAATCTTGCGGCTTACACCGGCAAACTTGGTAAGGTCCCAACGAGGAATCTTACAGATCATATAGTCGAGTGATGGAGCTACATAAGCTGAGTTTGGAGTACCCATCTCGCCAATCTGGTCGAGTGTGTAACCGAGGGCAATCTTAGCAGCAACGAAAGCGAGCGGATAACCTGTAGCCTTAGAAGCAAGAGCAGAAGAACGGCTCAAACGAGCGTTGATCTCGATGATACGATAGTCGTTGGTCTCTGCGTTGAAAGCATACTGGATGTTGCACTCACCCACAATGTTGAGGTGGCGAACGCACTTCACAGCGATGTCCTGCAACATCTTCACCTGCTCGTCGGTAAGAGAACAGGTAGGAGCCACCACGATAGACTCACCTGTGTGAATACCTAATGGGTCGAAGTTTTCCATAGAGGCAACGGTGAAGCAACGGTCGTTCGCATCACGGATGCACTCAAATTCAATCTCCTTCCATCCCTTCAAACTCTCCTCAACGAGAACCTGAGGTGCAAAAGTGAAGGCAGATTCAGCGATTTCCTTGAATTCCTCTTCAGTCTTGCAGACACCAGAACCGAGACCACCCAAAGCATAGGCAGAACGGATCATGATAGGGTAGCCGATATTGCGTGCCGCAGTCACAGCTTCTTCCATGTTCTCGCAAGCATGGCTTACAGGAACCTTGAGGTCAACCTTGTTGAGCTCCTTCACGAAGAGATCACGGTCTTCTGTGTTCATGATAGCCTCAACAGAGGTACCTAACACATCCACACCATACTCCTTGAGCACACCGCTGAGATAAAGTTCTGTACCAACGTTCAAACCCGTCTGTCCACCCCAAGCGAGCATGATGCCGTCAGGGCGTTCCTTCTTGATGATTTCAGTCACAAAAAAAGGTGTCACCGGCAAGAAATAAACCTTGTCAGCAATACCTTCACTGGTCTGAATTGTAGCAACGTTGGGATTAATGAGGACAGAACTAATGCCTTCCTCACGCAAAGCCTTGAGAGCCTGCGAACCGGAATAGTCAAATTCACCTGCCTGGCCGATCTTCAAAGCACCGGAGCCCAGAACGAGGACTTTCTTAAGCTGTTTCTTCATATTTAATAACTATAAGTATATTCTAACTATAAGTAATAAATTCTATAAGTATCATCTGAAATGTCTTATGCTTAGTTTTGCAATTTGGGTACAAAAGGCAAATACACTATTTTGGGTTGCAAAGTTACGACATTTATTTGAATTTACCAAATTTTTCTTGTGCCAGTTCTTCGTTAAATAATATCAATTATTACTTTTTATTTTTTTATAATGTCTTATTTTTCGGATAATTTTGTTACTTTTGCGCTCGCTACGCAAAATTGTAGCTTAAGAAATTAACATAGAACAAGATTTAATATAATAATGAGAGTCGGTTTATTTGTCCCTTGTTATGTAGATGCCTTATACCCTGAAGCTGGTGTGGCTACATACAAGTTGCTCAAACACTACGGTGTGGATGTGGACTATCCAGAGAAACAGACTTGTTGCGGTCAACCGATGGCGAATGCGGGTTTCCAAAACAAGTCAGAGAAGGTCATCGAGGCTTTTGATGATCTTTTTAGAGACTACGATTATATTGTAGCTCCTTCTGCCTCGTGTGCAGCTTATGTAAAAGTGTATTATCCTAAGATTCTGGAGGGTAAGCATGAGTGTGTATCTTCCGGTAAGATAATGGATATAGTGGAATTCCTGCATGATGTGCTGAAAGTAGATCATGTGCCGGGCAAGTTCCCTCATGTCGTGAGTGTTCACAACAGTTGCCATGGCGTCAGGGAATTGGGGTTGTCATCACCTTCAGAGAGAAACGTCCAGCCGTTCAATAAGATTATTGATTTATTGAATATGGTGGATGGAATTACCATTCATGAACCGGAACGTAAGGATGAATGCTGTGGATTCGGTGGTATGTTTTCTATCGAAGAGCCCGCTGTTTCTACCCGTATGGGTGAGGACAAGATCAGACGCCACATGGCAACGGGAGCGGAATATGTTACCGGTCCGGATTCTTCCTGTCTGATGCACATGGCAGGCATTGCCAAGAAGGAGAAAATGCCTATTCAATTCATTCATGTTGTACAAATTTTAGCTGCAGGACTATGAGTACAGAACATTCCAAGAGAGCCGCTAAGTTTACGGCAGATGTAGAAAAGACCACCTGGCATGATGCTACCTTCTGGTCTGTAAGACAAAAGAGAGATAAGATGGCGCATGAACTTCCGGAATGGGAAGATCTTCGCGAACTGGCTTCTGAAATTAAGATGCATACGATTACCCATCTGGCAGATTATCTTGATGTTTTTTCCAAGAATCTGGAGAGTCGTGGTGTCAAGGTGCATTGGGCAAAGGATGCGCAGGAATTTAATGAGATTGTGCTCGGCATCCTGAATGATCATCATGTGAAGAAAATGGTGAAATCAAAGTCTATGCTTACCGAAGAGTGTGAGATGAATCCTTATTTGGAAAAGCATGGTATTGATGTGGTGGAAACCGACTTGGGTGAGCGCATTATCCAACTCTTGGGTCAGAAACCGAGCCATATCGTGATGCCTGCCATTCATCTCAAGCGTGAAGAAGTGGGCAAGATGTTTGAGGAGAAAGGAATCTCTAAGGAAATAGGAAATTATGACCCAACTTATCTCACCCGCTGTGCCCGCCATCATCTTCGCAACCAGTTTATGGAGGCTGGAGCAGGAATGACCGGATGTAATTTTGGAGTGGCTGAAACGGGTGATTGCGTGGTTTGTACCAATGAAGGTAATGCAGATATGACTACCTCCATGCCTAAGCTTCATATTGTGGCGATGGGTATTGAGAAGTTGGTTCCTGATTACAAGTCTTTGGCAGTATTCCAGCGTCTGCTTTGCCGTTGCGGTACAGGTCAGCCTACTACGGCTTTCACTTCTCATTTCCGTCAGGCTCGTCCGGGTGCAGAAATGCATGTGGTTCTGGTGGATAATGGCAGAAGCGATATTCTTGCAGATAAAGACCATTGGCAGACTTTGAAGTGTATGCGTTGCGGTGCCTGCATGAATACTTGTCCTGTCTATCGTCGTTCCGGCGGATACAGTTATACTTATTTCATTCCTGGTCCTGTGGGTGTGAATTTGGGTATGCTGAAGAATCCTCAGAAATATGCGGATAATGTTTCTGCCTGCACCTTGTGTCTGTCGTGTGATAATGTCTGTCCTTCCAAGGTGGGTCCGGGTTCCCAGATTTATGTCTGGCGCCAGAGCCTTGACAGATTGGGTAAGGCTAATCCGATCAAGAAGGCGATGTCCAGCGGTATGGAATATCTCTTCGACCGTCCTTCACTTTATACCACAGCCTTGAAATTTGCGCCACTTGCCAATCTGATTCCAGAGTGTTGCACACATTTCAGTAATTGGAATGCTTGGGGTATTGGCCATGCCATGCCTGAGTTTGCGAAGAAGAGTTTTCATCAGCTTTGGAAAGAAGGAAAAGTGATTTAAGTGAAGAGTGAAGAACGAAGAGTGAAGAATTCAACGGCTTTACTAATCATAAAGTTCAAAGTTTAAAGTTCAATGAAGAAAGAAGATTTCCTGAATAAGTTGCGTAAGAATACGCACGTTCAATTCGATATGCCTGCCGTAGATGTGAAGGGTATCCAGTATGAGGATACGCTGAAACAGTTTATTGAGATGACGGAATCGGTAGGTGGCCACGTGATAGAAGCGAAGGAGGGTGAGAGTATGGATGAGCTGGTGAAGAAGGCTTATCCTGAAGCCAAGGTCTTTGCTTCTCATCTGCCAGAAATCACGATTGCCCAGAAGAATCCGGATACTGTGGCTGAGGCCAACGAACTGAATGGTACGGATGTCTGCGTAGTCCGTGGACAGTTGGGCGTAGCTGAAAATGGTTGTGTCTGGATTCCTCAGACCATGAAGGAGAAGGCTGAACTTTTCATTTCAGAATACTTGGTTATTATCCTTGATGAGAAGTCTGTGGTAAACAATATGCATGAGGCTTATGCCCGCATCGAGATGGATCCGAAATATAATTTCGGTACATTTATCAGTGGACCGAGCAAGACTGCTGATATTGAACAGGCTCTTGTTATGGGAGCGCAGGCGGCCAGAGGTGTGACAATCGTGCTTTGCTAAAAAGTAATAGGTATATAAAAAACAACTGTTAACTGTTGACTGTTTGCAGTTCATTTAGCAGAATCTATATATAAAGAAAATCCCGGAAACATCTTGACTGAGTTTCCGGGATTTTCTTATATTGTTCTTTCTAAAGTTTCTATTTTCAAGTATTTGAAGAATTTCTACAGTTCCCATTCGTAAGTATCATAAACGACGCCTCTTCCTCCAAATCCTTCTTTCTGGTGGATGAGATTCTCATTGAGATAAGTACCTTGCTGCTCGGTTGATTTTCCAAAATCAAAATAGGTCGTATTCCATTGCTTTTGGTTGATCAACTCATCAAAGAGCAGGTCGAGTGCTCCCTCTTCTTTCCCTTGAGGTGATGCAGCGATGTATTGGGTATGCGTCACTTGCGGGGTGATGTAGATGAGGCTTCCTGCGAGAACGTTGTGGTTTCCTGCATCCTTTACCACATAGCCCTTGATGTTTTCTGGGAATCGTGTCATCAGAAGTTTCAATTCCTCATAGGTGTGAACTGGAGCAGTATGATATTTGTGCTGGAGATTCGTATTGAGAATGTTCCAGAACTCCCAGATATCATTCATGTTTGCTTCATGGATAGACAAGTTGCAGCGGTTGGCCTTATGAATTCCTCTTCTTCTTTGTTCGGAAAAACGCAGTTTATGCATCAGGGGAATGGTGGTGGAGATTTCTCTTGACAACAACCGTGCCTTACATGTTTGCATGATGGCATAGAGATCTTCCTCCGATGGAATATTGTGGTAAATCCAAGGTATTGCTTTGTATATGACTTTCTGAAAACCTCTTTCTTTCAGATAGATATTGATAGCATCAAATACCTGACAGGTGATGGCTGCTGTCATTTTGTTGCAGGTCAGCAGTCCGCCGTATGTGAGTCCCTGATGTGAAACAAGGGTTTTATCTACAACTTCATTTGCTGGCAGCAAAGCACAGAGTTTTCCGTTATAGAAAATCATCAGGGAATGGTCATGAAATCTGTCCTGATGATAATCCATATAGTTTCTGTCAAAAAGAAACGTACCTTGCCTGGATTTTGCCACGAAGTCATTCCAGTCTTGTTTCTCTTGGGGTGTATATCTTTTGATTTCTATCATTTTGGCTGAAGTTTTTATTTCCCGGCTTCTCTTTCTTGGATGTAATCGATGAAGTCTTCATATTCATAGAGATAGTCTTCCGGCTCATACAGTCTGGAGGCTAAGACCAGACAGACGGCACCTGATGAGAAATCATCAATGGTTCGCCATATTTCCGTATCGAGCAGAAGTCCCTGGTCAGGGCGGTTCAGGAAGTAGTCCTTTTTCTCATGTCCATCGTCCAGATGAACGGTAAAGGAACCGCTGGCGGCTATGATGATCTGCTTCAGCTTTTTGTGAGCATGTCCTCCGCGGCTTTCTCCTCCCGGCACGTCGTATATCCAGTAGAGGCGTTTGGGCACGAACGGCAGACCCGCATCCTTGTCTGTGCAGGAACAGTAACCTTCTTCCTCCTTTTTATTTAATTGTATGATTCTTCCTAATTCTTTCATGACTTAATATACTCGCATTTATAGAAAGAACGCATAATCGGCGATATTATTGTTTGCCGTTGATTCTTTGTATCTCTTCAGCTATCATTTTAGAATAAATATCAGCTCCTGTTTCATTGAGATGATTGGCATTGTGAAACCATTCTCTGTGCTTTGTGAAGCGTTTGTCGCAGAAATGATTCAGCAAAGGAATCTTCTGAGCTTTGCAGATCTTTTTCAGAGGTATGAATACCGAGTCGCTCTGGTATGAGAGTTGGGGAGAGGCGGCAAATATCAGTTGGATCTGCTGTTGCTGGCAGGTCGTGATGAGTTTCTGCAGGTATTCATATTTCAGTTTGTCATGCTTGTTTTGCGGCAGGTTTTCCGGTATGATGGCCTGGCAACCCTCGTAGGGCACAAATCCCTTTTTGTCAGTACGGTCTTCTGCTCTTGTATCTGCGAGAAGTTTCAGCAGGCGCGAGTTGAAAGGGTAGAACGGAAATAGCATTTTGAAGCGTTCCGTTGCATCCACGTCATGGAAGATAGAGCTGATATGATCGCGCCAATAGTAAGGACGCAGATTGCCGAGATACGTTGTGTTGTCATCTTCCAGCAGGTCGTAGTCTGGTTCCACGTCGTAGATAATGGATTTCACCTTGTTCCTTTCTTCTACCAGTTGCAGCCTGCCATAATTGAAAATGATTCCCATGCGGTCTTCTCCTATATTATAATAAGGTGTAAGATATTGGGGATTATAATGGTGAAGGGCGCGCGATGAACCCATGATCAGATGATCTGCTTTCAACTGGTCATGGATGTATTTCAGTCTTCCACTTTCCCCTTTGGCATGTGATTCCAGAAAGTAAAAGCCTGTGCTGAGGGCTACATAGATGAGTGCCATCAACAGGACGAATACCGATATTTTACCAAAAAACTTTCTCATGACTTTAAAATCTGGCATAAATGAATTGACCTGCATCGAAAACTCCGAAGAGTAGGATGCTTGTAAAGATGAATAGATAGGTGGCCCATCTCACCCATGTCTTTGAATGATAGAACGGATTGCAGGAAGGACGGATTTCGTCTATCATATCCTTGATGAATACGATGGCGATAAAGACATAGATAAACTTCTCGCAGATTCCGAAATGCATGTCCTGACTGGTAAATATCTTTTCTATCACGATCCACGCATCTTCTATCGTATTCATGCGGAAGAAAATCCACAGGAATGTGATGAGGAAAAACGTAAGGACGATTCTTGCCAACCGGATGCTTCTGTTTTTCATGGAGAAATATCTCGGCTTAAGGGCGGAGGATTCTATGTCGGTGGAAGAGAGCTTGGATTCTTTCTTTTTTTGTAAACCGAGCATTTTTTCGATGACCTGGAACAGTCCGTGCAGTAGTCCCCATACGATAAAGGTCCAGTTGGCTCCATGCCAGATTCCGCTTACTGCGAATGTAATGAGGATATTGGCATAGTTCCGTCTTTTCGAGCAACGGCTTCCTCCCAGTGGGATGTAGATGTAGTCTCTGAGCCAATGTGCCAAGGTAATGTGCCATCTGTGCCAGAAGTCTGTGATTCCGATGGAGAAGTAGGGATTGTGGAAATTCTGTTTGAGATTGTAGCCCAATGTGGCTGCTGCGCCTATGGCCATGAGCGAATAGCCGGCGAAGTCTGTATAGAGTTGGATGGAATAGAGAATGGCTGCCATCAGGAGTGATGAACCGCTTTCCTGGAGAAAACCATCAAAAACCGGGTCGATATAGAGCTGCAACCTGTCAGCAATCACTACCTTGAGAAACATTCCCCAAAGTATCATTTTCAATCCTTTTTCTGCCAGTGGACGGTTGAAACCCTGTACCGTGTTCAACTGGGGCATCAGTTGGTCGTATCTGTTGATCGGACCGGCTATCATGGAAGGGAAGAAAGCCATGTAAGTGAGATAGTTCGACAGATTTTGCTCGGCTGGATATTTCTTGCGGTAAACATCGAATACATAGCTCAGAGCCTGGAAGGTGAAGAAGGAAATGCCTAATGGGGCAATGATGGAGAACTGGTTTTCATTCGAGATGAAGCCGAAACTATCCGTGAAGGAACTAAGATTTTCCGAGATGAAGTGTCCGTATTTGAAAACGACAAGCGGAAGAATGGTTGCAATGACTCCTGCACAGATTGTTCCTTTTCCGCAGATAGTTTCTTTCCCGCAGTTCTTCTTCTCCTGGTCTTTCTCCAGATACTTGTTCTGATTCCTTTCCAGATATTTGGCAGAGAAATAGGAGATGAGGCTCACGGCGATAAGAGTGAGGGTCATCCATTTGTTGTAATAGATGTAAATGCCGTATGAGACTATCAGAAAGAAATATTTGCGATACGGAACAGTAAGATTGTTCCCTACCATAAAAATGATAGGGAACAACCAAATGAATAAAAATGAATTATATACCATCTAATGTTTGTAGGGTTAGATGTGTCTTATTCTTTTAAGAATTATTTCTTCATATAAGGATCGGTGCCTAAAACGGTCTTTGCCAGGCGCTTTGCCTTGTCGCGAAGCTGATTGAGGTCAGCATCCTTTTCTCCGTAGCAGAGAACGACGCCCATACGGCGGCCTACGTGAGCCTCTGGCTTTCCGAAAATGCGGATACGGGTATGATCTTCCTTCAGCGCATCCATGAAATTGTAGTTGAGCGGCTCGGTGCTTTCTTCCGGTGAGAGAATAACGGCAGAGCATCCGGCGTGCTCCAGATGAATGCCTGCTATTGGCAAGCCCATCACAGCACGGAAATGGAGCTCAAACTCGCTCAGGTTGGTGGTGTGACCGAGTGTTACCATACCTGTATCGTGTGGACGTGGACTCAACTCAGAGAAAATCACTTCGCCCTGCTTGCTCAGGAAGAATTCTACGCCCCAGAGACCAGCACCAGTCAAAGCCTTGGTCACTTCTGCTGCAATATGCTGGGCTTTCTTCAATGCTTCCTCTGGCAGCTGGAATGGTTGCCAGCTCTCGCGGTAGTCGCCACCTTTCTGGATGTGTCCGATAGGAGGGCAGAAGAGGGTAGGACCATCCTTCTGGGTTACGGTGAGGAGTGTGAACTCAGAGTCGAAATCAATGAATTCCTCGATGATGACTTCCTTCACGTCGCCACGGCCTTCCTCCATAGCTTCCTTGTAAGCCTCCACGAGTTCGTCGTCATTGTGTACATAGCTCTGTCCATGACCGCTGGAACTCATCAAGGGCTTCACTACACATGGGAAACCGATTTCGTCGGCAGCGTTCTTGAATTCCTCGAAGGTCTTAGCGTAGAAATACTTGGCTGTGCGCAGACCCAGTTCCTTGGCAGCCAGGTCGCGGATGGCACGGCGGTTCATGGTGTAGTTCACGGCACGTGCCGAAGGCACAACCTGGATGCCCTCCTTCTCGAAGTCGAAGAGGCGCTCGGTGCGGATAGCTTCAATCTCAGGCACGATGATGTCTGGGTGATGTTTCTCAACCACTGCGGTCAATGCGTTGCCATCGAGCATTGAGAACACTTCTCGCTCGTCAGCAACCTGCATGGCAGGAGCATTGTCATACTTGTCGCAAGCGATAACATACTGTCCAGCACGCTTTGCGGCGATGGTAAATTCTTTGCCCAGTTCGCCTGAGCCCAAAAGCATAATCTTCTTCATTATATTGTGAGTTAAATTTCTTATGAATTGAATTTCTTATGAGTTTTCTTCTGAGTCTGAATTCTTATTCAGTTGAATTTCTTTCTGAGTCAGATTTCTTATAATTTGAACTTTTTTCTGATAAACTCTTCGATGAATTTCTCAGTCTCTTCCAGTCCCAGCAGGCTGCTGTTGATGCATAGATCGTAACTCTCGCTGTGTCCCCATTTCTTGCCGGTATAGTAGCCATAGTAGGAAGCACGTTCTTCCTCATGGTTGGTGATGAATTTGCGGGCAGCGGCACGGTCGATGTTCTTGCGCTTGCAAACGGCCTTGATGCGGTCGTCGATATTGGCGGTGATGAAAATGTTGATCACGTTCTTATAGTCGCGCAGCACATAGTCGGCTGTTCTTCCTACAAATACGCAGTTGCCCTCATCGGCAGCCTTTCTGATGGCATCGCTCTGAAATTTATACAGACCTTCCTGTGAGAAATCATTGTGATAGAAGTTGCTGTCGCTCAGGAAAGGGAGATGGGTATGGAAGAGTGCTTTGAAAAATCCCTTCTGCTCATCGTTCTGCTCGAAGAATTTCTCTGAGAATCCACTCTCCTTGGCAGCTAAATTGAGAAGCTCACGGTCGTAGCACTTGCAACCGAAGGCTTCTGCCAACTTCTCTGCGATGATATGGCCCCCGCTTCCTATCTGGCGACCTACGTTTATGATGATTTTAGTCATAATTCTCTATTTTATAGTTGATGAATGTATGATGATGCTTTGTCCTCCCATCAAGGGAAAGTACGCATTTTCTAACTGTTAACTGTTGACTGTTGACTTTTCTGTCATTTCCTGCTGCAGAAGATTTTCTCTATGCATTCTTTTCAGTTTCTTCATATACCATGACATGACGGTGGCGGCAATCACGGCGGCTGAGAAATCAGAGATTGGCATACTGTACCAGACGCCTTCTATATCCCAGAACAATGGCAGCAATCCCAAGAGTGGCAGGAGAATGAGCAACTGTCTTGACAGAGAGAGGAAGATGCTGATCTTTACCTTGCCGATGCACTGGAAGAAGTTGGTGATGACCATCTGGAAACCGATGACTGGGAAGCAGCACATCACGATGCGGATGGCCTTGATGCCTAATTCTATCAGCGCCTTGTCGGTAGTAAACATTCTGGCGCAGTAGTATGGCAGGAACATGGCTATCAGCCAACCGGTCACCATAATGCCCGTAGCCGCAATGATACTGAGGTTTAAAACCCTCATCAGTCGGTCTATTTTCTGAGCTCCGTAGTTGTAGCCGGCGATAGGCTGCATTCCCTGGTTGACGCCGAACACGAACATGATGAATACCATGGCAATACCATTGGCAATGCCGTAAGCACCCACAGAGAGATCGCCTCCGAAACGTACCAGCTGGTTGTTGATGAAGATGACGACGACGCAGGCGCAGACATTCATCAGGAAAGGCGAAATGCCGATGGCGAGAATGTTCTCTACCAGTTTCTTTCTCAGTCTGTAAATACCTTTCTTGAGGTGGAGCAGCTCGTTTTTGTTGCTGAAGAGCTTGAACTGCCAGCACAGTGCCATCAGCTGCGAAAGGATGG
>OIYX01000708.1_pt1 | contig 11140 bp, 9 predicted proteins | sample 1588431 | NCBI WGS metagenome assembly OIYX01 (sample SAMN03283241) | human gut metagenome | biome: human-associated habitat; material: feces | host: Homo sapiens | place: Peru | collected 2012
GAGCCATGAAAACACCGCGAGGCCGGAGTCCAGCGCGCCCATGGCCAGATACCACTTGCTGACGAAGCCGGACGCGGGCGGGATGCCGATGAGCGCCAGCGAGGCCAGCGTGAAGCCCCAGAGGGTCTTGGGCATGGCTCTGCCGATGCCGCGCAGCTCGTCAACGCGGTGCTTGCCCGCAACGGCGATGAACGAGCCGGCGCAGAGGAAGAGACAAATTTTGATGCAGGCGTGGAAGAGCACATGCATCAGCGCGCCCGAGACGCTCTCGGCGGTCATCACAAACAGGCCGACGAGGATATAGGAGATCTGACTGACGGAGGAATAGGCCAGCCGTTTTTTCAGCAGCTTTTCGCGATAGGCCATCATCGAGCCCATCAGAACCGTCAGCAGCGCCAGCGCCAGCAGCGCCGTCTGCACCCACGTTCCGCGCAGGAAATCCGCGCCGACCGCGTAGTACAGCACGCGTACGATCGCCAGCACGCCGGCCTTGGCAATGATGCCCGAGAGAATGGCCGAGGCCGGAGCGGGCGCGGCCGGGTGCGCCGTCGGCAGCCAGCCGTGCAGCGGATAGAGGCCGGCCTTCGCGCCGAAGCCGACGATGCCGAGCAAGGTCACGACCTGCATCAGCGTCTCGTGCCCCCGCACGGCCGCGCCGTCGAGCGCGCCGCCGGGGACGAAGCGCAGCGTCGTGCCGTAGCGCGCGTAAAAGAAGATGAAGCACAGCCCCAAGAACGCGCCCGCGACGGAATAAAACAGATACTTCAGCGCCGCGCGGATGGCCTCGTCGGTGCGGTCGTGCAGCACGAGCGGCATGGACAGCAGCGTGGTCATCTCAAAGAAGAGATACATCGTGACCAGGTTTTCCGCGAAGCACATGCCGACCAGCGCGGCCTGTGAAAGCAGGAAGAAGCGGAAGAAGCGCTCGTGTCCCTCCTTCAGATAGCGGAAGGCATAGACGCCCGCCAGCAGGTAGCCCCCGGCGGTGATCAGCAGGAACAGCTTGGAAACGCCGTCCGTCTCCAGCGCGACGGGGAGCGTCGCGGTCATGTCGAACAGATGCAGCCGCGCCGCATCTTGCAGCAGCAGCCAAACCGCCCCGGCCGTCTCGAGCAGCAGCGCCGCCAGCACGAACGGCTCGCGGTGCCTGCGCGCAAGCGGCAGCAGCAGCGCCGCCAACGCGGGCAGCAGGATCAAAATCAAAAGCATGGCAGAATTCATCAGCTCCACCCCTCTATTCTCTATACATTATATAATATAGAAACAGCCGTTAAAACAGCTCCAGCCCGCGCCGCAGAAGCGAGACCATCGGCTGCGCCGCAACGCCCAGCGCCAGGATCAGCGCCGAAAAGGCCGCCGCCGCGAGCGCATAGGACGGCTGCTGCCGCAGCGTGACCCGCTCGGGCAGCGCCTGCGTCGGGCGGTTATAGATGCGGATGAGCGTGCGCGTGAAATAAAACGCGTTGAGCACCGTGCTCACAGCCAGCACCAGCAGCGTCGGGATCATCCGCACGCCGCTCAAAAAGGCCGCCTCGGCGAACAGGTATTTCGAGATCATGCCCACCGTCATCGGCAGGCCGATCATGCTGAACGAGCCGACGGCAAAGGCCGCGCCCGCGATCGGGTTGGCGAGCGCCGCACCCTGCAGGTCGCGGAAGCGCTTCCTGCCGCCCATCGCGTCGGAGAGCTGCGCCGCCGAGAGAAACAGCAGCGGCTTGGTCACGGCGTGCGTCAGAATATGCAGCAGCGACGCCAGAACGCCCAGCTCCGGCGAAATGCCGATGCCCATGAAGATATAGCCGATCTGCGCGGCCGAGGAATAGGCGATCATGCGGAAAATGTCGTTTTCCAGAATGGCGCTGACCGAGCCGACCACCATCGCGGCCACGCCGAGGCCGTAGAGCACGTTCTGCACGCCGCAAGCATAAAACACCTCCACGCCGAACACGTTGAAGATCAGCTTGAGCAGCAGAAAAATATACCCCTTCGAGACTAAGCCGGACAGAATGCCCGACGAGCAGGGCGTCGCGCAGCCATAGGTATCCGGCATCCAGAAATGGAACGGGAACAGGCCGCTCTTGACCGCGAGGCCGATCGTAATGAGGCAGATCGACGCGGTCAGCGCTGTGCGATAGTTGCCGCTCTGCCGGAGCTGTGCGATCGTCTCGCGCAGATTCGGCATGAGCAGATGCCCCGTGATCTCATAGAGCATCACGATGCCGAGCAGAAACAGGCCGCTGCCCAGCAGGCTGAAGATCATATAGCGCACGGAGGCCAGCGTCGTGCGCCCGAGCTGCCGGATCATCAGCAGCCCGCAGGAAGCCAGCGTGCAGATCTCGATGAACACATAGCCGGTGAAAACGTCGTTCGTGAACGCCAGCGCAAGCAGCGCCGTGAGCACAAGGTCGCACAGGACGTAATAGAGGTTCTGCTTCGACGGCCGCAGGTCGTGCGCGAGCTGCTTTTTGCCGCCGAGGATGCACAGGAACATCACGGCCGAGAACGCCGCGCCATAGAGCGGCTCGAGCCGCCCGAAGCGCAGCTCGTTGCCCCACGGGTGCGGATAATGTCCCATGAGATAGGTCACGGCCTCGCCCGTTTGGTTGACATAATATAGGAGCAGCAGGCAGGCCGCGCAGACTGCTGCCGTCAGCGACAGGCTCAGCAGCCGCGCGCCGCGCGCCGGCAGCATCGACGAGAGCACCGAGCACAGCAGCCCGCCGACGATGCAAAACAGGGGAAAATTGACGAAAAAGCTCATTTCTTCTCCTCCCCGTCGTCCTGTTTTCCGTCGTCGCCGTGCGCCCGCATATAGATCTCGTCGAGATTCAGCGTGTGATAGCGCCGGTAGAGCCGCAGCGTCAGCGCCAGCATCACCGCCGTGACCGACACGGACACGACGATGCCCGTCAGCACCAGCCCGGCGGGGATCGGGTTGACATAATATTCCTGCCCGCGCACGCCGTCGATCAGGATCGGCGCAAGCCGGCCGCGGATATAGCCGATCGAGGTCAGGAACAGATAAACGGCTGTGTCCATAATGTTCAGGCCGATGATCTTTTTCATCAGATTGCGGTGCAGCAGCAGCGTTGAAAAGCCGATGGCAAACAGCAGGATCGCCGCGCACTGGATGCGGTTGTTCCAGAGAATTTGCAGCATCAGATGCGCCCCCTTTTGAACAGGCTGTAGAAGCCGTACATCGTGCAGGCCACGACCGCGCCGACCGCGAGGTTCAGCGGCAGGATCAGGCCGGACGAGAAGATCCTTCCGGGCGTCCCGGCCGAGAAGATCGTCTCCAGCCCGTTTGCCCCGCAGAAGAACGAGTAGCACTTGAGCAGGCTGTAGGCGCTCAGCGCGCAGAGCACGACCGTGCGGAAGCGCTTGAGCGTCAGCACGCGCTGCACGCGCTCAAAGCCGAAGGCCGTCGCGCACAGGATCAGCGCGCCGCCGACCACCGCGCCGCCGGAGAAGCCGCCGCCGGGGCCGAGATGCCCGGCAAACATGATGTAAAGGCCGAAGACCAACAGCAGCGGCGTGAGCACCCGCGCCGTCCCGTGCAGCACGGCGTCGCGCGCGAGCAGACGGCGCTCGTCCTCCGGCTCGGCCTCGCCGCTTCCCAGCAGCAGGATCATCACGGCCGTCATCGCCGTGTAGAGCACGTGCGACTCGCCGAGCGTGTCGAAGGCGCGGTAATCGAGGATCATGCCGGCCACGGCGTTGACCGCGCCCGTCTCTGTGATTCCGTCGACCAGATAGCGCCCCGCGACCTCGTTGTTCGTCGGGTTGTCCGGATCGCCGAAGGGCGGCAGGTCGACCACCGCCGTGAGCAAAAAGCCGATGATCGCCGCGCAGAGGATGCACGCCAGCACCGGATAAAGATGCCGGAACGCGCTCACCTCTCCGCGCTCGAGCCGCTTGACCGGGCGGTCGCGCCATGTCTCGTCCGCAGGCGCCTCGGGACGCTCCGGCTTCAGCTTGGCGGCCTCCTCGGTCAGGTCGAACGTGTCCTCGTCCCACTGCCGCAGGCGGCGCAGAAGGTCATTCTTCTTCATCGCGCTCGTGCTCCTTTCGCATGTCGCGCAGCTTTTTCAGCGTGACAAACAGCAAAATGCTCGAAATGCCCGCGCCGACGGCCGCCTCGGTGATGGCGAGGTCGGGCGCCTCGAGCAGCACCCAGATGATCGACATGACCACGCTGTAGGCCATGAAAATGATCAGGCTGACCAGCAGGTTCCGGCTGACGCAGGCGGAAATGCCGCAGACGATCAGCAGACCCAGCAAAAAAATCTCAAACAGCTCCATCGTCGTCCTCCCGCATGAACGCCCCGGCCGTTTTGTCGGTGCGGAGCTCCAGCTTGCTGACCAGATGCGCGGAGATTGGGCTGCCCAGCCAGAGCAGGCAGACGATGGCCGCGAGCTTCAGGCAGGCTCCGAGCTGCCATATCGCGAGCATCAGCGAAAGCAGGATGCAGCCGAGCGCCAGCGTGTCGATGATGGCCGCGCAGTGCATCCGGTTGAGCACGAAGCGGAAGCGGTACACGCCGAACACGCCCAAAAGCATGGCCAGCAGCCCGACGCCCATCAGCACGGCGCAGAGCGCAAAGCGCAGAGTCTCACTCATGCCGCTGCCCCCTTTCGGCGATGTAGGCGCGCGCCAGCACGACGACAGCCAAAAAGCTCAGCATCCCATAGACGATGCCGACGTCGAGCAGCCAGCTCTCGCGCAGCTTCGCAGCCAGCACGCAGATCACGGCCAGCGTCATGCTGCCGAGCATATTGATGCCGACGATGCGGTCGGCAATGCGCGGGCCGCGCACGGCCTGCACCAGCGCCAGCAGCAGGCAGGGCGCCAGCACGGCCAGCGCCGCGCGGAATAACCAGAGATATGCCGTTTCCATCTCAGCCCTCCATTTTTTGCAGAAGATGCACAAACGTGCTGTCGGCGATGCCCTCGATCAGCCTGCCGTGCAGGCAGTGCACGGTGAAGCGGTCGCTGTCGGCGTCGACTGTGATCGTGCCGGGGGTAAGAGTGATGGAATTGGCCAGCATAAAGCGGGCAAATTCCGTCCGCAGCGGAACGCGAACCGTCACGAGCACCGGATCGATCGCGCGCTTGCCGCGCAGCAGCATTCCGATCACGGCGCAGTTGGCCTTGAGGATCTCCCAGATCAGCACGCCGACATAGGCAAGAAACAGCGGCACGCGCCGCAGCAGGCGCAGCTCCTTTTGAGGTGTGTAGCCGACGAGCCGTCGGCTCAGCAGCGCCACGACGGCCACGACGACCAGCCCGAGCAGGCAGGTCTCCGCCGTCACCTGTCCAAACAGGAGCAGCCAGAATCCATAAAGCAGCAGATACAAAATACCGCCTCCAAGAAAAAGCTTAATCAGGTGTATTGTATCACACTCGGTGCGAAATTGCACGATTTTGTTTTTCGTTTTTGAAAAATTACCCGTCCGCCGCGCGCGGCCGGCTTCATGCGGGAGGCGCTTTCCGTTTCGAAAAAATGCAAAAGCCCGCGCAGGGGCACGAAAAAACGGCTGCGCCCGACCGGGCGCAGCCGTGCAGCGTGTCGAAAACCCTTTTTCGGCACGCTGGCAAACTGCAAAAATGTTTGGAGGACAAGCAACTTGCGCCCGTCGGCATACATAGGAGTTGCGCAGCACCCGCAAGGGGTGCGCCGCATCCGCAGCGCGTCAAAATCCTTGCGTAGCAAGTAAAAAACGTCACAATTCCGTGTCATTGCGAGGCCGCAGCGCGGCCGTGGCAATCTTAAAGTTAATGGTATGGCATCCCGTCGCGAAGCACGGGAGCACGAAGCAAAAAAGAATACTTATAACGAAAAACATGGATTTGCCGCTTCATTCCGCGCAACCATAGTTCGTTTCGGGATGGCAAATCGTTTCGTTAAAGATTGCCGCGTCGCTTCGCTCCTCGCAATGACAGGATCGGTAGGTTTTGTCGAAAATACGGAACGAAAACCGAATCTACAGAATCCGTAAACGGTAGGTTTTTGATTAAAAAAAGCTTGAAAAACGGCTGTGACTCATAATTGTTCCGTTTCCGCCAAACGTCTGCTATTTTCTGATATTTGTTGACTGATTTTGATGGTTTCAGACTTTTTTGACAGTCTAATCGGGGACGCCGCGATGCGGCGCCCCCGAAGAGAGTCGGTTGCTTGAATCTTGAATTATTTGGTCAGAAGACGCATGAGCATGGTGGCCAGCTCGGCGCGGGTCGCGCTGTCCTGAGCCTTGAGGCGGTCGCCGTCGCCGGAGATGATCTTCTCGCTGACGGCCCACTGCATCGCAGCGCGCGCGTAGCTCGTGATCCGGTCGGCGTCGGAGAAGGCGCTCAGATCCTGCTCAACCTTCGGCTCGCCCGCGCGGCGGTAAAGCAGCGTGGCGATCTGCTCGCGGGTGACGGCGTCGTCCGGAGAGAACGTCGTCTCGCTCGTGCCGTTGGTGATCTTGTTTTCGAACGCCCAAATCACGGCGTCGGTGTAATACTTGCCGGCCTTGACGTCCGTGAACGGATTCTTCATGCCCTCAACGCTCGGAGAACCGGCGTTGCGGTAGAGGATGGTCACGAGCATGGCACGGGTCACGGTGTCGTTCGGAGCGAAGGTGTCCGGTGCCTCGCCGTTCATCATGCCGTTTTCGATCATGTAGTTGATGCCGTCGTGGTACCAGCCGTTCGGATCCAGATCGGTGAAGTCGGAATAGGTCGGCTTCGAATCCTCGCCGAGCTTCTCGCCGCAGCGGTCGCAGAGGTTGTCCTTGTCCGCGTCAACGTGGCCGAGCGCCGCAAGCTCCTCGGTTTTGGTTTCCTTGCAGACCGTGCAGGTGTAGGTCTTGACGCCCTTTTCCGTGCAGGTCGGCTCGGTCGTCACAACGCCCTCGTCCCAAGTGTGGCCGTTTGCGCAGGGATCTTCCGGAGTCTTCGCGCCGACTTCATAGAAGCTGAAGAGATAGATGCCGGAGTTCTGCAGACCGTAGGTCGTGAACTTGCCGCTGTAATATTCAACGGCCTGATTGTGGTTGCCGTTATAAGCCGCGCCGACGCTGACGATGTTATAGCCGCCGTCGGTTGCCTTGATCGTCCAGAGGCTGAGGTCGCCCTCGGCCTCGTCGGTCAGGTCGAGCGAACCGCCGGTCGCGCCGGTCGTGAGATGCTTTCCGTCCTCGGTGACGAAGTCGACCTGCTCGGCATCGTTGATATTCGCGGTGACGACCATGGCGTTTTCGCCCATCGGCAGGATGATCTTGCCGCCGACCACCGTCGCAGATGCCTTCATGAAGTCGCTGCCGATCACGGAGTCACCGTCGCCCTCGAAGTAGATCACATACTTATGACCGTTCTCGAGCTTTTCGGCCTTGGAGAGGGCGTCGACCTTCTCATAAATGTTGAAAAGGTAGGCGGTCGTGTCGTTCACACCGTAGGTGGTGAAGCCGCTGTAATATTCCAGCGCCTGATTGTGGCTGTCGCCGTAGGCCGCACCCACGTTCATGATGTGATAGCCGCCGTCCACTGCGACCGCGTACCACTTGCCGCAGTCGGTCAGCGTGTCGGTCATGCTCAGGCCGTTGCCGGTCGCAGCGGCGGTCATGTACTTGCCGTCGGCATTTTTCAGCGCGAAATACGCCGTGCCGTCGTCGCTTGCGCCGGCCGCTTCCACGGTGAAAACTGCGTCGGCCGCATCGGTGGCGATGTAATTGCTGACGGAGGTCGCATCGGCCGGGGCAAGCTTGTTGTTCGCGCCGACAGGAGCGGTCGCGGTCACGACCGTGCCCTCGCCTGCGTAGTGCAGCAGCACCTGCTGCCCGTCGGCGAAGCCGTCGACCTTCTTGCCGACGATGCTGCCGATCAGATCCTGCGGAACGGTCGGATCGCCGCTGTAGGTCAGCTCCCACTTCCATGTGAAGAAGTCGGCCGGGTCGACGCCCTTCTTCTCGTTGTCGGCCTGATCGCGGAAGAACTCCATGATGAGGTCCTGCACAACGCCGCCGCCCATGTCGTCGGTCTGCGACCAGATGGCGTCCGCCGTGCTGTACTTGCCGAAGCCGCAGCCCGCGTTGCCGAGGTGGTAGTTGTTCACGCCGACGATGTAGGTCTTGTTGAGGTCAAACGCTCTGCCGTTGGCAAAGCCATGGATGATCGCGCGGGAGCCTTCGGGCTGATACATATCATACTCGAAGTTCAGGCCGCCGAAGACCGGGTTGGTGAAGTTCTCGCCGATCGTGGTGTAGCGCACCTCGCCGTTGCTGATGGTCGCCTTCAGACGGGTCGAAGCGTTCTGCTCCAGAGTGTCCTTGATCTGCTGGCCGGTCAGCGGGAGCAGATAGAGGTTGTTGTCATACCGGTACATCCGGTAAACATCCTTCATCGTGATCTCGCCGGGCGAGACATGATAGCTGCCGTTGACGACGACAGATGTGGAGGACATATCGACGTCGATATGATCGAGGCCGGTCTTCTTGTAGAGTTCCTGCTTCTTCTCGTCGGTGTCGTATTTTTCGGCCAGATGCTTCGTTCCCTCAAACATCTGCGCCGTCTGGATCAGATCCATCGTGTTGCTCTGCTTGAGGTAGTAGTTCGTCTCGCTGTCCCACGTGCCGACGGCCTGACCGGCCACGGCGTTGACGTATTCGCTGGCGAGATCGGCATAGGGCTGGATCATCTCGAGCAGCGCGGCGTCGGACTTGTAGTTATTGAGCTTCAGATTTTCGGTGGACTTCACGGTGATGGAATCCTTCGTGACGGTGAAAACGGTCTTGGTCAGCTCTCTGCCGCCGCCGTTGACGACCAGCACGTCCTTGCCGTTCTTATCCTTATAGTAGTTGCCGGAATAGCCGGAGGAATGGTCGTGACCGGCGACCATCAGGTCGATATCGGAGTTCTTCGCGATGACGCGCAGAACCTGATTCTCGGTGTTGACGCTGAAGGTCAGCTCGCCGTCAGCCGCGCCCAGACCGGAGTGGAACACGACCGCGATGAAGTCGCAGCCCTCTGCCTTCATCTTGGGGATGTAGCGGGCGGCCTCCTTGGCCATGTCCTTTTCGGGGTTATCGCTGTGGGAGAAGCGGATGCCGGGATAGTTCTCGGGGATGTCCCAACGGGTGCAGTCCGGCGTGACCATGCCCAGCAGGCCGATCTTGATGGTGCGCTCGCCGACGGTCAGCTCCTTGGTGATGTACGGAGTCATGGCGTTCTCGTCCTTGGCGTGGACGCCGTCGGTGCCGTCGTAGTACAGGTTGGCGCAGACGGATGCAACGCCGCGCTCTGCCATGTAAGCACGAACCTTGGTCATCAGATCCCAGCCATAGTTGAACTCGTGGTTGCCGACGTTGGCCATATCATAGCCGATCTCGGACAGGCACAGCGCCATGGCTGCCGGCCAATCGTTCTCGCCCTTGGCAAGCAGGTTGAGCTGGTAGGTGGAGACGGGCGTGCCCTGATAGAGGTCGCCGTTGTCGACAAGAACGACGTTGTTCTTGTAGGTCTCGCGTTCGCTCTTCATCACGGTTGCGACGCGGAGCAGGTTGTTGTTCTCGTTGGTGTCGTTGAGCACGTTCTTGTCCCAGCATTTGCCGTGGATGTCCGTTGTGGAGTAGAATGCGAACTCAGCGCTGTCGGTCGGCTCTGCGAAAACCGAGGGAACAAGCGCCAGCAGCATGGCCACTACGCACAGCAGGGAAAGCACTCTCTTGGTCGTTTGCTTCATGGAATAACCTCCCAGTACGATTTTGAGACGCAATAAAACGACGCCTGAAAGGCGTCGCCGCTCTCTGCCTATACTCTATCATATTTCCCCCGCCGGCGCAAGGGCGCCCGATCAAAAAAGCGAAAATCGGCATTCTCACAATTATTTGCAGTATTACCCGCGCTGTTTCTTTGGATATTCCGTATTTTTTCGTCGAATTTTACAATTTACAAAATTTTTCAAGACAAAATCGAAAAAATATGATATACTAAATTTGTACATACCCCAGAGAACTTCCCGGACATTTGTCCGCCGTGGGCGGATTTTCCCGCCCTCTGTCCTCCGCGCGGGGCGCGCGCCGCCGTCAGGCGAGCGCCCTCTCATTTTGAAGCAAGGTGATATTATGACTACCGACCAAATGTACCCGCTGATCGCCGCCGATCCGGCCGGCGTTCTCGAGAGCGACCGCAGGCACTACTGCCGCCAGATCGAGCAGGCGGCCGAGATCGTCGCCTCCAACGCCCTGCGCCGCCCGATCGTCCTGCTGGCCGGCCCCTCCGGCTCGGGCAAGACGACGACCGCGCTGCTCATCGAGCGCGAGCTGGAGCGCCGCGGCCTTCCGACGCACACGCTGCAAATGGACGATTTTTTCTGCCCTCTCAGCGAGGAGGAAAAGAGGCTCCTGCACGAAAACAAGCTCGATCTGGAGAAGCCGACCCGCGTCGACATTCCCTTTTTCCAGCAGCAGCTCGACGAGATCCTCGCGGGCAACGAGATCCTGCTGCCGCGCTATAATTTCCCCGAGAGCCGCCGCGAGTTCGACGGCCGCACGCTGCGCCGCAAGCCCGGCGAGCTGGTCATCATGGAGGGCATCCACGCGCTGAACCCCATGGTCACCGGCCACGCCGCCGACACAACGCGCGTCTACGTCAGCGTGCGCACGCGCGTCACCGCCTCCGACGGCAAGGTGCTGCACCCCTCGAAGATCCGGCTGGCGCGCCGCCTGCTGCGCGACCGCACCGGGCGCGGCCGTCCCCTGAGCGCGACGATCGGGATGCGCCCGCGCGTGGATGCCGGCGAGCAGAAATATATCATGCCCTTCAAGCAATACGCCCACTGCAGCGTCGACTCCTTTTATTCCGCCGAGCTGAGCATCTATCGCCCCTATCTGCTCGAGGATCTGCGCGCGCTGCTGCCCGACTATCCCGACCTCTCCGACCTCGTTCAGGTCATGCAGGAGCTTCCGCCGATGTCGACGGAGCTGCTGCCGCGCGATTCCCTTTTGCGCGAGTTCGTCGGCGGCAGCGAGCTGCCCTATTGACGCCATTCTACCCACCGTGGCTGCGACACCTGCCGCCGCCACGGTTTTTTATGTTCTTTTTAATAATTATTATTTATATTATTTAAGGAACCTCTGAATCAATCGTCTGCGGCGGTCA
>OIYX01000712.1_pt1 | contig 11097 bp, 5 predicted proteins | sample 1588431 | NCBI WGS metagenome assembly OIYX01 (sample SAMN03283241) | human gut metagenome | biome: human-associated habitat; material: feces | host: Homo sapiens | place: Peru | collected 2012
CGCGCTTCTGCCGGTCAGCCATGCGGCGATGGCTGGACGAGGACCGCGGAGGCCCTGACATCGGATTCCGGGTGGCGCTCGTCCCGGCGGAGCCGGACTCTCCCCAAAAGGGGAAGACTCAGCGGTAGCGGACGCCGACGCCCCGGGAGCGCAAAGTTCTTCGTTTTTTTTATCCAAGGAGGGGACAGGCAACCACTGGAAAGTATATATTCCACTTGGTTTCATAGTCTATCCCAGTCAGCCTTGTCCTGTTACTCCTGTACTGTGAAATACTTCGCATACATACTTCTACTCTGTTCGGTCCTTTCATCGCCGTACCTTTCCGCCTACGAGCATGTCATCCCGGAGGGGACGACCGTCATCGCCGATGGGCAATTCCAGAACAACACTGGGCTGACGAGCGTTGTCATCCCCCGGAGCGTCGTCTCCGTCGGGAAGTCCGCCTTTTCCGGATGCACCGGCCTTGAGAGAATCACCTGGAGCGTGTCCCGCGGCCTTGAAGTTGACGAGAGTGCGTTTGCCGGATGCGCCAATATTGTTCGTGTGGACTTTCCGAATGGTCTTCCTGCGCGGAGGATAAGCTTCGGCTCCTCCACTCCCACCGTCTACGCGGAGAATTTCAGCTACAATGGCTACAGGCTCGTCTACAGCGAGATTGAAAAGAAGCTTGGTGCGCCGGTGAAGAGCGGCAAGGTAGGTCAGGTTTTGATGATGACGCCCAATGGTACGGAGTGGGTGAACATTCCTGGCGGCTATTCGGCTGCAATCGCCGACAGCCTTCTGTTGAAGAAGGGCTGGAACCTTGTCTCACTTCCCGAGGAGGAGTTGACGGGGAGTTGCAAGGAGAACCTTCTCAAGGCGCACAAATTCTATACCTACGATGCCGAGAACCAGGGCTATGTCCAGACGACGACTCTTTTGCCTCGCAACTGCTACTGGGTGAATGCCGTCGAGGAATGCACAATGCAATTCACTCGCCAGCAATAACTTACGTAACAAAGTCAATTCCAGGCCCTTTGCCTGGGCGGTCTCCATTCCGCCTCGTCGCCAGGAAGTTCCTTCGTCAATAGACTCTCCATTTTTCCTTCCAGCCGCCGTTGTTGTGATGAAATACCTCGCATGCACATTACTCCTGCTGATGCTTTCCATTCAGCCAGCGGTCCATGCGTGTACGCTTATTATCCCGGACGGGACGGCGGCGGTCACAAGCGAGCTTGTCGCCAGTCTTGTTGGGGACAAGGAGGAGATCACGGGTGTTCTTATTCCCTATACGACCACCTCCATCAAGGACAATGCCTTCGAGGGCTGCCCCAACCTTAAGAGCATCACCATTCCGGGCAGTGTCGCATCCATTGGCAAGGGGGCTTTCAAAGGATGTGCCAATCTTGCACAAGTCACACTTGAGAAAGGTCTTGTCTCCATCGGTGAGAATGCTTTCATTGGCTGTGTCAACCTGAAGGGAATCAACATTCCCGCAACTGTGACCACTGTTGGCAGAACCCCGTTCTCTGGTTGCGTCGCGCTTGAGAATATCATCCTACAGAACGGTCTGGCCTCCATAGGGGACTCCTTCTTCTCTGGCTGCACGGCATTGAAGAACATCTCCATCCCCGGAAGCGTGACAAGGATTGGCGGCGGTGCCTTCGCGGGCTGCACTGGGCTGAAGGCGCTTTCCATCCCCGGGGGCGTGAAAACCATTGGCACGGCGCCATTTTCCGGATGCACCTCCCTTGAGAGCATTGTCCTTCAGGAGGGGATGACAACCATTTCCGACACGCTATTCTCCGGTTGCACGGCATTGAAGACAGTCACCATTCCTGGCAGCCTTGCCTCCATCGGCAAGAGTGCATTCTCCGCGTGTCCGTCCCTTGAAAGCATCGTCATCCGGAATGGTGCGAATGCAATCAACGACTCGCTATTCTCTGGCTGTTCGGGAGTAAGGACAGTATCCATTCCGGGCAGTGTCACCAGGATTGGCGACTATGCCTTCAAGGACTGTGCAGACCTGGAGAGCATCACCATTCCAGGCAGCGTCACGACCATTGGCCTCATGCCCTTTTCTGGTTGCACCTCCTTGGAAAGCGTCACCCTCCAATATGGTCTGACCACCATCAGCGACTCGTTTCTTGCGGGCTGCACTGGCCTGAAGAGCATTTCCATTCCAAACAGCATCACCGTCATTAGGAATTCCGCCTTCGCGGGCTGCGCTGGCCTGACGGAAATCTCAATCCCCACAAGAGTCACATCCATCGGGAGCAACGCCTTCGCGGGCTGCACTGGCTTGAAGAGCATCATAATCCCGGGGAGCGTCACCTCATTTGGCGCATCGCCCTTCACGGGGTGCTCCTCCCTTGCGGGCGTCGTCATCCAGAATGGTGTGAAGTCCCTTGGCGACTCCCTTTTCGCGGGGTGTTCCGGGTTGAAGTCAGTCACCCTCCCCTCCAGCGTGACAACCATCGGAAAGACCGCATTCGCGGGCTGTCCGTCCCTTGAGCGCGTCATCCTCCAGGACGGTGTGGTTGCCATCAACGCCTCGCTTTTCGCGGGATGCTCCGGAGTGAGAAGCGTAGTCATCCCCTCCAGCGTCACCGCCATCGGCGACTACGCCTTCAAGGACTGCATCGACTTGAAGAGCATCACCATCCCCGCAGGGGTGAAAAGCATCGGCGCGGCGCCATTTTCGGGATGTGCAGCCTTGGAGGAAGTCGTCCTCAGCGACGGTCTGGCCTCCATCGGAGACTCCTTCTTCGCGGGGTGTTCGGGGCTGAAGAGCGTAACCATTCCCTCCAGCGTGACTTCCATCGGGAGCTACGCCTTCAAGGACTGCACGGGGCTTCAGAGCATTTCCATTCCCGGGGGTGTGACCACCATTGGCACGGCGCCATTCTCGGGATGCACATCCCTGGAGAATATCGTCATCCAGGAGGGAATGACCAGTCTCAGCCCCTCTCTCCTTGTGGGATGCACAGGCTTGAAGAATGTCACCATTCCCGGCAGTGTGACAACCATTGACAAGAGCGCCTTTGCCGGGTGCGCCTCCCTCGAGAGCGTCACCATCCAGGACGGCCTGGCCGCCATCAACGATTCACTCTTTGCCGGATGTGCCGGCCTGAGGAGCGTCGTCATCCCCAATACAGTCACCAGGATTGGCAACTACGCCTTCAAGGACTGTGCAGACCTGAAGAGCATCACCATACCTGGCAGTGTCACATCCATAGGCAAGACGCCATTTTCGGGGTGTGTTTCGCTTGAAAGCGTTGTCCTTCAGGACGGAGTGGCCTTCATCAGCGACTCCCTTTTTGCGGGGTGCATTGGCTTGAGGCGTGTCTCCATACCCGGGAGCGTAACCCGCATTGCAAACTACGCCTTTTCGGGGTGCCGTGAGTTGTCTGGCGTGGAGATTCCCTCGACCGTCGTCTCCATTGGCGACTACGCCTTCAAGGGCTGCACGAGGCTGGGGAGCATCGCCATTCCTGGAGGAGTGAGTTCCATCGGGAGGGGTGTGTTCAACGATTGCACCAGCCTCTCAAGCGCAACCCTTGGAGACGGTCTGGGCCTTGTCAGCGACTACCTCTTCGCAGGATGCATTTCCTTGAGGAATGTCTCCCTTCCTGCCAGTGTCGCCAAGATTGGAAGCCATGCCTTCTCGGGATGCAGGGGGCTGGCTGGCATTTCGCTTCCCGCCAGCGTCTCATCCATCGGGGAGTGCGCCTTCAAGGATTGCCTTGGTCTCAAGGGGTTCACCATTCCGGGCGGCGTCATCTCGATTGGCGCTTCGCCCTTCTCTGGATGCACTGCGCTTGAGAGCGTCGTCATCCAGGAAGGAGTGACTGCCATCGGCGACACCCTCTTTACGGGCTGCACTGGGCTGAAGAGCGTAACCATTCCCGGAAGCGTGAGAACCATTGGCAAGAGCGCATTCAAAGGATGCACGTCACTCAGGGGCGTCCTCATCCAGGATGGCGTGACCGCAATCAGGGACTCCCTCTTTGACGGGTGCGGTGGAGTGAGAAGCGTTCTCCTTCCCGACAGCGTCACCGCCATCGGCGACTATGCCTTCAGGGACTGTGCGGACTTGAAGGCCATCACCATTCCCGGAAGCGTGGCTTCCTTTGGCAAGACCCCCTTCTCTGGATGCACTGCGCTTGAAAACGTTGTCATCCAGGAAGGAGTAACTGCAATCGGGGACTTCCTCTTTGCGGGCTGCGCGGGGCTGAGAAATGTCACCATTCCCGAAAGCGTCGTCTCCATCGGGGACTCCGCGTTCAGCGGATGCAGCAGCCTGACTGCAGTCGACCTGCCGCCGAATCTCACCACAATCGGGGAGAGCGCCTTCTCCGGGTGCACTTGGCTTGGGGGCATCCTCATTCCCGACAGCGTGGCATCCATCGGGAGCAACGCCTTCAAGGGATGCGCAAGGCTCAGGAGCGTCTCCATTCCGGGCGGCGTGACGGCCTTCGGCGAGTCCCCCTTCTCTGGATGTACCGCGCTTGAAGACGTCGTCCTCCAGGAGGGGCTTGCATCCATCGGCGACTCCCTCTTTGCGGGGTGTTCTGGCCTGAAGGTCATCACGCTCCCCGCCAGCGTCAGCTATGTCGGCAGCAGTTCGTTCTCGGGATGCACCTCCCTTGAGAGCATCGTCCTCCAGGAGGGGCTGACATCCATCAAGGACTCGCTCTTCGAAGGGTGCGCGGGGGTAAAGAGCATCATCATACCCAATACAGTCACCAGAATCGGAGACTACGCCTTCAAGGACTGTGTGGACCTGGAGAGCATCACAATCCCCGGCAGCGTGACCTCCATCGGCGAGTCGCCCTTCTCTGGATGCACCGCGCTTGAAAGCGTCGTCCTGCAGGAGGGAGTCAAATCCATCGTGGACTTCCTCTTCGCCGGATGTGCGGGGCTGAGGAGCGTCTCCATCCCGGGGAGTGTCACCTCCATTGGGAACCATTCATTCGACGGCTGCAGAAGCCTGACAGAACTTGACATCTCCATCAACGTCATCTCCATTGGCGACTTTGCCTTCAAGGATTGCATTGGCCTAGGGCGCTTTACCATTCCCGCTGGCGTGTCGTCCATAGGCGAGTCTCCGTTCTCCGGGTGCACATCCCTTTCGAGCGTCGTCCTCCAGGACGGAGTGCCCCGCATCAACGACTCCCTCTTTGCGGACTGTGTGGCGTTGAAGACAGTCGTCATCCCAGGCAGTGTGACATCGATTGGCTCCTACGCATTTTCCGGATGCAGAAGCCTGACGGACATCGCCATCTCCACGAACATCGCATCCATTGGCGACTTTGCCTTCAAGGGTTGTTCTGGTCTTAAGGTCTTCACCATTCCCGGCAGTGTCACATCCATCGGCGCGACCCCGTTTTCGGGCTGCACGTCGCTTAGGACTGTTGTTCTCCAGGAGGGGGTGACCTTTGTCAGCGACTCGCTCCTGAAGGGATGTTCCAGGCTGAAGAAGGTGACCATCCCCTCCACTGTGACCTCCATTGGAGACGCCGCCTTCTCAGGTTGCAGGGGATTGACGGAAATCGTCATTCCCGACAGGGTTGCGACTATCGGCAGGGAGGCTTTCTCGGGATGCGCGGGCCTTCTCAGAATACGCATCCCGGAGAGCGTCACCTCCATTGGCTCCAGGGCATTCCATGGCTGCACGGGATTGACGGAACTCACCATTCCCGGAAGCGTCAGGGAGATATTCTGTGACGCATTTGGCGAGTGCAGAAACCTCGAACATGTCACCTGGCATGTCAACGGGGAGCTAATGTTCTACGATGAGGAGGCCGACGGGGCAAGGACTCCTGTTGATTTGGCAAACCTCTTCACGGGCTGCTCGAAGATCGCCCGGGTGGATTTCCTTGACGGACTCCCGTCCGCGCAAGTCATCTTCGGGAACTCAAATCCCACAGTCTACGCCAGCAGCCTCACTTACAGTGGCTGTAATCTCGTCTACGGTGAAATCGAAAGAAAGATCGAGTTGCCGGCAAATACGGGAGAGGCAGGTCAATTCCTGATGACCACCTCCCAGGGAGTACAATGGGGAAGCCCCGCGGATATCCAGCTGGAGGTGGTTGCGGACAGCTTCCAGTTGAAGAAGGGGTGGAATATCATTGTCCTGCCGGACGCCGAACTTCCCGAAAGCTGCCGGACGGAACTCCTCCGTGGATTCGAGTTCTATGGATACGATGCCGAAAGGCAGGAACTGGCGCGAGCCACGGAACTACTCCCGCGTGGATGCTATTGGGTGAATGCCAGGGAAGAGTGCACAATCCACTTCTCCAGGACACTCCGTTCACCAGAAGAGTAGCTGCAAAGCCGTGGGTTGCGCCCTCGCTCCGCCCACGGCCGATTTCATGCAACATGATATGAATGCAGCCCCACGGCGGGTGGGGCGCCTTCCCTGCCCTGTTGCGGGCCAAGGCCTATTCCATGAGGAAGACTTTGGTTTCGAGGGGCTTGAATATGACGGAGGTTTTGTTTTCGTTGTCCACTTCGAAGGTTTCCCCTGAGAAGAGTTCCCTTATTCTGGTGCACCTTCTTGGGAGTGTGATTATCCTTGCGCCGCCCTTCTTGACACAGACTGCGAATGCGTCCTTCGTCGCCCAGACCTGGTCTGGAGTGTCGATGTATTGGTGGACTCCCGCCCTCTTGTAGATGGAGTCCCAGACTTGAAGCGGCAGTTCCACGACTCCGGAAAAGATGGTTGTGGAGACGGGGGTCTCGCTGACACCGATTGCCCCCAGCGGCAGCCTCTTGTTCTTCGACTTGTCGATATACCTGGCAATGACCTTGACGTCAGTGTCTTCGGGGATGTATGCAATGAGGCTGTCTTCGGGTTTGTCGCTCCACGCTGTGACATTGTAGATGTTTCCGTATTCTTCGGCATTGACCCATTCATTGTCCGGGGTGTCGACGATGCATTCGGGGGTGGTCTTGAGCGTCTTGAAGCGCAACGGCATCCCGGTGAATTTCCGGATGCTTTCATCCTGGCTCATATCGGTGCCCTCCGGGGGGATCGCACCTGGCGTTCCGAGGAAGAGGAATGTCTTTCCTTCGTTCTTGAGCATCTCGATTCCCTGGAGTTGCTCCTGTGTCCACTGCAGTGAGAGCGGGAGGACGACCAGCTTGATGCGTTCAGGGAGGATTGGGAGGTCCTGTGTGAGATAGACTTCGTATGGCGTGCCGAGATTTGAGATTGTGCGCTGGAGCGACCTTGTGACTGCGCCCACCATGTTGCTTCCGAATGTGAGCCAGTCGATTGACGCCTCGTCCATGACGATGGCGACCTGTGCGACAGGTTCACGGCTGTGTTCGAGGGTAATCTCCTTCATGATTTTGACGCACTTGCCAATCCAGCGCATCACCTCGGAATCCGAGAAGTCGATGTAGCCCACGTCGAACCACCACTGCGCCATGCCTGTGAGGAGATTGTGCATCGACTCCTTCGTCTGCTGCAGGATGTCTCCCTCCACATTTTCGGGGCGTCCATATCCGACATCAGGATGCATTGCGCTTGTGCGGATGTCGTTTTCGATGAACCAGAACTTGTTATGGAGTTGCAGCGAGTCCGCCGCCCCCATTGCATAGGACATTCCCTCGCCTCCGACCATTCTGTACCCGTATCCCGTCGGGCTGCAGAGATAGTCGACAAATGGGCTGGCGAGGATTTTTCCGACGCCGAGATGGCTGGAGAGGATTACGGAGCGTGCGGGAGACGCGAGTTCCGTCATATATCCGTAGAATGCGCCGGCCAGGAGTTTTCCATCGGTCGCCTCCTTGATTGTCTTGCAGAATTCCTCGATGCACTCGGAAGTGGTTTCGGCGTGGAATCGGTTGTAGTCTGCAATCTGCCGTGCCCCTGGGTTTTCGGGGCCGTAGAATCCGAGATACATGTTTTTGGAGCGCTGGTAAGGCGTCGGGATGGCGGCCGTGGCGAGGGTGGCGTTTTCATCGTTCCAGGCCTTCTGGAGCGCCTTGTCGCTCCCGTACTTGCCACGGAGCCATTCGCGGAAGGCGATTTCGGCGCAGGGGGCGTAGTCCGGTATGAGGTTTTCGTTGAACCCCCACTCCATCCATTCCTCGGTCGTTCCGCTTGCCAGGACGAATCCCGCGATGTGGTCTGCGTACGGGGATTCGGCGAGATACTTCATCATGTTGCGGAGACCCTCCTCCGTATATTCGCGCCACTTGCGGCTTGACCAGGAGGCCACGGCACGCCCCTCGAGCGTCTTGAAGAGTTCCAGCCTGTTCGCGGGGTCGTCGTGCAGCCCGACGCGCACCAGTTCGTCCGGGTTGTCGCGCATCCACCATCTTGGCGCGGAGAGATAGAGCCGGATGACCAGCATTGCCTCCGGGTTGATTGAGAGGACGTTGCGCATTCTCCTGTCGAGCATGCTGTAGTTGTATTTTCCAGGTGCGTATTCGCAGAGCATCTCCAGCTCATAGCCGCCCTCGGTGGGAGTTTCGCAGAATCCGAAGAGGTCTATGCCAGCCTCGGTGAATGCGGTGACACCCTTCGACCCCATCGGGGTGTAGGTCGCGCGCATGACGCCTGGCACGGGATCCCCGTCCGCCATATTCCATCAGGCGCATCTCGTGGAAGGAGACATCCTTCCTGCCTGAGACCTGCACCTTGAAGAGGGCGTTTTCCAGGACGGACTCGCCGCATTCAATCCTCGCCTCGTATTCGCCGTCAAGCAGGAAGGGAGTCAAGTCAACCGTCGTCTCGTCAAGACGCCATGCCTCCCCCTCCACGACGGGCTTGCCGAAGGGAATCCTCAGCTTTGGCCAGTCCGTCCCCTTGAAGAGAGGCGAAAAGACGAGGCGTGTTTCCTGGTCCAGGGGAAGCCGTCCCTGGAAGTCAACCTTGAATCCGGGGATTGCGAGGGAGGTGCCGGCCGTCATGGTCTTCGGGAACTCGGCGTCCCACTGGATGGTGCCCGTGGAGGCCACATCGTCCTCGCATCGGATTTCCGCAATCTGGTAGTGTTGTTCTACGCCGGGGTCTGGTGCCGGCACGTGGAATTCGAGCTTTCCGGGAATCCCGAATAGCGGGACGGGGGAGATTTCCGTGCCGTCGCCGACGATGTTGTCGGGTGTGATCTCGAAGGAGATGTCGTGCCACTTGCCGTCGGCGGGCACCCGGTTGCATCTCTTGAATCCCCAGCTGTGCATTCCACGGACTCCAGCCGCGCGCTCGTAGGATATCCTGTAGTATGCGTAGAACTCAAATGGCTCGGTCCCTAGATTGCGGATGCGGAGGACAAGTCGCTGCGACATGGGAAGCCCTTCCGGACGGTAGTACAAAAGCCCCCACCAGTCCTTTCTGGCGCCTTCCTTCAGCTTTACGCGGTAGTCTATGGCGCGAAGCTCCGGGTCGTAGTTGAACTCGCGGTACTCGAAGGTGGTCTGGTAGTCGTTGACACGCCAGCCATAGTCGCAGTAGTCAAAGTAGCTGTCTCCAGACCCGTCATACACGACAACCGAGCGGGCGGCGGCAAATGCTTCGACGGCCAGGAATAGGAGAAGAAGGGATGCGATGGATGAAAGTCGTTTCATTGCGGAGAGTCTCCCCCGATATTGGAGCAAGGTATGTAAGTTATTGATTTGTAATTGGTTACAACACGTCATCCACATTCTCGTTCTCATCAGGCACTGTGTATGCTTCGACTTCCGTCGGGATGAACTGCATGCGCGAGTGGCTGATGATTCCCCTGACAATCGAGGGAATGGGGATTGTCGTGACGATTGAGAGGACGATGATTGCGTTGAAGAAGTTGTCGTCGAGCATTCCGAGGCTTCGTCCCACGGCCGCCGCTGCCAGTGTCGCGGAGAGTTGCGGGACAGTCATGAGTCCTCCGCAGAGCGCGTGGACGTTGTCGAATCCCGTAACCCTGAGTGCAATCCATCCGGAGAGGATTTTGCTGACGACCAGTCCAAGGACTGTGAGGATTACGATTGCGAGGTTTCCCGGCGCTCCCATGACCCTCAGGTCCGTCTGGATGCCGATTGAGATGAAGAGGAATGGAATAAGGAAACTGTATCCGATGCCTTCGAACTTATGGAAGAGCGATGCGTTGATGCCCTTTTGCTTGAGGAGTGGCGAGAGTGCGAGTCCGGCGATGAAAGAACCGACAATCAAGTTGATTCCGATGAACTCTCCCGCAAGCACCGTCAGCATGATGACAAGCAGGAGGAAGGTGATGAGAATGTCTTCGTTGAATGCCGCAAAGCGTATGACCTTTCCTCCAACATACCAGACGCAGAGCGTCGCCAGTGCCATGAATACGAGGATTGCCAGCAGGAAGATTGGGAGGAACCAGTGTCCGAGGATCGCGGGGTCGATGGATTCCAGGATTGACAGGCTGTGGTGGGACGCCCTGGTCCCAAGCTCGATTTTCTTCATTTGGACGCAGACGCCCAGGAGGATGATACTGGCGATGTCGGTCACGACCGTGGAAATCAGGACCGCCGCGCCGAAGCGCGTCTTTGAGAGCTTGAGTTCGCGCATGACGGGGAAGACGATGCCGACCGAGTGGGATGCGAAGAGCGACGCATAGAGGAGTTTTCCGGGCAGGTCGTCGGTCTTGAAATATGCATAGACAAAGTATCCCGCGACCGCAGGCAGCGCGAAGGTGAGGATGCTTAGGGAGACGACGGGCTTGCGGACGCTCTTCAGGAGCTTGAAGTCGGCTTCCATTCCGGCCAATGCCATCAGGAAGACGAGTCCCAGGGAGCCCAGGGAGTCGATGAAGGTCATGAAATAGCTCTCCGCCTGGACCGCATCTCCGCCCAGGTGGCATGCAAGATATCCGCTCAGGTGATGGAAGAGGTTGAGCTGCGCAGGCCCGATGATCATCCCGACGATAAGCAGCGCAATCACGCTTGGGACATAAAGCCGCCGCAGCAGCAGCGGGAAAATGGTGATTAGCGCGATTATGCAGATGAAGAGAAGGAGGAAAATGTCGCCTGTCATGAGTATGGACTCTTTTGGAATAGTGAGATAGTGCTGTGGTCGGGGCGGTCGGAGTGGACTTGCTTGACCCCGGGCGGAAAAAGTGCCCGGAATTTGGAAAACATTTGTACTGAGAAAAT
>OIYX01000714.1_pt1 | contig 11087 bp, 6 predicted proteins | sample 1588431 | NCBI WGS metagenome assembly OIYX01 (sample SAMN03283241) | human gut metagenome | biome: human-associated habitat; material: feces | host: Homo sapiens | place: Peru | collected 2012
CGAACTGGCCGTGGCCGCCGGACTGCTTCTTGTGACGGCCGTGGATCTCGACCTTTTTCTTGATGGTCTCGCGGTATGCGATCTTTGCCGGGCGCAGCTCGGCCTCGACCTTATACTTGCTCAGCAGCTTGGCGATGATAACGCTCAGGTGGATGTCGCAGACGCCGGCGAGGATCATTTCCTTCGTCTCGGGGTCGTTGCCGTAGGTGAAGGAGGCGTCTTCCTCGTTGAGCTTGACCAGACCCGAGGCGACCTTGTCTTCCTGACCCTTGGTCTTGGCGTAGATGGCCATGCGGTAGCACGGCTCGGCGTACTGCATGGGCTTGATCGTGACGACCTTGCCGGGCAGACCGAGCGTGTCGCCGGTGCGGACGGAGGCGAGCTTCGTGAACACGCCGATGTCGCCGCAGCAGACCTTGGAGGTCTTGGCGTTGTCCTTGCCGCGCGGGAAGAAGGTGTTGCCGAGCTTCTCGTTGTCGCCGGTGCGGGCGTTGACAACGGTCATGGTGTCTTCGATGTCGCCGGAGATGACCTTGAAATAGGAGTTCTTGCCGTACTGGTCGGCAACGGTGTTGAACACGAACGCCATCGGGCTGCCGGACGGATCGAGCTTGAATGCGGTTTCGTTGCCGTCCTCGTCGACGGCGGTCATGGGCTTGCCCTCGAGCGGGGACGGGGCGAACTTCTTGAGATTTTCAAGCAGACGGATCGTGCCGAGACCGGTCATGGAGCAGCCGCAGAACACGGGGGTGATGGCGCGCTGCGCGATGCCGTCCTTGATGCCCTTGATGAGCTCCTCTTCGGTGAACGGCTCTTCTGCGAAGAATTTCTCCATGAGCGCTTCGTCCGTCTCGGCGACCTGCTCGTTGAGCTCCATCATGTATTCTTCGATCTTTTCCTCTGCGTCTGCGGGCAGGGGGATCTCCTTGCCGGAGACGTCATAGGCCTTTTTGGCGATGAGGTCGACAACGCCGACGGCCTGCTCGCCCTTGAGGATCGGGAAGGTGAAGGGGATGGCGGAGGCGCCGAAGGTATCGCGGATGGAATCGAAGGTGCCGAAGAAGTTTGCGTGCTCCTCGTCAAGCTTGGAGACATAGAACATAGCGGGCAGACCGGCGTCGGCCAAGGACTTCCAGCCCTTTTCGGTGCCGACGGCGATGCCGCTCTTGGCGGTCAGGCAGATCATGCCGGCGTCCGCCACACGCAGAGACTGCACGATCTCTGCGGCAAAATCAAAATAACCCGGGTTGTCCAGCACGTTGAGCTTGCAGCCTGCGTATTCCACGGGGATGACGGAGGTCTTAATTGAATACTGGCGCTTCTTTTCCTCGTCGTCAAAGTCGGAGACAGTGGTGCCGTCGGCACGCTTGCCGAGGCGGGTAATGGCTTTCGTCAGATAGAGCATGCTCTCGCACAGAGCGGATTTACCGTCGCCGCCGTGACCGAGCAGCGCGAGATTGCGAATGTCCTTGGCAGTGTACATATTGTTGAAATTCTCCTTTCTGTGCAGCCGTGGTGGGCTGCCGGGCAGGCCGGGTGCTGCCATAATTAGTTTTATTATACACGACAGGTTCTGATATTGCAATGACTTTTGTGAATTTTTCTTAAGGCAGCGCCGCACAAATGCGTCGACGCGCTTCGCCGGAGTTTTCTCGCCGATCCTTCGGCTTGAAAAGCTTGAAATACACAAAGGATTCCTGCAATTTCCAAGCCTCAATATGGAACAAAATCCCTCGCTGACCGCAAAAACCCGGAGAAGCCGTGATTTGATCGGCAAGAGTCGAAAACGAGAAAAATCTTTCCGGACAAAGGCTTCAAAGGCGGAGCGCTCCGAGAAAACGCTCTCGGCTCTATAGTCTGAGCATCACCAGTGAGATGAAATCATTGACAAGCGCCCAGAGAAGCTGGAAGCTGATGAGATGCAGCGGCGTTGCGATCTGCGTGGCGTCCCAGAGCAGGAGCGCGGAGCAGACGGTCGCGCCGATCAGCCCGGCGCAGAGGCCGAGCACCGTGCTCAAAAGCGCCGTGATGCGCAGGGTGCGTCCGGCGGCGGCCGTGGAGGCGAACGCGCCGAAGGTGTTGCGCGCGATCAGCGCGCCCTGCTCGTTTTTCTCGCTCGGGTTGCGCTCGGAGAGCCGAATGCGCTCGGAAAAGGCCGGATAGAGCAGCGTTTCGGTCGGAAGCTCGTATTTCGCGGCCAGCAGCTCCGGCGTGATGAGAAAATCGCGCGTGGCCAGAACGACCTTAAAGCTGCGGTTGGCCAGCACATCCAGAAGCCCCGCGCGGGTGGAGAGATTCGGCTTGTATTTCAGCGCAAAAATGCCCGCAAGCTCGCCGTTGACGGAGAGATAGACCGCCTGCCGCACGCGTGTGCCGTCGGGCATATGCACGCCCATGCTGCGCATAAAGGGCAGGGAGCCGACGAGCACGCTCTCGTTTTGGATCTCTGCGCCAATGCCGTCGTCGTCATAGATGCGGAAGGACGTCAGGCTCACGCGCTTGCCGTACTGCTCCTGCAGGAGCCGCTCAAAATGCCCGCACAGCGGGCTTCCGGCGGCCTCGAGCGCCGCGAGCACATAGGCGACCGTGCGTCCGGCAGTGTTTGAGCCGTAAAGCTTCATGCCGTTGAAGGAGATGCTGTCCGACGGGAACAGATCCTCGTCGCGCAGGATCAGCGTGTGGCGGCCGCCGAGAATCTGGGCGCCGTGCCAGCCGCAGAGGGCGCCGCCGATGGCCGACAGGCGCTTGGCAATGCTCGAAAAAGGGCGGCTGTAGCTCATGGCGGCGGCGCAGGGGATCGCGCCGAGCAGCAAAAGCAGCCATGCGGGCAGAAATTCGATGCGAGAGCCCTCGGAGAGCAGCAGCGCCGCCAACGCCGAGAGGGGCAGAAGCGCCGTGCTGTAGATGCACTCGACGCGCTGCGCGCGGTCGGGCTGATACAGATGCAGCACGAAATCGTCGATGTCGCCGATGTCGCGGCGCAGGGAGGCGGTGCCCTTGAGCAGATCGGAGGTGTTGAAAATGCCCATCGGACTGTCAAACGAGGCGACCGTGCGCAGGGTGTAGTACATGCCGCGGTATTTGCCGCGCAGGGCGCGCATCAGGAAGAACCAGAGCAGCACGACCACGCAGCACGAGCCGATGATCGTGCCGTCCCCGCCAAGCAGGGTGTAGAGCACGCTGAGCACGGAGGCTAAAAGCGTCAGGGTGAAGAGGCTGATGCGAAGTCGGAGCAGGTCCAGCAGTCCGCGCCAGCAGGCGTCATAGGACAGCAGCATGGTCACACCCAGCAGCACCACCGAGAGCACGTCGGCGTGGTCAACGATCCACGGGGCAAAGCCCCAGTCAAAATAACAGCACAGCACCAGCAGCAGCGTAAGGATCGTGACCGGAGCGAGCAGCCAGACGCGAATGAGCAGCAGCGGAAGGTGCCGCCGATTTGCCTCGCACAGCTCGCGCACGTCGGGAGGCGGCTCCGGAGGCTCGACCGGCCGGATGCTCTGCACCTCTTCCGGCTGCTTGCGAGGCTGCTTTTTGCGCTTCGGCGTCGGCTTGCGCGCGTCCGGCCGCCGCGCCTTGCGCGCCGGGGAGGCGGATTTTTGCGCCGAAGCGGGAGAAGGGGGAGCCTCCTGCGCCTGTGCGGCGCGTTTTTTCTGCTCGGCTATCGCTGCGTTGAGCGTTTTCAGGTCGGGCAGACGCATGGTGCTGGAGGAAACGGCTTCCGGCCGCGTCTCGGCAGGCTTCGGACGGGAGCCTGCGCCGGGCGCCGGAGCGGTGGCACGTTTTTTCTGCTCGGCCATCGCCGCGTTGAGCGTTTTCAGGTCGGGCAGACGCATGGTGCTGGAGGAAACGGCCTCCGGCCGCGTCTCGGCGGGATTTTTTGCCGGGCGCGCATAGACCTTGGCGTCCGGAATGCGGGGAAGGGCGGCGGTGTCCTGCCCCGGCTCGGGCGGCTTCGCCGGCTGCGCGTCCCGGATCGGGCGGAAGGAGACCGTGTCATCCGAGAGCGGGCGTGCGGGCGCCTGCTTTTTCCTCGGGCTGAACTCGCGAATGATCTCCTCGAGCGCGAATTCGTCGTTCGGCACGCCCGACGGATTCAGTTGTTGCGGGTCGTGACGATGACTCATGGAACGGTCTCCTTACTGCTCGAAATACGCCCGAACGATCATCCGCGCTGGCGGACGGCCTCGTAGAGCAAAATCGCCGCGGCTGCCGAGGCGTTCAGGGATGAAATGTGCCCCTTCATGGGTATACTGACCTTGAAGTCGCAGGCCTCGGCGACGATCCGGCTCATGCCGACGCCCTCGTTGCCGATGACGATCGCCGCCGGGACGGTCAGGTCGGAGCGGTGCAGCGGCGTTGCGCCGTCGGCCGCCGTGCCGAAGATCCAGACGCCGCGCCGCTTCAGGTCGCGGATGGCGGCCGACAGATTGGCCACGCGCGCAACGGGCATATATTCCAGCGCACCGGCGGAGGCCTTGCCGACCACGGCCGTCAGACCGACGCTGCGGCGCTTGGGGATGATGACGCCGTGCGCACCGGCGCATTCGGCCGTTCGGATGATCGCGCCGAGATTATGCGGGTCGCTCAGCTCGTCGCACAGAACGAGCAGCGGCGCCTCGCCTCGTTCGGCGGCGGCGTTGAGCATGTCGTCGATCGACGCATATTCGTGCGCCGCAACGGAGGCAATGATGCCCTGATGCGCCCCGGTAGGGCTCATTTCGTTGAGCTTGCGGCGGTCGATGCGAACGACCACTGCGCCGGCGTCCTTCGACATGGCGGCAAGACGGTCGAGCGCGCGGTCGGTGTCGCCGGAGGCGAGAAAGACCTTGTTGATGGTGCGCCCGCTGCGCAGAGCCTCGGTCACGGCGTTGCGCCCTTCGATGAGCCCTTCGAAAAGCGCCTCGTCCGGCTCCTTGGCCGGGAAATTCTTTCGATTCATAGCAAACGGTTCCTTTTTCCTGTGTTCCCTGCTCGGAACACATTATTTCATAATAGATTATATCAGAACCTACCTGAGGAAACAACTACAATGGTTACAAAACGCAAACGCAATTCACAGAAAATTAACAGCGAAAGCGGCATCCGGAATTGCGAAAAACGGGAAAATGTGGTATGATTCAAGAATCAACGAATTCGTATGCGCAAAGGAGGCGGGACGATGGCAAACCAAAACCTGAATGGCAATCATCAGGGCAACAACCGTCGGAACGATCAAAACGATAATAACAAGCAAAAGGGCGGCTTTCCGTCGTGGATCATCCTGCTGGCGATCGTGGCGCTCATCACGATCTTCGGAAATCAGATCGTCTCGTCGATCTCCGGCAGGAACAGCGAGAAGGTTCGCTATGACCAGTTCCTCTCGGCAGTCAATCGCAACGAGGTCGCCAAGGTCACCGTCAGCAACGAGGACATCCGTTATGTTCTGCGAAGCGACGCCGACAAGACCTTTGAAAAAATCTATTATACCAGCGTGATGCCCGGTGTCGAGCTGACGGATCTGGTCGCGACGATGCAGAGCAACGGCGTGGAAATGACCGGCGACCTCGGGCAGGACGCCATGACGACTTACCTGATCTCCTACCTGCTGATGCCGGTGGTGCTGTTCGTGATCCTCTGGCTGATTTCGCGGCGCATCATCAAAAAGACCGGCGGTCTCGGCGGGCTCGGCGGCATGGGCGGCATCGGCAAGAGCAAGGCCAAGGTCTATATGGAAAAGGAGACCGGCGTGACCTTCAGCGACGTGGCCGGTCAGGACGAGGCCAAGGAGTCTCTGGCCGAGATCATCGACTTTTTGCACAATCCGAAAAAATACGCCGCCATCGGCGCGAAGCTCCCGAAGGGCGCGCTGCTCGTCGGTTCTCCCGGCACGGGCAAAACGCTGCTGGCCAAGGCCGTCGCCGGCGAGGCGCATGTGCCGTTCTTCAGCATCTCCGGCTCGGACTTTGTCGAGATGTTCGTCGGCGTCGGCGCGAGCCGCGTGCGCGACCTGTTCCAGGAGGCCTCTAAGGTCGCCCCTGCGATCATTTTCATCGACGAGATCGACGCCATCGGCCGCAGCCGCGACAGCCGCTTCGGCGGAAACGACGAGCGGGAGCAGACGCTCAACCAGCTTCTCGCCGAGATCGACGGCTTCGACTCCTCCAAGGGCGTCGTGATCCTTGCGGCGACGAACCGTCCTGAGGTGCTGGATAAGGCGCTTCTGCGTGCCGGGCGCTTTGACCGCCGCATCATTGTTGACCGGCCGAATCTCGAGGGGCGCTATCAGACGCTGCTCGTCCACACGCGCAACATTCGCCTGTCCGAGGACGTCGACCTGCGCAAGCTCGCGCAGGCTACGGCCGGCGCCGTCGGCGCGGATCTTGCGAATCTGGTCAACGAGGCGGCGCTTCGCGCCGTGCGCGAGGGCCGCATGGCGGTCAATCAGCAGGATCTGATGACCTCCTTTGAGACGGTCATTGCCGGCACGGAGAAGAAGGGAACCGTCCTGACGGATATTGAAAAGCGGATCGTCGCATATCATGAGGTAGGCCATGCGCTGGTCGCTGCGCTGCAAAAGCACGCGCAGCCCGTGCAGAAGATCACGATCGTTCCGCATACCTCCGGCGCGCTGGGCTACACGATGCAGATGCCTGAGGAGGAGAAATTCCTCAATACGCGCGAGGAGCTGATCGTCGAGCTGCAAACGATGCTCGGCGGACGTGCCGCGGAGCAGACGGTGTTCGGCATCCAGACCACCGGTGCACAGAACGACATCCAGCGCGCCACGGAGCTGGCGCGGCGCATGGTGACCGAGTTCGGCATGAGCGACCGCATCGGCCTGATGGCGCTCTCCGCCACGCAGAATCAGTATCTGGACGGCCAGTCCTATATGGACTGCGCGCAGACCACGGCGGCCACGGCCGACGAGGAGGTGCGCAAGCTGCTCAGCTCGTGCTACGAGACGGCCAAGCAGCTCCTCGCAGGGCATCGGGAGCTGCTCGACGAGATCTCGCTGTATCTGCTGCAAAAAGAGACGATCACGGGCGACGAGCTGATGACCTATGTCAATGCGGACAAAAACAGCCTGCCTGAGCTGAAGGAGACGACAGAGGCATGAAATGGCAGGACATCAAGCATTTTTTTGCCTCGCTGACACTTGAAAAGCTGATCCCTGCGCTCGTGATCCTTGCGGTCGGCTTTGCGCTGGTCAAGCTGCTGATGAAGCTCTTCGACCGTCTTTCGCATCGCTCCAAGCTGGATCACACGGCCTTCGGCTTTTTGCGCACGCTGCTGCGCGTGCTGCTCGACGGCATCGTGATCCTGATCGCCGCCAGCGGCCTCGGCGTGGACGTTTCGTCGCTGATCGCCATTTTGGGCGTTGTCTCTCTCGGAATCTCGCTGGCCGTGCAGAGCACACTGACCAACGTGGTCGGCAGCCTGACCATCCTGACGAGTCGGCCGTTCCGCGTGGGCGACCATGTGCAGATCGGCGAGCAGAGCGGCATCGTCCGCGAGATCGGCATGACCTACACCTGCATCGATACCTTCGCCGGTCAGACGGTCTATCTTCCGAACAGCTCAGCCTCGACGGCCTGCATCGTGAACTATTCCGCTAACGGGAAGCGCCGCCTCGACATCGACGTTGCGGCGTCCTACGAGGACGACCCCGACGCGGTCAAGGCTGCGCTCCTTCGTGCGGCGGACTGCCCGCACCGCCTTGCCGACACTGCGACCTTCGTCGGGATCAAGGAATATCAGGACAGCGGCATTTTATATGAGCTCCAGCTCTGGGTGAAAAACGACGAATACCTCACGGCGCGGTTTGCCGTGAACGAGGCTGTCAAGCGCGCCTTTGAGGCCGACGGCATCACCTTTCCGTATCCGCATGTGGAGCTGGTCTCAAGATCAAAATAAGTACATCCGGGAGGCCTCTCCGAGCGACGGGGAGGCCTCCGGCTTCGGGGGGATCCCATGGTAAAATTTCTGAGGCTTGCGCCCGATCTGCTGGTGGCGCTGCTGCTCTTCCTGCTGCTGTTTCCCAAGTGGAAGCGCAAGGGGACGCGCCACGCCGTGCTGTGCACCGTATTTTTTCTTTATTTGTGCGGCGTGGCGTATTTTACGCTTATGCCGGTGCTCACGGCGCTGCCCGAGCTGGGGCGGCATCCGTACCGCCCGATGCATATGAAGCCGTTTGACGATTATCTGCTCGGGCACGGAGATGCAGAGCGGCAGATCCTCCTGAACGTTTTGCTGACGATCCCGTTCGGCTTTCTTCTGCCGACGCTCAAGCGGCGCAGATTTTTGTGCTGCCTCGGCTGGACGCTTGTGCTGACCCTCGGCATCGAGCTGCTGCAGCCGCTGCTGAGCGAGCTGCGCAGGTCGGATATTACGGACGTCATCACCAATACGATCGGCGGCGCGCTCGGCTATCTGCTCTATCTTCCGCTGCGCGGGCTGCTGCGACCGGACGCATAGCTGCCCTGCAAACGCTCCGACAGAAAAAACGGCGGCGCCTCCCGAGCCGGGGGGCGCCGCCGTTTGAAAAATCGGGAAAATGCGGAGATCAATTGTTGATGCCGTGGTGAGACTTCGGGCTGCTGGGCGTCAGCGGGAGGAAGGTATAGCCGTTTGCCAGACCCCACTGGATGATCCGCTCCACCGCGTCGACACTGAAGCCCTTGATGTCGTGCTGCAAAACGATTGAGACGTTGTGGCTGCTGCAGCCGTTGATGACGTTCTGATAGACCTGATCGGTGCTGGTCGTCTCGCCGGCATCGCCGCTGGAGACGTTCCAGTCGTAATATTGCAGACCGCGCGCCGTGGCCTCCTGCGTCAGGCGGGTCATGATGCCCGGGTTGAAGCGGCTGACGGTGTTGGAGCTCCCGCCGGGGAAGCGGAACATCGTGGTTTGGTATCCTCCGGTCTTGTCGGCAATGATCTGCTGCATTTTTGCAAAATCGGCAAAATACGCATCCTCGCTGGCATAGACCGTGTCGTAATTATGGCTCGCCGTGTGCACCGCGACGCTGTGACCGCGCCGGTATTCCTCGGAGATCAGGTCGGCATAGCCGGTGTCCACCACGAAGAAGGTCACCTTGACGCCGTATTTGTCCAGCACGTCGAGCAGCTGCTGCGTGTATTGGCTGGGGCCGTCGTCAAAGGTCAGGTAAATGACCTTGTCCCCGGGATCGATCGTTTCGATCTGCTGCACGACCTTGACCGTCCGCGTGGCGGTCGCCGGATTGCCGAAGCTGTCGCAGACCGAGTAGGTCAGGGTGTATTCGCCGACGGCAGAGGTGTCGACCGAGCCCTCGACCTGCACGCGGTCGGTGATGTCGCCGTCGCAGTCGTCCACGGCCTCGCAGCCCGGATCCTGGAACTCCGAGCCGACCGTGATCTGGAAGGGGTCGCCGCCCTTGAGCGTCAGCTCCGGCGGATTCGGGTCGTAATATTGGATCTCGCGCTTCGCCGTGGCAGTGTTGCCCGAGGAATCCGTCACGCGGTAATAGACGTAGCCGTCGCGCTCCTCGCGAACGACCTTTCCCGTCACATCGCCGTCATGGCGGTCGACGGCCGTGAAGCCCTCCTCCTCATAGGGATGGTTGGAAAGCGTGCGGTGCTCCGGGTCGCTTTTGAGCGTGATGACCGGCGGCGTTGTGTCGACCACGTCGACCTGCCGCGTTTTCTCGGCGCGAAGCCACAGGAAGCGGGCGCGATAGGTCAGCTCACTGCGACCCAGCGAATCCGTGTCGACGGCTCCCTCGGTCTTCACGCTGACGGGGAACAGCCCGTTTTTGAACAGGGCGGTGCAAAGCCGCGCCTGGACGCCCGGATCCTCGAACGGCTCGCCATATTCGGCATGGACGGACTCGCCCTGCTCCAGCGTGAGGCGAAGCTTCCAGCGCGTGGCCGTCAGGCAAAGCACAAAGAGCAGCAGACCGAGCAGCACCCACGGCCAGACGCGTTTTTTTCGCCTTTTGCTGCGCGGCGGCTTGCGCCTTGCGTTCGGCGGCCGGCGGTAGGTGCCCGGCCGGTATTCGTCGTAATAGCTGTCAGAACGGCGACGCCGCTCACCTCTGTAATCGTATTCGTCCATTTTCTCCTCCATGTGCGGTTTTTCTCTTTCCGGAAAAACGGCCGGGCGGCGGAGCCGCACTGCGCAGTTTTTGGAAAGCTCTGATTCAATCGCAAGAGCGGTCAGCGAGGGATTTTGTTTCAAACCGACAAGTTGGGGCAAAAGACCCGCTGCACGCCGCAGCCGATTGATTCAGAGATTCCTTTGATCGTCCAATACTATTATAGACGATAATGTGCGTTTTGTGTTCCACAATTTGATAAAAAGCAAAATATTTTTTCCGGAACCGTGCCGCATTGCAGATTTTTGAAAAATTTCGCAAAAAGAGAAAATAGTGATTGACAAATTCCCGTATCCTTGCTATAATATCAGAGCTGTCTGAGAAATGCTGCTATAGCTCAGCAGGTAGAGCGCATCCTTGGTAAGGATGAGGTCTCCAGTTCGAATCTGGATAGCAGCTCCAACATCCCGAATGCGAAAGCGTTCGGGATTTTGCTTTTTACGATTGGAGGGTCAAATGATGAAGAAATTCGCTGCATTGCTGCTTTGCTTGGCGCTTTTGGCGGGCGCGGTGCTTCCGGCGTCGGCTGCCTCTTTGCCGCAGGAGGCCGGACTGTCGGCGCCGGAGTGGGACGTTCTGCTCCTAACAAACCGGGAGCGCGTGAAGGCAGGGCTGCGCCCGGTCAGCACGACGCCGTTTTTGCAGCGCGCTTGCGATATTCGCGCCGAGGAGCTTTGCACGCGGATGTCGCACACGCGCCCGGACGGCTCGAGCTGCTTCACGGTGCTTTCGGATCGCTACACTCGGATGGGCGAAAACATCGCCGCAGGCTATGCCGCGGCGGACGACGTTATGCAGGGCTGGATGAACAGCACGGAACACCGGGGTAACATTCTTTCGCCGAATTATGCGCACATGGGCGTCGGCTATCATTACCGCGCCGACAGCGCTTACAGAAGCTACTGGGTGCAGTTTTTTTACACCGGCGTGGACTGCGCCTATACCTCCGTCAGGCTTGCCGGAGGCAAC
>OIYX01000715.1_pt1 | contig 11082 bp, 12 predicted proteins | sample 1588431 | NCBI WGS metagenome assembly OIYX01 (sample SAMN03283241) | human gut metagenome | biome: human-associated habitat; material: feces | host: Homo sapiens | place: Peru | collected 2012
AATTCATGTCGCGCGTGTCGCACGAGCTGCGCACGCCGCTGACGGCCATCGGCGGCTGGAGCGAGACGCTCCTGTCCGGCGGCGGCAGCGTTGAAACGGCCGAGGCGCAGCGCGGGCTGAACATCATCCTGCGCGAGACGCGCCGCCTGACGGGGCTGGTCGAGGATCTGCTCGAATTCACCCGGATGCAGGACGGCCGCTTCACGCTCAACGTCGCCCCGGCCGACCTGCGCGCCGAGTTTGAGGACACGGTGTTTATGTACGGCTCGCGCCTGCAGCGCGAGGGCATCGAGCTGGAATACCTCGAAAACGACGAGGACATCCCCGAGATCCCCTGCGACCGCGAGCGCCTGCGTCAGGTCTTCCTGAATATTTTGGATAACGCCGTCAAGCACGGCGGCGAGGGCGGCAAGATCACGGCCGAGATGCGCTGCGAGGACGATGAGATCGTCGTGCGCATCCGCGATTTCGGCTGCGGCATCCCCGCAGAGGAGCTGCCGCTCGTTAAGAAAAAATTCTACAAGGGCTCGTCCAAGGCGCGCGGAAGCGGCATCGGTCTGGCGGTCTGCGAGGAGATCGTCTCGATGCACAACGGCACGCTGACGCTCGAGAACGCCCCCGGCGGCGGCACGCTCGTCACCATCCGTCTTCCTGTCTCATAAGGAGCTGCTATGGCAAAAAAAGTCGAATCCAACGAAAAATTCAAGACCATGATCGGCGGTCAGGCGCTGATCGAGGGCATCATGATGCTCGGCCCGGACAAATCCTCCGTGGTCGTGCGCAAAAAGGACGGCCTGCGCGTCAAGACCGAGCCGCGCAAGGTCAGCGAGGGCTTCTCGCTGAAGAAGCTGCCGTTGATCCGCGGCGTGTTCAACTTCTGCGCGTCGATGAAAATGGGCGTGACGGCGCTGCTCTATTCCGCCGACGTCTACGCCGAGGACGACGAGGAGGCCGCGCAGGAGCCGCAGTCCAAGCTCGACGCGTGGCTGGAAAAGCACCTGTCCTCCGAGAAGGCGCAGAGCGTCATGACCACGCTGGCGGTCGTCGTCGGCATCGCCTTCTCCGTGGCGCTGTTCATCGTCCTGCCGTCTCTGATCGGCAGCGTCATCAACCGCTTCCTCACGGCCAACGAGCTGGTGCGAAACCTGCTCGAGGGTCTGGTGCGCATCGTCATCTTCCTGACGTATATGTTCCTTGTCTCGCGCATGAAGGACATGAAGCGCGTCTTTGCCTATCACGGCGCGGAGCATAAGACCATCCGCTGCTACGAGGCGCGTCTGCCCCTGACGGTCGAGAACGTCCGCAAGCAGACCCGTCTGCACCCGCGCTGCGGCACGAGCTTCCTGTTCGTCGTTATCATCATCTCCATTCTGGTCTTCTCCGTGGCGACGCAGCTCCTTGCGCCGGTCACGCCGGAGTTCCGAAGCCGCGCGCTCGAGGCGCTGTTCCGCGTGGCGCTGCGGCTGCTGCTCCTGCCGATCGTGGTGGGCATCAGCTATGAATTCAACCGTCTGGTCGGCCGCCATGACAATTGGCTCACGCGGGCGCTGTCGGCGCCCGGCATGTGGCTGCAATACCTGACGACCAACGAGCCGGACGACTCCATGATCGAGGTCGGCATCGAGGCGCTCACGCAGGTGCTCCCGGAGCAGGAGGGCGCCGACCGATGGTGAAAAAATATGCCGAGCTGTACCTGACGGCGCGGCGTCGGCTTCGGCCGGGCGAGGGCGAGAACGCCGGAAACGTCGCCCGCGAGCTGGTCTGCGCGGCCTCCGGCAAAACGCCGGAGCAGCTCATCTCCGACCGCGAGCTTTATGCCTCTCAGGAGATCTGCGCCTGCGTCGAGGCTTATCTGGAGCGCTTCCTCGCGGGCGAGCCCATGCCCTATATCCTCGGGCAGTGGGATTTTTACGACATGACCCTGACCGTCACGCCGGATGTGCTCATCCCGCGCGACGACACGATGGTCGTGACCGACCTCGCGGTCAAAAAGGCGCTGTTTCTCGAGCGCGACCCGCGCGTGCTGGATCTTTGCACCGGCTCGGGCTGCATCGGGCTGGCCGTGGCCAAGCGCGTGCGCGACGCGCACGTCACGCTGGCCGATCTTTCCCCGGCGGCGCTGCGCGTGGCGCGGAAAAATGTGCAGCAGCAGCGGCTCAACGGCCGCGTGACCTGCATCCCGCTCGACGTGCGCAAGCCCGCGACGGAGTTCCTCGGCACCTTTGACCTCATCGTCTCCAACCCGCCCTATATCCCGACTGCCGAGCTGGAGACGCTCGACCCGTCCGTGCGCGATTACGAGCCGCGCCTTGCGCTCGACGGCGGCAGCGACGGGCTGGAGCTTTATCGCGCGATCCTGAAAAATTATTCCTCCGTCCTCAAGCCGGGCGGATGGATCTGCTTGGAATTCGGCATGGGGCAGGAGGACGCCGTCTGCTCCCTGCTCGAGCGGCACGGCTACGACGTGACCGAGCTGAAAAAAGACACGGCGGAGATCACGCGGGCGGTGCTCGCCCGCAAGAGAGAGGAAGCGTAAACCATGGCACAGAAAAAACCCGCGTATGAAGCTCCGTCCCCCGCGGAGGATAAGAAAAAGGCGCTGGCAACGGCGCTCGGACAGATCGAAAAAAGCTACGGCAAGGGCGCGGTCATGCGTCTGGGCGACCGCCCGGAGCTGAACGTCGACGCCATCCCGACCGGCTCGCTGGCGCTGGACGCCGCGCTCGGCATCGGCGGCCTGCCGCGCGGCAGGATCGTCGAGATCTACGGCCCGGAGTCCTCGGGCAAGACCACGCTGGCGCTGCACGTGCTGGCCGAGGCGCAGAAGCGCGGCGGCGAGGTCGCCTTCGTCGACGCGGAGCACGCGCTCGATCCGGTCTATGCCGAGGCAATCGGCGTGGACATTGACTCCATGCTCGTCTCTCAGCCGGACACCGGCGAGCAGGCGCTCGACATCACCGAGGCGCTGGTTCGCTCCGGCGCGCTGGACGTGATCGTCGTCGACTCCGTCGCCGCGCTGACGCCCCGCGCCGAGATCGAGGGCGAGATGGGCGATTCCTTCGTCGGCCTTCAGGCGCGCATGATGTCTCAGGCGCTGCGCAAGCTGGCCGGCGCCGTCGCCAAGACGAACTGCATCGTCATCTTCATCAACCAGCTTCGCATGAAGATCGGCGTCATGTACGGCAACCCCGAGACGACCACCGGCGGCAACGCTCTGAAATTTTACGCCTCCGTGCGCCTCGACGTGCGCAAGATCGAGGCGATCAAGAACGGCACCACCCTCATCGGCAACCGCACGCGCGTCAAGGTCATCAAGAACAAGGTCGCGCCCCCGTTCCGCGAGGCGATTTTCGACATCATGTACGGCGAGGGCATCTCGAAATACGGTGAGCTGCTCGACATTGCCGTCGAGATGGAGCTGGTCAACAAGAGCGGAAGCTGGTTCTCCGTCGGAGACGAGCGCATCGGGCAGGGTCGCGACAACGCCAAGCAGTATATCGCCGATCACCCGGAGCTTGCCACCGAGCTGGAGGCCAAGGTGCGCGAGCATCTGAGCCAGCTCCAGAACAGCCGCCGCGCGGCCGCAAAGCCCGCCGGCAAGGCCGTGGACGTCTCGGCCGAGGATTTTGATGAGGCTTGAGGCGATCGAGCAGACGCAGTCGCCCGCGGGCAAGCTGCGCCTGCGCTTTGAGGATGGGCAGACGCTGCTCGTCCTGCCGTCGGTCGTGGCGGAGCACGGCCTGATTCCCGGCATGAGCCTGCCGGAGGCCGCGCTCGACGTCCTGCGCGACGACGCGGCTTTGGCCTCGGCCAAGGAGCGCGCCGTGCGCATTCTGGCCGCTGCGCCCGTCACCGGCGAGGAGCTGCAAAGCCGCCTTGTGCAGAAGGGCGAAAGCCCGGAGCACGCGGCGCTGGCCGTGCAGTGGCTGCGGGAGCTGAACCTGCTCAACGACGCGGCCGTCGCCGCGCAGATCGTGCGCAGCGGCGCGGCCAAGGGCTACGGTGCGGCGCGCATCCGGCAGACGCTTTATCAAAAGCACGTGCCGCGCGAGCTGTGGGACGAGGCGCTTGAGGCGCTTGACTCCTGCGACGAGGCGATCGACGCCTTCCTGCAAAAGCGCTTTCGCGGGACGACGCCGGATCGTAAGGAACAAAAAAAGGCCGCCGACGCGCTGCTGCGCCGGGGGCACCGGTGGGAGGACATCCGGCGGGCGCTCGAGCGCTACGCGCCGGACGGGGACTTCCCGGAATAAATCGAGACAAAACAAGGAAGGGAAACGCTTATGGGCAAGCGCATTGGGATGATCTCCCTCGGCTGCGCGAAGAATCAGGTCAACGCGGAGCACATGCTCTATCTGCTGAGGGAGGCGGGCTACGAGCTGCTGCCCTCGGTCGAGGGCGCGGACGTGGTCATTATCAACACCTGCGGCTTCATCGACTCTGCCAAGAGCGAGGCCATCGATAACATTCTCGCCATGGGGCAGCTCAAGGAGCAGGGCATCATCGGCAAAATTCTGGTCACGGGCTGCCTGTCTCAGCGCTATCAGAACGAGATCCTCAAGGAGCTGCCCGAGGTCGACGGCGTTCTGGGCACGGGCAGCTACGGCAGCGTCGTCACGGCGGTGCGCGCGCTGCTCGACGAGCGGAAATTCGTCGAATTCGGCGACATCGACCTGCCCGGCGACGAGCTGGGCCGCGTCCTGACCACGCCGGAGCACTATGCCTATCTCAAGATCGCCGAGGGCTGCGACAACCGCTGCTCCTACTGCGTGATCCCGAAGCTGCGCGGCCGCTTCCGCAGCCGGAGCATGGAGGACTGCCTCTATGAGGCGCGCCTGCTGGCCGACGGCGGCGTCAGGGAGCTGATCGTCGTCGCGCAGGACACCAGCCGCTACGGCATCGACCGCTACGGCGAGCGCAAGCTCCCGGAGCTGCTGCGCGAGCTTTGCAAAATCGACGGCCTGCACTGGATCCGCGTGCATTACCTCTACCCCGACGAGATGACCGACGAGCTGATCGAGACGATCGCCTCCGAGCCGAAGCTCGTCCACTATTTCGACATTCCGATCCAGCACGTCAACGCGAGCATCCTCAAAAAGATGAACCGCCGCGGCACGCGGCAGGAGCTGGACGCCCTGTTTGCCAAGATCCGCGCGCGCATCCCCGACGCCGTGTTCCGCACGAGCCTCATCAGCGGCCTGCCCGGCGAGGGCGAGGCCGAGTTTGAGGAGCTGTGCAACTGGCTCAGGGAGCATAAGCTCGAGCGCGTCGGCGCGTTCGTGTTCTCCCCGGAGGAGGGCACGGCGGCGGCCAAGATGGACTATCCCGAGCAGGAGGTCGCGGCGCGCCGCGCCGAGTACATCAACGAGCTGCAATCGCGCATCATGGACGAATACAACGCCGCCCGCGTCGGCACGGCGCTCGAGGTGCTCTGCGACGGCTATGACGACGAAAACGCCTGCTGGTACGGCAGAAGCTACGCCGATTCGCCCGACATCGACGGCCGCGTGAGCTTCACGAGCCGGACGCCCGTCCGCGTCGGCGATTTCGTCACGGTGCGCATCGAGGGCGCCCGCGACGGCGACCTTTACGGGGAGGTAGAGGCATGACCACCGCAACAAAAATCACCCTTGTGCGTATTTTTCTGATCCCGGTCTTCCTAATCCTGATGTATTGGAGCGTCCGCTCCGAGGCCATGTGCTACGCGGCCTTCGCCGTGTTCGTCATCGCCAGCCTGACCGACCTCGTCGACGGCAAGATCGCCCGCGCCTATCATCAGGTCAGCGACCTCGGCAAATTTCTCGACCCGCTGGCCGACAAGGTGCTCGTCATCGCCGCCATGGCCATGTTCTGCGAATGGGGCAGCTTCCCGGCGTGGGCGCTTATGGTCGTTCTGACGCGTGAGTTTGCGGTCAGCGGCCTGCGCATGGTCGCGGCGAGCAGCGGGCGCGTGATCGCGGCGGCAAAATCCGGCAAGATCAAGACCGCCGTCACCATGGCCGGCATCTGCACGATGCTGTTCTTCCGCGGCGAATTCTTCCTCACGCTTGCCGAGACCTATATCTGCGCAAGCTTCAGCGTCATTCTGGAATGGGTCGTCGTCGCGCTCATCACCGTCACGACGCTCTATTCCGGCGTGGAATATTTCGTCAATAATAAAGACGTGCTCAAGGCCTGATGCCGATCCCCGGTGCGCCCGAGCGACCACACCGATTCTCAAAGCACCCGAGCGACGCACCGATTCCCGGAATGCCCGAGCAACGCACCGATTCGTTCTCCGTTCCGAAAATACGCGCCCGCTCCCCCACACGTGTCATTGCGAGGAGGGCGCGTGCGCCCGACGCGGCAATCTTTAAGTCGGCAGCATGGCATCCCGGAACGATTCCCGGAGCACCCGAGCAACTGCGCTCGTTCTGCGCCGCGCCCCAAAAATACGCACCCGTCCCCGATGTGTCATTGCGAGGAGGGCGCAAGCCCGACGTGGCAATCTTTAAGTGAGCAAAATGGAATCCCGGAGCGAAAAAAGAAGAACATCGTGCATTCAAAGACGAAAAAAGGAACAAAGCCCAATAAAAACAAGGAAAATAAAGAAAATAATGTGTATTCGAAAACAGCACGCAAGCGCACAGGGACTTCTCCCTTGGCGCTTGCGTGCTGCTTCTGTTGTTCCGGCATCCCGCGTCGATACCTTAAAGATTGCCGCGTCGCTTCGCTCCTCGCAATGACAAAACGGATGGGTTTTGCGGGAAAACCGATGGGTTTTGTCAGTGTGACCGCTCCGCTTTGCTCAAAAATCGAAAGCATCTGTGATTGTTCCTTGTAGGTCAGAATCTGTTTTCAAAAACCCGAAAAAACCTCCCGATGTCATTGCAGGAACAAAGGACTGGGCAGGCAAATGTCGCCCTATGACTAGCGGCGGGTTGATTGCGCGCGGCTCTTGCTCAAAGACGCGCCGTTGAGCCAGCGCAGCAGCTCGGCCGGGTTGGCCGGGCTGGGGACGGTGTAAAAATAAGTTTTTGAGGGGATCATCTTTGTCGCGTCGTCGCTCTCGGCCCATGTCACGCGCTGCAGGATCGGCGCGCAGCTCGTCGGAAGCGGCTCGTCAGGGAGCTGCTCGACCTGCAAAAGAATGCTCGCGTGAAGATTGTCGGAGCTCCAGCGGCCGAAGTTCGTCGTCGGCTTGCGCCAGATCCAGCGGAGCTGCTGACGCCCGTCGGTCTTGCCGGAGCGGCGCAGGTAGCCGTTATGGACGTCCTGAATGCAGCGCATCAGCCAGATCACATGATAGCCCGCGCGCTGGAAAAACTTGCAGACGTCGAAGAACGTGCTTTCCATCAGCAGCCCGTCCTGAAGCATCATCACGAATTGATTGACCTGCACGAAGGCAACGACGGTTTGGCCGTCGAGCGTGATCGGGACGTCCCGATTCTCGGGCGGAACCAGCGACTGCCACTGCCGCTTCCATTCCTCGGGGCTGCTCTGCACGAGCGGCCGCCGCGCACGTCTGAAGAGCCAATTCATCGGGGATCCTCCTCCGTTTTTTCCTCCGGCTCGGCCGGGTGCACCTCGATGCGGTAGGCGACGCTCCCGGCCGCCTCCTCCTCGATCACGACCTCGTAGCGGATCTCGAGCGTGCCGCCGTCCGGGCTGAGGTCTGAGCGCAGCTCAACGCCGCGCACGCGGATCATCAGCGCGCCGAAGCCCATGTCGTAGAGAGAGCAATCCTCCACGCCGGGCTGAAAGACCATCCGCGACTCCAGCGTGCCGCGGCGCTCGAGCACGGCGCGCGTCGGCTCCACGCGGAAGCTCGTCACCGTGCCCTCCAGCCCGGTCAGCGCGCTCTCCTCGTAGGTCAGCACGACGGCCTCGCCGTCCGTCTCGAGCGTGCCTGCGGTGGTCAGCCGGGTGCGCTCCGGCTCGCCGTCGGGCGTCTGCTGCAGGCTGTCGATGCGCAAAATGACCGGCCGGCTCATGCTTCGAGCGCAAGCTCGATCAGACGATCCAGCAGCGCCGGGTAGGGGATGCCGCTGGCCTCAAAGAGCTTCGGATACATTGAGATCGAGGTGAAGCCGGGGATCGTGTTGATCTCGTTGAACACGACCTCCTGCTCTGCGCGCGTCACGAAGAAGTCGACGCGCGACAGCCCGCGGCAGCCCAGCGCGCGGTAGGCGCGGATGGCCGTGTCGCGCACGCGCTCGGAGACGGCCTCGTCCAGCTCGGCCGGGATGACGAGCCTTGCGCAGTCGGAGAGATATTTCGCGTCGTAGTCGTAAAAATCCGCACCCGCGACGATCTCGCCGCAGACCGACGCCGCCGGAGCGTCGTTGCCGAGCACGGCGACCTCGATCTCCTGCCCGTCGATGAATTCCTCGACGAGGATTTTTTTGTCGAATTTCGCCGCCTCGCGCAGGGCGCGCTCGAGCGCCGCGCGATCCTTCACCTTGGAAACGCCGACCGACGAGCCCGTCCCGGCGGGCTTGACGAACATCGGATAGGCAAAGCGCGCCTCGAGCCGCTCGAGCAGCCTCGTGCAGTCGTCGCGCAGAGACGACGCATTCACCAGTTCCCACGCCGCCTGCCGGATGCCGGCGTGGTCGGCCACGAGCTTGGTCAGGGTCTTGTCCATGCAGACGGCGCTCGCGGCGACGTCCGGCCCGACAAAGGGCAGGCCGGCCAGCCGCAGAAGCCCCTGCACCGTGCCGTCCTCGCCGTGCTCCCCATGCAGCACGGGGAAGACGACGTCGATATGCTCGCGGACGACGCAGTCGCCCTCGAAGCTGAGCAGCCCCTGCCCGCGCACCGGGGAAAGCGCCGCGCGGCGGTTTGCCGGGCACGTCTCCCAGACGCCGCCGGGCAGATCGGAGTAGTCCTCGCCGCCGTAAAGGATCCAGTCCCCGCGCTTGGTGATGCCGACCGGAAAGAGATTGTATTTTTGTTTATCCAAACGGTTCAGCACGGATTCGGCGGAGCGCAGAGAGACCTCGTGCTCCGGAGACATGCCGCCGAACAGGACGCAAACACTGAGCTTTTTCACAAAAAGCCTCCCGAATCTGGGCGGATCGCACGAACCCGCCGGAATTATTGATACCAATACGGATCCATGATTCAAATGTTGAATCAAGAACTCCGTGTGCTGCGAGCACTCGCATCGCGCGAAAGCACGCTGCGCCGTCTTATGAAAATCTGACGCGCCGTCGGCGCTATAAAAAGCGCTTCAAGCTTTTTAACAGATTCCAGTATAATATATATGATTTACCCCGTAAATACAAGTAGTATTTTTATTTTTGCAGTGGAAAATTCCGCGCGGTGCTGGTATAATAAAGAGAAGCAGACTGCGCCGTGGGCGGAAAGGATGTGCAAATATGACGTTTGAACTGTCAAACAACGAATTTCGGTCGCTGCTGGATCTGGTTTACATCGGCAACTGGATCCTCAACGCCACGCGCGGCGACGACCGGATCGAGGAATATGACCGGCTGGAGAGCAAGCTGTTCGGCCTTTGCAAGGGGACGCCGCTTGCGGCGCTGGTCGAGACGCGGCTGGGCGTCAGCTTTCCCTCGCGCGCCTTCGAGGAGGGCGGCATTCAGGACGCCATCGCCTACTACGAGGACGGCGTGTTTTTCGACATTCTGGCCGAGGAGCTGGCCAAGCGCGACCTCGAGGAGGACGGCCGCGCCTCGGAGTACGGCGCGCTCACGGAGCGCATGGATCGTTACATAGAGGAATTCAACGCCAATGGCGTCGACCGCGTCCGCATCGACGGCATGGAGGATTGATCGGTTGATAAAAAACGCCCGGAGGCGGTGCAAGGCTGCACTGCCTCCGGGCGTTTGCTTCGGCGCGTCAGATTCTGCATAAGACGGCGCAGCACACGGGATTCAGAGCTTCCCTAGGCCGCGCTCAGCATCCGGTCGATCAGGATCCCGTAGCCCTGCGTCGGGTCGTCGAGCAAAACGTGCGTGACCGCCCCGACGAGCCGCCCATCCTGCAGGATCGGGCTGCCGCTCATGCCCTGCACGATGCCGCCGGTTTGCTCCAGCAGCGCCGCGTCCGTGACCTCGAGCAGCAGATTCTTCTGCCCCGCGCGCTCGTTGACCGAGCGGATCTGCACGGAATAATCGCGGATCTCCGTGCCGCGGACATTGGCGCGGATCACGGCGCTGCCGACGTGCGCCGCGCCGGTCTGCACGGTCTGCCCGTCGGGCGCGGCCATCGTGCCGTAGATGCCCTGCGGGGTGTTTTCCGAGATGCTGCCGCAGATGCGCCCGCCCGCGACCGCGCCGCGCAGCGTCCCGGCCGCACCGTCCTGCCCGCGCACGACCGAGACGACCTCCGACTCCAGCGCCGCGCCCTCGCGCAGCGGGAGCAGCGCGCCGCCCTCGCTCACGCCGTGGCCGAGCGCGGCGAACGCACCGCTCTGCGGCTCGTAATAGGTCACCGTTCCGATGCCCGTCAGGCGGTCGCGCAGGCAGAGTCCGAGCCGCCGTCGGCTCGAGCCGGCGCAAGGCGCACGTCCTTTGTCTCGCGCTCGCGCCGCACCGTCAGGCGCAGCGGCCTGCCCTCGCTCTGCGCAACGGCGGCGACCACCTCGGCGACGCCTTCGACCGCCTTGCCGTCCACCGCCGTGATGACGTCGCCGCATTCCAACCCGGCGCGCCGCGGCTCGTCGCGCGAAAACGACACGATCGCCGCGCCGTCGACCGTCAGTGACAGGCCGATCGTGCCGCCGCCGGGAACCACCGTCGCCGCCGACGCCGCGCCGCAGAGCAGCAGGAGCGTCAGCAAAAATAAGATGATTTTTTTCATGCTTCTTCCTCACTGTTTTGATTTTTCGCCACGGTACTACTATTTCACGCTTTTTGGCTCGTTTACCTCCCAAATTCTCGCCAATTTGGATAAACAAAAACTTCCCTTGACCGAACGGCGCGGGTTTGCGCGGTTTCGGCCGGGAAGATTTGCAAGATTTGTTGAAAATTATACTGCAATCGAATCAAAGACGGCTTATGAAGCACCGGCTGCATCATACTAGGGAACCTCTGAATAAATCGGCTGCGGCGCTCAGCGGGTCTTTTGTCCCAACTT
>OIYX01000717.1_pt1 | contig 11051 bp, 9 predicted proteins | sample 1588431 | NCBI WGS metagenome assembly OIYX01 (sample SAMN03283241) | human gut metagenome | biome: human-associated habitat; material: feces | host: Homo sapiens | place: Peru | collected 2012
TCTACGGCAAGGCGACGGGCGCGATGCCCGACGGGCGCAAGGCGGGCGAGCCGCTGTCGCCGGGGGCGAACCCGTCCTACGGCGCGGAGAAGCACGGGCTTCTCGCCTCGCTCAACTCGGTCGCGAAGCTGCCCTACGGCTACGCGCTGGACGGCATCTCCAACACGCAGACGATCCACCCCTCGGCCCTCGGCAACGACGAGGCGACGCGGGAGACGACGCTGGCGCGCGTGCTGGACGGCTACTTCTCGCAGGGGGCGCATCACCTGAACGTGAACGTCTTCGGCACGGAGAAGCTGATCGACGCGATGGAGCATCCGGAGAAGCCGGAGTACGCGAACTTCACGATCCGCGTCTCGGGCTATGCGGTGAAGTTCATTGACCTCACGCGCGAGCAGCAGCTCGACGTCATCAGCCGCACCTGCCACAAGAGCCTGTAGCCGCAGGCCGGACAGGTCGTCTCGCGGCCGCGCGCCCCGGGTCTTCGGGTTGCGCGCGGCCGCGCGAATTTGATATACTATTCACTTCCGTGCCCAAAGACGGGGCGGACGCGGCAGAAAACCGCGCACACAGACAAACGAAAGAAAAGATCAAATGGCGATTAGAAAGCCTACGCCTCCTGCGGCGAAGTCCGCGGCGATGGCCGACGTCCTGACCCAGGCCGGGCAGGAGTCGAAGTTCAAGGGCGGCAGCCTCATCGAGGGCACCGTCAGCGCAATCAAGGGTGATGACGTGTTCGTCGACATCGGCTACAAGTCGGTCGGCACGGTTGGCCTGAACGAGTTCGGCGAAGGCGCCGACGTCAAGGTCGGCGACAAGGTGACGGTCATGCTCGTCAAGCTTGAAGACGACAAGACTGGCATGGTCGAAATTTCGAAGCGTCGTGCGGACGACAAGATCCGCTGGGAGAAGATCCTCGAGCGCTATGTCGAGGGCTGCGTCGTGACGGGCACCATCAAGTCGGCCGTCCGCGGGGGCCTCCTCGTCCAGATCGACGACGTCGAGGCGTTCCTGCCCGGCTCGCAGGTCGATGTCTCGCCCGTGCGCGAGCTCGAGCCCTACGTCGGCCAGACGTTCGAGTTCAAGGTCATCAAGATTTCCAACGAGCGCCGCAACCTCATCGTCTCGCGCCGCGAGCTCATCGAGGGCACGCTCGCCGAGAAGAAGGCGGAGCTCCTCGCGAGCCTCCAGAAGGGCGAGATCCGCAAGGGCCGCGTGAAGAACATCACCGACTTCGGCGCGTTCATCGACCTCGACGGCATCGACGGCCTCCTCCACATCACGGACATGAGCTGGGGCCGCGTCAAGCACCCGAGCGAAATCCTCAAGGTCGGCCAGGAGCTCGACGTCATGGTCCTCGACGTGGACCGCGACCGCGAGCGCATCTCGCTGGGCCTCAAGCAGACGACGCCCAATCCGTGGGATTCGATCCTGGAGCAGTTCCCGGTCGGCTCGCGCGTCGCGGGCAAGGTCGTCAACCTCGCCGCGTACGGCGCGTTCGTCGAGATCGCCCCCGGCATCGAGGGTCTCGTCCACATCTCCGAGTTCAGCTGGACGAAGCGCGTCGCGCGCGCGTCCGACATGCTCTCGGTCGGCGACGAGGTTCAGGTCGTCGTCCTCTCGGTCGACGTCGAGAACCAGAAGATCGCGCTGGGCATCCGCCAGACGCAGGCGAATCCGTGGGACACGGTCCAGGAGCGCTTCCCGGTCGGCTCGAAGGTCAAGGGCAAGGTCCGCAACTTCACGGCCTACGGCGCGTTCGTCGAGCTCGAGGAGGGCATCGACGGCATGATCCACGTCAGCGACATGAGCTGGACGCGCAAGATCAACCATCCGTCGGAGTGCCTGCAGAAGGGCCAGGAGGTCGAGGCGGTCGTTCTCGACGTCAACGCCAAGGAGCAGCGCATTTCGCTCAGCCTCAAGGCGGCGATGCAGGATCCGTGGGACGAGATCGCGCAGCGCTTCCCGGTCGGCTCGGTCGTCAAGGGCAAGGTCTCGAAGATCGCCTCGTTCGGCGCGTTCGTCGAGCTCGAGGACGGCGTGGACGGCCTCGTCCACATCTCCCAGATCTCCGATCAGCGCATCGAGAAGGTCAAGGACGCGCTTGAGGTCGGCCAGGAGGTCGAGGCGCGCGTGGTCAAGGTGGATCGCGGCGAGCGTCGCATCGGCCTGTCGATTCGCGCGATGGGCATGACGGACGACGAGATCAAGGCGCTCGAAGCGGAAGCGGCGGGCGAGGAGAAGGCTCCCGTCTCGTCGACGAGCGCGGGCAGCGAGAACCTCGGCGGCCTGTCCGCCGCGTTCGACAACGCCTTCGCGAACGTCGAGTGGCAGCCCGGCAACTAATCAACGTCAAACGAAAGGAACACGAAGATGTCCAGAGTTTGTGAAATCTGCGGCAAGGGCCCCTCGACCGGCAACGTCGTCGTTCGCAAGGGTTCGCCGAAGTACAAGGGCGGCATCGGTCTCCACACGACCGGCATCACGAAGCGCCGCTTCCTGCCGAACCTTCACACGGTTCGCACGACGGACGGCAAGGGCAACACGAAGCGCGTGTGCATCTGCGCGCGCTGCCTGAAGTCCGGCAAGGTGACGAAGGCCTAAGGGCGGACGTCAGCGTCTGAAGCGGCGGCCCCGGAGAACCTCCGGGGCCGTCTCTTTCCTTTTTGTGGTGGGCGGCGGGCGCGTTTTGCGCGTCGCTCTTGCGCCGCCGTGCGGGGAAATGGTATACTTTCCCGTCAATTTACCTATCTGTCAAAGAGGAGCGACAAGGGGTCATCCATGTCTAGAGTAGCCGTTGTTGGTGTCGTCGGGCGGACGAACGCGGGGAAGTCCACGCTCGTCAATGCCCTTGTCGGGGAAAAGGTCTCGATCGTCTCGCCCGTCGAGCAGACGACGCGCAACACGGTGCGCGGCATTGTCGCCGACGCGCGCGGGCAGCTGGTCCTCCTTGACACGCCCGGTCTGCACAAGGCCGTCGGGCAGCTCGGCCGTCTTCTCAACCGCATGGCGCGGCGGAGCGCGGCGGGAACGGACGTGACGTGCGTCGTCTTCGACGCGGCCGAGGAGCCGCAGCTCGAAGACGTCGGCTGGATGCAGCGCATCGCGAAGGAGCGTCCGGAGAAGGTCGTCTTCGTCCTCAACAAGGCCGACTGCAAGCCGTTCTACGAGTCGATGTACCGCGATGCGTGGAAGGAGAGCCTGGAGGGCGCGCGGGGAGCGGAGGGCGCGCCGAGCGGCGAGCCGTCGCCCGAACCTTCGCCCGTCTGGGTGAAGGCGATTGCCTCGACGCCGGGTGGGGCGAAGGCCATCGGCGACGCGCTCTTCGCGCTGGCGGAGGAGGGCGAGAAGCTTTTTGACGATGACATCGTGACGGATTATCCGCGCAAGCTGACGATTGCCGATTCGATCCGCGAGAAGTATCTTGCGAAGCTGCATCAGGAGCTGCCGCACGAGCTGGGCGTCGTCGTCAAGAAGGTCGTCGAGGCGACGGAGAAGGGCGCGCCGGTCTGGGAGGTCGAGGCCGAGATTCTCGTCAACCGCGCGAGCCAGAAGCCAATCGTGATCGGGAAGGGCGCGGCGACGATCAAGTACGTGCGCAAGTGTTCCGAACGCGAACTCTCCGATCTCTTTGGCGTGAAGGTGCGGCTGGAGCTCTGGGTGCGCGTCGAGCCGAACTGGATGAAGAACGAGCGACTCCTCGCCGAAATGGGGTATCTGGGGGAACTTGTGTAGAGGTTGGGGTGTTTGGGAGTTCGGAGGTTTGGGCGTTTGGGCGTTTGGAAGTTTGGAGGTTTGGGAGTTTTGTGGTTTGGAAGGTTGGATGATTGGAAACGTGAGAGATCTTGATTGTTTGGGCAGGCGGGGCGTTCGGCTGAATGTCCTGTCCGTCCTGTTCGTCCTGTTTGTCCCGTCTCTTCCTGCCGCCGCTTCAGACAATGAGCTTGACGTCGCGCGCGAGGCGCTGCGCGACGGCCTCTGGAGCGTCGCCCGCGCGCATGCGGTTCGGGCGGGCGACGGCGACGAGTCGCGCCTTGTGCAGCTTGAAAGCTGGGCGGCCGAGGGCAACTGGGCGGCGGTCTCGAACGCCCTTGCGCGTTGGACGGAGGCGCAGGGCGCGGCGTTTGACTACTATCGCGCCGCCGTGCGCGGCGACGAGACGTCCGCCGCGCGTCTGCTGGCGGCGGGCGGGTCGTCCGAGGGCCTTGCGCAGGCGCGGCTGCTGGAGGCGGATCGCCTGGCGCGCGCCGGCGATGCCGCTGGGGCTGAAGCGCTGTGGCGCGCCGTCTCGGACCAGACGAACGCCTCGGCGCGGGCGCTTGCGGTTGCCGCGTCGAACCTGATGGATCCCGCGCTTCTGCGGCGGGCGCAAGGCATGGCCGTGACGGCGGACGAGCGGCGGGCGCTGTCGCTTCGTCTTGGGCAGGCCCTTCTCCGAGATCCGGGGACGGCGGCGGAGGGCGCGGCGCTCGTCCGGGCCGTCGTCCGTGACGCGCCCGACACGGCGGGCGCGCGCGAGGCCTTCTTGTCCGTGGCGGATGCCGAGCTCGGCGCGTCGCACTGGAAGGCGGCGCAGGCGCTCTATGCCGAGGCGGCCGAGATCTGGCCGGACGTCGCGAAGCGCGCGGCCGTGCAGGACGGCCTCGGCTGGGCCCTGCAGGAGCTGGGCCGTTCGGAAGAGGCGTTGGCGGCCTTCGAGCGGGCGGAGCGGGTCGCCGAGACCGCGGAGGCGCGTGCGGCGGCGGCGCTCAAGCAGGGCGACGTCCTTTCGGCCCTCGGACGGCTGGACGAGGCGATGGCCCGCTACCGCCATGTCCGCGCGGCCTATCCGGGGACGGCGGCGGCCGCGCGGGTCGGAAAGGTGCTGGAGGTTCGCGAACTGGAGGCGCGTGGGCGCGGGTTCTACCGCACCTATCGCTTTGCGGAGGCCCGTGAGGCGTTCCGCCGGGTCGCGGTGGACGATCCGTCGCGTGCCCTGCGCATGCGCTTCTTCGAGACGCTTTGCCTCTATGGCGGCGGCGAAGACGCCGAGGCGGCGCGCACGGCGGAGGCCCTCGTGGCCGACTGTCCCGATCCGCGCGTCTGGGCGGACGCCTGTCTCTGGCTGGCGAAGTTCAAGTACAACCGGCATGACTGGCGGTCGTCCGAACAGCTCTTCCGCGCGGCGTCCGAGTCGCGCGCGCTGGCGCCGGAGAAGGCGGCCGAGGCGCTTCTCTGGGCGGCGCGGGCGGCGTTTGCCGAGAACGACTACACGGCGGTGATCCAGCTGACGACGCGGCTGGTCGAGCGCCATCCGACGTCGCCCGTGCGGCTGCCGGCGCTCATCCTCCAGGGCGAGACGCTCAACGAGCTGGCGCGCTTCGACGAGGCAGTCCTCGTCTTCGAGCGCGTCACGGCGGCGCCGGACGTCACGGCGGCCGACCGCGCGCGCGCCCAGATCCTGAAGGCCGACGCGCTCTTTGCGATGGGCGCGGACAATTCGGCCCGCTATCGGGCGGCGCTGGAGGCCTACCGCGCAATTCTCTTCGGCGGCGCGCTCTCGCCGAGCGCGAAGCTCGTCGTCTCGTTCAAGGTCGCCCGCGCCCTCGAGAAGCTCAAGCGCACCGAGGAGGCGATGGACCAGTACTACACGCAGGTCGTCCTCGCCTACCGTCGGGAGCGCGTGGGGGGCGCGCGGCTGGATGACGAGGCGCGCGCGGTCTTCTCGAAGGCGGCGTTTCGTCTGGCGGACGAGTTCGAGGGTCGCGGGAAGGACCGTCAGGCCGTCGCCGTCCTTGACCTCGTCGCGACGAGCGACAGTCCGGCGGCGGAGGAAGCCCGCAAACGCATCCGTCGTCTGACGGAGAAAGGGGGAATTCTGTGAGTCTCTTCGGTGGTTCGGTGTTCTGGATCCTGTTGGCCCTGGCGGTCGTGGCCGTCTTCACGTTCTTCGAGCGGTTCTTCGACCTCCATCGGGCGCAGATCGACTATGCGGACTTCCTCAAAGGCGTGCTCAACGTGCTGGATCGCGGCAATCGGGACGAGGCCCTCGCGATCTGCGACGACACGCCCGCGCCCGTGGCGGCCGTCGTCGCGACGGCCATTCGGCACCAGGACGGCTCGGCACGTGTCCTGCGCGAGGCCGTCGATTCCCAGGGCCGGGCCGAGGTCGGGCGGCTGGACCGTCGTCTCGCCGTCCTCGCGATCATCGCGCAGACGGCGCCGCTCCTGGGCCTTCTGGGCACGGTCATCGGCTTCGTGCGCACGGTGCGGGCGGCGCAGGCGAGCGAACTTGTCTCGCGGACGGTGCTGCTGGACGGCGTGACGGAGGCGCTGGTCGCGGCGGCGTTCGGCCTAGCCGTCGCGATTCTCGCGTCCGTGCTGTACTCGTTCCTGCGCGTGCGGCTGGATCGCCTGGTCGTCGACCTTGAGGCGGCCGCGAGCCAGGTCATCGGCTACATCTCCACGCAGAAGGAGCGGGCCGCGCAGAAGGAGAGGGCGAAGTGAGCCCCTGGGGCTGGAAGCCCGAGCGTTCGCTCGGCATCTGGCGGCACGGCGCGCTCGGGCTTCGCCCGGTCGTCGCGGCGGCGCCGTACCTGATGGTCGGACTCCTGCTGGTGCTGCTGCGGTTCGTCTCGGGCACGCTGACGGTCGCGGAGGGCACGCTCTTCGACCTCCCGGATGCCGTCCCGACGGATGCCGTGGGCGAGTCGCCGGTTGCTCTGATGATGCCGATTCCGCGCGAGACGCTTGTCTTCTTTGACGATACGCGCTACCTGATGGGCGAGGAGTCCTCGATGCGCGCCTTGGGCGACCAGCTGGCGAACCGCTTCGCGCGGCGCGAGCAGAAGTCCCTGCTCGTCCTTGCCGACCGGCGCGTGGCCGGGGGCGAGCTGATGCGCTTCGCGGCGCTGGCGAAGGCCAGCGGCGTCGAGCGCATTCTCTTTGCCGAGAAGAAGCGGACGGGAACGGGCGAATGAAAAGCGTGCGGAGCGAGATGGTCGCCTTGGCGATTGCGCTGGCCCTGCCGGCCTCGGTCGCGCTTGTCCTCCCCTATTCGGCGATTTGGCGCGCGCCCGCCGAGCCGGTTCGGGACGCGCCGCCGTTCGCCGCGTTCGTGACCTTGACGGCGGACGAGGAGGCGCAGGCGATGCGGCGGGCGAAATCCGCCGGACGCAGCGGCGAGGCGGCGGACGCGCAGATCCGTCCAGACGATCTCGTGCTCGGTTCGCTGCCGGACGACCCGCCGACGCCGATTGGACGGATCGAGGATCGCGTTCGCCCGTCCGGACCGGGGCGCGTCGCGCCCGTGCCCTCGCCGTACCTGCCGACGCGCGCGGCGCCGCCTCCGGAGCCGATTGCGTCCGACCCGCCGTCGGCGCGCGCGCCGAGCTTCTCGAAAGAGGAACTCCTGCGTCTCGACTAGCCGCCCCCAACCCCCCAACCTCCAAACCCCAAACCCCTAAACCCCTAAACATCCCCAACCATGACACAGAAGCAGATTCTCAAGGCATTCAAGGACACCGGCGCCCTCCTGGAGGGCCATTTCGAGCTGCGCTCGAAGCTCCACTCCAACCGCTATTTCCAGTGCGCGAACGTGCTGCGCTACCCGCGCATCGCCGAAAAGCTCTGCCGGGAGGTGACGCGGCAGGCCGTCGCGAGCGGCAAGCTCGGCGCGCGCATCGACGGCGTCATCTCGCCGGCCGTCGGCGGCATTCTCGTCGGGCACGAGGTCGCGCGTGCGCTGAACGTGAAGTGCGTCTTCGCCGAGAAGGTGCCGGGCGAAGGGGTGGACGCGACGGGCAAGCCGAACACAGTCCTCGCGATGCGCCGGTTTGCGCTCAAGAAGGGCGAGCGGTATGTCGTCGCGGAAGACGTCGTCACGAAGGGCGGGCGCGTGCAGGAGACGATCGACCTCGTCAAGGCCGCCGGCGCGAAGGTCGCGGGCGTCATCCTGCTCGTGGACCGCTCGGGCGGCAAGGTAAAGTTCGGGCGCATCCCGATGTTCTCGCTCATGCAGATGACGCCCGAGACGTGGACGGCTGCGGACTGCCCGATGTGCAAGTCCGGCTCGAAGCCCGTCCATCCCGGTTCGTGACGGCGGCATCCGCTGTCCCCGTCGCTTTTTGGTATAATCTACCTTCACAATGAGCAAGAAGAGAAGAATCGTCGTCACAAGCGCCCTCCCGTACGCGAACGGGGACATCCACCTCGGCCACCTGGTCGAGTACATCCAGACCGACTTCTGGGTTCGGTTCCAGAAGCTGCGCGGGAACGAGTGCGTTTACATCTGTGCGGACGATACGCACGGCACGCCCATCATGATCCGCGCGCGCAAGGAGGGCATCACGCCCGAAGAGCTGATCGCGCGCTCGCACGCCCTGCACCTGAAGGACTTCACGGACTTCCAGATCGCGTTCGACAACTACTACTCGACGAACTCGCCGGAGAACAAGGCGCTGTCGGAGCAGATTTACCTCGCGGCCGAGCAGCAGGGCTTCATCACGAAGAAGACGACGCCTCAGCTCTACTGCAAACATTGCCAGATGTTCCTGCCGGACCGCTTCGTGAAGGGCACGTGCCCGAAGTGCGGCGCGACGGGCCAGTACGGCGACAGCTGCGACAAGTGCGGCGCGACCTACGGCGCGGAGGAGCTGGGCCGGCCGGTCTGCACGACGTGCGGCGGCACGCCCGTCGTCCGGGACTCCGAGCACCTCTACTTCGAGCTTGAGCCCCAGCACGACTACCTGGAGAAGTGGATCCCGGCGCACACGACGAGCGACGTCTCGAACAAGCTGCTCGAATGGTTCAAGGAGCCCCTGCGCGGCTGGTGCATCTCGCGCGACGCGCCGTACTTCGGCTTCGAGATCCCCGGCTACAAGGACAAGTTCTTCTACGTCTGGGTCGATGCGCCGATCGGGTACATGGCGTCGCTCGCCAACTGGCAGGCGAAGCAGGGCGGCGCCCGCGCGGGGGAGGTGGACGTCTCGATGTGGAACGACCCCGACGTCGAGCTCTACCACTTCATCGGCAAGGACATCATCCGCTTCCATTGCCTGTTCTGGCCGGGGATGCTGCACGCGGCGGGCTTCAAGGGCCCGAACAAGGTCTTCGTGCATGGCTTCCTCACGGTGAACGGCGAGAAGATGTCGAAGTCGAAGGGCACGTTCGTGAACGCGCGCACGTATCTCGACAACCTGCCGCCGGAGGCGCTGCGCTACTACTACGCGGCGAAGCTCGGCGGCACGACGGACGACATGGACCTGAATCTCGCGGACTTCGTCCAGCGCGTCAATTCCGACCTCGTCGGCAAGATCACGAACATCGCCTCGCGATCGGCGCAGATGCTCCAGAAGAAGCTCGACGGCCGTCTCGCGTCGCTCGCCGGGCACGACGAGGAGCTGGCGCTGCTCGCGCAGCTGCGCGCGGCGGGCGAGACGATCGCGTCCTTCTACGAGGACCGCCGCTTCAACCAGGTCGTCGCCCAGGTCTGCAAGCTCGCGGACGCGGCGAACGAGTACATCGACCGCAAGGAGCCGTGGAAGACGGTGAAGACCGACGCCGAGGCGACGCGCGTCACGCTGACGGCGGCGCTGAACGCCTTCCGCATTCTTGCGATTTACCTGCAGCCGATCCTCCCGGTCTACGCGGAGAAGTCGCGTGCGCTCTTCGGCGACGCGGCGTGGACGTGGGACTCGGTCGCCGAGACGGTCGAGGGCCGGACGCTGGGGGCCTATGCCTACCTCGCCTCGCGCATCGACGCGAAGCAGGTCGAGGCGATGGTCGCCGCCGCGACGGTGAAGCCGGCCGACTCGGGCGAAGTCGCGCATGAGAGTCGGGCAAGCAAGAACAAGGCGGAGAAAAAAGGTGGAGGTGGAGAAAATTCCGCCGTCCACCTCCACCTCGATTCTCCACCTCTGAAACCGGAGGTTGCCTTCCCCGATTTCGAGAAGCTTGATTTGCGCGTGGGCATCGTCACGAGCTGCGAGATCGTGCCGAAGAGCTCGAAGCTCCTGAAGTTCGTCCTCGACGCGGGGACGCTCGGCACGCGCACGATCTTCTCGGGCATCCGCGCGGCGTATCCCGACCCGGCGGCGCTCGTCGGGAAGGAAGTCGTCTTCGTCGCGAACCTCGCGCCGCGCAAGATGTCCGTCGGCGTCTCGGAGGGGATGATCCTCTTCGCGGGCGAGCCGGGCGCGTGCGGCGGCGTGCTGTCGCCCACGACGCCGGCCGGCGGCGGCTGCACGGTCACGTGACGTCGCGGAGCGGCGGCGTCGGGTTCGCCTTCCAGGCGCGCATCGACTTGCCGTAGCGCTTGAGGAAGGCCGTTCGCAGGGCGTTGTTCGTTCGCCAGCCGCAGAGGCCGGCGAGGGAACTGATGCGTCGGGACCGGCTGCGGAGCATCAGCTCGACGCGCTCGAAGCGGACGCGCAGGATCTCTTCGAGAATCGTGCGCCCCGTCGCCTTCTTGAAGGCCATTTCGGCGAGGCGGCGCGACCCCGGAAGCTTGCGGGCGACGTCGGCGGCGGAGGCGCCCGAACAGGCCTTCTCGCGGATGAACGCGAGCGCCCGGCTGACGTGGGGCGGCGTGCCGATGCCCGCCGGCGTCGAGGCGCGGCGGATGAGGCCAAGGGCCGAATACGTCTCGTGGACGGGCGGGGTGTCCGGCTGGTCGATGCGGGCGGCGAGGATCTCCGAGGCACGGTAGCCGGCGTGCTCGAAGTCGAGGAGGACGCTGGAGAGCGGTGGAGTCGTGTTCTCGCAGAGCGACGAGTCGTTGTCCGTCCCGACGACCGAGAGGGCTTTCGGCACGTTGATCCGCAGTTTGCCGGCCAGGTCGAGGACTTCGCCGGCCACGTAGTCGTTCTCGGCGAGGATGCCGCAGGGCTTGGGGATTTCCCTCAGCCAGGCGCGCAGCGCCTCGCCGCGTGCGCGCGGGGTCTTGAACTGTTCCGTCCGCCCGAAGACGCGGCAGGGGTAACCGTTCGTCCACAATGTTCGCCGGAACTCGGCCTCGCGGTCGCGGCTCCAGAAATGGTTGCCGCCGGAGGCGACGAAGCCGAAGGACGTGA
>OIYX01000718.1_pt1 | contig 11019 bp, 9 predicted proteins | sample 1588431 | NCBI WGS metagenome assembly OIYX01 (sample SAMN03283241) | human gut metagenome | biome: human-associated habitat; material: feces | host: Homo sapiens | place: Peru | collected 2012
TTGCCCCAAGGCTGTTTTTTAGGTTTTTGTTTTTGATTCCATTGACGATTCGGCAACAATGCAGAATCTATCCCCAGTAATTTTCCACTGAGCCGTAGATTACCGCAAAAATGCCGAACGAAATGCCACAAAAATGCCGAATGGATTACCATAATGTATTGGAAATCGACATTGTGCTTCTTCTGATTAAATTTGAAAGACTGATTGGAGGGTGGATTAGCGCTTGCGGAATTGTTGAGGGGTGAGGCCGGTGTGTTGCTTGAAGTAGCGGCAGAAGAATGAAATGTCGCAGAAGTGGTAGTCCCACGACAGTTCCTTGATTGACTTTTCTTCGGTGGCAAGCGATTGCTTGATTTGCAGCACCACATAATGGTCGATAACGCTCTTGGCGGTGTGGCCTGTGATGCGGCGTGTGACTATGCCCAAATACTTTGCCGACACATTCAGCAGGTCGGCATAATAACTCACGTCGCGCGATTCACGGTAGCGGCTCTCCAGTGCCCTCATGAAGCGGTTGAAGAGTTCACGGATTCGTGGGCTGCCAGTTTCGGTCTTCTTTTCTTCGGGATTGCGGTAAAGGTAGTCGTAGAAGCCGAGGAAAAAGGCTTTGAGTTGTAGCGTCACCAGTTGCTCCAGGCAGATGCACCCCTCTTGCTCGAAATACAGTCGGAGCAGCGAAAACATATTGTTGATGATATTGGTGAGAATGGGCGACTCGGTGCGGCATCGGTCGGTTTTCAGTTGCGAATACACGGTTTGCTCCAGTTGCAGACTTGCCTCACGCAGCAGCGACGCTCCGTATTTCAGAATCTCCACCCCGAAATCGTCGGTACGGTTGGTCACCGCCACCACATCGTTGGGGAAAAGGGTGATGACCGAGCCCTTCTTTAATCGCCATTCCAAGAAATTCACGCCTATGGTGGCCTCGCCCTCACGGCAGAGCACAATCATGCCGTAGTCGATAGCCGTAGTCTCGCTAAACCATGATTCCGAATGCTCCGATGTGAGGCTCACTTTTCGGTTGGAGCGCATCTCTATGTCTTTACCTTTCATCTCAGTTATGCTTTTCTGTGAATAGGATTAATTCTGATTTTTACCGCAAATATCGGAAATTTATGTAATATATCAGCACAAGTGTTCCCAAATATTCAATTATTGTGGATTTATTTGAAATCGTTGGACTGTGAAAAGTAGGTAATTTTGCACCGAAAATTTTACATATCACTGAATCAAACATTTTTTATTGACAATGCACAAGAGATTACTATGCTGTGCTTGTGTGTGTATGCTAATGCCGAGTTACGGCATGGCGCAGACACAGCGCAGACTTACTGCCAACGAACTTTTCAGTATGATAGAGAGTGGCAATAGCACACTCAATGCCACTAAGACGGGCGTGAGCGTGGCGACGCAAGGCATAGAAGAAGCCAAAAACAAACGCTTGCCCGACATTGGCGCCTCACTTTCGCTGAGTTATACCGGCAATGTGCTGATCACCGACCGCAACTTCAGTCACGCCAAGGGTGCAAGCCAACCTCACTTTGGCAATTCCTTCGCCCTTGAGGCGCAGCAGGTGGTGTATGCTGGTGGGGCAATCACCACAGGCATCAAACTTGCAGAACTCCAGAAGTCGGTGGCTGAAAATGCCGTTACGCTCACGCGCAACCAACTTCGCTTCATCGCCATCGGCCAGTTTTTGGAACTGTCGAAACTCGACAACGGCATCAAGGTGTATGACAGCAACATCGCCCTGACCGAACGCCTCATTGCCGACATCAAGGCTAAGCAGACACAGGGTATGGCGCTGAAAAACGATGTAACCCGCTACGAACTGCAAATGGAGTCGTTGAAATTGGGCAAACGCCAGTTGGAGGACCAAAAGAGCATTTTGAACCACCAGTTGTGCAACGCGCTGGGGATTGAAGATGCCATCATCGTTCCCGATATCGACCTCACTGCCACAGGCTATGAACTGATGTCGGAAAAGGATTTGCAATCCGATGCGCTGGTGAATGCGCCGCAAATCCGCCAGTCGGAACTGGCGACCAATGTGGCTGAGCAACAGTTGAAACTCGCCAAGAGCGAACTCCTGCCTAAAGTGGCTGTGGTGGCTGCCGACAACTTTACGGGACCGTTCACCTACGACATTCCGCCCATCAACAAGAATTTCAATGTGTGGTATGTGGGCGTGGGCGTGAAATACTCCCTCAGTTCGCTGTTCAAGACTCCCAAATCCGTTCGCAGGGCAGAGGCACAGTTGCGCCAGAGTCAAGAGGCACATGCCGTGACCAACGAGAATGTGAACAATCAGGTGCACCAAGCCTACACCATGCACCAGCAGGCGTATGTGGAACTGCGCACTCAGCAGAAAAGCGTGGAGTTGGCGAACCAAAACTTTCAGGTGGTGCAAAATCGCTACGCCAACCAGTTGGCACTCATCACCGATATGATTGATGCGTCGAACGTGAAACTCAATGCCGAACTGCAAGAGGTGAACGCGCAAATCAATATCGCCTACACATATTATAATGTGAAATACGTGACTGGAAAAATTTAACTCGCATTTTAAAAAATACAATCAAAACAATATGAAAAAGAAGATACTTATTCGATTGATATACAACATTTGTGTGCTTGCCGTTCTTGCCGCTGGCGCATGGCTGGTGGTGGACCATTTCTTGCAATTTGAAGACGGCGAATACACCGACAACGCCACCGTGCAGCAGCATATCACCCCAGTGAATGCCCGTGTGGGCGGATTCATCAAGGAAATCCGTTTCAATGAATACCAACCAGTGCACAAGGGCGACACGCTGGTGGTGATTGAGAACAGCGAATACCGGTTGCAACTGGCGCAAGCCGAGGCGAATTTGCAGCGTGAGTTGGCTGGCGGCGATGTCACCAGTTCCACCATTGGCGTTACGCGTCAGAACATGAGCGTGTCCGATGCTGGTGTGGATGAGGCGAGCGTCAGACTGGAAAACGCCCGAATCGACGACCAGCGCTACGCCCAACTACTGAAAAGCGACGCGGTGACCCAACAGCAGTACGACAAAGTGCACACCGCCTATCTTGAGGCGCAAGCCCGCTATGAGCAAGCCGTGCGCAGCCGTGGCACACTCGCCAAAACCGAAACCGAGCAGGGACACCGCCTCACACAGAACCAGGCGGCCGTCAAAGTGGCGCGCGCCCAAATCCAGTTGGCGAAACTCAATCTCTCCTACACCGTGATTATTGCCACAGCCGATGGCGTGGTGGGCAAAAAGGACATACATGTGGGCCAACTCGTGCAGCCGGGGCAAACCATGGCAAGCATCGTGGACAATTCTGAATTGTGGGTGGTGGCAAACTACCGTGAAACGCAGTTGCCCAACATTCACGTGGGTTCGAAGGTGGATATCACGGTCGATGCCGTCCCCGGTGTGGCATTCAAGGGCACGGTGGAGCGCATCAGCGATGCCACAGGCTCTGCCTACTCAATGATTCCACAAGACAATGCCACAGGCAATTTCGTGAAAGTGGAGCAACGCATACCCGTCAGAATCCACCTCGACGCCGACAAGAAAGCGCAGAGCAAACTCCGTGCCGGCATGAATGTGGTGTGTGTGATTAATAAGTGAAAAAGATGACCGACATCGATAACAAGAAACCAAAAACGGGCGGAAAGCCCAAGGCTGGCGGACCGCCCACCACTTTCTCCATGCCCATGTATCGGCAGTTTGTGCCGAAGTTCATACGGCCGTGGATATATCTGCTGCTTGCATTCTGTTTTCAGTTTGCCAACGGCATGTATCTCGGTGCCATGAACGATGTGGTGGGGGAGTGGAGCATGATGCGTGAAGATGTGCAGATGTGCCTCTATGCCACGCTCATTGGCATGGCACTGTATTTCCCTGTGCTGTTTCGCATGAAATTTCGCTTCACCAACAAGAGCCTGCTGATGGTGTCGGCGGCGGTGATTGTGGTCTGCAACCTGCTTGCCACCATCAAAATGCCTCTGCCGGCGTTGTGGGCACTGTGCGTGGTGTGCGGCATGGCGAAGATTCAAGGCACATTTGAGTGCATGTCAAATATTCAACTATGGATGACACCCAAACGTGATTTCGGCGTGTTTTTCCCTATTCTCCACATTGTGTTGCTCACCTCTATAGAGGGGGCGGGCTATTTTGCCGCATGGTTTGCCTATCACATGCACTGGACCTATATGCATTGGTTTGTGATATTGCTGATGCTGATTGTGCTGCTCGTGCAAGCCCTGCTCACAAAGCCCTTCCGTGCCATGCCGCAGATTGTGCCGCTGAAAGGGCTCGACTGGTTTGGCGCGTTGCTTTGGATTGCATTCTGGCTACAGGTGGCGTGGCTGCTCAACTATGGCGACTGGCTCGATTGGTGGCATTCTCGCCAGTTCCGACTGGTTACGGGCACCGTGCTGATTACCTTAGCCGTGTGCCTCGCTCGTATGCGTCAGCACCCTAAGCCATATATTGAACCAGCCATGTGGAAATACCACAATGTGGTGCCGGTGATTTTGCTCATCGGTGTGGTGGAGGCACTGTTCTCGTGCGAACACGTGATTGAAATGGTCTATTATGAAGAAGTGATGCACTATACCGACCTCACTTACGAAGGGCTCAACCAATGGTCGCTGCCAGGCATACTGGCAGGGTGCCTGTTTTCGCTGGGCTGGCTGAAGGTGATGCGCTGGAATGTGTATAAACTGATAGCGTTTGCGCTGTGTGCGTTTTGCCTCTATGCAGGAGGATTTTACTTCCTTGTGGATTCGGGTATCAGCATCACGCAGTTGCGCGTGCCGCTTGTGTGGCGAGGATTCAGTTATGCCGTGCTGTGCATCGCGTTTATGTGGTGTCTGCACGAAATTATGTCGTTTGAGCACTTCTTCCAGGCACTTTCGGTGTTCAACGTGCTTCACATGTTTGTGGGCGGACTGATGGGTGCCGCACTCCATAGCCGAGGCATGAAATACTATGTGGGCGACGGCTTTGCGCGCTGTTCGGGTTATATCGACAGTGTGAGGATGAGTGCCACGCACATTGATTTTCCGCAAATAATGGAAGGCATGGTACAAGGTTTCATGGCGCAAAGCATAAAGATACTGTTTGGGTGGACTTTGCTTGCCGGCATGTTTTTCGCCGCCCTCATGCTACTATGGGATATACCCATGGTGCGCCACCAAATCAAGCACATACCGGCTTGGCCAATCGTGGGCATGAGAGTGCTCCGCAACTTCAAGCGCCAGCACCGCAGTGAAAAGCGAACTGCCACAGTGGGTTAATGGAAAATCAGTGGGGCAAACCGCCCACATACCTTGCATGAAGAGGCAATAAAATGCACGTTACAGAACGAAATGATTCGAATCATTTCGTTCTCCGTCTTATTTGCAGTATCTTTGCAACTATGAAATCATTACGCGAACTTTATAAAATAGGCAAAGGTCCTTCTTCGAGCCATACTATGGGCCCTCAGAAGGCCGCCCAAATCTTCGCCGCCCAAAACGAGGGTGCCATATCTTTCAGCGTAACACTCTATGGCAGCTTGGCCGCAACAGGCAAAGGTCACATGACCGACGTGGCCATTGAGGAAGTGCTGAGCCCCCTTGCACCCACCACCATTGTGTGGGAACCCACCAAGTTTTTGCCATTCCACCCCAACGGAATGACTTTCAACGCCATTCACGCCAACGGTCGTCCTAACGCATTCTGGACGGTTTACAGCGTTGGCGGAGGCACTCTTTCAGAGGGCGACCACCCCACCGGTGTGTTACCCCCATCGCCCGACATCTATCCGTTGACTCATCTGAGTGACATTAAGAAATGGTGTTACGACAACGGTCGTGCTTATTGGGAATATGTCAACGAGCACGAAGACTCTGGCATCTGGGACTACCTGCAGGAGATATGGGAAGCTATGAAGCGCAGTGTGGAGCGCGGCATTGAGCAAGAGGGCCGTCTACCTGGTCCGCTCAACCTTCAACGCAAGGCTTTCACCTATTATGTCAAGGCTCAAGGCTACCGCAGGAACCTTCAGACACGTGGCTTGGTTTATTCCTACGCCTTAGCTGTAAGCGAAGAAAACGCATCGGGTGGCACCATCGTCACCGCTCCCACCTGTGGCTCGTGTGGCGTCATGCCAGGTGTGCTCTACCACCTTGCTAAGGGTCACGAATTTTCCGACATCAAGATTTTGCATGCCCTCGCAACTGGAGGTCTTGTGGGCAATATCGTGAAACAGAACGCCAGCATCTCAGGTGCCGATGTGGGTTGCCAGGGAGAGGTGGGCGTTGCATGCGCCATGGCCTCAGCCGCCGCTTGCCAAATTTTCGGAGGCAGTCCGGCACAGATTGAGTATGCCGCTGAAATGGGGCTTGAGCACCACCTTGGCATGACCTGCGATCCCATCTGCGGACTGGTTCAGATTCCATGCATCGAACGCAACGCCTTCGCTGCCACACGTGCTCTCGACTCGAATCTCTATGCTACGTTTAGCGACGGAAAGCACCGCGTCAGCTTTGACCGCGTGGTGCAAGTGATGAAACAAACAGGGCACGACCTGCCCTCGCTCTACAAGGAGACGTCGGAAGGTGGGTTGGCCGCCCAACTGCTGGTTTAACCCAAATCGGTCATTAGGTCGTGTGAGGATTTATGACCGATTTGGGTTTAATACAGCCTCGTTCCAAGATATTATTTTATCAGGGGTTTTTCGCCGTGAAACGGCGAGTGGTTTTTATCCTTGGTGCAACGTGGATAGCCCTCGTGAGAGGGTGGTGGAGGGATTGTGTGGTTGGCGGCATGGAAACTCGTTTCCAATGACGCAAAGCGCACAATCCCTACGCCAAATGCGAAGCATTCCACATTGCTCCAAGGCTGTTTTTTATGTTTTTGTTTTTGATTCCATTCACAATTCGGCAACATTGCATAATCTATCCCCAGGAATTTTCCACTGAACCCTAAATTTCCACTGACCAGGTAAATCTGTGGGGTAGAAACAAAAAACCCGGGAGCGAGATTGCTTCCGGGTTTTGCGGTGCGTACAGGACTCGAACCAGCGACCTCCTGCGTGACAGGCAGGCATTCTAACCAACTGAACTAACGCACCAGTTGCTTTTAGCGATGCAAAGATACGGCAAAATCAATCAATCTTGCAAATTTTTCGCTTCTTTTTTGCAAAAAAAATGCACATCGCCCTCTTTTGGACGCTTTTTGCCCTCTCAGAGCGCATATTTTGACCTTATTCTATGGTTTTTGCGTAGCCGAAGGAGAGGCACGGTTTACTGAACGCGTGGTGGCTGGTTGGGGTAGGCTCCGTTGTCTGGATTTTGTGGCATCACAATCCACATGATGATGTAGCCTATCACACCGGGGAATGCGGCGGAAAATAGTGAGAGCAGCACATAGCCCAAGCGCACCAAAGTGGGGTCGATGTCGAAGTATTCGGCAATGCCGCCCAGCACGCCTGCTATCGTTTTCTCGGTGTTTGATCTGTAGAGTCTTTTTCCTGAGTAAGTCATGATGATGAATGTTTTTGTTTTCTTGTTCGTGACGGTGGTATTTCCAGCGCACTTCTTATGTATTAGACGCAATAACTGTGCCAAAAGTTGCATTCATGTGAAAAAAAGTGCGGGCGTATCATCTTGTAATCTAAAATATCTGGAGAATAGGCGTAAGCGATTGGAAATGAATATAATAAAGCAAATAATTAACACAAATTATGATTTATAAACACCATTTAAGCAAACTAATACCACTAAATTTTTTTATTGCGATTGAAAGATGTAACTTTGCATCGGGTTAGACGATGACATCTTTATAAAAAGGTGTGCTGACTCCAACGTGCCGACTATTAACATTAATTATATTAATACATTACGCTCATATTCTCTGGCGCAGGAAAGACCAACATGGCCTCACTCTCCATAGTGTCTTTTTTCTTTCACCACCGAATTGGGTAAAATTACAACAACAAATCAACAGCAATGTTAGACAAAACCAACATTCTTTTCCGTCAAAGCATCGTAGTACGCTTTTCGGGAGACTCTGGCGACGGTATGCAGCTGGCTGGTAACATCTTCAGCAATATTTCGGCAGAGCGTGGCGACCAAATCTCCACTTTCCCCGACTATCCAGCAGAAGTGCGCGCTCCTCAAGGTTCGCTCAATGGCGTTTCTGGTTTCCAAGTTCATGTGGGACTCGGTGTTCACACTCCTGGTGATGAATGTGATGTGCTGATTTCAATGAATCCAGCAGCTCTTAAGCAAAACGCAAAGTTCCTCAAACCCAACGGTGTGGCTATCGTTGATATCGACTCTTTCAAGAAGATCGACCTCGAGAAAGCCCTCTTTAAGACTGATGATCCTTACAAGGAAATCGGTTTGAAGGCCCAAGTGGTGGAAGTGCCTATGACCTCGATGGTGAAAGCTGCCCTTGCTGACAGCGGCATGGACTTCAAGAGCCAAATGAAGTGTCGCAATATGTTTGCGCTCGGTTTGGTTTGTTGGTTGTTCAACACTCCTATCGACGGTGCTCTCCACTTCCTTGAACACAAATTCGCTAAGAAGCCTGCCGTTTACGAGGCTAATGCGAAGGTGGTGCGTGGTGGCTTCGATTATGGTCACAACATCCACGCTTCGGTTTCCACTTATCGTATCGAAACTGAGGATTTGCGTCCAGGCGTATATACCGACGTGAACGGTAACAAGGCCACTGCTTGGGGCTTGATTATGGCAAGCGAAAAGAGCGGCCGTCCACTGTTCCTCGGCAGTTATCCTATCACTCCTGCTACCGACATTCTCCACGAATTGGCAAAGCGTCGCGACCTCGGTGTGAAGGCTATTCAGATGGAAGATGAGATTGCTGGCGTATGCTCTGCTATCGGTGCAAGTTTTGCAGGCAACCTCGCAGTTACCAGCACCTCTGGCCCTGGCTTGGCTCTGAAGAGCGAGGCTATCGGCTTGGCAGTGATGGCAGAATTGCCATTGGTGGTTATCGACGTGCAACGCGGTGGCCCATCTACCGGTCTGCCAACCAAGACTGAGCAAACCGACCTCAATCAGGCACTTTATGGCCGCAGCGGTGAATGTCCACTCGTGGTGTTGAGCGCACTCTCACCAACCGACTGCTTCAAGATGGCATACGAGGCTGGCCGCATCGCTCTCGAACACATGACTCCTGTGATTTTGCTCACCGATGCGTTTATCGCCAACGGCTCAAGCGCATGGCGTGTGCCAGAAAACGACGAGTATCCAGAAATCAAGCCTAACTTCGTGACCGAAGACATGAAGGGCGAGTGGAAGCCATATATGCGCAACGAAGAACTCGTTCGCTACTGGGCTATCCCTGGCACCGAAGGCTTCGAGCACCGTGTGGGTGGTCTTGAAAAAGACTACGAAACCGGCGTGCTGAGCAACAACCCAGAAAACCACGCTCGCATGGTGGCTGCCCGCGCTCAAAAGGTGGCAAACGTGGCCAACCACATTCCTATGCTCGAAGTGAAGAGCGAATGTGACGATGCCGACACCATTATCGTGGGCTGGGGTGGCACTTACGGCCACATCTACACCGCCTTCGAAGAACTCAACGCAGCAGGCAAGAAGGTGGACTTCGCACAATTCCGCTACATCAACCCTCTGCCCAAGAACACCGCAGAAGTGCTGGGCAAATACAAGACAGTAATCGTTGCCGAACTCAACAACGGTCAGTTCGCTAACTATCTGCAAGGTCTTAACCCAAGTCTTAACATCAAGCGTATCAACAAGGTGGAAGGTCAACCATTCCTCGTACACGAAATCGTTGAAGGCGTGAACAAAATTATGGAGGGCAAATAATCATGGAAGAGAACAATAACATGCAACAATATCAAGCAAAGGACTATAAGAATCAGCAGCCAGTTCGCTGGTGTCCTGGTTGTGGCGACCACGCTGTGCTCAATGTGCTTCACAAGGCTATGGCTGAACTCGGTGTGCCACCTTATAAAACAGCAGTGATTTCAGGTATCGGCTGCTCAAGTCGTCTGCCTTACTACATGAACACCTACGGCTTCCACACCATTCACGGTCGTGGCGGTGCAGTGGCCACTGGTTTCAAGGTTGCCAACCCTGATATGACAGTGTGGCAAGTGTGTGGCGACGGCGATGGCTTGGCTATCGGTGGTAACCACTTCATTCACGAGGTGCGCCGCAATGTGGACCTCAACCTCCTGTTGCTCAACAATAAGATTTACGGTCTGACTAAGGGGCAATATTCTCCTACCAGCGACCGTGGCTTCGTGTCGAAATCATCACCTTACGGCACCACTGAAGATCCATTCATTCCTGCTGAACTCGCTTTCGGTGCTCGCGGCACATTCTTCGCCCGCAGTATCGACGTGGAATTGAAGATTTCGCAGGAAGTGATGCTTGCCGCTGCTAAGCACAAGGGTCTTTCTATCGTGGAACTGCTCCAGAACTGTATGATTTTCAACAATGGTATCCACAACTACATCACCGACCGTGCCACTCGTGCCGACCGCACTATCCACCTCGTGCATGGCGAAAAGATGATTTTCGGCGCTGAAAAGAACAAGGGTCTTGTGCAAGACGGCTTTGGCTTGAAGGCTGTGACCATCGGTGAAGACGGCTACACTATCGACGATGTGCTCGTGCACGACGCACACTGCGAGAGCAACTTCCTCCACCAGCAACTCGCCATGATGGACGGCCACGACCTGCCATTGGCAATCGGTGTGATTCGTGAAGTGGACGCTCCTAACTACGACACTGCCGTAGCAGAGCAAGTGGCTGAAGTGAAAGCAAAGAAGGGCTTCACTTGCCTCCACGACATGATCCTCTCTGGCGACACCTGGGAAGTGAAATAAAAGCAAATAATCCAATCCCCCACACATACAGCAGAAGCGAGCCCCACAGCCCGCTTCTGCTTATTTTTTAGCAAAGATATACAAGTTGTCCCTGTGGATATTTAGTAATGATTGAAAAAAATCCCGTAGGGATTTGATGTGTGTAGGCAGGTA
>OIYX01000720.1_pt1 | contig 11014 bp, 15 predicted proteins | sample 1588431 | NCBI WGS metagenome assembly OIYX01 (sample SAMN03283241) | human gut metagenome | biome: human-associated habitat; material: feces | host: Homo sapiens | place: Peru | collected 2012
ACGGCTCGCTGACAGACCTCCTTCCGCTACCCTCGCATTTATATAAATGCGAGGGTAGCGGAAAATCGTGGCGCGGTTGACAAATGTGCCGAAGAATGTTATAGTGTCGGCACATTTGTAAACCATGAAATTGCCTTCTCCAGTTGTTCGCGTCTTGGACTCACAGGGTGGTATGATTACATCCCGTGACGTTGTAGCGCTTGGATTGTCTCGCACAATGCTCGGCAAGTATGTTCAAAATGGACTTCTTGTGAGAGTTTCCCGTGGAATCTATGTCGTTCAGGCTGCCATTCCAGACGAATTGTTCGCCTTGGCAAAGCAATGTGACCGATTCGTCTTCTCCCATGCTACTGCGGCATTTTTGCATGGGATATCAGACCGAACGCCCTTTGACCATACGGTCTCGATTCGCTCCTCGCAGACGATCTCGCGCGCGCTCCGAACGAAACTTGCTTGTTTCTATGTAAAAGATGCCATCTTCTCCCTCGGACAGGTAAACGCCAGAACGCAATTCGGAAACATCGTCCCCTGTTATGACATGGAACGGACGGTTTGCGACATGGTTAGGGACAGGGAGCGGATGGACGATGAGACGTTCCTTTCAATCGTCAAGAACTATGCGGCTTCCGATAGGAAGGATTTGCCCAAACTTGGTCATTATGCGGAAGTGATGGGGCTCTCCAAGAGAATCGCATCATTGATGGAGGTTGCCTTGTGAGCGTCAATATCATGCAGTTTAAGTCGCGTATCAGAAATCTTGCGAAAGAAGAGGGTGTTCCAGCGCAAGTCATGCTTCAGGATTTTATGTTCGAGCGTTTCTTCGCCCGTCTTTGCAAGTCCACAGTGCGCGAGAACCTAATATTGAAGGGAGGTGCATTGATTTCCCAGTATCTCGGGATCTCCCGCCGCACGACGATGGACATTGATCTGACGATGTCCAATGCGCCATTGACAGAATCGACCGTATCCGAAATGATTCAGGGTGTCTTTTCCGTTAGACTTGATGATGGCGTCCGATGGTCGTTGAATGTGCTTGAACCCATCCGCAATAAGGATCTATATGGCGGTTATCGAGCTAAGATTGTCGCTACACTGGACTCGATAGCCGTTCCTTTTTCGATAGACATTTCAACCGGTGATGTCATTACCCCTGAACCAGAGGACTATTTCTTCAAGAGCGCATTCGAAAAGAACGCATTTTACAATCTGAAGGCGTATACGATTGAAACGGTTCTCGCCGAGAAGCTTGAGTCCATTCTTTCACTGGGTGTTCTGTCAATGCGTCCGCGTGATTATTACGATGTCTATATGTTAACGAGCTGCGTGAAACATTCGGATTCCAAATTAAAAGCAGCGTTCCTTGCCACAATCCACCATAGAGGGTCTGAAGACGTCTACAGGGACGGGGCAATTATTCTTACAGAGATTAGCCGGTCGGAGATTCTGAAAAACCGTTGGGGAAAGTATCGACAGCAATTTTCTTTCGCCGATCATATATCGTTTGAGCAGATCTGTAATCAACTCATCACGTTGTTTGGTGGCATTACGGCATGTTGAAGAGTATGATGCTTGGAAATGAAGCCCTTTTGAATTGCGAGAAAATCGGCTTTCTTGCTTCGCGGCGTGTGCCGCCGGAGGCGGTGATGCGGTGTCTCGACTGGGCGACGCGGATGCACGACGAAGGGGTGTGCGTGATGAGCGGGTTTCAGAGTCCGTTGGAGAAGGAAGTCCTCAACATTCTCTTGAAGGGAATTTCGCCCCTCATTCTCGTCCTGGCGCGGCGGATGTGGGACGAACGGCACATTCCCACGCTCTTCCGCAAGCCGCTTGCCGAGGGGCGGCTTCTCGTCGTTTCGCCCGTCTCGCAGACCATTCGCCGCGTCGACGCCCGTTCCGCCGCCCAACGCAACCGCTACATCCTCGACCACGCCGACAGCCTCTTCCTCGGCGCGCTCGATCCAGACGGCTCGCTGACAGACCTCCTTCCGCTACCCTCGCATTTATATAAATGCGAGGGCGCCCCACCGTTTAGGTCGCCAACGTCGCGCGAGACCCACGGTGATTTAGTTTGGCGCTGACTCATGCCCGTCCATCCTCACGGAATGCGGACGGGGCGCTTCAGTTGGCGCTTCAGGCGCATTCATCGCATCTTCAATCGTGCGCCCGACTCCTCTTTTTCGATTTTCCTGGCGATAACGGCACCTGGCGGAAAGCTCGCTTCGGTCACCGCGACGGCTTCTTTCCCGGATTTGTCGCGTCTTGGCAGGGCCGTCGCTTCGGATTCTGTTGTAATGTGTGCGCGTCTCCATGCGGAGTGCGCGTCCACTCCGCCATCAGATGCCCGAAGCGACTTTCCGCCCGGCGCCTATGCGCCCGTCCCGCCCGTCACGAGCCGGAAGACGCGGTTGCGGTCGGACTGCAGCTCCTCCTTGAATGCCTGGCGGTTCTCCATGCCGCTCTGCGCGAGGAAGACGAACACGGGCGAGCGGGCGAGCAGCATCGCACCCGTCACGTTCCCGTTGCACCGCCTCGTGCGGACGTCCTCGCAGTACGCCCAGTCCCGCCGCGCGTGGTACTTCGACTCGATGGCCCACTGCCCGCGCACTTGCGCGCCCTGACGACCGCGTTGGCCCTGCGGATGACGCCGGCCTGGTTGCCCTTGACCTGCATCAGGTGCTCGCCGCCCGAGCAGAGGATCTCCCGGGCCGTGTCCTGCTGGCAGTGGAGCGCGTCCGAGCTGACGAGCGCGTTCGAGCTGACGAGCGCGTTCGAGAGGTCCATCCTGCCGAGCAGCTTCCGCCCGACGGGCATCTCGCACCTGCCTTTCCCGCCCTCCTTGCGCGTGCAGGCCGCCACCGCGACGGGCGCGCCCGTCTCCGCGTTGACGACGGACACGACCCCCATCACCTCCTTGACGAACTTGCCGTCGAGCGCGAGCTGGCGCGGGAGCGTCCCGTCGCCCTGCGAAGCCATCCACCCGGACAGCTTCTCGCCGAAGTCGTCGAGGTCGAGCGCGCGGAGGAAGTTGTAGAGCGTCACGTGGCACGGCACCTTGTACTCGTGCTTCGCGACGACGCCGGCCTTGCTCTTCGCGTGTGGCATGCACAGGGCCCTGCGCTGGGCCATCGTCAGCCTTTTCGCGAACCGCGCGATCGCCTTGACCGAGTTCGCCCCGCTCATCATCGCCATGACGACGATGGCGAGCATCCCCCCGATAGGGAAGGTCCTGTTGCTGTCCCGCGTGTTGAACCCGAGGCACTCCGAGGCGAGGTTCCGCCGCTCGCCAGGCGTTCCGCTCCTTCCGCGCCCGCGCCGCCGCGCGCGCCATGCGCCGGGTCTCTTCGAGCAGCTCGTCGCACCACAGCCGGCCTTTCGGGCCCATGATCCGAATCTCCATCTTCTCCATTCTCCGTGCCTCCGTCTCTCCGTGTGTGTGTTCCCGATCCGTGAAAACCGCGGCTCCCTACTTTCCGTCGCCGAGCAGCCAGAGGATCGACTCCTGGCTGATCCACGCCTGGAGACGCGGGGACAGGCCCCGCAGGTGGAGATCCTGTGATGAAGATGATTTTATTCTCACTGCTGTCGGCGGCCGTCGTCGCGTCGGTGACGGTGTGGGCGGCGGAACTTCTGGAAGGGACGGTGGCGTCGAAAGATCCGGAGGCTCGAGACTGCGGATCCTTATCGGCATCCCGGGGTTCTCCGCCGGCGGTCACTTGACGCTCGTGACCGCGCCCGGCGCCTGAACGCCCGCCTATCGGCCGACCGATGCGATTGTCCAAATCCGATTTCAGATCAGAACACACAGAACAAATCCAAAAGGAAAGACAAAACATGAACATGAACACGAACATCCTGACCCTCAATCGCCGCAGCTTCCTGGCGGGGCTCGGCTTCCTCTCCGTCGGCGCCACGTTCGGCGCCGTCGACGTCGCGCCGAAGACCGCGTTCACGGGCAAGCTCACGGGACGCAGGATCACGCTCGCCTCCGTCGGCTGCGGCGGCATGGGCGCGTCCGCGACGCGGGCGCTCATCGACGCGGGCTGCGAGCTCGTCGCCGTCTGCGACGTCGACCCCGGCAGCTTCGACGCCTGGGAGAGTCGCTTCCCCGGCATCCCGAAGTTCACCGACTACCGCGACATGCTCCGGACGATGGGCGACCGGTTCGAGGCCGTGCAGGTCGGCACGCCCGACCCCACACGCACGCCTACATCTCCATTGACTGCATGCGCGCCGGCAAGCACGTCTACGTCCAGAAGCCGCTCGCGCGCACGGTCGAGGAGTGCGAGCTCATGCTCAGGGCCCAGATGGAGACGGGCGTCGTCGCGCAGATGGGCAACCAGGGGCATCCGGGCGTGTGGCGCTACAAGGCGCTGCGCGACGCGGGCGTCTGGGGCGAGGTGAAGGAGATCTGCAGCTGGTCGGACCGTCCGGTGTGGAAGCAGGGCATGACGGCCTACGCCACGCCCCAGCCGTTGCCGGCGGGCTACGCGGCGAACGCGTGGGACTGCTGGTGCGGGCCGAGCGAAGACCACGGCTATTCGCCGGCCTACCACAAGTTCTCGTGGCGCGGCTGGTGGGCCTACGGCTGCGGCGCGATCGGCGACATGGCCGTGCACAACGCCGACCCGGCGTTCTGGGCGTTCGAGCTGGGGCTGCCGGTCAAGGTCAGGGCCGACACCTACGGCGCCGGCCCGGTGACGATCGCCTACCCGAAGAAGTCGCGCATCGAGATGACGTTCGCGCCGAACCGGTGGCTGCCGAACGGCGTCACGCTGACGTGGCTCGACGGCGGGCTCAAGCCCGACCCGGCGGCCGTCCCGGGGCAGCCCGCGTTCGCGAAGGACTACGGAATCTCGGCCGAGCGGCGGAGGAGGCACGAGGCCAGGAAGGCCGGCAAGCCGTATGCGGCGCCGGCCGCGGTCGAGCCGCTCGTCCCGGACAACGGCCTCATCGTCGTCGGCAGCCGGGCGACGATGCTCGGCGAGTCCCACGCGGGCCGTCCGAGCCGCCTCGCGGGCGACCGGGGCGCCTTCGACGCGGCGGTCAAGGCGGGCGACGGGCTCTGCGACTACAACCACTACCGCGAGTTCGAGGAGGCCGTCCAGGCGAACGACCCGTCGCGCTGCGGCTCGCGCCTCTCCTACGCGGCGCCGCTGACGGAGGCGCTGCTCATCGGCTGCATCGCGCTGCGCTACCCGGGCGAGGAGCTGCGCTTCGACCCGAAGGCGATGAAGTTCACGAACAAGCCCGAGGCCAACGCGTTCCTGAAGGCGCCGAAGCGCGGCGACTGGGACTTCGCGAAGCTCATGGCGAAGCGGGGGCTCTAAGGACTCCCAATGGTGGGGTTCGAGTGGTGGGGTAAGTTGGGGGTGGGAGTTGGAGGTGTGAGGTCGAGGAGGGGAGAAGTTGGAGGTGGGAGGTCGAGGTGGAGCATGGAGGTTAACTCTTCCACTCTCCACCTCCACCTTGAGCCTCCAACTCACCCATCCACTCTCCACCTCCACCTTGAGTCTCCACCTTCTCTTCCCACCTCCACCTTGAAATGGCCAAGAAACGGGCGGTTGCCAGCGAGACAGTGGGAATGGGATTATGGTATAATGCGGGCAGGAAGCGAGACGGGCGGGAGTCCGATGATTGATCGCTAGTCATAAACGGAGGTTGACATGGCAACGAAATGCAGACATTGCGGATCGCCGAGCTACGGGAGCGGGTGCATTTACTCGCCCACGCGCAAGCATGAGCATCGGGACGACGAGAAGCACTGCGAGTGGTGCGGTTCGTCGTCCTACGGTTCGGGCTGCCTCCACTCGCCGACGCGCAAGCATCGGCATGGCCCCGGCGCGAACAAGTGCATCTGGTGCGGCTCGACCTCCAACGGTGCCGGCTGCATCCACAGCCCGACCGGCCGGCATGAGAAGTGAGGCGGCCAAGTTTTGTAAATCCCATCCGAATAGAAAGGACACACGACATGACGATAGCCGACGTGGTAAAGGTTCTGGACGGAAAGCTGATGGCCGGCGACGGGGCGAGCCCGCGCGCGGTCGGTGCGGTCGTCGCGAACGACCTCATGAGCGACGTCCTCCTGGACGACTCCGACGACATCCTCCTGCTGACGTCGCTCGCGAGCGATCAGGCGATCCGCACGGCGCACATCGTCGGCGCGATGGGCGTCGTCGTCCACAACGCGAAGCCCCTCTCGCAGACGATGCTCGAGGTCGCGAACAGCCTGCACGTGCCGCTCGTCTCTTCGCCGCTGACGAAGTACGAGGCGTGCGTGCGCATCCACGACGCCCTTGCGCAGGAGCGGTAGCCCATGCCCGCGCGGGACTACGCGCCGGTCATCCTCGAAGGCCGGCCGAAGCAGGACGACGAGATCCTCGCCACGCGCCCGCCGCCGGACGCGGCGACGCTGCCGGGCGGCGGCGGCTCCGAGGTCATCATGGAGTTGCTGCAGCGCTTCAAGGTACGCGACGTCATGAACCGGCAGGTCGCGTGCGTCGCGCGCGCGGCGCCGCTCCGCGAGGCCCAGCGCGTCATGCGCGAGAACCGCGTCTCCGGCGTGCCGGTCGCCGAGAACGGCCGCCTCTACGGCATCGTCTCGGTGAACGACATCATCAACGCCCTCGACGGCGGCTGGATCGACGACCCCTGCGAGACGCGGATGGCGACGAGCCTTGTCGTGCTGGAGGCCGGGATGCCGCTCGCCTACGCGCTGCGCTACTTCAACAACTACACCTACGGGCGTTTCCCCGTCCTCGACGCGGACCGCCGGCTCGTCGGCGTCATCTCGCAGCGCGACGTGATGCGCGCGCTTCTCCTGGAACTCACGGTCGAGCTGCGCAAGCTCGAGCGCAAGGTCTCGGACCGTCCGCTGGAGCGGCCGAGCGACAAGTACCTCCACCGCGAGTACGCCGTCATCCGCAATGACCTCTCGAACGCCGGCAAGGCCGCGAACGAGATCCGGCAGATCCTGAAGGAGAAGAAGGTCGACCGCGCGCTCGCGCGCCGCGTCGCGGTCGCCGCCTACGAGCTTGAGATCAACATCTGCATCCACTCCCACGGCGGCGTCCTCACGTTCATCCTCGCCGACGACAAGATCATCGTGCAGGCGAAGGACCGCGGGCCCGGCATCGCGGACACGGAGTGGGCCTGCCGCGACGGCACGTCCACGGCGAACGACTGGATCCGCTCGATGGGCTTCGGCGCGGGCATGGGGCTTTCCAACTCGAAGCGCGTCTCGGACGCCTTCGAGATCCAGAGCGAGGTCGGGAAGTTCACGCGCGTCATCTGCGCGTTCGACCGTCTCGTGCCGCGCGAAACAATCGAAAAGGCGGGGAGCGCGGGAACATGACGCTGGAGGAGATTCGCGAACGGGTCGGCGGCACGGTCGCCGTGGACGTCGAGGGGGCCTCGGCCGGCAGCTGCTACGTCGGCGACCTCCTGTCCGACATCATGGGGCACGCGGGCGAGGGCTGCGCGCTCGTCACGATCCAGAACCACCTCAACACGATCGCCGTCTGCACGCTCGTCGGCTGCGAGGTGATCGTCCTCTGCCACGGACGGCCCGTGCCGCCCGACATGGCGGCGGCCGCCGCGCGCGAGGGCGTCGCCGTCGTCGTCACGCCGCGCTCGCAGTACGCGGCCGCGCTCGCCCTCAAGGACCTGCCGCCGGCGGACAAGTGATGCGCTTCGATCTCCACGTCCACTCGTGTCTTTCGCCCTGCGCGAACCTGGAGATGTCGCCGGCGGAGATCGTCGCGCGCGCCCGCGCGGCGGGGCTGGACGGCCTTGCGCTCACGGATCACCAGAGCGCGCGGAACTGTCCCGCGATCGCCGAATGCGCGCGCCGCGCGGGGCTCGCCTGCCTCTTCGGGCTGGAGGTGCAGACGGCGGAGGAAGTCCACACGCTGGCGCTCTTCGACACGGTCGAGCAGGCCCTCGCGCTCACGGACGCCGTCTACGCCGCGCTTCCGAAGCGCGTCAACGACCCGGAGACGTTCGGCGACCAGCCCGTCGTGACGTGGGACAACGACATCGTCGAGCTCGAATGGCGCATCCTCGCGATGGGCTGCCGCCTGTCGATTCCCGATGTTGCGGAGAAGGTGCACGCGCTGGGCGGGCTCTATCTCGCCGCGCACATCGACCGCCCGAACTTCTCCGTCCTCGGCTCGCTCGGCGCGATTCCGGACGGCTGCTTTGACGCGGTCGAGCTGTCACGGACGGCTGACGCGGCGATCTGGTTGCCGAAGGCGGAAGGCTTCGCCGTCACGCGCGCGTCCGACGCGCACAACCTCGACGACGTGGCGCGCGTCTGGACGGAGGCGGACTTGCCCGCGTTTTCGGTCGCCGAGTTGAAGGCGGCCTTCGCCGCGCGCGCGACGCGCCTTTCGGATCGCCTGACGCGCTTTTGAGCCTTGTCTTGTGATGGTGGAGGTGAGGGGAGTCGAACCCCTGTCCGAAATGGCGTCAGCCAAACTTCTACGCACGTAGGCTGCCTTTGATCTCGGATGCGGTACGCCGACAACCGGGCTTATCCGCACCCACCCTCATGGTTCGGCACCCTGCAGCGGGCAAGAGGATCTCCCTGCAGCGTGGCCTGCTCAATTAAGCCTCGGCGCTCAGCAGACATCGGCGCTTCGACTTCGCGGCCGTTATTTAGGCGGCGAGAGCGTAATCGTTGTTCGCAATTACAGTTTTTACCCGTTTTTTAACGTGGCCAACGAGCATCCACGGTGCGCAATCTGACCTCGACACATCCCGTCGAAACCGGATCACCCCCATCAAGGGAACGCGCATATTATAGCATAGTTTTCGTCGGTCGTGTGAGTTGGTCCGGTTGCGCGGCCCGTCCCGCCGCCTCGCGCGGCCAAACCGTGGCCCTTTGAGGTGGGACGCACACGGAAGTCACTGTTTTTGGTATAATACGCGTTCATCATTTCAGTCTGTGACGAGCCGGTGTGGTGCCGGGCGTGTGACGGGCGGGAAAGTCTCTACAGGGAATGAACAGGATCATGAACGAACATTGCCACATCTTCACGTCGGAGTCCGTTTCGGAAGGGCATCCGGACAAGGTGGCGGACCAGATTTCCGATGCCATCCTTGATGCGTGCCTCAAGGCCGACAGCCGGGCGCATGTCGCCTGCGAGACGATGGTCGGGCCCGACGTCGTCGTCAACATGGGCGAGATCACGTGCAAGGGCTGGCCGAAGATCGACCCGAAGGCGATTGCCATGAAGGTCATCAAGAAGATCGGGTATGACCGCGCCGAAGAGCATTTCTGCTGGAAGGCGTTCGACTATGTCTCGCATCTGCACGACCAGTCTCTCGACATCGCGCAGGGCGTGAACCGCAAGACGAAGGCCAAGCAGGGCGCGGGCGACCAGGGCATGATGTTCGGCTATGCGACGAACGAGACGCCGAGCTACATGCCGACGGCGGTCGTCTATGCGCACGAGCTCCTGAAGATGTACGCGCGGTTGCGCAAGCGCGGCGGCAAGTACGCCTGGCTGCGTCCGGACGCGAAGAGCCAGCTCTCGGTCGTCTACGAGAACGGCAAGCCTGTCGCGATCGACACGGTCGTCATCTCGCACCAGACGACGGAGGCGGGCGCGACGGAGCAGAACTACGCCGAGCTGGAGCGCCTGGCGACGGACTACCTGTCGAAGACGGGGCTTTTGGCGGAGGACACGAAGTTCATCATCAACCCGACGGGCAAGTTCGTCATCGGCGGGCCGTGCGGCGATTCGGGGCTGACGGGCCGCAAGATCATCGTCGACACCTACGGCGGCATGGCGGCGCATGGCGGCGGCGCGTTCTCGGGCAAGGACCCCTCGAAGGTCGACCGGTCGGCGGCGTACTACGCGCGCTACGCGGCGAAGAACATCGTCGCGGCGGGGCTGGCCGACCGCTGCCAGATCCAGGTCGCGTACGCGATCGGCCTCGACCGTCCGGTCTCGTTTTGCGTGAAGACGTTTGGCACGGCAAAGGGCAATGTCACGGACGAGGCGTTGGAGAAGATGCTCGTCGCGGGCAAGGTCTTCGACTTCCGTCCGGCGGCGCTGATCGACGACCTCCAGCTGCTCAAGCCGCGTGGCTGGAGCTACGAGGACACGGCGGCCTACGGGCATTTCGGGCGCGACATCTTCCCATGGGAGAAGCTGGACCGCGTGCCCGCGCTGAAGAAGCTCTTCAAGGTCGCCTGACTGGAGCGGCGCGGATGTTCGCGATGGGAATCATCCACCACGTCAACGTCCTGGAGATTGTCCGGCATCCGTGGTTCATGTCCGCGTTCCTCGCGGCGACGTCCGCGCAAGTCCTGAAGTTCGTCTGGTGCTGGCTGCGGACGGGGAGCCCGAACGCGCGCGAGCTGCGCGCATCGGGCGGCATGCCGTCCGTCCACTCGGCGCTCGTCTCGGCGCTCGCCTTTGCCGTCGGCCTCACGGAGGGCTTTGACGCGCCCTATGCGATGATTGCCGTCGGGCTGGGGCTGATCGTGCTGGTCGATGCCGCGACGCTGCGGCGCGAGGCAGGCGAACACGCGAAGCTCATCAACCGCATCGTCTCGCACCTGAACAGCGCGAGCGAGGAAGACCGGATCGAGGCGCGGCGGCTGGAGGAGCGGCTTGGCCATCGGCGGCGCGAGGTTGTCGCCGGCGCGCTGTGGGGGTGCCTCGTCGCCTTTGCCGTCTGCGCGGTCTGGGACTTCTGGAAATGACGCACGCGCCGCGCCGCGAATTTTTTTCAAATACCCCCTTGCGCGGCATCCGAGTTTTTTGATATACTACGCACTCGTTCGACCGAAAGGGCCGAACGTGTCCGAGAGGGCCCGAAAGGGCCAGATTGGGCGTTGATCTTTGAAAGATGGATGTTTGAGAACGTGTCTCTGGAAGAGACATGGAACAGTTAGAAATGTTTGTGTGGAGCGGAACTCGAAATTCTATTTTCTGAGAGTTTGATTCTGGCTCAGAACGAACGCTGGTAGCGTGGATTAGGCATGCAAGTCGGACGGGATCCG
>OIYX01000721.1_pt1 | contig 11009 bp, 7 predicted proteins | sample 1588431 | NCBI WGS metagenome assembly OIYX01 (sample SAMN03283241) | human gut metagenome | biome: human-associated habitat; material: feces | host: Homo sapiens | place: Peru | collected 2012
GGCGTGCGCTACGCCGATGACAAAAGGTATATGCGCAGGTTTCGCCGCGTAGTTTGAGGTCCATGCGGCTTTTTTCATAGATTAGGTACTAACGGCATAGATTATGAAATACAACGTGTCGCCGCACCGCAAACTTAAGACCGATATTGTGCAGCTTGTGCGGCTCGCCTCGGAGGCGGCCGCAGAGGAACGCGATATATCGCTTAGAAGCAAAAGCCTTGATATCTGCTGCACGACGGCGCTCAGAACGGGTTGTGACGCTGAACGTGTTTGCAGGCGTATAAACGAATATTCCAAAAATAACGGTGACTGCATAATCGCATATGCCCGTGCGGAAAACGGCTATGTGAATATGCGGCTTAACGACTCTCATTTCGAAAGCATCGTAAGCTCTTACGTTCAGCCGCTCTCCGCAGGCAGACCGAGCCGGGATGCTGATGATGAAACCGCCGTCGGCTATGCGCTTATACGGCTTCATTCAGCGATGCGCGGCGGAAACGGAACGCTTTCGCCCACAGAGCAAATGCGCCGTTCGATATGGCTTGCATTCGCCGCCTGCGATGAAGATCTCACAAACGCCGCCCGCGTAAACGCCGCAAGCGAAGCGGCCGAATGTTTTCTGCGCGCGCTGGCAGACGTCGGCCCGTCCGCCAAAAACACTGCGGGCAGTGCGGCAAAGTGCGGCTATAAGCTTTTATTACACGCTCTTGCGGCCTTGGACAAGAAATAACAAACGGAGGTAAAACATATGGAAATTACATGGTACGGACACTCGTGCTTTTTGCTTGAAAGCTCAGACGGGGTAAGAATATTGACCGATCCGTGCGCTCCTGCTACGGGGTACGAGCTGCACGACATAGCGGCGGACGCCGTTACATGCAGCCATGCGCACTACGACCACAACTACGTTGAAGCTGTGTCGGGTACGCCCGTTATAATCGCCGATGCAGGCGAGCACAGCGTCAAGGGCATCCGCATAGTTGGAATACCGTCGTATCATGACGATGTCTGCGGCCAAAAGCGCGGCGCAAATATGATTTATATATTTGATATCGACGATATGCGCGTAATGCACTGCGGCGATATAGGACACACGATAAACGACGAGCTTGCGGCAAAAATCGGCCATATCGATGTGCTGCTCGTTCCCATCGGGGGCAATTATACCGTCGATTACAGACAGGCGCTCGACATATCGAACGTGCTCAAGCCGCGCGTTGTTATCCCGATGCACTATAAGACGCCCGACTGCATGGTTGATATCTGCGACGTCGCTCCGTTCATAGTGACAGCAAAAGACTGCAGAATACACAGGCTCAATCAGCCCGAAGCCACGCTCACGCGCGAGAGTCTCGGCGAAGACAGGGTGCTTGTGCTCGACTACAAAAATTGCAGCCGAACAAACAGCATATAATATCCGGCCACAATATCTGCTTACACGGCAGAGCGTCCCGATTTGTTACACACATGTCCGATTCTGACCGTTGCACTTGCGCAGGTTCAGCGTATAATATTGTCGAAATACAATATTGACCGCCTGCGCTCCGCGCGGGTGGCGGGGGGTGAAAAACCAAACATGATTATTACGGTCATATGCGACGTTCTCGGGAAGGAGAACAACGGCACGACCATCGCCTGCATGAATTTAATCCGCGGGCTGAAAAAGCGAGGCCATACAGTGCGCGTCGTTTGCATGGACAAAGACAAGATGGGACGTGAAGGCTACTACATAGTGCCAGAGCTTAACCTCGGCCCGCTCAATCCGATCGTGCACCTGAACGGCGTGTCTATTGCAAGAGCTGACAAAAGCATACTCGAGTATGCCATACGCGACTGCGATCTCGTGCATACGGCGCTTGTGTTTTCGCTTGCGCGCTGCGCGATTAAAATCGCAAAGAAATACAATAAGCCCATTACGTCGAGCTTCCACTGCCAGGCGGAGAATTTCACCGCTCATATCGGACTCAAGGACTTTAAGATCGCAAACGAGTTGGCGTATTACAGCTACTATTCGGGCGTATACAGCAAGTCGGACTGCATACATTACCCGACGCAATTCATACGCGATGTGTTTGAGGACGTCACAAAGCGCCGCACTAACGGCGTCGTAATTTCAAACGGTGTAAACGCTATATTTACGCCCGGAAAGGCGGACAAGCCGTCCGAGCTTAGGAATAAATTCGTGATAATCTCCGTGGGCAGGCTCTCATCGGAAAAAAATCACAATGTGCTTGTGCGCGCCGTCGCTCTGTCGAAATACAAGAATACAATCCATCTCATTATCGCCGGCGACGGGCCAAGAAAGGGATGCGTAAAGAATCTCGCAAAGCGCAAGGGCGTAGACCTTGAGATAAACTTCTATTCCCGCAGCGACCTTGTGAACGCGCTCCACTTTGCCGACCTGTATGTCCATCCTGCCGAGGTAGAGCTTGAATCGATAGCTTGCCTCGAGGCGATATGCAGCGGCCTCGTGCCGATAATCGCAGATTCACAAAAGTCTGCGGCGCGTTATTTCGCGCTCGACGACCGCAGCCTCTTTAAGAACAAAGACTCGCGCGATCTTGCAAAAAAAATCGACTACTGGATAGAGCATCCCAAGGAGCGCGAATTTCAGCGTGAGCAATACATCAAATCATCTATGCGTTTTGAGCAGGAGCAGTGCATGGACGCTATGGAGCGCATGATGATAGACACATACGAAAAGCACATGGCGTGCTGAAATAATTTATACGTTATTATTTATAAAAAGCATTTGTGATTTCGCACAAATGCTCTTTTTTCGCCGTGAGCGGGTGTATCTCTACGGTCGCAGCGCACAAGCGAAAACCGAGAATCTTTTTCAAAACATCCGCCTTTCGGCGCCGCCTCAGTCTGTTGATAAACCCCTGGGGTTGATAAGAGGCCGCAGTCACTTATGTTCAATTCGGCTCTGACGACATGTGCGTCAGAACGGATGAAAACCCGGAGGTTTTCGTACTTTCCGTACTTTGCGGTTTTCGCTGTCCGGGAGCAAACGCGAGAGGCAAAAACCGTAAAACTCGAAAAAGTGGCGTTTAGCCACTTTTTCGACAGTCTCATGCCTGCTGCCTTTCGGCGGCCGGCATATCGTTTAGTTATTCATGCTTATGAGACATTACATCTCCGTGAGCTTCTTATAATAGTCGTACTTATCCTTAGCTTCCTGTTCGGAACGCTCGAACAGCTCCTCGGCAACATCCGGGAATTGACGCTGCAGCGATGCATAGCGCACTTCGCCCAGTATGAAGTCACGATAGCTGGACTTGGCTTCCTTGCTGTCAAGCGTGAACGGGTTCTTGCCTTCCGCAGCAAGAGAAGGATTGTACCTGTAAAGGGGCCAGTAACCGGCCTCGACAGCCTTCTTTGCCTCTTCCTGCGACTTGCCCATGTTTATGCCATGGTTGATACAGGGGGCATAAGCGATTATGAGGGACGGTCCCTTGTAAGCTTCCGCCTCGGTAATCGCCTTGAGGAGCTGCTGCGGGTTCGCGCCCATGCAGACCTTGGCAACATAAACGTAGCCGTAGCTCATCGCCATCATGCCGAGGTCCTTCTTCTTTGTGCGCTTGCCTGCCGCCGCAAACTTCGCGACAGAACCTGTCGGCGTCGCCTTGGAGGATTGTCCGCCCGTGTTGGAGTAGACCTCCGTATCCATGACGAGCACATTGACATCCTCGTCCATTGCGAGAACATGGTCAAGTCCGCCGTAGCCGATGTCGTATGCCCAGCCATCGCCGCCGAATATCCACATTGACTTCTTCGTAAGCAGGTCGGCATTCTCTATAACTTCGCGGGCGAGCGTACATGCCTCGCACGGGCACTTCTTTCCGTTTGCGAGCCATTCGGCCTCCCACTGGGTTCCCGTAAGGTCAACGTCTACGCCCTCTTTGCATGCCGCAAGAAGCTTTTCACCGGCAACGCGCGAGCCTTCGGCGTCATCCTTCTTCTCAAGCCATTCGGCGCCCGCCGCCTTTATGTCGGCGTCGCAGTATTCAACTGCGATGAGTTTCCTTACGATATCGGCAAGCTTATCGCGCCTATGCGATACTGCGAGGTTCATGCCAAAGCCGAACTCAGCGTTATCCTCAAACAGCGAGTTTGCCCATGCGGGGCCGAAGCCCTTTGCATTCGTCGTGTACGGGCATGTCGGGGCGCTTCCGCCGTAGATAGATGAGCAGCCCGTCGCGTTCGCAACTATCATCCTGTCGCCGAAGAGCTGTGTAACGAGCTTTACATACGGCGTTTCGCCGCAGCCCGCGCAAGCGCCGGAGAACTCGAACAACGGCTGGAGGAACTGGCTTCCCTTGACCGTAGCCTTGTTGAGGTTCGTCTCCTTTACGGGTATGCTCATAGCAACGTTCCAGTTGTCGCCTTCGCGCTCAATGACCTCGTGTGCCGGAGCCATGACGAGCGTTTCCGCCTTATTGTTGCCCGGGCATACCTGAGCGCAGTTGCCGCAGCCTGTGCAGTCGAGCGGACTGAGCTGCATACGGAAGTTCATGCCGGGAATGCCTGTCGCCTTCTTCGTCTCGAACGTCTCGGGCAGAGAAGCAAGCTCTTCGTCGGACACGAGTATGGGACGTATGCAGGCATGCGGGCATACGAGTGAGCACTGGTTGCACTGGATGCAGTTTTCAATGTTCCACTTGGGAAGGTCGACGGCAATGCCGCGCTTCTCATACTTTGTCGTACCGGTCGGCACAAAGCCGTCGGGAGCGAGCATGCTTACGGGGAGCTTATCGCCCTGCTGCGCAAGTATGGGCTTGATGAAATCTACGAAGTACGGATCGTCGGATACGGCTACAGGCTCTGCGCCAACTGTCGTCGTTGCCCACGATTCGGGATACTTAATCTCTACGATGCCGTCAACGCCGGCGTCGATTGCCTTATAGTTCTTCTCAACGACGGCGTCGCCCTTCTTGCCGTAGGACTTCTTCGCCGCCGCCTTCATGTAGCCGATAGCGTCCTCAAACGGTATTACGCTTGCAAGCTTGAAGAATGCAGACTGCATTATCGTGTTGATGCGGTTGCCCATGCCAACCTCTTTCGCTATCTTAACGCCGTCGAGGTTATAGAAGCGCACATGCTTCTGAGCGATGATATTCTTCATCTTCGCGGGGAGCTCGCGCTCCATGTCCTCGAGCGTCCATGCGGAGTTGAGCAGGAATACGCCGCCGTCCTTGATGCCCTCGAGAACGTCGTAGCGCGTTACATAAGAGGGATTGTGGCAGGCGATGAACTCGGCCTGGTCTATAAGGTACGGGGACTGTATAGGCGTCTTGCCGAAGCGCAGATGCGAAACGGTGAAACCGCCTGACTTCTTCGAGTCGTATGCGAAGTAGCCCTGGGCGTACATATCTGTATGGTCGCCTATTATCTTTATGGAGTTTTTATTCGCGCCGACAGTGCCGTCGGAACCGAGGCCAAAGAACTTGCAGCGGATTGTTCCCTCGGGAGCGGCGTCAATCACTTCGTTCACATCGAGCGATGTATTCGTTACGTCGTCGATGATACCTACCGTGAAGTGATTCTTCGGGCAGTCAGCCTTGAGGTTATCATAAACCGCCTTGACCATTGACGGCGTAAATTCCTTCGAACCGAGACCGTATCTGCCGCCGTATACTTCGATGTCCTTCATGCCGGCTTCGGCGAATGCGGCGACAACGTCCGTATACATCGGCTCGCCGAGCGAACCCGGCTCCTTCGTACGGTCAAGAACGGCGATGCGCTTTGCCGTCTTGGGGATGGCGGCGATGAACTTGTCTGCAGCGAAAGGACGATAGAGGCGAACCTTTACGAGGCCGACCTTCTCACCCTTCTTGAGGAGATAATTGACCGTCTCCTCGATTGCATCCGAGCCGGAGCCCATGCAGATGATAACGCGGTCTGCATCGGGAGCGCCGACGTAATCGAAAAGATGGTAATGGCGGCCGGTTATCTCGCCAACCTTGTCCATGTAATCCTGAACAATGGCGGGGATTGCGTTATAATACTTGTTCGCGGCTTCGCGGCCCTGGAAGTAGATATCCGGGTTCTGCGCCGTGCCCGCCTGATGCGGATGCTCAGGATTGAGCGCGCGGTCGCGGAAACGCTTTACGGCCTCGAAATCGCACAGCTTCGCCATATCCTCGTAATCGATAGCTTCGATCTTCTGTACCTCGTGAGAGGTGCGGAAGCCGTCGAAGAAATGCAGGAACGGAACGCTGCCCTTTATCGCGCTGAGGTGCGCGACGAGCGCAAGGTCCATTACTTCCTGAACCGACGCCGACGAGAGCATTGCAAAACCTGTCTGTCTTGCGCCCATGACGTCGCTGTGATCGCCGAATATTGAAAGCGAATGTGCCGCCAACGCGCGAGCCGATACATGGAATACGCCGGGGAGCAGCTCGCCCGCGATCTTATACATGTTCGGTATCATTAGGAGCAGGCCCTGTGAAGCCGTGAACGTCGTCGTAAGTGCGCCCGCAGCCAATGAGCCGTGAACCGCGCCTGCCGCGCCGCCCTCGGACTGCATCTCGGCTATGCGGACCTTCTGCCCGAACAGGTTCGTCCTGCCTGCGGCTGCCCAGTCATCGGCAACTTCTGCCATGGGCGACGAAGGTGTGATGGGATATATCGCAGCGACGTCGGAAAAAGCATACGCGACGTGCGCGGCAGCGGTATTGCCATCAATGGTAAGGGTTTTAGCCATTAAATTGACCTCCTGGTTGATATAAATTTCTCACCGTCGTATTTAATATATATAAATATAATAAGTACGTTGGGGCGGAATAATCCACAGCCATTATATAAGTCAAGTTACCCTATGTCAAGGCAACTTATCGTATATAAACCGTTTGTTTTTCTTGCTTTTTGACATGTCCCGCGGCGCTGCTCCATATGCTTTCAGACACGGCGGTAAAACATCGACGCTCCTGCTCGGTTTGCCCCTTCCGCTTATGTTCACATTATTTGCGCAAGCGGTTTTACAAACAGATTTTGTCAAATTTTATTAAAACCTGTTTACTTTCGTATAATTGGCATTTATAATAAAATTAAATAGATATATTTTTATACTCGTGCAGCGGACGAATAAGTTGCCGCCGCCCAAACAAAACAACGGCAGCACAAGGCGCGGCCGGGCTTCATCCATATGCGCCTTAGAAAAGCACAGACCTTCAGGCGGCAGAAAGCGTACACCTTAATGCCGTATCGCTCAGCTTGTATTCAAGCTTCACCACCAAACTCGCCCATCGGGGCAAAGCTTACGCGAATATCCCGTATTGAGGATATATAAATATGAGAAGGAAGGTGATTCCATTGTTCTGAAAGGATTCTGCGGAGGCAGAGAAACACGGTGAGCTTAATATTCTAACAACAAAGTCATTATTGAAAGGAGATACCCATGAAAAAAGTTTTTTGTATGGTGATGGCGCTCGTGCTCCTTCTTCCGATAAATTCGCTCGGTTTCGAAGGGCGCGCAGATGACGAGGTGAATATGCAGGGCTGTTCGCATATTGGCAGAACACTCTTGTCAAGTTATACAACCTATAGCAGGTATAACGACTCGAATCACCGTGTCAATGTGCATAAACGCTTTAAGTGCACAAGTTGCGGCACAATCATGCAGGTAACCGAAACGTACTACGAGTCTCATGACTGCGTTCCGGACGGCTCGTGCAATGGCAGCACGACAACAGTGCGCACTATATGTATGTATTGTGATTACATAAAAAATGTAATTACCTATCCATGTCGCGGAGTAAGCTGTATTTACCAGCATGACACAATCAGCGGAACCCACACGCCGGACTTCTGCTGTGACCATCGTCATGCGCACGACTGATTCCATGACCCGCTCCGCGCCCGCAGTCTCGGGCGCGGAGCGCAATAAATCAATAAAACAGGAGGTAAATTTATATGTTCGCCCCATTCAAGGCTCTTCTTTCACGCCGCACATTCGCTTTGCTTCTTGCCGTGCTCATGGCTGTAACCGCAGGATTTTTCATAATAACTTTTACAGTCTGCAAGACGACAGCCGTAATCTCTATCGCTCCATCGCAGGAAGTCAATGCGCTGCAGCCGGAAGATTTCACGACATGTGCCACGCTGCTCAAAAACAACAGGGTATATTCCTCAGATAAGGATATTGCAGAACGTGTTTCGCATATATCCGATGCCGTTACGGCAGCCTCAAAATCAGAATATGCATTGCTTACCGATAAGCGCACTCTCGTTCTAGGGTATTGCAAAGATCTTGAACCTGTTCACGATAAAATCATGCACCGCTTAAACAGCGATACAATTCCATCGGATGATCCGATGATAAGATATCTGGTGCTCTACAATCTTACCTATCCAAACGACATGGGGCTTTATGAGGCTGTCTGCAGTAAATTCAGCGTGCAGACAGATGGCGGATACACGCTGCGCGAGGTAAGAATATCCTTTAAGAAAAGTCTGTACCGCTCAGGTTTCCAATGCGCATCATCGATTCCAAACGAAGTGATTTTCTGTGACAATGATATTGTTTCAAAACAGGGGGACAGGCTGGTGCTCTTCGGAGCTTTCAGAGCCATAAAACGGAGCCCGGGCAAGGAGATTGGGTTTTCTTTTGGCGCGCCTTTTGCCAACAGCAGCCTGTTTCCCGACTATCCGGGGTATATATCAGTTGTTAAAGTCCCGGATGGCCTGACAACAGAAGAATACCTCGAAACAGACGAGGGTAATGAGAAACTCGGCGACACCGTTGAAATGTTTGAAAAAAACGCTCACTCAGTCCCTGTGGTGCTGACCGACAGCCTCATGAGCATATATAAGTTTAACACCGGCAAAACTCCGATTATAGAAGGACGTGCTTTCAATAGTGAAGAATACGCTTCAGGCGCGCAGGTCTGCGTAATAAGCACAGCGCTCGCAAATGAGAACAATCTCACTGTCGGAGATACAATTGACATACAGTTCTATAATCGGGGAAAGCTGAACACGGAAGGCATAAAGCTGCCTTCGGAAATTGATTTCTATGCTCCTTACTTTAGGGGAATAACGCCCATAACTGATTCCATGAAATACAAAATTGTCGGAATCTATGAGAGCGACAAGTTTCTTTTCGGGGAACACGACTTTACGCCAAACACCGTATTCATACCGAGCGCATCGATGACGGACGAGGCCGTCCGTGAAAACCTGAACGCCGACTGGGAGCCGATGTCTACAAAGCTTACATCTGTTATTATAGAGAACGGCAAGCTTTATGAGTTCCGCGAAGAGATGGAATCGCTCGGCTATGGCGACTGCTTCCTCTACAGCGATGAAAACGGCATGACCGATGTTTTCCTCGCTGCCGTCGAGCGCGAAAACCGTATTAAGCCCATATTCTGCGCCTCAGCCATCGTTTTTGCCGTCGTCGCGCTCATATGTACAGTACTCGCAGGCGTCATGATAAAGCGAACGGATGAATACAAGGAAATACTCGCGCAAAGCCGCGCGAAGGCCTATTTCGCAGCGGCGCTTTCCACCTTCACGTTTAGCGCATGTGCGCTGCTTTTAGGCGTCATAGCAAGCTACTTCCTGTTTGACACCGTGGCGGCGCTGCTCATCGGAGCAAACACGGGCGTCGATTTCTCGCTTATATCCGCGCTCAAGGCGCTCGGCCTAGAAGCGGCCGTGACGGCGGTGGGCAGCGCGATTGGTGGGATTGGGGGTAAAGGGCGACGCAAAGTCACCGGAGAAGCGCCTGCAAAATCGATTAAATAAATAGTAAGAATCTGCTAAAAAGAAGAATGCCGCTGCGCGTGCAGCGGCATTGCATTATTATGTTTTTTCAGCGTTTCAGCGCTTTTCTAAGCATAGGCGCAACTATAAGGGCGATTCCTCCGCCAATGAGCGCCGTAAACAGCTGAGGCCATGCGAACATAGCACTCATCATGCTTACCTGTTTTTCGGCCAGCGTAAGCATGGGCAGCATCAGCTTAACTATCAGCAGCCACAGAACTCCGAATTTTACAAACGCCGATATTGCTGTTCCGAGCACGCCAAGAGCGTATGACTTAAACGACATATCCTTCATCAGCTTGCCTACCAGGAAGTAAATAAGCACAACAAACACTATGTTGCCTATCGCTATCATCGGCACAATCTGAATCACGGACGGGCCTATGCCGAGCATCCACGCCAGAAAAGGCGATATCGCCGCGACGGTTACGCCGCACCATAACCCGCCGACTATTGCGGCTACAGCAAGCAGCAGGTTGACACACGAACCGGTCACAAGCTGACCAAACGATTTTGTCACAAATTGAACGACAACGAGCAACGCTATAAGCACGGCCGTTTCGGTTATCCACAGCACTTTTTTATTCATATTCGAAAAACCTCCTTGTTTTTATGGCTTCATTATAGTATTATTGCCCAATAAACGATGTTGCCGCAGCAACATTTGAAAGGATATATTTTCATGGATGACATAGCTCGGCTTGCAATGGGGTCATGCCTCTTCGCTTCCATGAGCGAAAACGATGTGCGCAAGCTCATAGGCTGCATCTCCACGGCGCGGCGCAATTTCATCTGCGGCGAAACTATAATAAGGGAAGGCGACAGCACGGCATGTGCGGGAATAATTCTAAAAGGAGCCGTGCGTGCAGAAAAGCATCTTTATTCGGGGGAGCGAAGCATCGAAGCATATCACGGCGCCGGCTCTCTTTTCGGCGATGTGCTGATGTCTGCGCGAAATGCCGCGAGCCCTGTAGACGTCATCGCATGCGAGGATACAGAGGTGCTTTTCGTGTCAATCGACAAAATAATGCACTCATGTCCCGAATCCTGCGCCGCGCACGAACGTCTTCGCATGAACCTTCTCAATGAGCTGTCCGAAAAATTCTGGACGCTACGAAAAAAGCTCAACTACCTGCGCATAAAGAGTATGCGCGGACGCATAGCGGCATATCTTTTGGAGCTCTTTTCTCAATCAGGCGCAGTAACCGTCAAGTGCCTTCCCAGAGACGATACGGCGG
>OIYX01000726.1_pt1 | contig 10993 bp, 8 predicted proteins | sample 1588431 | NCBI WGS metagenome assembly OIYX01 (sample SAMN03283241) | human gut metagenome | biome: human-associated habitat; material: feces | host: Homo sapiens | place: Peru | collected 2012
CGCCTGCCGCATCCTCTCGCTGGGCTACCTGTGGAACGAGATCCGCGTGAAGGGCGGGGCCTACGGCGGCAACGTGCGCGTGCGGCCCGACGGCGACGCGGGCTGGCTCTCGTGGAACGACCCGACGCCCGCCCGCTCACTCGACGTCTACGCGAAGAGCGGCGACGCGCTGCGCGCGTTCGCGGCGGGGGGCGACGCGCTCGACCGTTACATCGTGAGCGCCGTCGCGGCGACGGAGCCGTACCTCACGCCGCGTGTCGAAGCCTCCCGGGCGATGGACCTCTACCTGTCGGGCCGCACGCCCGCCGACCTGCAGCGCCTGCGGGCGGAAATGCTCGCGACGACGAAGCAGGACCTCGCGGCCTTCGCGAAGCGGCTTGACGCGCTCGCGCGGGACGCCGCCGTCTGCGTCCTCGCCGGCCCGCAGCAGCTGGAGGCCTGCACGAACCGGCTCGACGCCGTCGAATCGGTCGTCCAGACCCGCGAATAGGGAGGAACACGCTCCCGCGCGTCCGTTTGCCCCCTCATCCGCCCCTCACGCACACGGCCGCGCAGAAGCGCGGCCTTCCTGCAATCAGAAGGTCAAAAAAAGATTCGGAAATCCTGTAAGAAGACGTCCCTCTGCGGGATATTGTCTACGAAGGGACGCGAGAGCAGGGCCGGGTGGCCCGGCCTCCCGGCCTGGAAATTCCACAGAGGAGAATCGGAAATGATCGCAGTCGCAAAGCAAGAGGGAAGCATGGTCCGCGTGTACGACGAGCAGAATAGGTTCCTGTTTGCGCGCATGGGAGAACTTCAGGGGTATACGGCAACGACCGTCGCCATCAAGGAAGGGAGCCGGGTCGCCGTCTATGACGAACGGAACGTCTTCAAGTTCGCCCGCTAACCTGTAAAGGGGAGGGGGACCCGGCACGGAGGATTTGCCGAAAAGTTTCCGTGCCGGGTATTTGAAATGCTTGTTTCGGCTGATACGGAAAGGGAAGGTGGCGATGCTGGGAGCGATTCTGGGAGATGTGGTTGGCTCGCGGTTTGAATGGCGGAACTGCAAGTCGAAGCAGTTTGATTTTCTGACGTCGGAGAGCCGCCTGACGGACGACAGCGTGATGACGCTCGCGATTGCCCGGGCCATCGTCCTGTGGCGCCGGAATCCGAGGTGTTGCGTGGGAAGCTTCGCGGTTGAGACGATGCAGGAACTTGGACGGAAATACGCAGACATCGGCTATGGCCCTGCCTTTGCCCACTGGCTGTCCCTTGAGCATCCCCGCCCGTATGGTTCGTGGGGGAACGGGGCGGCCATGCGCGTGAGCCCGTGCGCGTTTGCGGCCCGCACGCTGGACGAGGCGCTGGGGATGGCGCGGGCGGTCACCCACGTGACCCACAACCACCCGGAAGGGCTCAAGGGCGCCGAGGCGACAACGGCGGCGATCTTCCTCGCGCGGATGGGGGAGGGCAAGGACGAAATCCGTGCGTATATCGAAAACCACTATTACCCGCTGGACTTCACGTTGGACGAGATCCGCCCGGCATATGCGTTCGATGTCTCGTGCCAAGGATCGGTTCCGCCGGCAATCGTGGCGTTCCTGGAGTCCACCGACTACGAGGACGCGATCCGCAACGCCGTCTCGATCGGCGGCGATTCGGATACGATTGCCGCCATCACCGGCGGTATCGCCGAGGCCCATTACGGGCTGACGGACCTCCAGCGAACACAGGCCCTGGTCCGCCTGCCGTCCGATCTGCGCGCGATCGTCCAGGAATTTGAGGCGTTGGTGAAAACGGAAGGGGCGGTGGCGTGAACTCGTTGATTACGGAGCCGCTTGGGCTCTATGGTTGGAAAAGGGCCGAACCGGTCCTGCTGGCGGCGCTCCTTTCCGAGGAACCGCTTCTCCTCGTCGGCGCGCACGGCTGCGCCAAGAGCTTTGTGCTGGAGCGCCTTGCGGAAAGCCTCGGAATGGCCTTCCGTTCCTACAACGCGAGCCTCATCAACTACGACGACCTCGTCGGCGTGCCGATGCCGGACGCGACGCGCACGAAGCTCGACTATCTTGCGTCCCCGGAAAGCATCTGGGACGCCGAGGTCGTGTTCATCGACGAGATCAGCCGTACCCGCCCGGAACTCCAGAACAAGCTCTTCCCGATCATCTACGACCGGCGCGTGCAGGGGCGCCGTCTTTCCCGGCTCGTCTACCGGTGGGCGGCGATGAATCCGCCGCCGACGGACGAGGAGCTGGAGGGCGACGACGCCCTCTATCTCGGTTCGGAACCGCTCGACGCCGCGCTGGCGGACCGCTTTCCGTACATCCTCTCCGTGCCGGACTGGGACGACCTGTCGCCGTCCGACCAGAAGAAGGTCCTCGCGGACCAGTTTGCGGGGCGGCACGAATTCCCCGTCGCCATCCACGAGCTCGTCGCCGAAGCGCGTACGCGCTACGAGGCGCTGGTGCCGGAACTGACGCCGCGCCTGACGTCCTATGTCGTCACGCTCGTCCCGAAACTGCGGGCGGCGCACTTCGACGTCTCGACGCGCCGGGCGACCATGCTCCTGCGGTGTGTCATCGCCGTCCATGCCGCGCGGGACGTGCTCGCGAAGCGGACGGGCGGCGAGGCGCCGCAGCTCTACGATTCGGCGCTCCTGGCCCTGTTGAACACGCTCCCGGACCGGGCGCGCCGCACGTTGAACGCGGCCGAGCTGACGGCCCTCTGCAAGGCGGCCTGGGACATCTCCGTCCTGGACGAGGACGACCCGTTTGTGCAGCTGATGAAGATCGACGACCCGGTTCTCCGCTTGAGGCGCATGGTCGCGCGGCGAATCGCCGTCCCGCCCGACCGGGCCGCCGTCGTCATCGGCGAAGGCGTGGCGCGCGCGCAGCCGCATCTCCGGCGCGGACTCGCCCTTGCCGCCTATCTCGCCAGCCGCGAGCGGCCGGACATTCCGGCGACGACAATTGAGTTGCTGGCGCACGAGATCGCGCCGGTCCTGGACGTCTGCGAACGGACGGAACTGGTGACACCGGGCAAGTCCCGGATTGCGCACGCCGTCGGGGCCCGCGTCGCGGATGCCAACGGCCGGTTCGGCGCCGGTTCCGAGTTCGCGCAGTACCACGCCAACCTCCTCAACTCCTATCTGCCGGACGGCTTTGCGGACGCACGGGCCGTCGATGCGGCTTCCGCCGGTTTCGAGGACCTGTGGAAGGAGTTCGGCCTGTGATCAACGCCTACTGCAACATGTCCGCGCCGCCGCGCAGCCAGGTCCAGAAGGTGGTGCGTCCCGTCGGGAAACTGCTTGTCTTCGGCTTTTCCTGCGCGGGCCTTCAGGTTCCGGGCGATGTCCCCGGGCTGCCCGACACCGTGCGCGATGCGCGCATCCAGGACTGGCTGGCGGATTTCGTCCGGCGGCACGCGGCCGCGCTGGACGCGGCTGCGCGCCCGGCGGGCTTCATGATCGGAACCGCCTTTGCGGATCCGGGCGAGCCGTTGAAGGACGGGATGACCGCGTCGGACGTTGCCGGTTTCTGCCGCGACCCTGTTCTCACGGTGGCCGTCCTCGGGCGGATGTCGGGGCGGATCTACATTCCACGGCGCGAACTGGGCCTCACGTGCCACAGTATCGGCTACGCGGATCGGATCGCCTTTCCCGCGAAGTATTTTAATCCGGCGGTGCGGACATGACCGACGAGGAAAAGATCGTCGCGCGGATCCTCGACGTCGTTCCGCCCCGTTCGTTCGAGCTGGCGACGTTCTTCTCGCTCTTCCGCGTCCGCTTCTCGGATGCGGTTGAAACCGCCTGCGTGACCTGCGGGAATGCGCCGGAACTCCTGCTCAACAAGGCGTTCGTCGAAACCCATTGCCGGACCGGCGAACACCTCTTCATGCTCGTGATGCACGAGCTTTACCATGTGATCCTCGGCCACACCACGCTCTTCCCGCACGCGACGGAGGTGCGCAACCTCGTCTTCGACGCCGTGATCAACGCGATCCTCTGCACGCTTTTCCCGCAGCCGGCGTTCACGTCGTTCTTCACGAACTACTATCCCGCCGACAAGATGCCGTTCGCGCTCCTGCGTCCGAAGGGGGCGGGGACGCCGCCCGAGGCGGAGGACGCGCTTCGGCTGCTGTATGGCGGTTCGGATACCGGCACCTATCAAGACGTCTTCGAGGCGCTTATCGGAAGCGGATGCCTCTTGGCAATCGTCCCACCTGTTGGGCGGGGCGTGAGTGAGGGGGATCTTGATCTCGGAGATCTTTCAGAAGATGGGAACGGCGGCGGGAAACCCGTTCTGCTCGGTTCGCACGGGCAGGGGATGGCCGACGACGGGGACATGTCGTCCGGGATGAAGGACCTGCTGCACGAAATCATCTCGAAGTGGCCCAGCCCGGACCGTCCGCTTGCCGGGCGCGACCTGGGCGCGGCGGAACGTCCGCACGACTTCGATACGGCGTCCGATCCCGCCGTCGCGCTCCGGCGCGGTCTTCGGCGGCTGATGCGCCGGGCGGCGCTGCCGGGTCTGCGGGAGATGCGCCGCCGTGCCGTACACGAGGTTGTGTGCGAGGCGGACACGTTTCTGCCGGAGGGGCGTGACCGCACGCACGCGGCGCGGGAGGCCGTGCTGGGCGTGGGCGGGGCGTTGGTCTATCGCTCCTCTCTCCGCGCACGCCATCCCGTCATGTCCGACAACCGGCAGGCGTATGTGTACTTCGACGTATCGGGTTCGGTCGCCGATCAGGTTCCGTCCGTCGCGCAGGCGCTCCTGCCGTATTGCCGGAAGGGGCTCTGCACGGTTCACGTCTTCTCGACGGTCGTCCGTCCGGCTTCCGCCCATGACCTGGCCGCGCGGAAATTCTCGTCCACCGGCGGTACCGACATCGATTGCGTGCTGCGGCATGCCCTCGGTCTGCCGCCGCGTCGGCGTCCGCGTGCCGTCGTGGTCGTCACCGACGGTTTCACGGGGTGTCCGAACGCGGGACTGGCCACCCGTTTTCGTGCGGCGGGGATGCGGCTTTTCGTCGGCCTTGTCAAAACCGATCCCGGCTACGACCAGGAAGCCGATCTCTCGTCCATCGCCGATACGTTCATCAATCTTTTCTAGACAGGAACGAAAATGAAATCGCAGATCGCCGAATACGTCTCTCCCGGACATCCCGACCGGCTGGCGGATGTCCTCGTGGAATCCATCGTTGATCTTGCCGTCGGGCGCGACCCCGACGCGCTCGTGGGCGTGGAGTGCGCCGTCCACACCGACCACGTCTTCGTCGACGGACGGATCGCCGCCGGGAAGGGCACGTGCGCCGTGGCTTCGGACGAGATCGAGGCTATTGCGCGCATGGTCTACCGCGCGGCGGGATACGGGGCGGGCTGGATTCCCGCACCCGAGAAACTGAAGGTCATCCAAAACGTCTGCCTGGAGGCGCTTTCGGACGAGGAACGCGCCATCCGCAACGTGTCCGACGACCAGAACGTCGTGGGCGGCTATGCCTGCAACCGCCCCGAGACGGACTACCTGCCCCCCGCACACTTCATCGCCAACTACATTGGACGCGCGGTGGATGCCTGGCGGCGGACGGTACCCGGAAAATTCGGACCGGATTTCAAGGTGCTGGTGGATATTACGGTCGCGCGGGACGCGCGATCCTCCCATCATGCCGGCAGGGGAATGCGTCCCGCGAGCCCGCCGCCCTACTGCTGGAACCGTCTCACGCTCAGCATCCAGCATCGGGCGGGCGTCTTCGCGGCGGAGCAGCACGCGCAGATCCTGCCCGTCGTGCGCGCGGCGCTCGCGGAACTGGAGGGGCGCGGGCTTGCCGGCATCGCCGCTCTGCCGCTGGAGAAGTTCATCCTCAACGGCATGGGCGACTTCATCGTCGGCGGACCGGAGGGGGACAACGGGCTTTCCGGGAAGAAGCTCGCCGTAGACTTCTACGGACCCGAGATCCCGATCGGTGGCGGCGCGATCTGCGGCAAGGATCCGCACAAGGTCGATGTCGCCGGGGCGTTCCGCGCGCGGCAGCTGGCGTTGAAGCTCCTGAAGGAACGGGGCGGAAGCGCCGTGACGGTCCGCCTCGGCTGGACGCCCGGCGACGCCACGCCCGCCTTCCGCGAGGCGGAGAGCGTCGATTCCCTTGGCCTCGCCCGTCCCGTCCCCGCCTCCGCGTTGCCTTCTGAGGACTGGTTCTCCATCGATTCCATCGTCTCCGACCTCCACCTTGCGGACATGGTTCGCCGCAACCGTGTCCTCACGGGGTATTTCTTCGATCCGGACGCGACTCCCTGATCCTCCGCCCTACCCCAGCGGGAGGATCGCGATTTACTGCGGCCTTTGCCGGGTCGCGCTCCCGCGCGACCATGTGTAGTGCGTAATGCGTCACTGAACAGCGGGGTATGGAAACTCCGAGGGTTGGCAAAGGGGCTCCGCTACCGCTGCGCCTGACGCTGCGCACAATCCAACCGCCCGGCTCTTGGGAAGAGGAAGTCGCGCACGGCTGATTTCTTTCCCGTTGAGGCGTAGACGTCGAGGGCCTGCGCAAGCTTCGCGGCCGGGTCGTCGTGCCGCAGAGCCAGCGTCTCCATGACGGACTGGTTGACCTCGCGTACCCGGAGGGCCCCCTCGGACTGGCCTCCGAAGCTCGTCTTGCGGGCTATGACCAGCCCCCTCACGCCGCGTTCCGCGCGGTTGTTCTCCGCCGGGATGTCAGGGCCCCTCGCCCAGTGGTACATCCTGTCTGCGTGTTCCCTGAAGATGTTCTGCGCGTTCTGCAGCTCCGGGTCTCTCGCGCTCCTCCCGGCCAGCTCCACGATCCTGGACTTGATCGCCTCGGCCTCGCGGGCGAAGTCCCCTGGAGGAAGACCCCTTGACCGGAGCTTCATTGCGGCGCGGAGCTGTTCGGCCATCGGCGGCACGAACGCCCTGTACTCCTTGTTGTCCGGCTCCTTCTTGAGAAGCCGCAGGAGCTTCCGCAGGATGTGGGCGTAGCAGTACTGCCTGTCCCCGCGCCACGGCCTGTCGTAGCCCGTGTATCTGTCGGTCACGAGGACGCCGTGCGGCCTGCGGCCCCCGAACACCCCGGCGGGGACGGAGCCCGCGCGCGTCTTCCGGAACCTGTAGAGCGCGACGTCCTCCGCGAAGAACCCGTATGCGTACTGTCCGTGCGCCCCGTTGCACGGCCACCCCGTCTCGTCGGCGTGCTTCACGCCGGCCCCGAGGTACTCACGGCGCAGCCTCGGCATGCACGGCCTGAGGATGTCGGCGACCAGCGCGTCCTCCTTGAGCAGCGTGCCCGCGTTCATGCCCGTGCGGCGCGATACCGTGCCGACCGTCATGCGGTGCAGGTAGCGGTCGGACATGTTCTGCGCGATCGCCCGGTTCGTCGCCGCGAAGCGGGGCAGGACTCCCGGCACCGCGCCGGCGAACGCCTTGCGGCAGTGCGGGCAGAACCCGCGCCCCACCGTCCAGTGGACGGTGCGCAGCCTCGGCGGCGGGATGTCGCGGACTTCGCGGCCCTCCGGCGCGACGCGCACAAGCGGGGCCCCGCAGTCCGGGCAGACAGACGGCGCCGGCGCCTCGCGGCGCTCATCGGCGTCCTCCGGCGCGACGCGCCTCCGCCCGTGCCCCTCGTGTCCGGGCTTCGCGCCTCCCTGCCGCAGCCGCGAGGCCTCGTCCGAGTCCTTCCTGAAGTCGGCCTTCGACGGAGGCGTGTTCTCCCCGAACGGCGCCTCCCTCGCGTCGCGCACCTCGGTCCTCAGGCACGACTCGAGGTGCGCGACGCGGGCCTTGAGGCGGACGTTCTCCTCCTCCAGCTCCGCCATCCGCCCGATGGCCCTGGCGTGCTTCGGGCAGAGGCAGCCCGCGGACTGGCGCTCAGTCCGCATCCGCCTCCGCGCGCAGCGACTCGACGAGCCTCACGCCCTCCTCCGCGAGGAGGGCCTCGAGCCGCCTTCCGTTTTCGACCGCCTTGCGCATCTCCGCCTCGTCGCGGACGCGCACGTGCAGGCATCTGCCCCTGCCGTCGACACGGCAGGTGAAGATGAGCGCGGGATGCCCCCTGCCCGAGGCGCAGGCCCTGCACCGGCTGCGGCCGCAGGGCTTGCGCACAAGCGACACCGTGCCCCGCGCCACCGGCCACAGCGCCGCGACCCTCTTCAGAAACGCGGCCTTGGCCGCATCGTCCTTACAGTTCTTTGCCTTCATGCCGACAGTATATCATATTAGATACATGCAACCAAGGGGCAGAATCAGAAAAAGTGAGAAATGTTTGTTGGCACGAGGTTGGACGGCGCGAAGCGTCAGGCGCAGCGGTAGCGGAGCCCCTTTGCCAACCCTCGGAGTTTCCATACCCCGCTGTTCAGTGACGCATTACTGTAGTGCCGCTACAACGCTTGCGCAGAAGCATGGGAGAATGGTATAATTAAACTTTTGTTGGACGGGATGTGCTCCGTCCTGCGACCGCGCATGCGGGCTGATCTTTGCCATCTGGTTGACGGGCACGGAACGTCAACTTGCGACCCGAAGGTATGAATGTGCGTAGGCATGCGCAGATTCCGACTGGACGGGTAGAACCTCGGAGGCCGCTGCGACAAGGGCGGAGGGGCCGGGGGGCCGGGAATCCCGAAAGGATCCGGCAACGTACGCATCTTGCGTATTGGACTTCAACTGAAAACCGCCAAAACTTTCATACTAGAAGTCGAATATGCTGGATACGCTACGTGGGTGTTCCACGTGGCGTGTCCTCATTTCGTGATCTAGTAGGGCGCTTGGCGGTGCCTCAGTCGAACGCGAATTTGAGGGCACGCCACGTTCAATTTTTACCGCGCACGTGTAGGGCCTTGGTGTGGATGCGCGGTGAAAGGAACGGATTTGGCAACCGAAGACGGCACGAGCGCCTATCAGGCGAAGTATTTTGCGCATGCCCTGACGCGGGAAGGCGGCGAGAACCTCGACCGCCTGCGGCAGTCGCTCCTGAACGCGGCGGTCGACCTGAATCCGCACCAGGTCGAGGCGGCGCTCTTTGCCTTGCGCTCGCCGCTCGCGAAGGGCGTTCTCCTGGCGGACGAAGTGGGCCTCGGCAAGACGATCGAGGCGGGCCTCGTGATGTGCCAGCTCTGGGCCGAACGGAAGCGCAGGATCCTCGTCGTTTGCCCCGCGTCGCTTCGCAAGCAGTGGCAGTGCGAACTGGAGGACAAGTTCAGCCTCCCCGCCGTCATTGTCGATGCCAAGTCGGCGCGTCTCCTTCAGAAGGAGGGTTTCGCGAACCCCTACGAGAAGCCCGCCGTCCTGATCTCGTCCTATCCCTTTGCCGCGAAGAGCGCCGCAAACCTCCGCTTGGTCGCATGGGATCTCGTCGTCCTTGACGAGGCGCACAAGCTGCGCAATTCCTATCGCGAATCGAACCGCGTCGGCCAGGCGCTCCGCTTGGCGCTGGAAGACCGCCGGAAAATCCTCCTCACGGCCACGCCTCTCCAGAACTCGCTGACGGAGCTTTACGGCATCGCCACGCTTCTGGACAAGACCGCGTTCGGCGACTTGCCGAGCTTCCGTTCGCGCTACGTGAACGCGGGCGGAGACCTGGACGGGCTTCGGGAGCGCCTAAAGGAATTCACCTGGCGAACCCTGCGCAGGGACGTCGAGGCGTTCGTCCGGTACACGAAACGCTTTCCGCTGACGGAATCCTTCGCCTGTACGGATCGGGAACAGGCGCTTTACGAGGATGTGTCCGCCTATCTTCAGGACGAGACAACCTATGCCTTTCCGCCGTCCCAGCGCGCGATGCTCACGCTGCTCGTCCGCAAGGTCCTGGCCTCGTCGTCCGTCGCCCTGGCCGGCACGCTGGAAACGATCCTTGCGCGGCTCAGGCGGCTGCGGTCCGAGGCGCGGACGCCGACCGCATCGTGGCTGGACGACCTGCTGGGCGAGGATCCCGATCTTGTGGAGGAACTGTCCGAAGACCACGAGGAGGAGGCGGACGAAGAGTCGGTGCCGCACGATCTGCGCGCGGCGGAAGACGCTCCGGCGGAAACGGACGCGATCGATCCGCGCCGTCTGGAGGCCGAGATTGCGCGCGTAGCAGACCTTGCCGCGCGGGCGCGCGCGATTGGCGCGGACAGGAAGACGCAGCGCCTGCTCACGGCCCTGGAGAAGGGGTGGGCGCGTCTCCGCGAACTGGGCGCGGCGGAGAAGGCCGTCGTCTTCACGGAGTCGCGCCGCACGATGGCGTTCCTGAAGGACTACCTGGAGGCGCACGGCTACGCGGGGCAGGTCGTCTGCTTCTCGGGCGGCGGACGGAAGGACGAGACGGCGGAGCGGATCTACGCGGCCTACAGGGCGGCACATCCGGAGGATGCGTCCTCGCGTCCCGTGATGATGCGGCACGCCCTCATCGACGCCTTCCGCCGCGAGGCGAGAATTCTCCTCGCCACCGAGGCGGGGGCGGAGGGCATCAACCTCCAGTTCTGCTCGATGGTCGTCAACTACGACCTCCCGTGGAATCCCCAGCGCGTCGAGCAGCGCATCGGACGCTGCCACCGCTACGGGCAGAAGCACGACGTCGTGGTCGTGAACTTCCTCAACACGCGCAACGCGGCGGATGTGCGCGTCCACGAGATCCTGGAGCGGAAGCTTCGCCTGTTCGAGGGGCTGTTCGGCGCCTCGAACGGCATCCTCGGCGTCCTCGACAAGGACGGGAAGTCGTTCGAGCGGCAGATCGGCGACATCCTCCAGCGTTGCCGGACGGCGGCGGAGATCGAACGGGCGTTCGACGATTTGCAGGCGTCGCTCCAGAAGGAGATCGACGCGCGTCTCGCGCGGACGCAGCGTGACGTCCTCGAAAACCTCGACGAGGACGTGCGCAAGGTGCTGAAGGTCGACTACGGCGCGGCGAAGGAATTCCTTTCGGACGGCGAAGCGCGCTTCCTCGCCGTCACGCGCCAGACGCTCGGCGGGCGGGCGCGCTTCGAGGCGGACGATCCGCGCACCTTCACGCTGCTGGACGCGCCGGCGGACGG
>OIYX01000727.1_pt1 | contig 10972 bp, 7 predicted proteins | sample 1588431 | NCBI WGS metagenome assembly OIYX01 (sample SAMN03283241) | human gut metagenome | biome: human-associated habitat; material: feces | host: Homo sapiens | place: Peru | collected 2012
CAAAAGGTACGAAATACTTTCTGTCTGTAATTTTCTTTTGTTCTGTTGACATTATACTTATTTCTTATTTTCTGGTTCGATAACTTTCCATACACCTGCAGCCAAAGCGCCACCTACCAATGGACCTACGATGAAAATCCAAAGATTGGTCAAGGCTGTCCCTCCCTGGAACAAAGCAGGACCGATGCTACGAGCTGGATTGACAGAGGTACCTGTATAACGAATACAAGCCAAGTGAACCAAGATGAGCGAAAGACCGATTGCCAAGCCAGCGAAGTTATTGGTTGCGCCATTGGTCTTGGCTGTAGCGCCCAATACGACCAAAACGAAGACAAAGGTAAAGAACACCTCAGCCAACAAGCCACCCCAAGGAGTGATGGTGGAAGCACCGCAAGCCTGCAAATCATTGGCACCCGTTCCTACAAGTCCTGCCGTGGAAGTAAGCAAATAGAGAATAGCTGCTCCTAGCACACCGCCGATGCACTGGAAGATGACATAATTGACGGCATCCTTGCCACTCATTCTTCCACTAAGGAAACAACCGAGAGTAATAGCAGGGTTGATATGGCAACCCGAGATACCACCGATGGTATAAGCCATCGCCACCACGGCAAGACCGAAAGCCATTGCCGTACCCACTACTGTTGCAGGAGCGCCATTGTCGCATCCCAAGCTGACGGCCGCACCACAGCCCATCAGCACGAGCACCATCGTGCCCACTATTTCAGCTAAATACTTTTTCATAACTGTCATTTAAATAGTTTTTTTATAATTCTCTTTTATATACTTAATATATATATTAGATATTTTACTTATTATAACGTTTAATTGCAAAAAATATTTTATTAAAAGAAGTTTTTTTTCAATGGAAAACAACATTGCTTAATGATGGCTAGGAAACCGACTCAAGTTAAAAGGTAAGTAACATATCCCCCCCAAGCATTTCAACAAACACTTATTTTTGAAAAGTTTCGCTCTCATGACTATCAAATTTTAATCTTATGTAAATAAAAAAAGGATCAATTGGACCATTAAAAGGCTCTCGTGTCTCAACTCTAATTTTCCCACTTGTTTTCTTAAATATCCTTTTGTCGTAAACACCACATAGGAATATTGGCATAGATTTAACAAACCACACCCCCCATGCTTTACTTATAGAATTTTCGAATATCTCTCGAAAATCATAGTAATTGAAACGGATTATAACCTTATCAATTTTACTACTATCAACCGTAAGTACTCCATAGCCAACCAAATCCTTATGCACTAACGAATCAGGCTCATTTTTATAGATTTCAATTTTGCGATTTAAAAATTCAGACAATTCCGAAATGTTTGTACTATAGACGCAAATAGAATCATTCGTGATATTTTGACCTTGAATATTAACAATTACAAGGTTCATAAAAAGTATAATAATTAATGGTTTCATTTTATCGAAGAGTTTATAATTATTTCATTTAGCATATTATTAAACAATTCAAAGTCTTCCATTTTGGAAGAAAGAGTATATCTTGTATATTTTCTTGGCTTCGATGTGTAAATAAAAGATGATGGATCAATAGCTCCATGTGTCATAGATACATATCTCATATTGTTTAGGAACAACATATCCCCTTGCGAATTATCCGTACCAAGCCCAGAAGGAGCAGCCATATTACTAGGATGATTATGAATATAGCTTCGAAGATAACCATATTGAGAAATATGATCTTTGATATAACCACTACTAGCATCAGATTTTTCAGTATATGAAGTCGATACTGTATTTATGGCATCCTTTAGACCTATTTGACTAAATTTCATATGTGACCATTCCACATTTGTATTGTCTGCTAAAAATTCAAACAAAGATGTACTTTGCTCATCTCCCTTTATTCTAAAAATTTGACCTTGTTCTCCTTTAGGTGTTGTTATATCTTGCAAAGACGAAACTGTACCATAATCAAATGCTATGGACTTATCTGTACGATTATAATTTCCCATATCATCTTTTGCTACCATATAAAATATATCTTGTTTATGATTTTCTATCCGTTTTACGACATAACCGCTACTATTTATTTCCCATTCATCCATTCCATTTGGATCTATTGCGTTTATCGGATTATTTGCACAATAAGCATAAGGGGTCATATCCACATAGTCTGTCGCATGTGGGTCTTGTGTCAAAAACCTCATGCCGTCATACCATCTAGCACCATAATCGTACCAATCCAAGCCGTGCATCCTATCCAATTCTTTCCCATTATACTTATATCTTTGCACATTGCCATTTGTGCTTTCTGCCATCAAGCCACCGAATGGATAGTAATGATTCACTTGTTCCACATCACCAGTAGTACCATTGACTACCACTCGATTACTACCGAGGTGGTCTTTTAGGTAATAATGGTACACAGGTTCTCCATTGGCAAAAGAGATGTAACCTCCATCTACCAATATTTGAGCCAACTTTCCATTCTCATAAATCATATTATCACAATAGTCCAAAGTCATACTTGAACTTGGCATGGTCGTTACATAGGATGCTTGCAACTTCTTGCCTTGTGCATCATACACGTAACTGATGCTCTTGCCATCTTCCATTTTTAGAGAAGTCGGCAAGTTCAATGAATTATAGGTAATTTGCAAGATACCCTTGTTTAGGTCCTTGACCATATTGCCATTCTTGTCATATCCGTATTCAACATTTTCAGAAGCACCATCAACAAAATTCCAAGCATCCTTGTAAGTAGGGTCTTCCACTTTGTCTTCTGCATTGAGCAACTGATTTCCCTTATAGGTAAAACTTACATCATCTATCAAGCCATAAGTTCCCCCATCTTGAAGGCCATTGCGTTTCAAGGTCAGCATGTTACCCATCAAGTCATAAGTATAACGAGTATTGTAATGTCCACTAGCCGCATTATCTTCCCAATAAGAAGCCAATGTTAAACGATACAAACCATCATAGGAAAAATTATATTTTCGCTTCAATGTTTCATTTCCCACACTCCAAGTCATAGAAGTCACATTTCCTCCATACATGCGATAATTACCTTCATAATACGACAAGGTTTCTTTGTAATTTTCAGAAGAGATGCTTGTTGGCCATTCCCTTATATTATATTCATAAGAAATGTTTTCCTTACCAAACACTTTTTGACTTGACAAGCGACAAAGTCTGTCATAAACATTTTGCATCAAAGTGACTTTTTCCCCACTATTTAATTGGTGAGACACTTGCAACAAACGGTCTGCATTATCATACACATAGCTATAAATTTCCTCTTGCTTAGCTGAACCTATGATATGCTCATGAAGCATACTTGCCACCTTACCGGTATAAGTATAGAGGTAATAATAACAGTCCAAACCACCCAAGTGGTTTTCCGAACGTTTTTGTACAAGTTGCCCTTTCTTGTCATAATAACAAACAGAATACAACTCCTTTCCAACTTCTGCTGAGACCATTTCACCCGTTTGCAGACCTATAACATTGTCTGCCCTATTTCCATAACCAGCTTTCTGTACATACCCCAAAGAGGGCTTATTGGACATGAAGTCATAATTGTCATAAAAAACTTTCAATGACTGCGTACCATCACTCTTGGAAGACAGCCGACCAAATGGGTCATAACTCATTTGGGTAGCTGTGCCGCTAGCCTTTTGTACACCAGTTTGACTGAAAACAGGTCTATCTGCGTCATCATATTGAATAGTAACAGCATCAACACCAGGAAGCTTCTTAGAAATGCACCGATGTAATTCATCATAAGTATATTGATAAGCATAATCCAACAATGGGCTTGCAGACTTGCAAGAATAATTACCAGGAGAAGCTAAGCGCAATGATGCCTCTGGAGGCAAGACCAATACCAGGTCACCTTTGTCATTATATATATAATATGTATCAACTTCAGTATCACCCATTACCTTTCTGATCAAGACTAACCTATCAAAAAGGTCTTTGAACTCGTATGTCACCCTAGCATCCTCATCTATCTTCTGGATAATATTTAGCGAGCCATCTGGATAATACGACTTATTGCAAAGAATATCATTTGACACCTCAAAGCGCAAGCATCCCATGTGAGCATTCGTTGAATTAGTAAGATAAGCAACAATACGACTTTTTCCTTGCATAATCCAAGGTGCCCCAGGGCCTCGCTCATCTCTTAGTCTTCCCAAAGGTGAATCCTCGTAGGAATATTCCACATAAGCCATAGGGTCATTGTAATCTGCAATATAATGCTTTTGCTCTATTTCTGTATAGTTGCCAGAATTACCAGACAAAGAGACCATTTTTCCTTTCCGACGCACACGTCCAAAACCATCATAACTTGTGGCTTCAAGCAAGTCAACCCCACTCTCAGGAGACAAATTTACAGAGACATTCTCCACAAAACGCCCCAAACCGTCATAATAATTGTGTTCGGCAACATAATTTGTCGAACTTGTATTCTTTTGTATGGTAATACAATTTTCCCCACTAGACTGCGCTAGAGAAGGCAATGTTCCCAACAACAATACCAGAACCGATAAATAAATGTCGTATATTTTCATTGGCGATAAAAATATTTATAAGTTGTTAATGGATTGGAATCTATATCTTTTTCCGAAACAAGCCTTCCAAAAGCATCATATTCATAATGATTTATATTGCCATTTGGTAAAATCATCTCAGAGACCTTATACCATGGATTGTACAAATATGCCGTCACATGCGCATTTGTCCCTTTTACTACTAAATCATACAAATCCTTCAACTCTTTTGCCGTCAATGTAGCCTTGTTTCCTATGTTTCTTACTGTTGTTGAAAGCGCAGACACCTTGTCATAGGTCGTTCCTACAATTTCCATTATTGGGCATTGATAAGAATAAGACCATAACAACACAGTATGCAGACCATCATTTGTTGTATATTCCAAAATATTACCATAGGTATCATACTTTTCCACTTTTAAATCTTGACGCATTTTTCCATCTGTGCCCTTTGTCAAAAATTCGTTGAACATTGGCACTGCGTTTCCAACCAATGAATAGTTCTTTCGATACCCTCCTACAAGCGTATTACCAGAAGTGCCCATATAGTTGTCCATACCTGTGACTTCTGCTAAACAATGTTTTTTTTGTAATCCCTCTGCCCCAGTGGAAGTCCTTTCATGTGGATAGGTAAGCACTTTTTGTGATTTTTGGATACCATTAGTGGTCACAACTCTATTTTCTTTATAGTTTGTTTGGTCGTAACCAAAAGTTATTTTTTTAGGCAGCAAAGCCTTACCATTTACATAAGATGTTTCTGTGATTTCATCCAAATAGTTCCAAACATTTGCCTTGGTATATATGGACAAATGATACGTACATCCTTCCGCTGCTGTACCACTTAAAAAGAGAGGGAGACACTTTGGGAACAATATTTCCTCATATTTTTTACTTCCATAAGTGTAATCTGTCTGTTGTACAAGCTCGTCTGTTGAGGAATAAATTTTCCTAGTTAGGATTTTTCCATTCAATCCATAGTTGGGATAATAATATTGTTCCCCCATCCCCATTTCCCGATAAGTCTGGTTCTCATAATTACTGACAATATAGCCATTATCCTGTCCATTCGTATTGACAACCTTCTTTTTTACTACAGAATATCCTACGGTAGGAACACCCAAGGACATCAAACTCAAATCGGACTTTTGTGAACCTACAAAAGAATAGGTAAGCTGATCTATAGGCAAAGAACCCTGACTAGAAAAATTCAACGCCATATTCTTGCACCTAACTGTTGGTACAAGCAATTTTCCATTATAATACTCATAACACGTCTTGCTTACAAAGTCTGACTTATGCCCATCATAATTGGTTATGCTTTTAATTCTAACGCCACCCCCAATAGACAATCCACTGCTGTCAGCGATAGATTCATCCAAAACAAACGAGTGTCCTGTCGTTGCACGGATGGATGCCGTTGTCACGTAATCACTAGGAACATACGGCACTGTAACATATATAACATATACCCCAGGTTTCAAGTGTCTTGTAAATGTCTTTGACATGCCAGGAGTTGAGGTAGAAGTAGAGAAAACCTCATGGTAATTAGTACCTTGGGCACACCATATTGTTGCAGAACAAGAATATTTTGCAGGATCTTTACTGTTGATGTTTACTATAAATTCTATGTCCTTTTCTTCTGAAAGAATGAAACTTTCCCTATTTGGTTTCTCCTTTTGTGCAGCAACAGAATAAACGGAAACGGAGGAGGTTACCATTCGATTCGGGCTTTCTGCACTAGGATAATAATATGAATCATTAAAATGATGACTCTCAAATTCAAAATCCGTATAACCTCCTGTCGGATAAACTATTCTTTTAAGAATACCACATAGGATTTTCTTAGGGGAAGCCAGACGATTGGCATCACCAAGATGTTCTATTTCTGAAATATTTCTTCCAGCTATACTATATGCAGGGCTAGAACAAAAGTTTTTTCTATTATTTACCCCATTGTAATATCCCCAATAATCTTGTGACAAGGAGGTCACATACGGAAGTGAGGTAGTTTCATCATACGAGAAGGAATATTTTTTGTCATCTATAACTAAGTTTATCAATTTTAGCCGTTTCCCAGAATATTCATCATCGCTATAACCTAACGAAGCCCAGCTTGTAGCCTCACTTTTCTGTTCTTCATAAAAGTAATCATACCCAAAAGTAATCTGATGAGTTTGAACATTTCCATTTTTAGACAAAACACGAATGTTTTTGATAGCCTTAGAACCTTTCACATCCAATCTATCTTCTAAATCAAAAAGCACTTTTTCATTATAAGACTCTATTACTGAAGGATACAGCATGTCACGATACAAAGAGGGGGTGGAAGCTCTGGTATGCAAACCTAGCAAATCATTCAAGTCACCAGGGTAAGCACCTGTCATAGTCTTCAAGTGCCCCAAAGACTGATAAATCTCATATTGTCCCTTTTGGCGGAATTGATTATACGAGAGCGTAATGACATCATTGGGATTCAATCCACGAATTTCTGTCAAGTAATAGCAATCCAACTTATCATACTCACTATAAGCCTGGAATACATATTTTATCCCCATATCATCCGTAATGAAAATCTTAATAGGATAAATTGCACCAGTATATTCTGCTTCTATTTTATATTTACTAGCATTATCGTCCAATACTTTCGTGTTTCTTGTTCGGTTATCCAAAGTGAAAGCAACAGTATGACCACAGAAATTTGCATGGAAGACATCTGGAATATGCATCCCATGAACCAAGTCTTCCATCAATAAACTCCGCCAATACAACCTACTCGAAACTTGGTAAGCTTGGCTTATATCCAATAACCCAAGCCCCAAATCCCAGTCAACAAGGTAATCTTGGGGAACATAAGCCGTGTGATAGCCTGTTGCTATCGAATATATGGAGTCCAAGAATTCCTTGTCTGTTTTTTGGGGGAAAGAGCAAAAATCATCTTGTCCATTTACAATATGGGTAATGCTGCCTCCAAACACAAGTCCCCATCCCAAGCCTACGGAAGATGCTTGCTGGCTTACTCTTATTCCTGAAGCCTCGTATTTCAAACTTACAGGAAGGCGTAATTTTCCAGAAGACACCTCCAACAATGGTATGGATATTTCGGGAGTTCCTGTATATTCAGAACTTTCATAAGAGCCATACGGCTCAAAGGCCATCGGGGCAGGTTGCATCTCCTTAAAATTAGGCAGGAGCATATCATAAGTCAAGGGAGTTGGATTTACATTCTGCCCCCAAGAGTACATGGATAATAACAAAAGCCAAATTGTGCATCCTGCCAATATTAGTCTAGAAATAGGTCTCATAAGCCATGATTTTATTTGATTAGGAAATTCTTTGAATATTTTTTTCCATTCACTTCCAAATAAAGGATATATTGCCCCATCGGCAAAGAGTTACAATCTACATAAAAACGACTTCCATCATCACAATTTTTGGAAACACTCTTACATAAACATCCCTTTGAATCCACAAGAAGAGCTTTTACTGTCATACTAGAAGTCAAATAACACTCAACCTCTATTGTTTTTCCCGAAAGCATTGCTTGATAAGAAAACTCACCTTGTGAAGAACTTCTATTTTCCTTTATTACGCCCTTCTCTTCAAAAACACTTAAATTTTCCTTACATTGATGTGAATACAAATAAGTGACGCTTGTTGTAGCGGCATCTTCTTTTGGACTTACGGAAACTATCCTGCGATACATGATGGGATAACGATAACCATCTGCATACCATCTAAAAACCTGCTCATAAAAAACAGAGCTTTGGGTACATTGCAAAGAGTCCAATTTGATATGATTTGCCTTTTTTGTATATAGAAGAAGGACATTGTCTATTGTATCTCCTTCTTCTGTCACTAGACATCCTTTTTTCAAGGCTTCCGTATGATATGAGCCAGTATGCCACAATCGCATCTTATCACAATACATGCCACAACCAGAAAAATCCCCATCAACAAACGAGCCTACTACCGTTGGGAAATGCAAATATATTTCAGGCTTGTCATATTTTATCAAAAACTGATTTGATTCATAACCTATGATGGATATATTCTGTGCATTCTGATAGAAATATGTTCTTACCCCTCGACGAGTACAACAAACGGTATCATTCAATATTCTGTAAGAATCTGGGGGCAAAGACTTATCTTTCACCTTGGCTATAGTCCAAACATATTTTTCCCCAACAACTTGTTCGTTGAAGGAAACTTGCACTTTGTCTAGCCAATCACCATCTCTATAAGAATTAGCTAGCGAACTTAAACTTTGCCCATTTACTTGTTCCAAACAGCCACCAAGGAGAATACTAATGAATAAAAATATCCATTTGCAAGAAATCGGTTTATATAAGTTTAGTTTCATATGCCCACAATATGGTTAGTTCGTGGGGCAAATTTAATTATTTAAAATGAAAGTTCCAAACTTTTATTGATTTTTTTTCAAAAAAACAAAAAGATAATCAGAAAACACTACACTTTTCTTTGAATCATTGCCCACTTAGCTATAACAAACAAAGTGACTCCATTTTAGATGGAGCCATTTTGCTTATTTTTCCTCATAATGGAAGTAAGAAAAGTCGGCAGAGCCACTATTTTCCTTTCCATCCACATACATACCCAAGGTTACGCCAGTAAATCCGCCAGCCACCTCGGTACTCATCAGACTGCAATTCATGGAAGCAAGCTCCTTGAAGGTCTTGCCGTCTGTGGAATAATCGAAATAATACATGATGCCCTCACTGCGCACACGAAGCTTAACAGCTTTCTTTCTGACATTCGGTACACTCTTCACGATATAATCAATGCTCTTCAACTTACAGCGCAAAGCTATCTGCTTATCCGTAACAAAGAAATCCAAGTGACCATCATTGATTTGATAAACCGTCAATCCCGCCTCTACATTTCCTTTAGGAAACACTTCTGACTGCAATTCAAAGTTGGCACTCTCTTGCCGGCGACCAAAGAACGTAGGCTGATTATTCGCCGTCAACGTACCATGAGGATAAAGACGAAGACTAAATCCTTCCTCGGTTGCTAGTGAATCATAATTGGCTATGATAGGATTTTGAATACGAATCCATTCTGCGTCACCCGTATTAGGATTTACGATTTCATCAGCCCCCAAATGCTTCTCCAACAAAACAGAAGGCAAGGTGTTCGCCTTCACCAAGGTATCTATAGGCAAGCCACCGTTGACCACAGGCCATTCACCCGCCTTCCACTCCACAGGGGCGAGGTAGGTCTCACGACCGAGATGATGATAAGAACCTCCATAGTTGCGATAAGCCAAGAATACCATCCACCAAGAACCATTCTCTGCTTGCACAAAGTCACCATGGCCTGTGCCTTGTATCTGCAAGGATTGCCCGAGGCGGCTGCAGTTGGTCAAGATAGGGTTGTTCGGATTGCTCTCGTATGGACCTTCGATGTTCTTGCTTCGAGCAATAGTAAGATGATGCGCCAACTCCGTTCCTCCCTCTGAAATCAAGAGATAGTAATAGCCATCTTTCTTATAGATGTGTGGTCCCTCAGGATAACGACCGCCATCCCCCTGCCAGAGTTTCTTACTCTCGGTAAGTTGCTCACCTGTCTCGGGATTGATTTCGCAAAGCCAGATGGCATCGTCAGGATTGCTCACCATGTAGCACTTTCCGTTTTCGAAATAAAGAGAAGGGTCGATGCCTTGCTGCTTCAACCAAATAGGTTCACTCCAAGGTCCACGAGGGTCTTTGGCTGTGACCATGAAGTTGCCGCCATTTCCCACATTGGTCGTTATCATATAATAGATGCCTTCGTGATAGCGGATGGTTGGCGCATAGATGCCGAGCCATGAGCTGGCTCCCTTCAAAGGCAACTGGCTTTCACGGTCGAGTACATTACCTATCTGCTGCCAATGCACGAGATCCTTGCTTTGGAAGAGCGGAACTCCTGGGAAATACTGGAAGGAGGAATTGACGAGATAGAACGTATCCCCCACTCTGCAAACAGAAGGATCCGGATGATAACCTGGGATAACAGGATTACGATACTCCTGTGCTGAAACTGGCAAACATACCAGCATCAGCATCCATAAAAATCCAAATAGGTTTTGTCTATTCATAAGGCATTCATTTTAATTGGGAGTTAAAATCGGGAACAAAGGTAAGGTCTTTTGATGAGAATTCCAAACTTTCTCATCACTTTTTTGTTGCTTATACTAAATAGAAATATTTTTGAGCCTAACAGAAATCTCCGTTCAAAGACGCTGAACGGCGGTTCAAAGACGTCGAATGTCGGTTCAAAGACGTTGAACAGAGATTCAAAGACGTTGAACGAAGAATTCATAGAGGAGCAAGAATATTTTTATCTAAGATAGAGAACTATTTGCCTAAGATAGAAATTATTATACCAAAGATCACAACAATTCACGAGTCTTGATTTCGAGATATTTATTAAGTACATCAACCGA
>OIYX01000729.1_pt1 | contig 10966 bp, 5 predicted proteins | sample 1588431 | NCBI WGS metagenome assembly OIYX01 (sample SAMN03283241) | human gut metagenome | biome: human-associated habitat; material: feces | host: Homo sapiens | place: Peru | collected 2012
CAGAGCTATTAGATGTGATGCGCACTTCAAATCACTCCAAATGTCGGATGAGCCAAAAAACGGCCGCAAACGGCGCATTTTGGAAACGAATGGCTCCACATTGCGCCCTCTCGCCACGACACGGCGGGCCGAATGGACCGACGCATGGCTTGCAAGTAGTGTTCCTCGAAGATGCGTCGGTCGTGCGTTTCGCTTGGCTATTGTATGGTTTTTTGGTCAAAAAGTTGTGTCGGGATTTTGGGCGAAATAGCGCGCGCCATCGCCGTTTTTGCGTCCTTGGAGCGACAAAAACCCGACATCCGTTTGCCATTGGGCATCTTTCGGGTTGCGATAGCTAAGCTTTCGAGGCGCGAAAGGTAAGAGATCGAGGTGCAAAAGGCCATGTATCGAGGTGCGAAAGATGGCTTTTCGCAGCGTGGAATGTGGGGTGTGGGGTATTAAACGAAGCGTTCAAATTGTAAAGGGTTGAACGTTAGGCGGTTACAAAATCGCGTGAGAATCGCGTATTTGGAGACGAGTTACGGTTCGGCGGAAAAAACTGTGTAGATTGGGGTGTAGTTTGTGAAGATGTTTTCAATGCTGCCGATAAGTCGAAACGTAGTGTTTTCGTTCCGTCGTTCCCCTGACACGTACATCCCCCGAGCGGCCTGTTTTTGTTCCTTTGTCCTGACAAAACCGCACAATTATGAAAAACTATCGGCATCGAAACACAATTTCGCCACCCGTTCTTCGTTATATAGGAGGTAAAGTAGCACTTTGTACCTCCTAATAACCCGCGTCAGGGACGCATAACCTAACATTTTCAATTGCAGAAATTAGTAATTAACCATACAACCCTACAATGAAACAGAAACATCTAATTTGGGCAACTGCGGCCGCGCTGACCTTCCTTTTCAGCGCATCGGCCATGGCGCAACCCCGCCACGCCAAGAAGAAAAAGGTGGTGGAAGCGAAGGCTGACGTATGCCCCTTTACCGACAAATGGGTAGAAGACGAGACCAAGTTTGAGGACCGAAAGCAAAAGGCCCACGCCACATTTGTGCCCTATGCCTCTACGGCCTCGATGCAGCAGGACGACTACTACAAGCGCCCTTGGCTCACGCCCAAGCGCGCCAACTACCTGTTGCTCAACGGAAAATGGAAGTTCCGCTACACAGCCGACTGGAAGCAGGGCAAGCCCGAGAAAGACGATTTCTGGGCCGACAACGCCGATGTTTCTTCTTGGAAAGAGCTCCAAGTGCCCCTCAACTGGGAGATGGCCGGATACGATGTGCCCGTATACAACAACGTGGGCTATCCCTTCGAGAACAAGCCCCCTTTCATCACAGCGTTCAACGACAATTTCGACAAGAACCCCGTGGGCTCCTATCGCCGCAACTTCAACCTGCCTGAGGGTTGGGACGAGGGCAAGCGCGTGTTTCTCCACTTCGACGGTGCCTGCAGCGCCATCGTGGTGTGGGTGAACGGCAAGTATGCCGGCTACTCGCAGGGTGCCAACACCGACGCAGAATTCGACGTGACCCACCTCGTGCGCAAGGGCGCCAACAGCGTGTCGGTGCGCGTTTACCGCTGGTGCGACGGTTCTTACCTCGAGGGTCAGGACATGTGGCACCTCGGAGGCATCCACCGCGACGTGTATCTCGTGGCCACGCCCAAGACCTTCGTGGCCGACCATTACATCACGTCGGCCCTCAACGCCGACTATGCGTCGGGCAGCCTCAAGGTGGACCTCACCCTCGACAACGCAGCCAAGGAACGCTCTGAGAAGACGCTCGAGATAGAGCTCCTCGACCCCCAGGGCAAGCAGGTGGCCAAGCAGGAGGCGCAGGTGGCCATGACCGCCAACGACGCGCAGAAGCAAATAAGCCTCACCCTCGACAACCTCACCGGCCTGAAGGCTTGGTCTACCGAGCAACCCACCCTCTATACCGTTGTTGTGCGCCAGAAGGCTGCCGGCAAGGAGGAGATGGTGTTCTCCACCAAGTATGGTTTCAGGGATGTGGCCATCAAGGGCAAACTGGTGTACGTCAACGGCAAGCGCGTATTCTTCAAGGGGGTCAACACACAGGACATCCACCCACTCTATGGCCACGCCATCGACGTGGAGACCATGCTTCGCGACGTGGTGCTGATGAAGCAGGCCAACGTGAACACCGTTCGCACCAGCCACTATCCGCGTCAGGCTAAGATGTATGCCATGTTCGACTATTACGGACTCTACTGCATGAACGAGGCCGATGTGGAGTGCCACAACAACCATTCGCTATCCAACAACCCCACCTGGCGCAACGCTTACGTAGACCGCACGGAGCGCATGGTGCTGAGAGACCGCAACCACCCCAGCGTGGTGTTCTGGTCGCTCGGCAACGAGTCGGGCGGTGGCGACAATTTCCAGGCCACCTACGACAAAGTGAAGGAACTGCTCCCCGGCCGCGACGCGTGGGTCCACTATGAGGGCTATAAGCACGGCGCCAAATACTCCGACTTCGGTTCCGACATGTATCCGAGAATCGAGGTGGTGAAGAAGCAGATGGACGGCCTCAACAACAAGCCCTACTTCATCTGCGAGTATGCCCACGCCATGGGTCAAGCGGTGGGTAACCTGCAAGAATACTGGGACCTCATCGAGACGAGCACAGGCATCACCGGAGGCTGCATCTGGGACTGGGTGGACCAGGGCATCTACGACACGCGCCGCATTCGCAAGGGCCTTCCGCTGAAGGATCCCAAGACGGGGCTCCACTATTACACCTCGGGCTACGACTACACCAAGATGAACCACGGCTACAGAGGCTTCCAGGGCGACTTCATGAGCAACGGCATCATCACCCCGGGACGTGAGTGGACCGCCAAGCTCACCGAGGTGAAGTATGTTTACAGAGACGCCAACTTCGAGGCGTTCGCCAACCACACGCTCACCCTGAAGAACAAGCGTGCGTTCACCAACCTGGCCGATGTCTACGACCTCAGCTACGAGGTGCTCCGCAATGGCGTTTCGGTGGAGAAGAGCCAGGTGGCCATCCCATCGGTGCTGCCCGGTAACACCTGCCAAATCAACATTCCCTACACCACCACTGTGGACGGGGAGGCCGAGTATGTCATTACCTTCAGCCTCGTTCTGAAGAAGGCCACATCGTGGGCCAAGCAGGGCTACACCATGGCCCAGCAGCAGTTTAAGCTCTCAGCCGACAACGCCGCGGGCGCATCGGTTGCCGACCCCACTTTCGTGCAGAAAGGCCACGGCCAGCTGCCCACCATCCAGGAGAAGGGCAAGCTCAAGGTGAAGGGCAACACCATCACCGGCAACGATTTCTGCATTGCCTTCGCTGAGGATGGAACCATCGCCCAGTGGACCTATCGCAACACGCAACTCGTGCAGCCCAACGCCGGACCCGACTTCAACGGCTTCCGACGCATAGCCAACGACAACATAAACCTCGGCGCCACAGGTGGTGTGGCCGAGAACGAGAACAAGGAGGAGGGTGCCCTCACCGGCAAGAAGACATTGGTGAGCGCGCCTAAGAAGCAGGGCAAGAACGTGGTGGTGGAAACGACCGTTACCAACGGCACCGACACCCATCAGATTGCCTACACCATCTATCCCAACGGAACCGTGGACATGAAGGTCACCACCAACAACTCGTCGGCCGAAACCCGACGTATCGGCATCACCATGCAGTTTGCGCCCGGTTTCGAGAACGTTGAGTATTATGCCAAGGGTCCGTGGAGCAACTACATCGACCGCCAGCGCGGATCGCTCCTCGGCCGCTACACCACCACCGTGGATGGCATGTTCGAAGAGCAGAGTGCGCCCCAGACCATGGGCGACCGCCAGGGCTTGCGCCAGCTCACTCTCAGCAACGACGGCACCCAGTTGCAGATTGCCACCGAGGGCATGGTGGCCTTCTCGCTGTCGCATTTCGACGACGCCCAGTTCAACTACGACGTGTTCTATGGCGGCAAGCACCCCTACGACCTGGTGCGTTCCCCGCAGGTCTTCGCCCACTTCGACTTCTGGCAGCGAGGCATCGGAAACCGTAGTTGCGGTGGCGACTCGTGCCTGCCCCAATACATGACGCCTACCGGAGCCCACGCGTTTACCTTGCGCTTCACGCCAATGGCCAAATAAATAGGGAATAACGCTATAACCCCAAGGAAGGATGTTACGCATCGCATGTCGTAACATCCTTCCTCTTTTCGTTGCCGCCCCTCGTTTTTACATATAAATAACCGCGAGCAATCGGTAGCATGCGCTATATTAACTACGTTTCTTACATGTTTCTACAGATGAAGAAAGCAGAATGCATTATGTTTCCCGACCTTCACGGACGCGATTTTTGGAAGAAGGCGCTCGCCAACTCCTGCGAGTGGACCGCCAACAGGCTGATATTTCTCGGCGACTATTTCGACCCTTATCCCAATGAGGGCATTGCGCCGACCGACGCCATCCGCAACTGGTGGGAACTGCAGCTAACGCTCCGTCAGCACCCCGACAAGGAGGTGGTCTTTCTGATGGGAAACCACGATGCGCACTATGTGAGCGCTACCTTCCGACGGTTGGCGCAAGGCAGCCGGTTCAGCGCCAGGTGGCGCGCCACGATAAGCGTGTTGCTCGGCAGCGTCGACTTGCAGATTGCGCACGAAACCCGCATCAACGGCAAGCGCATCCTGTTTACCCATGCGGGCCTTACATATCCTTGGTATCTCGCCCACCGCAACATCATTGGCGAGCTCTCGGCCGACAACCTCAATGGGCTCACCAAGCGTGAGGAGGGATGGGAGGCTTTGGCCGACATCAGCGCGTTTCGCAATGGGTACGAAGCCTATGGCAGCGTGCTGTGGGCCGACCGAGGCGAGTTTACCCACGACGCGTTAGAGGGCGTGCCATTCGACCAGCAGATCGTGGGGCACAACCAGTTCTCGGGCAATGAGGCATTGACCCTTGGCACCGTGTCGATCATTGATTGCCATCACCCCTTTGCCTTAACAGCCGACCTCCAACTGGTACGAATCTAATTGTAAGGAATGAATATGACAACAACAATCGACTTATTGAGCGACAAACCGACAAGAAGTTCTTTACCAACCACGCTTCCTTATTCTTCAGGCATGCGAGCAGCATCCTGAAAGACTGCCGCAACTGAAACAGAACAGCATTGACAGCATTGACAACATAGCGTATCAGAAACTCCTTCGCCCGCTTGCGAAGGAGCGCGAGAGGCTCACCACCGAACAGTTTTTCTACGAGAGGAAAGATATCAATCGCCTGCTGGAACATGGCGACATTACCCGCGACATGATATACAGGTATATCCAACGCAAACGATAGGCAAATGAGGGCGTGCCCAGTTTCCCCAACTGTAGGCACGCCCTCATTTGCTTATCGTTTGTGTCTGTGAGCTACTCCAAGCCGTTAAGTATCTCCACGCTGCTTCTTCCCTCGCCTCTCTTCTGCACATGGATTTGCACGGGGATGCGCTCCATCAGTTCCTCTCGGTGGGAGATGATGCCCACCCGTCGGTTCGACAGTCCGGCGATCTCTCGCAGCTTCTCGAGTGTGGCCATCACCGAGTCGAGGCTCTTCTCATCGAGCGTGCCAAAGCCCTCGTCGATGAAGAGGATGTTCACGTTCATGTCGGGGCGGTTGAGCGACGAAAGCGCCAACGACAACGCCAGCGAGATCATGAAGCGTTCGCCACCCGAGAACACCGTGATGCTTCGCACCTGGTTCTTGTTGTAGCGGTCGAGCACGAGGATCGACAGCTGCTCGTTCTCCTCGCTGCAGGTTAGGGTGTAGCGGTCGGTAATCTGCTTCAGGTAGATGTTGGCGTTGTTGAGCAAGGGCCTGAGGATGTAGGTCTGAACGAGCGTGCGGAAACGCGATCCGCCAAAGATGCGGTTCAGCTTGTCCCATTTGCCGAAGGTCTCCTTGGCTTCCTTCAGCTTGTTTTCCTTTTCCTCCAACCTGAGCGTGTTGGCCTTGTTCTGCGCAAGTTTGTTTTCCACTATTCCCCGCTCCGACGCCAAGGTCTGGATGGAAGCGGCGAGCTCGGCTTTGCGTTGCTCCAGCGCGTCTTTGGAAGGCATTTCGCCGTTGTTGTCCTCCTTCAGTTTGGCCGTGATCTCTGCCACCCGCCGCCGAGCGGTTCCAAGGGCGTCGTTGGCCGACTTCAGGTCGGCTTGGGTCTTAGTAACCATTTGGCGTAGGGTGGGTATTTCACCCGTTTGGGCAATAAGGCGCAACAGGTGGGCTTCGGTTCGCCCTGTCTGCCGGTAATAGCTATCGAGCTTGGTGGTGGCCTGACCGATGGTTGCCTCACACTCCTTGAGACGGTCGCTCAGCGATTTCACGGCAGCATGGTTGTCGGCCCATGCCTTGCTGATGTCGGCGCACGCCAACGGCTTGTTCTTGGTGGCCGGCTCCCATCCAGTGATCGCGCCAACCGATTGCTGCAGATTGTGCAGGGTGCCCAACAACTGCGTCGCCTTCTCAATGTCGGCGCGTTGCTTCTTGTCGGCCTCCTGCCGTTGGGCATATTCGTTGGCGTCGGCCGTCAACTGGCGCTTGGCGGCAGCCACATCCTCCGCCCATTGGGGATAGAATGGGGCGAGATCGGCCGATAGCTTGCGGTTCAGCTCATCGATGTCGTTCTTCAAGCCATCGACCGTCGACTTCAGGCGTGCCGTTTCCCTCTCGTTCGCGTTGAGCGCCGCCTCCGCTTCGCCCTTGGCTTTCTCGGCCCCCGCTTTCTTCGCATCAAGCGTCTTCTTGTCTGCCAACAGGCGGTTGATTTGGCGCTGCAACGATTCGGCTTCTTTCTGCGCGTCCTCCAACTGGGCGATGGTGCGCCTTAACGCATCGGCCGATTTCGCGACCTGCGCACCCAAGGTGTCGTCGACGGTGAGGCTTGCCGTCGCCGCCATGCTTTGGAGCTGCTGCTGGATGGCTTCCAGGTTCTTCTGCTCCCTTGCAAAAGTTTTCTCGCGGGTGTCAAGCTTGCCCTTCAACGTGTCGTAAGCCGACTTCGCCCCATTCCATCTCTGCTGGGCAAGGGCGAGGTGGGCGGCGGCTTCCTTCTCTTTTGCCTGAAGGGGCGAGAGGATGTTTTCAAACTCCTCGTCGACCAGCAGGTGGCTGATGCCCTGGCCACAGAGCGGACAGGTTGAGGCGTGCTCGGCGCGCAGGCGCTTGCGGAGCTCCTTCAACTGTTCGTCCACACCCATCTTCATGGTCGTCAGCAACGCCTTGGCTGCATCAGCCTCTTGGGTGGCTTGGACGTAGGTGGCGTGCGTAGCCTCGACGTTGGCGGCCAGCGTTCCGAGCGCCTTTTGGTCCGAATCGATGGCTGCCTTCAGCTCCATCTGCTTCTCTTGGGCCTCGGCCCTACTCTTAAGGCGCTGCTCCAGCAAGTCTAAGTGGGTCTTGCGTTGGTTGGCGTCCTTAAGGTCGGCATTGATCTTGCCTGGCGCGAGCGTCTCTTGCTTCTTCACAAGGCCGTCGATCTCCTGCTGCTTGTTGTCCACGGCCCCTTCGGCCTGCTTGAGCGCTTCCACAGCTTTCGAGAGGTTACCCTCCAGTGCCTTGGCCTTGTTGGCCTGCTCAGCGAGGCGCGCCGACTCTTTTTCCAGGCTAATCCGCCTGTCTTCCAACTGGTCGACTTGGTCGGCCACCACACCCGCCTTGCCGTAAATGTCCACGCGGTCTTGACGGTCGGCAAGCCATTGCTTGAGGGCACGATGGGCGCTCCGCTGCTCATCGAGCTGTTCCTTGCGATATACCAAATCGGCCGACAGCGCTTCGAACCGCTCTTTCGCCTCTGCCAATGCCTTCTCTGCCAAGCCCTTGTTCTTTTCCGCCAAGAGCTTGTCGGCCAACAGCTTGCGCTCAGCGTCGGTGTCGTCCCAATCGTTTACCCAAGCCACTTGTCGCTTGAAATCGTCGCTCTCCATGACGCGTTCAAGGTCCTCTTTGCGCATCTCTTCCTTTTTTGCGTCATGCTCTTTGTTTTGCAGTTCAACCATGAGCGTAAGCCTTTGAGCGTTCTTGTCGCTCTCGCGCTGCTTGTCGTTTAGCGAGGCGGCATTCTCTTTTAGGGCGCGCTCCAACGCCTCCACATCGGCGGCGCTGAGGGCGTGCTCCTTCTCCGTGTCAAGCTCCTTCTGGGCGAGGTCACACTGCTGCTTGGCCCTGTCGTAAAGGTTCTTGATGGCCTGGCCATAGACGGAGAATTTCTCGGTGTTGGTGAGTTGCTCAAGGATGGCCTCGCGTTGCTCCTTGGTTCCCGTGAGGAATGTGTCGAACTGCCCCTGCGCCAACATGGCCATGCGGCCAAACTGCTCGAACGACAATCCGATGGCGTCCAAGAGCGGTTGGCCAGTCTTGGCCTCCACTTTCGTCCACGGCCCTCCATCGACGGTGTAGTCCCATTGGGAAGTTCTGTACTTGATGTGACGGCGGCCCGTGGTCTTGTCGGTGTTGCCCAGCTTCAAGCCCAGCGTTAGGCGGGCATGGTATTCCTTACCGTCGTTGCCCACGAATACCACCTCGCTGTAGCTCTCGTCCTTGGGCGAGATGCCCAGCCGCGTGTACTGCTCTATGCAGTTCACCCTGATGCTCTCGCCCTCCCCATTGTTAAATTCGTTGTTGGTCTTGTTGGCAACGCCCGAGATGCGGGGCGTGGTCTTATACAACGCCATGGATATGGCGTCGAGGATGACCGATTTGCCCGCACCGGTATCGCCCGATATCAGGAAGATGCCGGCCGGCTCACCCGTCATGGCGTCGTTCAGTCCGTGTTGCAGATCGATGTCTGCCTTTTCGATAGACGCAATGTTTCTGATAGATATACTTTTCAACTCCATAATGCCCTACGCTATGCTTGTGTTCTTGTTTTTTCTCTCAGCCTTGGCCTTCTTGGTGGCCTGCTCCTCCTCGTTCATGCGAACAATTTCGGCCTCTACCTCCTCAAAGGCTTTGCGCACCATGTCGAGGTCGAGATGCTCATATTGGTCCTTGGTCTTCTCAATGAAGTCCATCGGGTTCTGCATCTCTTGCAGCTCAGCCACTTCAAACGTGGGCTTGCCCATGGCGTCGGTGCGCTCCTCGGCCTGCCCCTCCCAAATGATCTTGGGATTATAACGTATCTCGTCGCCATAGGCAAGCAGCTCGTCGTAAACCATCTGATTGAAGTTGGAAGGCAACGCGACGGTATAATCGACCCTCAAGCGGAAATAGCCCGTTGCGTGATCCTTGGCAAACTGCGCCACGCCCGCTATGGCCTCCTCCGCACTGTGGTAGGCGCCTTCGTGAGGGAGCACATGGAAATGGCGTAGCTCATCTATCCGAAGCTGCTTGACGGTCACGGTGCCCTGATGCTTGTCGATATCGACGAGGCTTACCGTATGGGGATAGGCCTCGTCGCAACTAACGTGGAGCGCGCTGCCCGAATATCTCACCACAGGAGCCGAATAACTCACCTCCTCCTTCATGCAATCCTCCTGATGGCCTATGGTCTGCGGCTTATGGATGTGGCCGAGGGCCAGGTAGTCGTAGCCCTCGCCAAACTCAGAGAGCGCCTGCGTCTTGAGCTTTCCGATCTCAAAATCATGCCCCGTTGCGTCGAGGCCAGCCACTGCCGTATGGCCCATCATCACCACCGGCTTGCCTTCGTCATTCTCTTGCGCCACCTTGTCGAGAAGGGCTTGCAACTGTTCGCGCCTTGCGCCGATCATGTGTGGCAAGGCTACAACGTATCCCGTCTTCAGGCGAATGATGAATTTCTCCTCCCATCCTTCCTGCGCCACGATCGACGGGCCCGTGCCTATGATATGCGTGTTGGCGAGCTGCCACACCTCACGTTCCGTTTGTAGGCGCGAAGCCGAATCGTGGTTTCCCGCCGTGATAACCATCGCCATGCTTGGGCATTGGCGGTGCAGCTCCATAAACTGGTTGGCGAAGGCCTCCTTGCTTGTGGCCGATGGTTGCTGAATGTCGAACACGTCGCCACTAACGAGCAACGCATCGGGCTGGTAGGTTCTGCACCAACGGGCCAGCTGGTTGAAGAAATGGCGGTGCTCGTCGCGCCGCTCATAATTTTGGTAGATTACCTGTCCGAGGTGCAGGTCGGCGGTATGCAATATTCTCATATCCGAGTGGGGTTTATGTTAGGTCGAAAGCCGCGGGCACATCCCTTGGCTCTTGCAAATATAGCCATTAAAACGCATTATCCCAAGAAATGGTACGTGTAAAAAGCCTCTATCAGCGAAAAAACGTGGACCGCCCCATGGCCTTTGTCCGCACAATGTGGTACCTTTGCAAGCAGAACGCAATACCTATTATCAGCATAACCTAACGCAACACACACATTAGCACATTTGGCAGAACCCCTCATCGATGGCAACCTCTACATCATTAAGAACGGCGAGAAATACAACATCGCCGGAATAAAATTGAAATAACCGCCGCCCACCACAAGGGTCAAGCAATCGTGAAGTCGAAAAAACTAAAGACCATTGTCAACCAGCAGCTTAAGCAAGACCTGTTTCCTCGTCCGGCTGCAAAAAGAGCTTTGTTGATATGAAATACAAAATTATTTATTAACTTTGCATCATCACTTCTAAGGCAAACTTACCTCAGACACACTCAGTGAAACACTACCAAATAAAAAGCGACACATCATGGAAATAACCGAACCGTTAATGAAGGAGCGTTTCAGAGCACTCAACCGAGAGATCTTCGATGGCCAACTGCGCATGCCTACCAAAATGCGCGTAAGGAAAATGATACGTGCAGCAGGACGAATGGATTACAATAAAAATGGCAAGCGAATGAGGACCACCATAACCATATCGTCGTGTTTCGACTTTACGCCGACAACGTTCGACGAGGTGATGATTCACGAGATGATCCACCTCGCCCACGCCCTTCAAGGCCATAGGTTGTCGCACGGATGGCGCTTCAAGGCCG
>OIYX01000731.1_pt1 | contig 10947 bp, 12 predicted proteins | sample 1588431 | NCBI WGS metagenome assembly OIYX01 (sample SAMN03283241) | human gut metagenome | biome: human-associated habitat; material: feces | host: Homo sapiens | place: Peru | collected 2012
CGGACAAGAAAAATATAGTCCTGACAGGAAATTATCGTGGAATGCCGAGTTCTACGGTGCTTGAACCTATAATGAGTCTCTATAACAAAACAGGTGAGCAACGTTACCTTGACTTTGCTTCGTACATCGTCGCACAGTGGGAGACTCCGGAAGGACCGCAGCTCATAAGCCGGGCCGATGTTCCTGTCTCACTGCGCTTTCCGCATCCTGTAAAGTGGTTCAGCTATGACAACGGCTCGAAAGCCTATGAGATGATGTCTTGCTATGAAGGACTGCTTGAATACTATAAGGTCACAGCAAACAAACGCGACTATGATGCCGTTCTGAAAGCCTACACGCACATCCTTGCGGAAGAGATTAATGTAGCCGGCTCCGGAAGCGCGGTCGAGTGCTGGTATGGTGGCAAGGCACTTCAGACGGTCCCGACCTACCACACTATGGAAACCTGTGTGGGCTTCACTTGGATGCAGTTCTGCAGCCGTCTTCTTGCTCTGACCGGAGACTCCCGCTATGCCGACAACATTGAGCGCACATTCTACAACGCCATCCTCGGAGCACTGAAGGACGACGGATGCCAGATTGCAAAATATACTCCGCTTGAGGGCTGGCGTGTTGAGGGAGAAAAGCAGTGCGGGCTGAACATCAATTGCTGCAATGCCAACGGACCGAGAGCCTTTGCGATGATTCCTCAGCTTGCTTGTCAGGCAGAGGATAAGATGCTTAAACTCAACTGGTATGGAGACTCTGAGGCAAAAGTTGCCATTGGACGTCGCAATGCCATGAAAGTGACCGTATCCGGAAGTTATCCGGTTTCAGGCGATGTCGCCATTGGACTTGAACTGGTAAAGCCTGCTGACTTCACGCTTGCTCTCCGTATTCCGGAGTGGAGCTGCAACACGTCGGCAACTCTCATCAGCGGGGTTGACACCATTGCAGTTGACTTGAGCGAACTTCAGGCAGGAGAATATGCCAAAATCTCCCGTAAATGGAAATCCGGAGACCGCATTGAACTTTCCCTTGACCTGACTGCTCATCTCGTGGAGCAGAACGGCTGCCAAGCCATTGTCAGGGGACCGCTCGTGCTTGCGCGGGATTCTCGTTTCAACGACGGCTTTGTCGATGAAGGCGTTGTGGTTCAGGCGGCTTCCGATGGAACAGTAGAACTTACACCGGCTGATGCGGACGGTTTTGCGTGGATGGCGTTCACGGTACAGATGGTTGTCGGCACTGATCTTGAGAATTATGGCAAGCCACGTCCGGTTCACCTCTGCGACTTTGCCTCAGCAGGCAACACGTGGGACAAGTCTGTACGTTACCGTGTCTGGTTGCCGAAGACTCTCAATGTCATGAAAGGCGAGTATCGCGCCTACAACGATGGACCTGCTGAAAATTAGTAACCGCAATGTTTTCGTTTATTATAAGTCTTGTTGCCCTCATTCTGGGATATTTTCTCTACGGACGTCTAGTCGAGCGCATCTTCGGAATTGACTCAACCCGGAAAACTCCGGCTGTCACGAGAGCCGACGGAGTTGATTATGTGCCGATGCCGGCATGGAAGGTCTACATGGTCCAGTTTCTGAACATTGCCGGAACGGGGCCGATTTTCGGAGCAATTATGGGCGCGAAGTTTGGCCCGTCCTCCTATCTCTGGATCGTCTTCGGGTGCATATTTGCCGGAGCTGTTCATGATTTCTTCACCGGTATGCTTTCCATTCGCAACAATGGTGCGGGGCTTCCGGATCTTGTGGGGACATATCTCGGAAACGGAACAAAGAAATTCATACTCGCGTTCTCAATCATAGTTCTGATGCTCGTGGGTACGGTGTTCGTGTTCAGCCCCGCGCTGATTCTTGGCGACATCGCGGGTGACGGGTCTAAGATTGCAATCATGATTTGGGTCGGCGTCATATTCCTCTACTATCTTCTTGCGACACTTATGCCGGTGGACAAGATTATCGGGCGCATCTACCCGATTTTCGCCTTCTCGCTCCTGTTTATGGCTGTGGCGCTGATGGTCTGTCTGTTCGTCAAGTGGCCATCGCTACCGGAACTTTGGGATGGTCTGGGCAATATGGGAGAGGCAAATGGACTGCTGAAGGACCAGCCGATTTTCCCGTGTCTGTTCATCACGATTGCCTGCGGGGCGGTGAGCGGTTTCCATGCGACTCAGTCTCCGCTGATGGCGCGCTGCCTCACAGATGAGAAACTCGGACGGCCGGTGTTCTATGGGGCGATGATTACCGAGGGCATAGTGGCGCTCATCTGGGCGACGGTGTCATCTTGGTTTTTCTTTGATGGAGGTGCCGAGGCTGTGGGCTCCACTCTTCATGCTGCCGCACCGGAAGTTGTAGTGAATGTTTCCAAGAGTTGGCTTGGCGTGCTCGGCGGCGTTCTCGCGGTGCTCGGCGTCGTGGCGGCTCCAATCACGAGCGGTGACACGGCTTTTCGCAGCGCGCGCCTGATTGTAGCGGATTTTCTGCATCTGGACCAAAAGCCGGTCCGCAACCGCTTGACAATCAGTATTCCGCTCTTCGCAATCGCGGGTCTGCTACTCTGGTACAACATCTCAGACGAGGACGGCTTCAATGTCATCTGGCGCTATTTCGGTTGGGCAAACCAGACCCTCGCAGTCTTCATGCTCTGGACTGCCACGGCCTATCTTGTGAAGTCAAAACCGAATGGCTCTGCAGCCTACCTGCTGACGCTCTTTCCCGCCGCCTTCATGACAGCTGTCTGCACTACCTACCTCTGCATTGCCAAAATAGGCTTCAACCTCCCAAACACATGGAACTACGCCATAGGCTCCGTCACCTTCCTTCTCTCCCTCGCCCTCTTCTTCCTCTGGAAGTTCCGCCGCAACCGGAAGGGCAATATGGAATAATATGTCTATGAGAAGCCGACGCATGGCTTGCCTACGTATAAAGAACCTGTCGCTTTTGTGAGTCTTTCCGTGTTCCCGAATGCTCCAATTGAGACAAAAGCATAAAAGAATGTCTGTTGTTTGGAAAAATTATGTAATTTTGCAAAAAATGAGTTTGTTATGGCTGTATATGTAAAAGCAATCCCGACGTTAAGAGGTTCAGCAGCTGAACGCTTCGTCAAGATGTCCGAAGAAAACCTTCGCAGACGTGCCTCTGTTGATTTTTCTAAGGAAGCAGCCAATTCTTATGCAATTTTGAAAAAGAAAGAGGGGAATAAGTAAATCGTGGGGTATCTATTGGATAACTGCCGTTTCGGCAGACTAACATCAGAGATTATCAATCAATGTCAGCCTTATACTTGCAGTAAAAACGCTGACATTGATTCGTTTTTTCATGACAACACACCTGACAATTATCGTGATTACTGGTTGGAGATGATGGGAACAACCCATTGCTTCTTTACGGACGAAAAAGACAATACGACACAACCGAAAATGGTCTGCGCTTTTTCTTTGTCCAATTCGTCGTTGCGCACAGATATCCTTCCTAACAATAGACGCAACCGTCTAAACCGTTCGATTCCAAACGCCAAACGCCGCTTTCAGTATCCTGCGATATTGATTGGCGAACTCTGTGTGTTTGATGGGTTCGGCCATAAGACTTTCGGTTGCAATATCGCAGACGAGATGATGAATCTCATCAAGACTATGGCCATTGATCCGGACAATAATTCTTCAAGTCGTTATTTAATAGTCGATGCGTTGAATAGCCCGGAGGTTATTGGGTATTATATGAGAAATGGTTTTGAATTCCTGTTCGCTTCAGACGAAGAGGAACTCGAACATTTGAGAGGCAGTCATAGTCGTGACATACAGATTTGTAAGACAAGACTAATGTTTTTCGATTTGGTTGTCCTCAATCAGCAAATGCACTAATGCCGGCGGATGACCAGCAGTCTGAAAGAATAGCATTTGGAAAAAATCTAGGCATAGGGCGAAAGCGCATAACAAGTCTTAACCACATAGATGACTTATAGCATATTGATGGCAGTCACCAATACTTCCGGTCGTCTTTCAAGGAATAAGGGTAGAGTTCGGACAATGCTGAAATGGAAGAGACTTCCCACGCATATCACTCCGGAAGTTCTGAACTCCCTGACGGGCCTGGAGCGCGTTGGCCCTTGTGGGCGGTGGGGATGAAAGGGTCGAGTCTTCTGGCTTTCGGAGAGAAACGGAGAAAGGCTGAAGTCTCGACACCGCTACTGTATTACCGAGCGAAGCAAGTTAGGAAAGGTCGGAGGTGTGGCGATCGGAGCGCAGCAGAGAGCGTAAATCTTCCGGTTTCGCTCTGCCCATAATGGCAAGTCTTTCGGCATCGCAGCGGATGCGGAGATGACGAATGTCTTGCCGGGCGTTTGGATATTCAGAAATTATCTTGCGTCCTTTGAGTTTCGTCTAACTTTTTATAGAGCCAAAGTCCTATGACATCATTGGTAAATATTTTTTCATGCACGAGAGGTACTGTAGAGATGCGTACTTTTTGGATTCCGGATTCAAAGAACGGAATCTGTTCTTTTTCTATCTTGAATTGAGCCATAGCCTTCAACTCTGTGATAGGCAATACTATGTTATTGACAAGGACTCCTGCACTTTCACTTTGTGTCGATAAAGACTTCCCGTTCAATTCGATTACATCGCCTTGGAAATTTCTCATTTTCATTGTTGGAGCGTCTGTAAATATGAGCCTATCAGATGATATTGATACAATGATGAACAAGTCTTCGGATTGCTGAGAGATAGAGTAGTTTACTTCACAACCCTCAGCGGCTAAAGGCTTGTGGGTATAACCTACCTTCATTGCTGTTGAACAAGATGTTACAATAAGCAATAATGAGCATATGAATGCTGCCAATGTCTGTTTCCTCATTGTTACATTTATTTGTAATTAGTAGATTGGTAAAATCATACGGTCTTTTGCTTCTGTGGACCATTGAACTTGCCAGGCACGACCATTGAATGTGTCAAGGAGGATGAAGTTGTACATATTCTGGGTCTTGTATAGTTCGAAACGTCCGGCGAAACCCTCTTGCTCATTCCATACCAAAGAGTCCGAATTAAGTGTTGAACGGAATCTGTAGTCAGGGCCTTTCGTGGAGTACTGTACCTGCCATATACGACCAGAGAATGTTTCCAGTTCGAGGAATGTCCACATGTTTTCTGTCGGATACAATTTATAGCAAGGTGCGGTATGTTGATTTATGCGTGTTAGCAGATGCACTTTTATAGAGTCCATCTGCATTTGTTGTTGGCGAAGGGTGTCAACCGGTGTTTGTGCAAAAATGCATTGAGCAAACAGTGTTGCGGCAAGCGACAGTATTATTCTTTTCATATAGTTGTGGTATTATGCCTTATGATGACACTTATTAGCTTATGGATTTACTTTGCAAATAAGATGTTGTTGAAAATCAGAATATTATAAACAAGACGGATTTATTTTGCAAATAAGATTCTATGTTATATCCGTTCAAAGAAGTCGTCGTAGTCTTTGTCGAGAATCTTCCAGATGCCGTTTTTTCGTCCGCCTTCACGGGCAATCAGGTTCAGGTCGGAGAGGCGTTTCATGTATGTCTTGACTTGCCGCGTAGATATATTTAGATCTTCTGCAATCATGTCAATGTTCACTTTAGGGTTCATAGTAATCAGCTTATATATGCGTCTTTGAGCTTTTGTGAACTCTTTTGTGAACTCTTTTGTGAACTCTTTTGTGAACTGTGTGAGCTCTTCAGTGAAGTCATTAACGACCTCTTTTATGACATCTACGCCGTAGTTGAGATTCCAGAGGGTCACGTGGAACTCGGTGGCATTGGAGTTGAACTCCGGGGCACGGTATTCTTTCAAAGACTCGAAGCGGACATATTCACCAAGAATCTTCTTCATTCCACTGCCTCGGCGTTCCATAAGGTCGAGACGGCTGAAGAAATCGGCGAGGAGTGGATTGCGGCGTTTTGACGGGACTGAAAGCGGGTTCAGTTGCTGAATCAGGCGGCCGTCGATCATTCCGCCGGGGGAATATACTTCCATCCGGTCGTCGTAGATGTCAATGTGAATCTCGCTGCCGAGTTCTTGATAGTCGCGGTGTATGATGGCGTTGCAGATAACCTCCGTCACGGCTCTTTCGGGATAGTCCGGAAGTTCCTCGCGGTGGTCGGACTCTTTCCACCAGCGTTTGTGCGAATTGTTTCGGATGAATGCGACGGCATCCTGCAGCTGACCGATGACGCTACCTTCCAGCTCGGCATCATCGAGGGCTTCGCCAAGTCCGCTTGTCATCGTGAGACCGTTCCAACGTGTACAGAAGATACGTGACTGGCGGATAGGGGAGTCGTCTGCAAGTAACGCTCCGGCATTGGTCAATGAACCGTTTTCGTCAATGATGCCCCAGGACGTGAACTCGCTGTCGTCGAATGAGCGGTGAAGCCTCTTGAAGCAGGCAGAACGGAGCTGTGTGAAGGCCATATCCGTGAACTTGTATGGTGATGGCAGCGCGTCGTAAGTCCTGCCGGAACCTTTCAATACCAATGCTTTCAGTTGGAGACGGTCGGCGACAACAGATTCGTTGCCGATACGGACGTATGCTATGCGCTGCTTGTCACCGATGTAGTAATATGGTGTTTCAGTTCCAGCATTGACATGCAGCATGATTAGTCTCTTGCCATCAAGATCTTTGAATTCAAGGAGAATATCCGGAACCGGGTCAAGCTTGGTCTTGACATATTCGCTGATAGCCTCGGAGTCGCTTTCGGGATTGGCAAGCCCAACAATCCTGTCATCATCGCTGATGCCGAATATCAATGTACCTCCATCTCCGTTTGCGAAGGCGGAAACGCTCTTGAGCCAGCTCTTGGGTCTGCCGGCTTCGAGCTTCTCTTTCTTGTCATAGGCGGTCGCCTCTCCTATAAGGTCTTTCAGTTCCATATTCTTCGTTATGACTTATACTCACAAAGGTAGTAATTTGCAATAAATTTCTACTCTTTTACCCGTTTATGGTGAAACAATCACTTCATCGAGGCGAGGACAAAGCGGATGTGGGAGTAGGGGATGGTGCCTTGGTAGGCGTCGTAGATGTCTTTCAGGTGCGTAGAGTCCGGGTGGACGTGACGGAAAAACAGCACTTTCGCTATGGTGTCTTCGGGGACTATTTTCCTGACATCGATGTCGCCGGATTCGACGTATTTGCAGAGATGCGTCTCGATTGTCGATGGGGACATTCCGCGCTCGGCGGCGATTTCCTCGACTGTTTTGCCGGAGCGGAACATATCGAACGAAATCTGCTGGGACGGGATTTTGGGAGCGTCCGCATTCGCTGCCTTAGATTCCTGCTTCGTTTGCGGGATAGTGGGGGCTGCTTCAGGCGTGCTTTGTCGAAATTTGTCAAGTGCGGCTGTTTCCTGCTCATTGGCCTTGGGAGAGCGGACTGCAGAGGTGCCGTCACAGTTTTCCTGCACTATTTTTAGGATTGCTGCGCCATAGCCTTCGGCCTTTGCCGGGCCGATGCCCGGAACTTCGAGGAGTTCTTCTTGAGTGTGAGGCAGATATGACGCGATGTTGTCGAGAACCTTGTTGCTGAAGATGTAGAATGCCGGAACATTGAGTTCATGCGCCTTTTCGAGCCGCCAGGATTTCAGGGCTGCGACAAGTTTCGTATTGAGGCCCGCCAATGCCAACAGATGGCCTGGAAGCGACTTTATTGCCGATTTTCGGCTCCGGCTTGTCCTTGCTGCGGTCGTAGTCAAAGGGGACGAAGGAGACTTCGGAGGCAAGCGCTCGGGCATCGGCGAGACGGCTTTGGAGAAAATCGTCTATGGTAGTGTCGGTCATGAATGCCGAGGCGCGGAGAGGGGAGCTGAGAATGATTCCTTCGAGTGAACGGCAGCGGCTCAGCGCGACGTATGCCTGACCCGGCGAGAAGGCTGCCCTCGCGTCAATAATCGCGCGGTCGAATGTCAGACCCTGGCTCTTGTGTATGGTGATGGCCCAGGCCGGGCGCACCGGATATTGCTTGAACTTGCCTATTGTGGTGGACTTCACGGTCTTGTCCGTTTCTTCTAACTGATAGCGTATGTTCTCCCACTCCATCGGCTCGACGTCAATCGTGACTCCCGTGTCTGCAATCCGGACCTTAATCTTGTCCTTCCACAAGTAGCAGACCTCACCCAAGGTGCCGTTGATGAAGCGTTTGTCCGGGTCGTTCTTGATGAACATCACCTGAGCGCCCTTCTTCAGTACAAGCCGTTCCGCAGTCGGGAAAGACTCCGGGGGGAATGTTCCGGTGACTTTTGCGTCAAAGGCATATTCGTCGCCGTCGAGCTTTGTCATCTCTCCCTCGTTCACGTTCTGTACCATGCGGTTATGCGTGACAAGGCGGATGTAGTTGTCTTCAGGGCGGGGCATGAATCTGGGCTGATAGCGCGTGTTAAGCTCATCGATGTCTTCAGGTGTGAGACGGCCGATGCGTGCGCGGTTGAGAATATCCACAAAATGAGAATCATTCTGGCGATATACATTCTTCAATTCTATGCAGGAATACTCCAAATTCTGAAGAGCCTTGCAGTCAAAGAAATACAGAGACTTATAGTGCTGTCTCAGAATCATTTCCTCCTCACCGTGAGCAATTGGCGGAAGCTGCTGCAGGTCGCCTATCATCAGAAGCTGCACCCCGCCGAACGGAAGGTAGCTGCGCCGTATCCTGCGGAGTTCCGCATCGATGTGGTCGAGCAGGTCGGCCCGCACCATTGAAATCTCATCTATGATTATGAGGTCGAGGTTGCGTATAAGGTCAAGCTTTGCCTTTCTGATGAGATAGCCCGTCTGCGGCGCCACCACTCCCGGCACATAGGCCCCGAGCCCGAACTGGAAGAAAGAATGAATCGTCATCGCCCCTGCATTGACCGCTGCAACGCCCGTCGGAGCCAGCACAATGTGCTTTTTCTTCGTGTGCCTTGTGATGTCCCTCAGAAATGTCGTCTTTCCAGTCCCGGCCTTTCCCGTCAGAAACAGACTCCTGCGAGTCTTCTCCACGATAAACCGCGCCAGCTCAACCTCAAAATTTCTATCTTCCATATTACACATAAATTTTATGAGGGTGACCAAAAAGTTTTTTGTTCCCCCTCTTTCGGACTTTCTAACCCCCGCAGACTATGTCTGCGACCCCTGTTAGGGGTATCTCGCGCCCCCGGCGCGGTCCCTTCGGGACTTTTTAGTCGGCCCCGATGACATCCCAAGTCAGAGACAAATATACGGAAAATATGAGCAAAAAGACACGAAAAGAACGAATACGTAACAATAGAGAAAAATTTAAACAGCTTCTCAGATAAACAATGCAAACACTGATGCTCCGGCGACGGTGAGTATGCCGCTGACGACTATCGAGAGGCTGCTCATTGCACCTTCCACCGCTCCCATCTCCATTGCCTTTGCCGTGCCGACCGCGTGGGCGGCGGTTCCGATGGCTATGCCCTTGGCTATCGGCTCGCTGATGTGGAGAAGGCGTAGGAATTTTTCAGCGAATATGTTGCCCAGGACTCCTGTGATGATGATGGAGACGACCGTCACAGGAATGTAGCCGCCGAGTTCTTCGGAGACTCCGAGCCCGATGGCTGTGGTGATTGACTTCGGAAGGAAGGTGACGTATGCCGCGTGGTCAAAATGAAACAGCAGGGCGAGCAGCAGGATGCAGACAAGGCTGGACAGGACGCCTGCGCTGATGCCGGCGACAACGGCTTTCCAGTTCTTCCTGAGAAGTTCAACCTGTTGATACAGAGGCACCGCAAGACAGATTGTCGCAGGAGTCAGAAGATAGCTGATTATCTCCGCTCCACGCGCATAACTTTCATAGCTCACTCCGAGCAGGGAAAGCGTTGCAATGACCAGAATGATGGACACCAGCAGCGGGTTCGCGAGTGCCCATCCGGTCTTTTTCTTTAGCCAAATGCCGAAAATATAGGACGACAGGCTTATGAATACTCCGAAGAATACCGATGATTCAAATATCTGTGACATATTACTTTGTCTCCGTTTCGCTACGTTTCTTAACCTGCTCATTCTTCTTTCCGCGCCATATGACAAACTGCGTGACGGCGCCGGAGACTCCCATGACGACGAATGTGCTGACAATGGTTATGAGGGCATATTCCCACACTGACGATTTTACGGCGCCCCATGACTCCATCAGACCGGCTGCCGCGGGAATGAACATTATCGGCATGACAGCGATAAGAAAAGAGCTAACTTCCCTTATGTCACTGACTTTCACCCATTTCAGCTCAAGGGCGATGAAAAGCAAGACAATCCCGTAAATGCTTGCAGGAATCGGCAGCGGGATGAACCAGTGCAGCAGTTCACCGATAAAGGCAAAGGCCGCGATAATCAGAAACTGTATGACGTATTTCATATTTTTCTCTCCGGTACGATCTGGGCAGGGGAGTGCAGTCCTGCGGCATCTGCATATTCCTCAATCAGTTCGGCTGTTTTATCAGCTCCGACTCGGCAGACATCGAGGCAGATGTCATAGTCCGGCGCATTTCCCCAGTTAAGGCCGGTGTAGAACTTATGATAGGCAACTCTCCGGTCGTCTGTATTGCGGACAAATTCCTCTGCCTCTGTGCGGGAAAGCCCCTCTGACGCCATTATATGCACGATTCTTCGCTCCGTTTCCCCGTGGAGAAAGACTGACACGAGGTCCTTTCTGTCTCTGAAAATGAAGTTGCCGCACCTTCCGATGAGCACGCAGTCCCCCTCTCCGACAATTTTTCTGAACGCCCTGCAGAACTTCTCCTGTATGTCTTCCCGCTCAAAGGAAAAGGTGATTGCGGACATAAGTTCATCGACAGGACGTTCCTCGAAGAAAGCCTCCATTTCAGATAGGAGCCCTTTCCCACGCGCCGCCTCCATTAGCGACTTTCGTGTATAAAGCGGTCTCCGGAAGGACCGCCGTTCGCGCCCGCATCGCCCATTTTTGGAATCGTTAT
>OIYX01000732.1_pt1 | contig 10945 bp, 8 predicted proteins | sample 1588431 | NCBI WGS metagenome assembly OIYX01 (sample SAMN03283241) | human gut metagenome | biome: human-associated habitat; material: feces | host: Homo sapiens | place: Peru | collected 2012
GCTCCATTTCGCTTCGCTCATTTCGCATAACCTTCGCTGCATACCTGCCTACACATATCAAATCCCTATGGGATTTTTTTTTCAATCATTACTAAATAATCACAGGGACAACTTGTATATCATTTCCTAAATTTATATGATCTCTACATATTTAATCCTTACTATAGTGTAGAAAACATTTGCAATGTTTTCCACTTAAAATAAGTTAATTTAATATTAATCCCAAATCGGTCATTAGGCCGTGTAAGGATTTTTCAGATTACTTCTTGCGGTCTTTCGGCTTTTATAAGATGCCTTTCGCTTGTTTTTAATTCGTAATAGCTCGCTATCACTCATTAAAAGACAAGCAAAATTCATTCTTCTAAAACTCCGAAATACCACAAGCCCTAATGACCGATTTGGGTTAATCCATTTCCGCATACAATTAGATTTGAGTACTTTTGTGGTACAATGTACCATCAAAGGGACGGTTCTTCTGATGGCGTTTTCTTTAATTGCTTGTGCTATAGCTGAATATTGCCTTCTGTAAGTGCCAAAAATAATACATTTTTTACCATAACCGACCCTCTACGATGCCCAACCTGGTGTATTTCAGATTTGGCACACCTTCTGGTTTCAGAAATAGTTGCTAATTTCTGAGCTCTAATTTCTTATTTCTCCGTAAAAATCACTAATTTTGCCTAATGATGGATACTTTGTCTACAAATTCGCTGATTATAGTGCTGGTCACTATGCTGCTGTCGGCTTTCTTTTCTGGCACGGAACTCGCTTTTGTGTCGGCAAATAAGGTGCGACTTGAAATCGACACCCAAAAGGGTGGATTGGTCAACCGCATTATTAATATGTTTTACAATAATAGTGAGGTGTTTATCTCCACTATGCTTGTGGGCAATAATGTGGTGAATGTGGTGTATAGTATGGCTATGGCGAGCCTGATTGGTGCGCCTATTTACGAGATGCTCGGCGAAAACGAGTTCTTGCAACTGCTGGTGCTCACCATCATCAGCACCGTGATTATCCTTATCACCGGCGAATTTTTGCCAAAGACGCTGTTTCGCATCAACCCCAATGCGTCGCTGCGCATGGTATCGCTGCCGCTGTTTCTGTTCTACTGCATTCTTTATCCGCTCTCTCGCTTCACCGAAATGCTTTCGCAACTGCTGATGCGAATGTTTGGCGTGAAAATCGACAAAGAGAAGATGGAGCGCCTCACGGTAGAGGAACTGGATGCGTATCTGCAAGAGACCATCGACAAGCGCGAGGATGAGAACGAGGAGGTGGAACGCGAGGTGAAAATCTTTGAAAACGCACTCGACTTCAGCGACACCCACTTGCGCGACTGTATGGTGCCACGCAACGAGATTGTGGCTGTGGACATCAACGAGACTGACCGCGACGGGCTGGTGGAGATTTTCTCAAAGACCGGTTTGAGCAAACTTGTGGTGTATCACGACGACATCGACAATGTGCTCGGCTTCATTTCGGTGAGCGAACTTTTCGTGACCGATGTGAACTGGAAGGAGCAGATGAAGCCAGTGCTGTTCGCCCCCGAAACCATGCTTGCGAAGAATATGATGCAGAGCCTGCTCAAAGAGCGTCGCTCGATGGCGATTGTGGTAGATGAGTTTGGCGGCACCAGCGGTATGGTGACGCTGGAGGACTTGGTGGAGGAAATCTTCGGCGACATTCAAGACGAGCACGACCACAACAAACTGGTGGCGCGCAAGGTGAATGAGAGCACTTTCGAGTTCTCTGGGCGTATGGAGATTGAGGAAATCAACGAGGCGTATCACCTCGACATTCCCGAAAGCGACGACTATCAGACCATTGCCGGACTGCTGCTCAACCACCTTGGCGCTATCCCCAACGAGGGCGACACCATCGACTTCGGCGCATTCAAAGTGTCGGTGCTCAAGAAGAGTGGCGCACGCGTGGAACTGGTGCGTGTGGTGGTCACCAATGTTGAAAAAGAATAACTATAATCAAAAGTATATATGCAGAAAATTGTATTGCTCAACACGCTCCCCGCTGTGTTTGCCGGCCGTGAGGAAGACCGCAGCGAGGTGTGGCTCCGCAATGTGGAGTTTGAGCGTGGCAAGCACTATCTCATATCCGCCGAGAGCGGAACAGGTAAGTCGAGCCTCTGTAGTTACATCTACGGCTACCGCATCGACTATTCGGGCGTGATGCAGTTCGACGGCACCGACATTCGCACCCTCAGCGTGGAGCAATGGTGCGATGTGCGCAAAAATCACATTGCCTATCTGCCGCAGGATTTGCGCCTTTTCCCCGAACTTACAGCAATCGAAAACATTCAACTCAAAAATCGGTTGACCAATTTCAAGACCGAGAAAGAGATTATATCCTACTTTGAGCGACTGGGCATACCAGAAAAGGTGAACAGCCCCGTGGGCAAGCTCTCGATAGGGCAGCAGCAGCGTGTGGCTATTATCCGTGCGCTGTGCCAGCCTGCCGACTTCATCTTGCTCGATGAGCCGGTGAGCCACCTCGACGAGACCAACAATGCCATAGTGGCGCAGATGGTGACCGAGGAGGCGGCACGACAAGGCGCTGGCGTGATCAGCACCAGCGTGGGAAATAATGTGAAAATCAGCGTGGATAAGGAGTTGAAGTTATGAAAAAAGGATTGATGTGGAAATTGTTGCGTCAGCATATCAGCAAGATGCAACTTGTGGGCTTCTCGGTGGCAAACCTTGTGGGGCTCACTATCGTGATACTCGCCGTGCAGTTTTACAGCGATGTGCTGCCGGTGTTCAACGACCAGGAGAGTTTTATCAGCAAGGATTATCTGATTATTTCGCGCAACCTCACCAGCGCAGGCGCGCTGATGGGCGGCACCTCTGAATTTTCCGACGACGACATCGCCGACATCAAGGCGCAGCCGTGGTGCCGCAAGGTGGCTCCGTTTGTGAACAGTGAGTTTGGCATCACTGCCAGCATCGGAGTGGACGCCACCCACGCCATGCGCACACAGTTCTTCTTCGAGAGCATCCCTAATGAGTTTATCGATGTTGACCCATCGTGGAAGTTCGACCCCGCCAATCCTACCGTGCCGGTGATTATGAGTCGCGACTACCTGTCGCTCTACAATTTCGGCTTTGCCGCAACGCAGGGAATGCCGAAAATCAGCGAGGGCGAGGCATCGAGCGTGCCGCTCATGTTCAATCTGTCGGGCAACGGCTTCCGCGACGATGTGCGAGGCCGCATCGTGGGCTTTAGCAACCGTCTGAACACGATAATTGTGCCAGAGGAGTTCATGACTTGGGCAAACAAGAAATACGGCCAGGGCGGCGCTTTGAAGCCTTTACGCTTAATTATTGAGGTGAACAGGCCGGGCGATCCGAAAATTCAGCAATATATGGACGAACACAACTACAACATAGCGGGCGATAAGACCAATTCGGGCAAAACCTATTACTTCCTCACTGTGATTGTGTCGATTGTGGTGATTGTGGGTGTGCTCATCAGTCTGCTCTCGTTCTTCGTGCTGATGCTCAGCATCTACCTGCTCTTGCAGAAAAACACCAAGAAACTGCAAGACCTGCTCATGCTCGGTTATTCGCCAGCCGAAGTGTCGAAGCCCTACATCAAGATGGTGCTGTTTATCAACGCCGCGGTGCTCGTCGCCTCGCTTGTGCTTATGTTCATCGCCCGCGCTTCCTATATGGTCATGCTCAGCGGTTTAGGTACCAAGGGTGGCACCATAGTGGCATCAATCGTGGTGGCAGTGCTCATCATGGGCACCATCACCACCGGCAACATCATCGCCATCCGCCGAAAAATCCAATCCCTCTGGATCCAATCCTAACCTCACATCCCCACAGTCCAGGGAACACCAAAGGTAGGTAGAAAGCATGTGGCGTGTACAAATCACATCATAACGTAGCGAAAAGCCTCTGGCACCGCATAACGTAGGGACATGCCTTCGGCATGTTTCGATACAATCAGAATAGTATCAACGCCTTGGGTGTATGCCTTTTTTGCACACACCCAAGGCGTTGTCGTGTTAGAAAGATTTTGCACGCCCTTTATTTCGCTTACCCAAACAAGATTACAGCAGCTTTTATCTGGAATAATTCCATATAATACAAAAATCCGCATCGAAACGATATCGTAACCATCCAAATATCAGGTATCAAGCAAAGTTGTAACCAAAAGAACCGTCCCTTTGGTTTGTGGGTTTTGCGCGTTTGGTTTATATGGTTAGTAGTCTGATTTCGGCATTTGTGAAGGAGGGGATTTCGTGGTAGTCGCATTTGAGGTGGTGGGCGAACATGTTTCTGGCAAATTGGCCGTGAGTGACTACGATGATGGTGTCGGTGGCGTATTTTTCGGCGAGGTGGGCGGCGAAACGCAGCGCGCGCTCGCAGTCCGCGAAACGCGCCGACTCGTCCGCGAGCGCGCGGTCGCGCGCGAGGAGGTCGTTGACGGCGGCCTCGACGCGGCCGTCCGCGAGCAGCTGCGCGAGGCGGTCGTCCCCCACGTCCGCGACGGCGGCGCCCGCCCGGGCCGCGCGCCACGCGCCGTAGGGCGCGAACTTCGCCTTGACGACGGCCCAGTCGGCGCGCGTGATGGATTCGACGCCCGCCACGCCCAGAACGGGCCCTGCGGCCTTGTCCGCGAACGTCTGGAACCGTTCGGCCCAGAGGGGGTTCACGCCCGCCGTGAGCGGCAGGAGGGGCGTGGGGTCCTCGGCGACGAGCGGCAGGTCGGCGGGCGGCGTGAAGTAGGCGTCGATCTCCGCCGCGACGGCCTCGTAGGCGGCGTAGGCGGCCGCCGTCGCTTCGCCGAGAACGGCGACCTTCGCGCCGGCGGCCTTCCAGGCGAGATGGGCCCGCGCGTCGGCGAAGAAGCGGTCGGCCGCCGCCTGGTCGATGCCGTCGTCGCCCGAGCGGTCCCGCGTCGCGCCCTCGCACGCGGCGATCTGCGCAACCACGGCGGCAAGCGCCGCGTCGGCGGTCGATTTCGGGGTGACGACGCCATCGCCGTTGAACGGCTGGGCGTTGAAGAGGGCCGTCGCGCCCAGCACGTCCGCAAGGGAGATCGCCGTCGCGTCGGCGCGGTCCTCGCGGGCGAGGATGCGCGTGAAGGACGCGAGCAGGGTCTTGCCCTCCTCCGTCGTCGCGTCCACGTCGGCGAGGGACACCTCGGCCTTGCGCGCGAAGAGGACGTCGAGGCTGCGGAAGCGCGGACGCAGCCAGGCGACGGCGGCGAGCACGTCGGGCGCGCGGATACGCCCGTCGCCGTCCGCGTCGAGGAGGCGCAGGGTCGCCGCGTCGAAACGCAGTCCCTTCGTGGAGGCGGAAAGGACCGTCCAGAGCCGCTGGTCCAACTCGGGGAGCGCCGCGAGGTCGGCCCCGGTCTCCAGCTTCACCTGCACGCAGCGGGCGGACTTGAAGAACCGCCATCTGTACGGTGCCGCATCCCCTCGCGTCACGCCATCACCGCCTTCATCTTCGCAAGCCCCGTCTTCAGGGTCTCAAGCGGCGTCGTGGTGCAGTAGGAGGCGTTGAAGAGTTCGAGGGAGAGCCAGGGGTCGAGGCCGCCCGCGCGCAGGATGCCCTTGATCTCGCGCCACGGCGCGATGCCGTCGCCCGGCCAGACGCGGTCGGCGTCCTTCAGCTGCGCGCGCGCGGGCGTCGCCGGCACGTCGTTCATGTGGAGGACGGGCAGCGTGGACTTCGTGCAGAAGCGCAGGCCCTCGTAGGGGCTGCCCCCCCGGTACATGTGGTAGACGTCCGCGAGGACGGCGGCCTCCGCATGGCCCGAGGCCGCCGCGACGTAGAGCGCCTCGTTGAGGCGGCTCAGGTTCGCGGAATGCCCCCAGAATTCGAGGATCGGCACGACGCCCATGCGACCGCCCAGTTCGAGGACGGCGCGGTAGCCGTCCGCGAAGGCGTCGAGCGACACCTTCGGGCTGCCGGGCTTCTGGAGGCCGAACGGCGGCGCCGCGATGAAGCGCCCCCCGAGTTCGGCGACGAGTTCCATGTCGGCCTTCATCTCCTCCATGCCCTTCCGGCGGTCTGCCGGGTCCGGCATCGCCCAATGCGCGAAGCCGATGCCGTTCACGACGGCGAGACGGCCGTCCTCGCACATCTTGCGGATGTCGCGCAGTTCGCCGGCGGCCTTCGCCGCGCGGATGTCGGCGAGCCAGGGCTCGATGCCCTCGTAGCCCGCCGCGACGCACAGGCGCACCTGTTCCTTCAGCGGGCATTTGTACGTGCGGATCGTCGCAGGGTTCAGCGCGTAGCGGAACGCGCCCGCCGGGCGTGCCGCCCCCTCTTCGCGCCCGCCCGTGCAGCATCCCGCCACGAGCGCGCCGGCGGCGGCCGCGACCAGGAACTCCCTCCGGTTCGCAACGCCTACGTCTTTCTGCCTTGCCATGGTCTCTTCTCCTTTCCTCGTCCGCGCTTACGACCAGCGCCGGTCGTTGGCCCACTCGTGGTCCCATTCCCTCGTGGGCGTCCACGGCGGCGGGAAGTCGGGGCACGCATGCTTCAGGATGAGGTCTTCGTCGAGGTCGTCGATGCCGAGGCCGGGCCGCATCGGCACCTCGATGAAGCCGCCGTCGTAGCGGAGCGCGGGCTTCACGAGGTCGCCCCACCACGGCACGTCCACGCTGTGCAGTTCGAGCGCCATGAAGTTGCGCGTCGCCGCCGCCACGTGGACGGCCGCCATGCAGGCGATCGGGCTCTCGGCCATGTGCAGGTTCATCTGCACGCCGTAGTCCTCGGCCATGTCGCCCACCTTCTTCGTCTCCAGGATGCCGCCGGCCGTGAGCAGGTCGGGGTGGACGACGGCGAGCGCATGCGATTCGAGGAGCGGCTTGAAGTCCTCCTTCAGGTAGATGTCCTCGCCCGTTCCGAGCGGCGTCGTCGTCGCGGCGTGCAGCTGCCGCCACTGCTCGACGTTGCGCCAGGGCAGCACGTCCTCGGCCCACGAGAGGTGGTACTTCTCCAGGCGGCGCAGCAGCTGCACGCAGTCCTCGTAGGGGATGTGGCCGAGGTGGTCGATCGCGATCGGCACCTCCCAGCCGACGACGTCGCGCACGTCGGCCATGTACTTCTCCAGGTAGTCGAGGCCCTTCTCGGTGATGTGGATGCCCGTGAAGCCGTGCGCCGTGTTGAAGAGGTCGTAGGCTTCGCCGCGCATCGCGCGCGGGTCGATGGAGCCGTGCGGGGTCTGGACGACGTGCTTCATCTTCTTCATGTAGTCGAGGTAGCCGAGCGGCGCGATGAGCGCGCCGGGCACGTCCATCACAAGCTCGATGCCGAGGTCCATCTTGAGGAACGTGAAGCCGCGCGCCATGCGCTCCTTCAGGGCCTGGCCCATGTCGCGGCCGCCGCCCTCCGAATCCGTGTCGCAGTAGCAGCGGATGCGGTCGCGCCACCGGCCGCCGAGCAGCTGCCACACCGGCACGCCCCACGCCTTGCCCGCGATGTCCCAGCACGCGAGCTCGATCGCGCACACGCCGCCCGCCTGGCGGCTGTCGCCGCCGAACTGCTTGATGCGGCGGAAGATCTTCTCGACGTTGCACGGGTTCTCGCCGAGGATGCGGCTCTTCAGGATTTCCGCGTAGGTGCGGCTGGAGGCGTCGCGCACCTCGCCGTAGCCGACGAGGCCCTGGTTCGTGTAGACCTTCACGAGCGTGCAGCGCTTCGGCGCGCCGTCGATGTCCGCGAAGCGGACATCCGTGATCTGGAGGGTGGACGGATTGACTGTGTTGATGTTCATGTTTCCGTACTGTATGGGGTTGTTCGTTGAATCGTTGAAGTTGGGAACCGGAAGTCGCCTAGTCCTCGCGCGTCACGCCCGTGCGCAGGAGCGGCAGCACGCGCTCCGCGCGCCGGTCGAAGTTGAAGACGGTGAAGCCCCCGAGGCCCAGTTCGCGCACGGCCTCGATCTGCTTCGCGAGCCGCACGCCGTCCGTCCCGTCGTTCTCCCAGCAGGAGAGGCCGATGCCGGGGTAGAGCTTCACCTTCTTCCCCACGGCCTCCATCTGCGTGCGCACCTGGCTGCGGAACATCGCGGCGGACTCGACGTAGTCCATGTGGCACGCGAAGTCCAGCCAGCCCGCGCGGCACCACGCCGGCCAGTCCTGCGCCACCGTCTCGGGATCGCTCGCCGGGTTGCGGAAGAGCGCCGCCGAGACCTGCACCCCCGGCGCCTCCCTGCGGACGCGCGTGGCGACCGTCTCGACGACCCGGGAGATGTTCCCCGTGCGGAAGCGCGTCCATTCACGCTTCAGCGTCGCCTTCGCGCCGTACACCGCACCGGGCCAGTTCGTGACTGCGTGGCCGAGCGCCGCCTCGAAGCGCGCGCGGCACCCCGCGCAGAAGCAGCTCTCGCCGCCGGGATAGCGGATGTAGTCGAAGTGGACGCCGTCCGCCCCCTTCTTCGCGAGTTCGACCATCGCGTCGATCTCCAGCTGCTGGTTCGCGGGGTGCGACGGACAGAGCCACCGCCGCTGTGCCTTGCCCTTTGCGTCCACCTGCGTGCGCCCCGCCGCCGCCATCTGATCCTCGAACGCCTTCGACGTGTGCGAGCCCATGTTCCAGCAGACCTTCCACACGTGCATCTTCACGCCGTACTTCCGGCACGCCGCCCGGCACTGCGCGAACGCATCGCCCTTCGTCGCCACGTCCGCCGCCACTGGCAGCACCTGCGAGGAATAGAACGCCACGCCGCCCCACGCGAGGTTCGGGATGACCGCGTTGAAGCCGTTCTCCTTCAGGAAGCGGATGGAGGCGTCCCAGTCGCGGTCGCCGCCCAGCCCCCGCGCGCTGTGGCACCAGAACGCGCGGTGTTCGCCCGGCTTCGACGGACGCTCCGCCAGCCACGCGCGCATCTCCGCCGCCCTCTTCTCCGCCGCCGCCGTCTGCGCCTCGATCTTCCCCTTCAGGGACGGCGCGAGCGCGTAGGCGAGCGCGCGCATGAAGTCGGCCTGCGCCCCCTCCGTGCCCCCCAGCCACACATGGCTCATGAAGAGACCCGCCTTCGTCCTGACGAGCGCAGGGATGCCGAGCGGCTTCCGCGTGCCGTCCGCCCATTCCGCCAGCACCTCCACCCCCGCGCGCCGCGCGGGCACATACGTCATCCACGACGCCTGCGGCACGAACGCGGGCTGCCCCGCAAGGCCCGTCCCCGTCTTGAGGAAGCCCGCGATCGCCGCGCCGCCGTCCTCGCCGGACCGCCGCATGCCCGCCATCTTCACGCCCAGCAGGTCGAAGACCTCGCGCGGCTGCGAGTAGCACGCCAGGATCCGGCCGCCCCCCTCGACGTAGGCGCACAGAAGCGCCAGCTTCTCAGGCGGGATCTGCGGGTTGTAGGGAAGGACGACGGCAGCCATGCCCTTCAGCGCCTCCGCCGTGAGGTCCGTGTCCGCCACGATCACCGCCTCCACGCCGATGGCGCGCAGGGAGGCGCTGACCGTACCCGCGAAGCCCAGGAAGCTCTTTGCGTCCGCCCCGCCCTTCGCGGCGAGCGAATCCGCGTAGACGACCGCGACATCCGGCACGCCGCCCACCACGGCGACGTTCGCCACCGCGCACCGCGTCCGCCCCGTCCCCGCGCGCCACCCGGAAATGCGCACGGCGGTGATCCTGCCCCATCCCGCCGGCGTCCCCTCGGGCGCGCATTTCGACTTCATCACCGTCACGCGCTGCCACGCGCCGCTCTCCTCGGGGGAGAAGCTTCCGTGGTACCAGCCGTCCCCGCTGCGGAAGTAGCAGCTGAAGGAAGTGAACGCGGAAAGGTCGTCGCAGTAGAAGTCGAACTGGATGCCCGGCCACAGGCGCAGGTCGCAGGGGAGCTTGAAGTCCCAGTTCGCCCGCGCGGGCGGCTTCGCCTGGGTGAAGTCCGCCGTCATCTCCACCACGCCCGGCGCCCGGAACCGCGCCGGCGGCGTCGCCTCGCCGCTCAACACCGTCGCCTTCACCGCCGCCGCGTTCGTGACGGCACTCCAGGACGCCAGAACCTGAGCCTCGCCTGCGGCGGGCGCCGCAGTCAGGGCGGGCGCCTCGTCCGAACAACCCACGGCAAGGGCCAGGCAGAATCCCAGAACCACTCCGACGGCGCGTGACAGTCTCACAGAATTTCGCATACGCGGATTATACCACAAAACCGCGTCCGCTACCGAGACGGTCCGCCGCGTTCGCGCACTGCCGCGCGGCGGCGCTTCTCCTGCTCGATCTCCTGAATGAGCGAAATCGTCGCGCGGGCGCGCACATGCTCGCCTTTCTCCGCGCAGCGCTTCGCCAGCACGCGCAACATGCGCAGCTGCTCGTTCAGCTGCTCCTCGCGCATCTGGTCCCACGCCCGGCGTCCCGCCGCCAGTTCCTCCTTCACGTGGGCGAGCGCGCCGAACTGCGGCGCGTCCTCCCGCCGGGCGCGTTCGTCCCGCGCGGCGGAACAGCGCAGATCCAGGAGGCAGACGAGGATGACCGCCAGAATCGCAAGCAGCACCCAGCAGATTCCCTTCGTGTCGAAGAACAGCGCCATCGCAACCTCCTTTTCCCATGTGTTTCCCGAAACGGACCTTGCAGGCTTCCGATACCGCCCCGTTGAGACCGGCCCTTCCGTAATCTGCGCGCGACGCCCGCCGCCTGCGTTTCCGAAAACTCCAAGGAAACAACGAAACAGGCCGCCCCCAAGGTGGAGACGGCCCGTTCCATCCGCAGACGCGCCTACTTCGCGAGCGCGGCCGTGACGTCGGCGAGCACCTGGCGGAGCGCCTTCGGGACGCGGTGCGCCGTCTTCGAGACGACCTTCGAGTCCTTCGACGGCTTCGCGTCGTATTCGTCATAGGACGCGCCGATCGTCTCGATCTCCTTCTTCCAGCCCTCGACGTCCACCTTGAGGATCTCCTCCAGGTCGGCCTTGACGACGTGGAACTTCGCCGTCTCGTCGTTGTTGGCGAGGTCGA
>OIYX01000734.1_pt1 | contig 10927 bp, 4 predicted proteins | sample 1588431 | NCBI WGS metagenome assembly OIYX01 (sample SAMN03283241) | human gut metagenome | biome: human-associated habitat; material: feces | host: Homo sapiens | place: Peru | collected 2012
TCGATGCTTTCATGTCCCATGAGATCGGCAAGGAGAGAGATGTCATTGAACTTCTCCAGAAAGTTCTTGGCGAAACGGTGACGGAACGAATGTGGGTAGACGACCGCCGGATTCAACTTGTACTTGATGGCTAGTTTCTTCAGTTGCGCGGCGATCCCTCGTGCCGTAATGCGTTCACCGCTTCGATTGGTAAAAATGAAGCCTGAAGTCCGTTTACAGTCTTCGATCCACTTTGTCGCCACTTCTCTCAGTTTTTGCGGGATATAGATACGGCGCATCTTGCCTCCTTTGGAGTAGATGTCGATGTGTCCGACGATGACGTGTTCAACCTTGAGTTGCAAGAGTTCGCTGATTCGCGCCCCCGTTGCCGCGAGAAAACGAATGACGAAATACCAGTAACGTTCCGCCGGATTGTTTAGTTTGCGTTTGAAGTAGGTGTAATCGGCATCGCTGATGACATTTTCCAGAAATGGCTTCTGCTGAATGCGGACGAGCGGCATCTTGAACGTTGGCTTCCGAATGCTCGTGGCATAGGCGTTCATCGCCAACAACCGTATGTTGACTGTCTTGGGCTTGAAGTTCTCGATGAGGTGCGCCTTGTAAAGGAGCAGATTCTTCTTTGAGAACACGCCGAAGAGTTTCGTATATTGCCGAGCCGCAAAGAGATACGAGGCAATGGTGTTGGACGATTTATTGGTCTTCCGCAGAAATGCGGTGAACTTTTCGAGGTCTATCATGGCAGTTTCCTTTCTTTAGGTTCTGCCATGATAGCGAAATGGTGGCTTAAAAGGTGACGAGTGGTTCCATAAGCGATTTCAACGCCTCGACTTTTCCAACAATCCGCTTCTGTTCCGTAAGGGGCGGAAGAGGAATAAGAGCCGAGCGCATGTCGCCTGTTCCTACTCGCGGCATTTTCACACCATATCCTCTTGATGCCGTATACTGGAGAAAATAGGACGATATCAACACGAGGCGCAAATACTCCGGCACAAGTCCATCACAGGTCAATATGGGAACGATCTCGGATGTACAAATGCCATCCATATCAGCAACCAATACCTTGTTCAAATACGTGCGAAGCTTACTGTACAAGACCATCCCTTTGCAAAAGACATGCTTACTACTGGATGATTTCCGCTCTGCGGCAGTTCGCCTCGCCAGCAATCGCCCTGTGTCTTTCTCAATGTCTTCCAAATCCAATGACCATGTGTCCTCAGAGACGGCTTGTGCTTCAATGCTTTTGCATTGGCCGTAGTTTGAAATTTCACCCAACCTCACCCATTCCCACGAGTTGGGGATGTCGAACGGCGGTGGGGGATCGTCGCGCAGGGGCGTGGAGGCCGCAGAGAGGCTATCGTTCCGTTGTGCCCTGCGGGCCTGCGCGGCCTTTCCGTTCCCGTAGGGGGACTTATGAGAACTGGCTGACATGCGCTTCAGCAGCTCCGACGCGGGCTCGTCGTCCGGGTTCTGCGGCACGAGTTTCCCGCGAATGGCCAGGTCGAGAATCTTCCTGTCCAGCCGCCGGGCCGCATTTCCAAGCCCTTCCGCCGCCGTACCCAGCGCACCGGCCACGGCAAACAGTTCCTCGATCCTGGCGACAATCCGCTTCTGTTCGGCGAGAGGCGGGAGAGGAATTAATGTTTTTCGTAGATGATTCAATGCAATTGTTTTCTGTGTCAAAGTACCGTTTTATTACAACACACTGCAGGGCGTTGAACAAGTAATCGGTACATTCCCCACAACATTTTATCAATGCCATGTGCCTTTGGAAACAAAACGGCTTGTCCGTGTCAACACGCACAACAATACCATAAGAACCTGTTACTGTGACAAGAATGTTGCCCTGAGAAGGGATTCGTGCTGGTAATAAAGACTCGTAGTAATCGTCTCCCACAAACCTTGTATTAGTAAAATTAAGTTCTCCATCTGAAACATTCGATATCACGAGAAATGGAATGCCAGTTTGCGTTTGCGGTGGTGCCTGATGATCTCCATCAGCAATAGACTGACATAGGGTATCTAATCTCGCCCACGCCCATCCGTCTGGCAAATTGAACGGAACCTCGACGGCCGCGACAAGCGCGGCCCTCCCGCTTTCGGCGACGTGGGGATGCACCACCCTCCCAGTCCTTGCGTCCTTTGCGTTCTTTGCGGCTAAAAGGACTCCATCGCCGAACTTCTCATAGGCCGCCCCATCCGAACCAATGACGATTCGTGAGGGCTGCTTGTCCTTCTTGATCTTACCGGCCTTGACGAGTTCCGCCCGTTCTTCCCGAATGCGTTCAAGCAGCACGCTCGCAGACTCGTCATTGGGGTCTTGAGGAACAAGTTTGCCGCGAATGGCCAGGTCGAGGATTCGCCGCTTGAACTGTTCGACCATTTTCATTTAACCGATCCCGCGTCACCATCCAGAAGACGGCGCAAATCCTCAACATCCGGCAACGCCTTGCGAATTTTTTCCGGCATGTCGTCTGCGGTCTTGTAGGTCGCAACGCCCATCGGTTTCGAATAGTCGCGTATGACATAATCCACAAAGGACTTGTTCATGTCCTTGCAAAGGATGATCCCGATGGACGGATTCTCGTGCGGCTTACGCTCGAATCCGTCAAGGACGCTCAAATATCCCTGTAACTGTCCGAGGTAAGAAGTCTTGAACTTTCCCGTTTTGAGTTCAACCGCCACGAGGCAGTTCAGCTCACGGTTGAAGAACAGCAAATCAATGTACAGGTCTTCGCCGAAAGCATCAAGATGGTATTGGTTGCGGACGAAGGTGAAATCCTTGCCGAAAGCGAGTATGAAATTCTTGACGTTGTGAACGATGGCATTCTCCACGACCCGTTCATCTACATCTTGCCCGTCCCGTGCACCAAGTTCCTCGACGTTGATGAAGTCAAGCAGATATTCATCCTTGAACGCGGTAATGGCACGAAGTGCCTGACTTGTGACAGGAAGGGTCTTGGCGAAGTTGTTCGGCAGACTTCCCTGATGGTGGTAGTCGTCGCGGGCGATGCTGGCTTTCAGTTCTTCAACGGTGTATTTCTGCTCCGCGCAACACCGAATGTAGAAACACCGTGCGCCCATGTCTTTGATTTCTTCAAAAATTGCCCTGTGTTGGGTAAATCCAATGCGGAGAAACTCATCTGCTGGGAACTCTGTACAATTTGGCACTTGCAAGTGCCAAATTGGCTTGTCAGGAATTTTGGCAATTGCAACTGCCAAATTGGAATCACGATCGCCAATTTCGGCAGTCGTATCTGTCAAGACATGCCGCCCATCCACAACTTGTGTTGCATCAAGCATCGACCATTCCTCGTAGAAAGCACGCATGTAGCGCAGGTTTCTCGCGGAAAAGCCGCGCAATCCCGGCAGCTCCCTTTGCAACTTCCCGCTGATGGTGTCAATGGCGCCCTTGCCCCAAAAGCCCTTGCGGGAATTTAGGGAGACATACTTGCCGATGCCGAAATAGAGCCCCAGCTGCTTTTCGTTCACAGCGCATGCGGCATCGTACTGACTCCGCAGAATCGCCTCCTTTATAATCCGGACGGCATCATCGTATTCATGCACTTCGCTCATTCTTCAATTCCCTTCGCCAATTCGCCAAGCTGCGTTACGGCCTTGTCGATTGCGACCCGATACTTCTCCATGTCGGACAGAAGCTCCTTGAGCGAAACGTCGACATCATCGTCCGACGGTTCCTTGAGCCATTTGAGGTCGAGATTCGTCTTGTCGCGTTTCAGAAGTTCATCCACCGCGAAACGATGCCAACGATCCGTCTCGGTACGCTTCTTCTGCGTATAACAGGCGACGAAATCGTCGAGGTGGCGACGTTCAAGCTTGTTGTTCGCGAGCGTATGCTTGATACCCGTGCGATAGTCGTAGACCCATGTCTCGGTCGTCTTGCCGCCACGCGAGAAGAAGAGCACGTTCGCCCTGACGCCCTGCGCATAGAATATACCGGTGGGAAGCCTGAGAATCGTATGGAGATTGTAGTCCGCAAGGAGCTTCTTGCGCACGGTCTCACCCGCACCGCCCTCGAACAGCACGTTGTCGGGAAGGACGACCGCCGCCCGTCCGCCGACCTTCAGGAGCAGCATGATGTGCTGAAGGAAATTCAACTGGTTGTTGGACGTCTTGGCGAAGAAGTCCTGTCTCATGGACGAGATCTCGCCGAGTCCGGCCGGGCGGGTTCCGAACGGCGGATTGGCGAGAATCACGTCATAAAGACGCGATGGCTCTTTCTCCAACGAATCTTCGCACATGACGGGACTCGCGTCAATGCCGACGCCGTGGAGATAAAGATTCATCGAGGCGAGCGTGACAACAAGTGGCGTGATGTCATAACCCGTCAGAGCCTCGGCCTTGAGGAACTCCTGTTTCCGAAGGTCCTTCGACTCGCGCTTCATGTGGTCGAATGCCGCAAGAAGAAAGCCGCCTGTACCACAGGCCGGATCACAGACGGTCTCCGTGATCTTCGGGTTCGTCACGTCCACCATCGCCTTGATGAGGGCACGCGGCGTAAAGTACTGGCCTGCGCCGGACTTCTTGTCCTGCCCGTTCTTTTCGAGAATGCCCTCGTAGATTGCGCCCTTGGTGTCGATGTCGAGCGAAAGCCAGTCCTGCGCATCCACCATCGCCACAACCTTGGCCAGATGGGCGGGCTGAGCGATCTTGTTCTGCGCTTTTGAAAAAATTGTGCCAATCAGTCCCGGTTGCTCCGACAGTTTCTTGAGAGACTTCTCATAGCGTTCGAGCAGGTCGAACCCGTCCCTGTCGACCAAATTCGCCCAACGGCAGTCCTTTGGGATCTTGCTCTCAATACCCAGAAGTTCCGCCTCGGCGTCCATCTTGAGGAAGAGAATGTAGGTGAGCTGCACGATATAGTCCGTAAACGCCACACCAGCCGCCGCAAGGACATCAGCAAGCTGCCACACCTTCTGAACGAGAGACTGTTCGTTATGTTCCATGTTCATATCGCTTTCATGAAGAACGAAGAAAGGGAACCGAGTTCATCATCGAATGCCTTCGGCGAGCCAAAGGCCCGGACACCCTCGGCGAGCAACTGGACGTTCCTTTTCTTGATGAGATCGTTTCGTCCGATGGCTCCATTGGCAAGGATGATGCGCAACGCCTCCCGCAAGACATCGTCCTGCCCGGACGTGATCACGCCACGCTGCTTCTGCCCCTTCCAGAGTTCGTAATGCTTCGAGGCCGAGAAATAGGGCGAAGAGGAAAGGAGCGAATAGAGCTTCTGCGAACGCCCCAAGCCAAACCGCGTGAGTCCCAACCAGTTCGTCATCGCCCCGCGCTCTTCATTCGACGACAGCTTGACCACATCCTCCTGTCGGACGAGCGCGTAGGCATTCCAAATCTTGGGGCAGGAGAACGACGCATTGAAATGAATGGCATCGTCTTGGATGGACGAGAGTGCCGAATAGTCGAAACGGGCCTCCCGATTCTCCCGAACGGCGGCAAGGACAACATTGCGCATGGGATTCGCCTTCAGGAAGGCCTCAAATCCTTCCAGAACGGAATGCGCCTTCGCATGGGAGAAACCGGTGTAGAGGATTTCATCCTTGCCCGGCCTCTGAATGACCACATACCCGGCGTTCAGCTCAAGGAGATAGTCGCGTGCCGGGATGTTGTTGATGAGCGGGGCCACCAGTGCGCGGCGGCGCGTGTTGGCATCCGATGACGAGACGAACGGAGGAAGCGAACCTCCAGAAAGAGACGCAAACAGCGTTTCCGCCAAGCCCTGCATCGTGAAACGTGCGCATGCGGCGAATTTCATGCGCTGCGATTCCGTCGACCGCGCGTTAAGACGCGAAAGACGCGAAGCGAGAAGTCTGAGGTTGTCATCCGAAACGATGCCAAGCGAAAGCTCTTCCAGAAGCCGCTGAAGCGTAGGCGGCGGAAAGGCTGGATTCTCGTTTCGGACAACACCATCGTCGAACGGATGTTCCGTGACACCGACCGCATCGACGAGAAAGAATTGGTCTTTCCCGTTCGCGTTCGGCGTGACAGCCCTCAACTGTTCGGGATCAATGGTACGGCATCCACGCCCACGCATCTGGACATAGAGGGAATGGGCGTTCACGTCGCGCATGAAGAGGAGAACTTCGAGAGGCTTCACGTCCGTGCCCGTGGCAACAAGCGTGACGGTGACGGCCATGCGGAACGTGCGGGAAGTCCGAAATTCACGAATAAGTTTCTGCGGGTCTCCGGCGGAGTAGGTGATGGTCTGGACAAAATCCGGGGCCTGTCCGTCAAACACTTCGCGCGCGATTTCGACGATACGCTGGGCATGCTGTTCCGACTTGGCGAAGATGAGCGTTTTCGGAAGCGACGCGAAGTCCGGCTCGCGGGCAAGGTCGCCCGTGTACATCTCGGTATAGACAGCACGCTTGTAGGCTTCGAGCACTTGTCGGATATGGTCGGGCTGGACAACGGCGCGATCAAGCTGCGTCACCTCATAGTGGGCCGGCTCCTCCATGACCTTCGTGACCGTCTCGCACGTTCGGCGTGTATAGACGTCAACCGTTTCGCCTTTCTCCACGTCAACGCCGTCCGTGGCGGACTTCGTCTGAATCCGATAGACGGAATAATCGACGTTGATGCCATCCGCAATCGCATTCTCGTAGGTGTAGTTGACGACCGTGTTCTTGTCGAAGAACTCGATTGTCTCCGCCGACGGCGTGGCGGTCAAGCCGATAAAACGAGCCGTGTTGAACCAGTCGAGAACGGCCCGCCAGCGTCCGTAAATCGAGCGATGGCATTCGTCGATGATGATGGCATCAAACCAATCGTGCGGAAGCCTGGCGAAATCACCGTCCACGGCAACAGGAAGAGAATCCGCCTCGCGGTCTTCGGCATCCTCATCCGCATCGCTCTTTGCAACTTCGCCAGTCAACGCGGCATAAACGCGCTGAATCGTCGCAATCGTCACGCTCGCCTTGGGATTCGCCTTGTTTCCCTTCAACCGTTCGGTGATGAAGATGTCCGTGAACGGCGCACCGTTCTGCGTCAGGCGAAATGTCGCGAACTCGTTCAGGGTCTGTTCGCCCAGATTGTTACGATCAACAAGGAAGAGGATGCGCTTGGCGGGCGTGTAGGACAAGAGGCGGTAGGCGGCCATGCACGCGGTGAAGGTCTTTCCCGCGCCCGTCGCAAGAACGACAAGGGCCTTGTCCGAGCCAAGGCGGAAGCTGGATTCGAGATGCGTCACGGCCTCGATCTGACAGGCACGGAGCGCACGGCGTTCGAATTCCCTCAGCTCGGGAAGTCCACCCCAGTAGGACGTTATACCGGAAAGTGCGAGGCACTTCTTGGGCGTCGGTATCGACGAAACGGGGTGGTATTCACCCGTGTCGGAATCGCGCAGAAGAATTTTCTCACCATTGGCAAGAAGAACGACTTTCGGCTCGTTTCCCCAACGCGGATACTTCTTTGGGATGATGTGCACGTAATGGGCGGCTTGTCCTCCAGCAGCAGATTCGAGATCAATGTCGCTACGCTTCGCTTCCAAGACACCAATCACCTTGCTCTCGACAAAGAGAAGGTAATCGACTTCGTGGTTGGCTTCCAACAGACCTTCCGTGACGGCGGTTGCGTGATGGTCGTACGTAAAATGATCTCGGTCAGCGATACGCCACCCCGCGTCGGCGAGTTGTTCGTCGATTCTCGTCCGCGCACGCTCTTCCGGTTTAAGTTCATCAACCATGTATCGATGCCTTTTCCAAGGTGGCCCCCCGGTGATGTATCATGCGTCGCCGGGGGCCGCCCGGGGGAACTCATGGCGTTCCCTCTTTCTGCCGGGCCTGGTAGGCGGCCCAGAGGAGGGCGGGCTTCTTTGCGGCGACCTCCTGGAAGAGGGCCTTCGCCTCGGCGGCCTTGCCATCGGCGAGGAGCGCGAGGCCGCGCAGGTACTTCGCCTTCCAGAGGTTGTCCGCCTGGCGCTCCATCGGCGAGTTCTCGCCGCCGAACTTCGCGTAGGCGTCGATCACCTTCGGCTGCGGCGTCTCCAGGGTCGCGATGGCCTTCTGGAGCTCGGCGCGGTTCGCCGCGACGTCCGCCTCCGCCCCCTTCAACTCGCGGAGGACGAGCATGCGGTAGAAGTTCATCTCACCGGGGTGGACCCAGCCCTTGAGCGCGTGCGCGAGCTCGTCGCGCCAGCCCTTCTCGTCGCCCTGGGCCTTGCGGCACTGCGCGAGGTAGTAGCGCACCTTCGGCTCCGTGCCGGCGTCGCCGGGGCGGCCCGCCTGCAGGTTCTCGGGATAGGTGAGCGCCTGGCGGAAGTCGGCCTCGGCCCCGGCGAAGTCCTTCGCCGCCATCTTCCCGAGGCCGCGCAGCAGGAGCGCGTCCACGAATGGCGCGAGCAGCCCCTCGCCGCCCTCCCACACGTGGAAGCGCCGGCCCGTGAGGATCGCGAGCGCGGCGTCGTAGTCGCCCGCCTCGTTGAAGAGGTAGGCCATGCGCAGGATGCAGGCGTCGTACTTCTCGGCCGTCGCGCGGTACGTCTTCATCGTCGCGAGGCGCTCCGCCGTCCCCTTGCCGAGCTTCTCGGCGAGCTTGTCCATCTCCTCCAGCGCGCGGAAGTTCGTGGGGTCGGCCGCGAGCGCCTTCACGTAGTAGCCGTAGGCCTCCTCGCTCGGGACGCCCGAGGGGACGCCCGTGTTCGTGAAGTACGTGCCGGGATGCGCGAGGGCGAAGCCCATGTTGCGAAGCGCGAGCGCGTGGTCGGGCTTGAGGGCGAGCGCCTTCTGCCAGCTCGCGCGCGCGGCGTCCTTCTGGTCGTTGTTCCATTCGAGGTTGCCGAGGTAGTACCACGTGTTCGCGAGGTCGGGGCGGAGCGCCGACGCCCGCTTCAGCACGGCGTACTCCTCGTGGCGGCTCGGGAAGCAGTAGTCCGTGGACTGCGCCGCCGCCCGCGCGTAGCGTTCCTTCGCGAGGTCCGCGCGCCCCATCCGCTCCAGCGCGGCGCCGCCGAAGTAGTCGAAGAGCGCGTTCTTGTAGCTCGCACACGCCGCGACCGTCTCCTTGAGCGGCAGGGCGCCCTCGGTCCTATAGGGCTTCTCCCGCGCGGCAAGGGCGCTTGCCTGGTCGCAGAGCGCCGCCACCTCGTGCCACGCGCCGAGGCTCCAGTAGTCGCACACGGTCTCCAGCAGGGCCTGGGCCTTGATGCCGCGGTTCTCGCCCGCGTTCACCACGGCGTCCGCGCCGTCATCCTCCAGGAACGCGCGCTCGGCGACACCCCAGGCGTCGAGCGGGTCGATGGCCGCCGCAAGGCGCAGCTCCTTCGCGCTCGCCGTCACATCCTTGAGCTGGCGGAGGATGTAGGCCCGCGTGACGTGCAGCTTCGCCTCCTTCGCGCCCCGGTCGAGCGCGTCCTCGACGCGCGCCAGGGCCTCGGCCCAGTCGCCCTTCAGGCACGCGAGGCGGGCGAGCCCCGCATAGGCCGGCCGCGCGTGCGTGCTGCGCCAGGTCGCGCGCCAGTAGAGGTCTTCGGCCTCCTTGAACTTCGCCGCGCGCACGGCGGGGTCGTCCGCGAGCTGGCCCTCCTCTTCGAGGACGACCGCGAGCAGGTACTCCGGCTCGGCGTCCTTCGCCCGCGTGTAGTTGCGCGTGACGCGCGCCACCGCCGTGCGCAGCAGCTTCTCCGCCTTCGCGTACTCGGCGTTCTTCGCGAGGCGCGTTGCGAGGGCGACGTTCGCGGCCGCGTAGCCGGGGTCGAGTTCAAGCGCGCGCGCGTAGTAGGGAACGGGGTCGATGAGGCCGTTGTGGAACTGGTCGAGGCGGAGGCCCGTCAGGTACGCCTCCTCGGCGCTCGTGTAGTCCTTCGGCTCCTTCGGGTTCGCCACCTTCGGCGGCAGCGGGTCGTGCGGGTCGGGGCCGACGGGCGTGTAGGCGAGGAAGACCTTGCCGGAGGCGTCCGCGAGCGTCGCCGTGAACGCCTGGTCCTGTGCGTCGGCGGGTACCTTCACGGTCTTGCACCAGGGCGTGTCGGGGCCGATGGCGACCTTCTTCTCCTCGAAGACGGGCGCGGGCGCGCCCTTCTGCAGGACGCGCACCGTGCAGCCCTTCAGGACGCGCGTCGAGTGGAAGCCGACGAGCAGGCCCTCCTTCTTCTCCAGGCGCTCCACATTCACCGCGCCGTCGATCGTCACGTTCTTCACGCCGCCGATACCCTTGACGGGGAACCAGAACTGCTTGACCGTGCGCGTCTCGTAGGGGTCGATCCAGCTGTAGTCCGGCTGGTTGTCGCTCCAGCAGCCGACCATCAGCTCCAGGTACGGGCCGTCCGAGTCGGTCAGCACCGTGTCCCACACGTGCGCCTCGGGGAAGTTGCCCCAGAGGAAGAACTTCTTGCCGACGGTGATGTGGCGGTTCGAGACGTGCGCCGTGCCCATGTTCTTCTTGTGGTCGTAGCCGGCGAGCCAGGCGTTGTCGGGGTCCATCGCGAAGATGGAGCGGCTCTCGACCGTGAAGTTGCGCCACCAGGAGAGGTCGATCAGACCCTCCACGTCGTCCGCCGTCTTCGCGCGCTGCGAGGGGATCCACTGGTGGTCGACCTTCTTCGGGCCCATCGGAAACGACGTCCAGAACGCCTTGTGGTGGTCGAAGCCGAGGTGGCAGCTCGGCGGGAAGATCACCTGGTAGTCGTCGCCGCAGTGGACGGAGACGTTCGCCCAGTAGATCATCGACTCGATGTAGGGCCCGCGGTTCATGAAGACGTTCTCCGCCTGCAGCACGGCGCGGTCCGGGAGGAGGGAGAGGCCAATGGACCATTTCAGCCTACGGCGCAGCTCGGTCTCGCCGATCCAGATCGCCTTCTTCCCCGTCTTCTTGTCCTTCACGAGCCGCCAGTCGATCGGCATCGCCGTCGTCGCGCGGTGGTGGTGCGGGAAGTTCCACTCCACGCCGCCCGAGATCC
>OIYX01000738.1_pt1 | contig 10881 bp, 12 predicted proteins | sample 1588431 | NCBI WGS metagenome assembly OIYX01 (sample SAMN03283241) | human gut metagenome | biome: human-associated habitat; material: feces | host: Homo sapiens | place: Peru | collected 2012
TGCGGCTTGTTATTCCACAAAGCGTAATGTTGTATCTAATTACAAAATTACAAAATCTGAAAGCTATTCACAACGATTTTGGAACAGATGACTCTACGCCTCAAGTTGTATCTAATTACAAAATTACAAAATCTGAAAGCTATTCACAACATGACCTTTGATGATGATTTTATACCTAACGTTGTATCTAATTACAAAATTACAAAATCTGAAAGCTATTCACAACTTGACTGATGCTAAAAATGAAATCAACTATGTTGTATCTAATTACAAAATTACAAAATCTGAAAGCTATTCACAACTTAACTAAACTTATGATGCCTATGTTTACGGTTGTATCTAATTACAAAATTACAAAATCTGAAAGCTATTCACAACATTGAATGTATAAATTTAATTTCTCTATTGAATAAAGGTGGATTGGTAGCGGGATGGAGGAGGATAAATCTGCCACAAATTAGCACAAATTAGCACAAACTAATTTTGTTGAATCTGTTGATTCTGTGTGAGCCTTTGGAGCATGTATGGAGAGGCTCTGTGAGATTTATCGCCCTCAAAAGCAAATCCTGTGAGATTAAGTGGGATCTGTGTGAGCCTAAACAGAATCTGTGGGAGCTGTGGGGGAAGTGGGGATTAGAGGTTGAGGAGGTTGCGGAGAATCCACCAGAGGATGACGATGATGGCGGCGATGACGGTGACGATGGTGGAGTTGAGGCGCGAGTAGAAGCGTGGAAAGTGGCCGCGCCAATAGCGGTTGGTCAAGAGCAGGGCTATGAAGGGAATACTGAACACGAGCAGGGCGTTGTAGCGAATGGCTGCCAGCACGTCGGCGTGGAGCAGGGCGTGAATGGCGCGTTGCGAGCCACAGCCGGGGCATTTAAAACCTGTGAGGGCATAGAATGCGCACTTAGGAAAGAGGCGCGTGGTGGTGGGGTCGAACACGAAATACACCACCGCCATTACTGCCAGCGCCACTGCGATGACAATGAATGTGATTTTCTTGTTGATGGGCATTCGCATGGCCTACAGCATAAGCATGGAGAATGGCATAAACAGAATGGAGAGCACCACCGACAGTATGCAGAGCCACGCTCCCCATTCGCTGTATTTTTGGGCTTTCGCGTACTCGCCAGCACTATATTTGTTTTTGGTCATCACTGCCAGCACTATCGCCACCACTGCCAATGGCGTGCAGCACAACACGGCGCACACGATGGCTGCCACGAGGTTGGTGGGCGGACATTCGGGCGCTGGGGCTTGCATTTGCTGCATTTGAGGAGGCATTTGTGGCACAAATGGCGGCACTTGCACCTCTGGTTCCACGTATTCGGGTGGCACAGGAGCAGTCGCTTCTTCCTCGGCAGGGGCTTCGTGTGGCTCTTCAGTAATGGCATCGGCTTCAATCGGCTCTACTGCGCTTTCTTGTGGCGCGGCAGGTTCTGGCTCAGCGGTCAGGTGTGCCAATTCGGGGATTTTGTCGATTCGCTTCCATCCGTCCATACCTTTGTGCCAAACGTAGGTGTGCGCCTTGTCAAGCGCCATCGATTCCAGTTGTTCGATGGTGTGTGGTCCGCTTTGGGTGCCATTCTGATTGATCCAGTACTGAAGATTCTCGCTCATAGTCAATTATTTTAAGCAAAGTTACTCATTTTCACCAAAACAACAAATAAGATGGAAGAAATTAGAAGTTAGATTTTAGATTTTAGAAGTTAAGGAGTTAAGACGATAGTTCCGAGTGCTCCGAGTACTCCGAGCGCTCAGAGTGCTCCGATAACAAGAAACGAAAACACCGATTTAATCCATTAAATCCTATTTACACCTATTTTTTTATTAAAAATTCAATGCTTAGGAAGAATTTTTGGCAATATTGCCACTTTTTCTTCCTAAGAGAAAGAACGAAAACACCAATTTAATCCATTAAATCCTATTTACACCTAAGTTTAAAAACTGGTGATATTGGATTTTAATAGGATTAAATCGGTGTTCCTTTCCCCAATTAATAGTTTCTTTTTCCTGTTAATCAGGGTGTTTATCTTGCGGCTATGGGTGGGGATTAGGGGTCGACCCAGTCGCCGTTGGCTTTGATGAGGGCGACGAGGTGGGGAATCGCCTCGGTTTCGGGCACGTTGCGCTCGATGCACTCTTTGCCTTTGTAGAGGCTGATGCTGTGGCGCGCTGCACCCACATAGCCGTAGTCGGCATCTGCCATTTCACCCGGTCCGTTCACCACGCAGCCCATCACGCCGATTTTCAGGTGGGTGAGGTGGCTTGTGGCAGCCTTCACCTGCTGCACGGTGGTCTGCAAGTCGAACATGGTGCGACCGCAACTTGGGCAAGAGATGAACTCGGTTTTCGACATACGCAAACGCGCGGCTTGCAGTATGGCAAACGCATATTCCACCACTTTCTGCTGACTTTCATAGTTGGGGGCTTCGAGCCATACGCCATCGGCAAATCCGTTGAGCAGGATTGTGCCCAAGTCGGCGCCAGCCTTCACTTGCAGCCATTCGGTGTCGGTGTCGGGATAGTTCACACGCACCACCACTGGGCAATCCACGCCCATGTTCACCATGGTGTGGAACAACGCTTGCAGACTGCCAGTCACATTCTGATTGGCAGCAGTAGCCACTACCACCACGTTAGCCAGTCCTTTCAACGCCAGCAACTGCTCTTTCGGTGTATCAGCCTTCACCTCCACCCATTGCGCAGCAGCGGTAGCATCGGGAGTGAAATCGCCGAGAGCAACGAGCGGATAAGTGTGCGTGCCGTCGGTGATTGCGCCGTCGGCAAAATAATAGTCAGGCTTCAGTTTGCCCTGTATATCGTCGGGAGAGCAAGATGCCACCAATACAGGCACCTTCTTGCCACCAATCTTATCAAGCACGGTGAGCGACTTGCGGCGCACAGGCAACAGCGCATCGTAGCCCTCGTAAGGCACAGCCTCGATGGGGGCATGGCCGGCACGGCTGGTGATGTATTGCACCAACTTTTGAGCCACAGGCACCTCCACTTCGGGGTCTTCGCTAAGCGATACACGAATGGTGTCGCCCAAGCCTTCCGACATCAAGCAGCCAATGCCCACGGCGCTCTTGATGCGGCCGTCTTCGCCAAAACCAGCCTCGGTAACGCCCAAATGCAGCGGAAAGTGCATATCTTCGGCATCCATGGCCGCCACCACACGGCGCACAGCCTCCACCATCACCACCACATTCGACGCCTTCATCGAAATCACCACATCATAGAACTTCTGCTCCACAAACACGCGCAAAAATTCCATCACGCTCTCCACCATACCGGCGGCGGTGTTGCCATAACGACTCATAATGCGGTCGCTCAGACTACCGTGGTTCACACCCAGACGCACTGCGGTGTGGTGCTCACGGCAAATGTCGATGAATGGCACCAGCGCATCGTGAATGCGCTTCAGTTCGGTTTCATATTCCTCGTCGGTGTAGGTGAGGCTCTTGAACGTGCGCGCAGGGTCAACGAAGTTGCCCGGATTGATGCGCACCTTATCGGTCACCGCCGCAGCGGCGAACGCAGCCTTGGGATTGAAATGAATATCGGCCACAAGAGGCACATTGCAGCCCTGCTCACGCAATGCGGAGCGGATTCTGCCTATGTTCTCCGCCTCTTTCACGCCCTGGGCGGTGAGGCGCACGATGTCGCCCCCACAGTCGGCGATGCGGCGGCACTGAGCCACACTCGCCTCAATGTCGTCGGTATTGGTGTTGGTCATCGACTGCACCTTCACCGAATGTTTGCTGCCCAGCATCACACCACCCACATTCACATCTACGGTGGCACGACGATGGTAATTGAATATATCGTTCATTTAGTTTACCTTAAAATCATATTTCACTTCAGCCAAATCCTTATTAGCCTTTTCAATCTTGGCACCAAGAGTGGCCTTGTAGGCAGCCACCTTTTCGGCAATCTTCTCGTCGCCGAGCGCCATCATTTCAGCTGCGAGGATAGCGGCGTTCATGGCACCGTTCACACCCACAGTGGCAACAGGAATGCCAGGGGGCATTTGAATGATGCTCAACATCGCGTCAAGGCCGTCGAGCATACCCTTGATGGGCACGCCAATCACTGGCAAAGTGGTGCTTGCCGCAATCACGCCGGGCAATGCAGCCGCCATGCCAGCACCTGCTATAATCACCTTGATGCCACGGTCCTTTGCCTCGCGGGCAAACTTCTCCACAGCGTCGGGGGTGCGGTGCGCAGAAAGAGCGTTCACTTCAAATGGGATTTCCATATCGTTAAGCCACTTGCAGGCTTTTTCCATCACAGGCATATCGCTTGTGCTGCCCATGATAATGCTTACTAATGCTTTCATTTATAGTATGTTTGAGTTGAATTATCCAAAAAGTTGCATGAGCAAGGTCACGCACAGGAAACCGTTGATGGCTCCCGCAATCACTTGCCCAAGGGTGTGGCGTGCGAGAATGATGCGCGCCGAGCCCAAAATGCCGCACAGCGACACCGCCACAATCATCACCCACAGCAGGTTAAACGCCTCGGTGATTTGCACATGCATATTGTAGATGAGCGCCACAATGCCAGCCATGCCAGCCATGTGCGCACTGATTTTCCACCACATATTCACCACCGCCGACACCAGCACCGTGAGTGCGCCACCAGCGCAAAACATCACCATCCACATCGGGGCGTGAACACGGCTGTAGAGGTAATACGCCGCAGCAATGTAGCACACAAGCGCGAAGATGAACGGCCACAGGCGTTCCTTGCGGTCGATGAGTTTTTTATCGACGATAAACTTAAAGTGATGCAAAGTGGCGATAAAAAACATCGGCAACACGCAAGTGATGCCCAGCACCACCAGCAGGATAGTCACACGCAAACCCACATCGTAGGCACTCAGATAGGAGCACCACAGTGCTATCAGCACACCATAAGTGGGCATCAGAAGCGGACTGAGCATTGCCGAGGCGAAGCGAGCAAGCCCCACCAGTATTCGTCCGTATTTCACATCATTCGCTTTCATTGTCTGGGAAAAAGTATATTGTTAGAGAATGGTAGTTATCACAGTTCCTTGCGGTGGCGCGAGTCGGGTATGCCCATCTGCACACGGTATTTTGCCACGGTGCGGCGTGCCACAGCGTAGCCTTTCGCCTTCAGCAGTTTTTCGATGGCACCGTCGCTTTTTATTCTCGCTGTCGATGATTTCCTTCAGGGCATTCTTCACCGCCTTTGTGGCTACGGAGTTTTCGCCGCCGTCGCCCGATGGAAGTGCGCCACTGAAGAAGTCCTTCAACTTAAACGTGCCCCACGGTGTCATCGCATACTTGCCCTTGTCGCCGCCGCAAATGCGCGAAATGACGGACTGGTCGAGTCCGGTGTCTTTCTCAATGTCCTTGTATTTCATCGGCACGATGCGATTATCGTCGCCCGACAAGAAAAATGCAGTCTGGTGCTTGATGATAGATTTCATCACCGCCATCAATTTCTCCTGTCTACGCTTCAAAATGGTGATAAAGCGATTGGCACTGGTATAGAAATTCTTCACGCTCTCGTCTTTGGCGGCAAACTTGTCGATGTCGTCCGACAGGTCGGAAGCAATCTCCAATTCGGGAATGCGGTTGGGCATCGTCACCATGATTTTGCCCTCATCCACTTCCACCTCAAATTCGGGGATAATCTGATTGCGGCGCACATCGCTCAACCCCGACGAGAAGCCATTGCCCGGCTTGGGGTGGAGTTTGCGCAGCGCAGCCATCAGGTGCTTCAATTCCTCTTGGGTGATGCCCATGCGGCTGCACACCTTATCGTAGTGGCTCAATCCCAATTCCTCAAGGTAATTGTCGATGAGCGTTTCAAGTTTTACCGATTCTGGAGTTTTTGGCTTCTGGCGCACCTGAATCAAAAGGCACTCACGCAGCGTGCGCGCGCCAATGCCTGGAGGGTCGAGGCGTTGCACCAGTTTCAGCACCCTCTCCACATCTTCACGCTCCACTTCCACATCGGCGCCGAAAGTGATGTCGTCGGCAATACCGCTTGTGGAGCGAGCCAGCCAGCCGTTGGAGTCGAGATTACCCACAATGTATTCAGCAATCACTTTATCATCGTCCGAGAGGTTCAACTCGTTCACCTGCGTCATCAAGTGCTCCTCAAGCGATTCCTCGGCAATGGCGATAGGGGCAAAATACTCATCGTTCACGCTGCGGTTGCTGGCGTGATACAAGCGTTCGCCCGGCAGCGGCTTATCGTAGGGGGCACTGTCGGGGTCGGGATTGTCGTATTCCGTTTCAGGCTTGTGCACAGCCACCACAGGCTCTGCCTCGTCGCTTTTCTTTTCCAGCAGAGGGTTTTCTTTCAGTTCATTCAGCACATCTTCCTCCACCTCCCTGCTCGATTTCTCCAAGTAGGGAGCCAAAATCACATTCGTGATGGGGATAGCCACTTGCTTTTGCTTTATTTCGGTTTTAAGTCCTGCTCCGTTAGATTTTGCCATTAATACTGAATTAAAAATTTGATATAAATTGGACTTTATGCAAATTTACACCATATTCAGAAAAATTGCAAGCACCCACCCCCAATTTTTACAGCACCCCAAGAGAGAAGGTAGAAATCAGACGTTAGAGGTTAGATTCGAAATCTCGAAAATTCAAAATCTCGTTGACCTGTTGCCCCTTTGACTTCTTTAGAAACCCTTGAATGTCAGTTTCAGCGTTTCCGACTGCAATACCATATTATTTCCCCTCAATTTTATCACCTGGAATACCTCCTCTATATTGTTTATGCCGTATGGTTTTAGCAGAGTAGATTCGGAGAGTGGGTGGTCGCCATTTTTGCGGTCGTAAAGGTATGGCGTGTGGAGCGTCAGCATCGTTTTTGTTTGGTTGAAGCGCATCAGAATTTTATCGTGGTTCCCGCTTTTGTCATCACCCTGCATGAGTTTGTTTTGGAACGCCCAGAATCTCTTTTCATTCTTCAGATCGAGCACTCCGCCAGTGGCAAGCGTGTCTATACGTATCAGATGCCATAGACCGTTGAAATCGCCGGCAGCTGATGATGTCTCAAGGTCGCATGATGTGAATGTCGTCAGAGTGGCGAGTATCGTTGTGGCGGCTACGAGTAAGCCGCATATTGTCTTTCTCATTTCTTTTCTTTTTTCGTTGTTTTTTGTTCTCCTTGTAAATTATCAGTAAAGATTTGCCTCAGTGCCTATAGGCCGAAGCTACCCCTTTTAGCAATGGTCAGTTGGAAGCCATAATTGTTGCCCAATATTCCTCCGAAATCCATGGCGTAACCGCCTTTCACGCTCCAGTTGCGAAGCAAGGCCGTGGTGAATTTATATTCACCCTCTACGAGGAAACTGACGTTGTGGCGCAAGTCGGTGTAAGGGCTGCTATAGGTTCCCAATCCATCCTGAAAAGAGGCAAGCACGCGGTAGCGTGTGTTGTCGGTGGGGCAGCCGTCAATTCCAAAATGGAAAGCCACAAAACGGTTGTTCTGCACATAGATGCTACCGTTCTGGTTGTAGATAGGCGAGCGATAGAGAGGGTTTCCCATCACCTGTCCCCAGTGTTGCCATCCTGGATATATGCCGTGGTTGTAGTAATTGTCGGCACCGCCTATATGGTCAGGGATTGTCGTCGTGTGGTCGTGGTAAACCGGACCGCTTTGGTATTTGGTATAGAGATATTCCACCACAATGTTTCTCACCCATGTTCCGTTTTTTAAGTTGAAGTCTAAACCTATCATCCAGTCCTTGAAGTCGTAGAGCACATATCGACTCTTCTTTTTCTCCATCCATTCTTCACCACTTCCATATCCGTTGTAGTCGAGCTGGAACATCGCCGAGTGGTCTTCAAAGTATTTGTCAACGTAGAATCCAGCCTTCCATTGGTCTTTCTCATAGTTCAGACGCATCATCCAGCTGCCCAGTTGGTTGCCTTCAGCATTCTTGTAGTTCTTGCCGTCGGTGATGTCCTTACCTCCTGGCAGGAATGCGTTCCAAAAGCCTCTAAAACTCGTGTTTCCGTTTATCACTGTCATGGTTCCATCTGCATTTGGAATATACAATTTGCCGCCAAACTGCGATGCCATCTCCAGCCCCAATTCCACAGAGAGAGGGTGCTTATGCGGTTCGCTTCCGATTCTAATGAATCCAGCCTTTGAGTGGTAGAGCACATTGTCGGCATATCTGTTCCGCTTATTGGTGTATTTGTGCTGCCATGAGTCGTCGGTCATCATTCCGTATGCCACATGACCTTTCAACTGCACCCATCCGCCTGTGAGCGGCACCTTCCAGTAGTCTTCAAGCGACAGCCTTACCTGTGGTACGGGGCGAGCGTTAATTCCGAATGTCTGCGAGCCGCTACTGAGGTTGTTGTTCTTCAGGTTCATCGGCCTTTCCTTCGCTCCTATGGAGAGTGTGCCATATAGCCATCGCCCCTCCACGTATGCCTGTTGCAAGACCACGTTGCTCGTATAGTTGAATGGCACGGCGGCGTCAACGCCGAATCCGTAACCTAATTTCTTTTCCTTGTCGTTGCTGATGTCTCTCTGCAGCGTTCCTCTGATGTAACCGTTGGTCTCGTCGAGCGACGACAGACCATATTTGTTGGCGTTCAACCATAGAGGGGTTTTTCCGTGCGAGAAGCTGCCCTGGGTCTCTGCGGAGTATTCAAATTCCCCTTTTTTCTGTTGCACGGTGATTTGTTCATCGTAAGTGTCGTTGTCTTGCGCAGTAGCGTTTAGTGCCACTACGGAAATCAAGGCAAAAAGAAATATCTTCCTGTAATTCATACTTATTGTTTATAAGAGTTTTTTTTATCATAGATTCAAAAATCGAAATCTCGAAAATTCGATGATTCGATGATTCGAAATCTCGCCGCCTCATTGACCTGTTGACTCGTTGACCTGTTGACTCACTTGCCACCTTGGTATGGGAGGGCTTTGAGGGTGCCTAATTTTTTTACTTTTATTTTGGAGGGCGTGCCGGTATAGTGCACTTTACCGCTACCGAAACCTTTCAGCTTCAGTTCTCCGCCAGTGCTGTGGCAGTAGATGTGGCCAGATCCGCTCATGGTGCAGGAAATTTCTTTCGCTGCGAGGTCGAGCGCTCTGATTACGCCCGTTCCCACCAGTTTGCAAACCAAATTTTCAGTCACGCCATCAGCTTGGATATGGCCCTTGCCAGTGGCTTCTTTCAGTTCGGTGGTGATGGTGTTCAGTCCGTGAATGATGATGGTGCCGTTGTTGCAGGTTTTTGCCTTAAACAGTGGCGTATCGGGGATATTGTTGATGATAATGGTGCTGTCGCTCTGGTTAATCACCTCTTGCAGCATCGACGAATACACCGTGACGGTGGGCACGCCTTTAGTGAGATTGTAGTCGGCAAGTTGAATATTGAGTTTGCCCTTGTTGTCGTTGTTGAAGATAAACACATTGGCAATGCTTTGTTGCGCGTCAAATTCGGCTGTGCCTGCCTTTTCATCGTCGGCACAATAAATCACGTTGATGTTGTTGCTCACCTTGAGCGAGGTGAAATCGCCCACCTTCACCACCTTGTGGCTTTGCGCTTGTGCCAGGAGGGTGGCGGTCAGCATCACACACCACAAAAGCGCGGTCATACATTTTCTCATCATCTTCATATTAGTTTTCTTGTTGGTGTTATTCGCCTAAATAAGTGGCTTCGATATGGTTTAAAATGTCGTTGAGTTCGGCAAAAGTGCGCGCTTGCAGCATGGCGATGCGAGTTTCGCGGAAATTAGGTATTCCCTTGAAAAGCGGAGTGGCAGCCAAATGCCTACGAATGTGCAGAATGCCACGGAATTCGTCGATGCGGTTGATGCTCTCGTTGATTTGGCGGCGCAGCAGAGCCATTTTCTCTTTGTTGGAGATGTGTGGCACCTCGCCAGTGAGCATATACTGCTTCATTTCCTTGAAAATCCATGGTGCGCCTATCGAGGCTCTGCCCACCATTATGCCGTCCACGCCGTAGCGGTCGTAGTATTCTTTCAGTTTTTGGGCAGAAGTGATGTCGCCGTTGCCGATAATGGGGATGTGCATACGGGGGTTGTTCTTCACCTCGCCAATCAGCGTCCAGTCGGCTTCACCGGTGTACATCTGGCTACGGGTGCGGCCATGGATGGTGAGAGCTTGAATACCGCAATCTTGCAACTGCTCTGCCACTTCCACAATGTGCTTGGTGTTGCAGTCCCAACCGAGGCGGGTTTTTGCGGTCACAGGCACATTCACGGCATTGACCACCGCGCGAGTGATTTCGCACATCAACGGCACGTTGCGGAGCAAGCCTGAGCCAGCACCCTTGCCTGCCACTTTCTTCACAGGACAACCGAAATTCAGGTCAATAACATCGGGATTCACCTCGGCACACATCTTCGCAGCCTCCACCATAGGCTCCACCTCACGACCATAGATTTGAATGGCGGCAGGCCTTTCAGCGTCGGAAATATTGAGTTTGCGCAGGGTGGCTTGAATATTGCGAATCAGCGCATCTGCCGACACAAATTCAGTATATACCATATCCGCCCCTTGTTCGCGGCATATCTGTCGGAACGAGAGGTCGGTAACATCTTCCATCGGTGCTAACATCACGGGGCGATTGCCCAAATCGATTTGTCCTATCTTCATCAGCTTAAATTCGTGATTATGAATTTTCGCCACAAAATTACTCAAATTTCGCCATATAGGCAATTTTGCCGAATCGTCAATGGAATCAAAAACAAAAAACATAAAAAACAGCCTTGGGGCAAAGTGGATCCACGTTGCCCCAAGGATAAAAACCGCTCGCCGTTTCTAGAGAGGAAAGTACGTATTTTTTATAAGTAATTGAGAATGAGATAAGTTTTTATCTCATAAAAAGAAGAGGTTACGAATTAGAAA
>OIYX01000739.1_pt1 | contig 10879 bp, 10 predicted proteins | sample 1588431 | NCBI WGS metagenome assembly OIYX01 (sample SAMN03283241) | human gut metagenome | biome: human-associated habitat; material: feces | host: Homo sapiens | place: Peru | collected 2012
GGCTTGTTTAGCTGCCTCATCATGGCTGGGATCTATGTCGCCGTGACGCTCGTCGGCACGCAGATCGCCGGCCTCGGCGGGAGCTGCGAAAACGGCGGCGAGGTGCTTGCGCTCATCGCGAAGCACTATTTCGGAAAGGTCGGCGCGTGGCTTCTGGCCGCGACGGTGACGCTTGCCTGCCTGAAAACCTCGGTCGGCTTGGTCGTTAGCTGCGGAGAGACCTTCTGCGCCATGTTCCCGCGCGGCCCGAAGTACCGCGTCTGGGCGGTGATCTTCAGCGCGGCGTCCTTCCTTATCGCCAACCTCGGCCTGAATTCGATCGTCGCCTATTCCGTGCCGGTGCTGATGCTGCTCTATCCGCTGGCCATCACGCTCATCCTGCTCGGGCTGTTTGGCGGCCTGTTCGGCCACGACTGCCGCGTTTATATCTCCGTGACCGCCTGCACCGCCGTGGCGGCGATCTTCGACTTCCTCAAGGCGCTTCCGGCCGGCCTGATCTCCTCGCTGCACCTGCAGCCCGTGATCGACGCCGTCGGCACCGTTCTGCCGCTGTACAAGCTCGGCATCGGCTGGCTGCTGCCCGCGGCCGTCGGCCTGCTCATCGGCCTTTCTCTGCGGCTGGGTCATGCCGTGAGACTCAAGAGAACCTCTGAATAAATCGGCTGCGGCGCTCAGCGGGTCTTTTGCCCCAACTGACCGCTCTTGCGATTGAATCAGAGCTTCCCAAGAAAAACCGCTGACGCCGACCGCACAGGCAAAAATAAATCGAACAGGGTGCGCTGCAAGGCCTTTGCCGCAGCGCACCCTGTTTCAATTCTATGCTCGGCGTTCCTCCTCCCAACGGAGGAAATCCAGATAGTGCTGCACCCTTTCCACCGCCTCCGGCGGCAGCTTGCGGATGTCGGCGAGCAGCCGCGCCTTCTCCGCGCCGAGCTGCTCGCACTCCTGCTCCGGCGTCGGCAGGCCGGGGCGATCCGTCCGGTCGGTGAGGTAGTCCACGGTCGTGCCGAGCTTGGCGGCGATGATGAGGAGCTGGCCCTCGTCGATCCGGTCGGAGCCGAGGCGAACGGCCGAGAGAAAGCTGCGATATTTGCCGACGCAGGCGCAGAGATAGGACAGCGTGCGCCCCTGCTCCCGCGCGAGCGCCTTCACGCGGTCGATATTCACGTAAATCGGCTCTGGTTTCATAGTGCAGTCCTCACAGTATATTACAATGACAGGTATATTATACAACATTTGATGCGTGCTGTCTATGCGCGGCATATACAAATCTGGCGCGGCCTGCTACTGCACTTCTGACAAAGCGCTGCTAAAACGCATCGTAACGAGCCTCAATAATCGGATGCGTCCGCCGCTTTGGAAGCTTCCGTCCGCAGGAAAAATATCTCGCTGACCACTCTTGCGATTTATTCAGAGCCTCCCTTGACTTTTTGAAAAAATATGGTAAGATGAATGTGCCAATCTATTTCAAAAGAGGGGGTTTCCCAAATGTCATCCTTCAGTTACGGAACAAGCAACGGACTTACCATTCTCGCCGTTGTGCTTGCGATTGCGGCAACGGTTCTGGCGTTCATTTTCCTCGTGCCCGAGAAGCGCCGCGAAAAGCTCAACGGCCTTGGCAAGTTCGTCCACGACACGCTCAACTTCAAGTACCTCATCATCTCCAAGGTAATGCAGGCGCTCTACATCTTCAACACGGCGTTTGTGATCCTTGCCGGCTTCTTCATGCTCTTCCAGACGGTGTTCGGCAAGTGGCTCGGCGGCTACGGCCTGCTCATGATGCTCCTCGGGCCGATCGTCGTGCGCGTGGTCTATGAGCTGCTGATGCTCGCGCTGCTGCTCGTGCAGAACGTCATCTCCATCAACCGCAAGCTCCGCAACCAGAACGGGGAGAGCGGCGACGGCGGCGATCTTTTTGCCGCGCCCGATCTTTCCGGCCTGAAGGATAAGTTCAAGAAGCAGCATAACGATGCGCCCGCTTCGCACGGCGCGCGCTTCTGCTTCCGCTGCGGCACACCGCTCGATCCTTACGGCAACTGCCCGAGCTGCGGCCCGCAGAGCACGGAGCAGACGCCGCCTCCCTTTGACGGCAGCAATTATAACGGCTGATCCGCTTTTTCATCCTGATTCCTGAAAAACCGAGCCGCCTCGACGGAGCATTTCCGTCAAGGCGGCTCGATTTTTCTAAGGAAGCTCAGGGTGCGCCCAAAAACTGCGTCAGCAGGGCGCTGCGCCGGCGCAGACGCTGCACATCCGGCCGCGCGACCAGTCCGGCGCCGATCAGCGCCTCCAGCTCCCGGCGGTCGACCCAGCGTGCGTCGCAGGTCTCGCCGGGCTGCAGCCGCAGCGCGCTCAGAGGCACGTCCTTCACGATGTAATAGGTGTCGGAGATCCACGTGCGCCCCTTGGTGGAGTCGATATAGTGAAACTCCCGCTCGTCGGCGCGAATGCCCGTTTCCTCAAACAGCTCGCGCCGGATCGCGTGCAGGCTGCTCTCCCCGGCGAGCACCGAGCCGCCGGTGTTCTCCCAAAAATTGGGATAGGCCAGCTTCTCCGGCGAGCGCTTGGTCAGCAGCAGCTTCCCGCGCCCGTTGAAGACCCAGACGAACGCGACCAGATGGTATTCCCCGCGCTGCATGGGTGCGCCGCGCCGGTGCGTCCGCCCGAGCGGCTCGCGGTTGGCGTTGTAAAGATCCCACAGCTCCATACGATCAGCCTCCAAGCAAATGCTCCAGCAAGATTTTTGCGCCCATCAGGATGAGAATGACGCCGCCGACCAGCTCGGCCTTGGAGCGGTAGCGCGCGCCGACCGTGCTGCCGACCCGGACGCCTGCAAAGGAGAGCAGGAACGTCGTGCCGCCGACCAGACAGATGGCCAGCCAGATGTTCGTCCCCGTGAGCTGGAAGGTCACGCCCGTGGCCAGCGCGTCGATGCTCGTTGCGACGGCGAGCAGCAGCATCGTTTTGAAGGAGAACGAGGCGCTCACGGCCTCCTCCTCGGAGAAGGCCTCGCGGATCATGTTCGCTCCGATCAGCGCCAGCAGAAAAAAGGCGATCCAGTGGTCAAAGCGTTGGATCCGGTCGGAAAAGGTGCCGATGAGCAAATAGCCGAGCAGCGGCATCAGCGCCTGAAAGCCGCCGAAATATGCCCCGCAGAGCAGCCCCTGCCTCCATGAGGCGTTCGGAGCGGACAGCCCCTTGCCGACCGAGACGGCGAAGGCGTCCATCGAGAGGGCGACAGCGGTAAAGAGCAGTTCCCAAAAGCGCATAAGACCTCCAAAAGAAAAAACCACTTCCGGAGAAGTGGTCAAAATGCAGGAAAGTGCAGGAAAGCGAAAGCGCGGAAGCGGTGCAAAAGCGCGCCCGGAAAACGCGCCTGCGCCCGTTTTTAACGCATCCTTCAAGCAACTTTTATTATATTGTTGCGCGCAGCATTTGTCAAGGGCTTTTTGGCACTTGCAGATTTTTCGCACTTCTGATACAATAGAGGGAAGAGAACGGGGAACTCCGCGCCGGGTTCCGCCGAAGCAACGAAACGGGGGAGCCTTATGCCCAGATTCTTTTTGCCGTCCGTCGCGCCGGACAGCCGCTTTCTGGTTCTGACCGGGGAGAATGCGGCGCACGCAAGAGTGCTGCGCCTGAAAAACGGCGACGAGGTGACGGTCTGCGACGCGGCCGGGACGGATTTTTGCTGCACGGTCTCCGACGTGGCGCCCGGCCAGATCTCGCTGGTCGTGCGCGAGGCGCTGCCGGCCGAGAGCGAGGCGGCGACGCGCTGCTCGGTCTATATGGCCTTTGCCAAGGGCGACAAGCTCGAGCACGTCGTGCAAAAGGCGACGGAGCTTGGCGCGGCGGAGGTGGTCTGCTTCCCGAGCGCGCGCTGCGTGTCGCGGCCGGATGAGAAATCGCTTGCCAAAAAGCTCGAGCGTTGGCAAAAGATCGCCGCCTCCGCTGCCGAGCAGTCCCGCCGCGGGCGCATCCCGCAGGTGCTCGCTCTGCCGAGCTATCAAGCCGCGCTCGACCGCGCCGCGCAGGCCGAGCTGGCGGTCTGCTTCTATGAAAACGAGGAAAAGCAAACCCTTCGCAGCGTGCTCGAGGCGGCGCTGCCTCTGCAAACGGCGTCGATCTTGACCGGCCCGGAGGGCGGCCTCGAGCCGGAGGAGGTCGCGCGGGCGGAGCGCGCAGGGCTGAAGATCTGCACGCTGGGTCGGCGCATCCTGCGCTGCGAGACCGCGCCGCTGTGCGCGCTCTCGGCGCTGATGTATGCGACGGGGGAATTTTGACGCGTAACAAGTGATATGCGCCCGCCGCCCCGTTTTTTTTCCGCGAACCCTTGACGAACACGCCCACATGCGGGATAATAGAAAGGAAAATGGGGCGAATTTACGGAAAATCCCAAAGGATGGATAGAGATTATGATAGGAATTTATGATTATACGGTGGTGCTCACCTATATGAGCCTCGTCTCGGCGATCGGGGGCATCACGCTCGCCGTTGCGAATCATCCGCACCCGATCCTTGCCAGCTTCTGCCTGCTCTTCTGCGGCCTGTGCGACATGTTCGACGGGAAGATCGCCCGCACAAAAAAGAACCGAACGGACGAGGAAAAGGCCTTCGGCATCCAAATCGACTCGCTTTGCGACGTCGTCGCCTTTGGCGTGCAGCCCGCGGTGCTGGCCATTGCGCTGTGCGGCTACCGCTGGTATGCCTACCTGCTCGGCGCGCTGTTCGTGCTGGCCGGCCTGATCCGCCTTGCCTATTTCAACGTCACCGAGGAGCAGCGCCAGAAGGAGACGGACGAGACGCGCAAGAGCTATTCCGGCCTTCCGATCACGGCCTCGGCGCTGATCTTTCCGCTGTTTTATTCCGTCGTTTCGGTCTATTGCGTCTGCACCGAGGAGATCACGCGCTTCGGCCGCCTGTTCCAGCAGGGGAATTTCCGCGCGGTCCTCTGCGTCTTGATGGCCGTGACGGGTCTGCTCTATATCACGCCCTTCAAGATGAGAAAGCCGCGCTCAAAGGAGCTTTGGCTGATCCTTGCCGTCGGTGTGCTTGTTGCGGCCGTGCTGCTGCTGACGCAGCTTCGCCGCATCGGCGCTTTCTGAGTCTGCCATGAGAAAGCTGCTTTTGATCATGAACCCCTGCTCGGGGAAAAAACGGGCAAACAAGGTGCTTGCGGAGATAATCGGCATCTTTAACCGCGGCGGCTTTGCCGTCACGGCCTACATGACCGCCGCGCGCGGCGACGCGACCCGCGTTGCTGCCTCGCTTGCGGGGGAGTTTGAGCTTGTTGCCTGCGTCGGCGGCGACGGCACGCTCAACGAGGTCGTCTCCGGCCTGCACGAGGCCGGGCTGGACACGCCCATCGGCTATATCCCTGCCGGGAGCACCAACGACTTCGCCAGCAGCATCGGCCTGCCCAAGAACCTGCTTGAGGCGGCGCGCCGGATCGTCTCTGGACAGCCGCGCAGGCTGGATATCGGCAGCTTCAACGGCCGCTGCTTTTCCTATGTCGCTTCCTTCGGCGCGTTCACGCGGGCGTCCTATGCAACGCCGCAGGGGCTGAAAAACGCCCTCGGCCACATGGCCTACCTGATGGCGGGCGTCAAGGAGCTGACCTCCATTCGCGGCACGCACATGCGCTTCCGTCTTGCCGACGGGACGGAGCTGGAGGACGACTATATCTTCGGCGCAGTCAGCAATTCCACGTCCGTGGCCGGTGTGCTGACGCTCTCGCCGGAGCTGGTGGACATGAACGACGGCCTGTTTGAGCTGCTGCTTATCCGCAAGCCGCATAGTCTTCTTGAGCTGAGCGACTGCGTGCTGGCGCTGACGACGCAGGAGTATCACACGCCGATGCTCACAATGGTCTCGACCTCCCGCGTGGAGATCGACTGCCCCGCGGAGCTGGACTGGACGCTCGACGGCGAGTATGCCGAGGGGCAGTCGCACTGCGTCGCGGAAAATCTGCACGACGCCATTCGCGTCATCGTTTAGTTATCAAAAAAATCAAATGAGAGCGGCTGACACCCGTGTCGGCCGCTTTTTCGGAGGGATCGCCATGAAAACCGTTTGCCGCCGCCTGCACCGCGGCGACGACCTGCTCGAAAGCATCCGCGCGCTTTGCGCGCAGCGGCAGATCGACGCGGCGGTCGTGCTCTCGGCCGTCGGCTGCGTCAGCCGCGCCGTCGTGCGCGACGCCGGGGGCGTGCGCGTGCGCCGCATCGACGAGCCGTGTGAGATCGTCAGCCTGAACGGCACGGCCGGCCGGGCGCGCTGCCACCTGCACCTCGCGCTCTCGCGCGAGGATCTTTCCACGCTGGGCGGCCACATGATGCCCGGCTGCATCGTCAACACCACCTGCGAGCTGGTGCTCGGGATCTTGGACGGCGTGCGCTTCGGAACGGAGCAGGACGCCGAGACGGGCTACGACGAGATCGTCTTTATGGAGACGGAGCCATGAAAAACACAACGCTTTGCTACATCGAGCGCGACGGCTGCTATCTGCTGCTGCATCGCGTGAAAAAAGAAAACGACCTGAACCGCGACAAGTGGGTCGGCATCGGCGGAAAATTCGAGGAGAACGAAAGCCCGGAGGAGTGCCTCCTGCGCGAGACGCGCGAGGAGACGGGGCTGCGCCTGACGAGCTGGCGCTATTGCGGCGTGGTCACCTTCGTCTCCGACCGGTGGGAGGGGGAGTACATGCACCTGTTCCACGCCGACGGCTTTGAGGGCGCGCTGACCGAATGCGACGAGGGCGTGCTGGAATGGGTGCCCAAGGAACGCTTTCACAGCCTGCCGCAGTGGGAGGGCGACGCGCTCTTCCTTCACCTGATGGAGCAGCGCGCGCCGTTCTTTTCGCTGAAGCTGGTCTACCGCGGCGACACACTGCTCGAGGCCGTCCTCAACGGAAGGCAGGCGCTCAAATGACGATGACGCCTGCGCCGCAGGTGCATCCGATCCCGCCGCTGTTCTGCGCCGAGTCGCGCGTGTTGATCCTCGGCTCGTTTCCCTCGGTCGCCTCGCGCGCGGCGCGGTTCTTTTACGGCCACCCGCAAAACCGCTTCTGGCGCGTGATGGCGGCGCTGACCGGGCGCCCTGTGCCGCAGACCGTGGAGGAAAAGACCGCCTTGATCCTCGACAACGGCTTCGCCCTCTGGGACTCGATCGCAAGCTGCACCGTCGCCGGTTCGTCCGACAGCAGCATTCGCGACGTTGTGCCGAACGATCTGCGTGTCGTGCTCGAGCACGCGCCCGTGACGCGCATTTTTTGCAACGGCGCAGCCTCTCAGCGCTGCTTCGACCGGTACATCCGCCCCACGCTCGGAAGGGGCGCCGTGCAGCTCCCGTCGACCAGCCCGGCCAACGCCGCGTGGTCGCTCGAGCGGCTGATCGAAGCGTGGCGGGTCATAACGGCGGAATAAATTGCGCGCCTGATTTTTGCGAAAAGCTCCCGCCCGAGCGCCCTGCCGACGCACGGCGGAGCGTAACGGCGGAATAAAAAAGCCTTGCGCGCCTGATTTTTGCGAAAATCTCCCGCCCGAGCGCTCTGCCGACGCACGGCGGAGCGTAACGGCGGAATAAAAAAGCCTTGCGCGCCTGATTTTTGCGAAAATCTCCCGCCCGAGCGCTCTGCCGACGCACGGCGGAGCGTAACGGCGGAATAAAAAAGCCTTGCGCGCCTGATTTTTGCGAAAATCTCCCGCCCGAGCGCCCCTGCCGACGCACGGCGGAGCGTAACATCGGAATAAAAAAGCTCCGTGCACCCGATTTCTTGCGAAACGGCGGCGCACGGAGTGATTTTTTTCAAAAAATTCGGATTATTTCCGAAAAAACGATTGACGATTGCAAAAGAAAGTGCTAAAATAGATGCCTATACTGCGGAAATATCGGCAAAGCCGATTCTCCCACTCTCTGCACCGATTATACCACGGCCGGCGGCAGATTACAAGGGGACTTGGCGAGAAAGTGCCAACTGCGCCGCGTGTGTCACATTCTGACGGTCGGCGTAAGGGTCGCTGCAAGCCCGCAGAGACGACCGAAGCAATTTCATAAGCAACACACCCATGATGAAGAAAGGCTGTGATGACTCAATATGCAAGTTAAGGACGTAAAATACGGCCGAACTGAGCGAAAAAGCTACGCAAAGTATCAGGAGATCCTGCAAATGCCGAACCTTCTGCGCATCCAGAAGGATTCCTACGAGTGGTTCCTGAACGAGGGACTGCGCGAGGTGTTCCGCGACGTGGCCTCCATCAGCGACTATACCGGCAATCTCGAGCTGTCCTTCCTGGACTATTCTCTCGACGAAAAGCCCAAGTATACCGTTGACGAGTGCAAGGAGCGCGACGCCACCTATTCCAAGCCGATCAAGGTTCGCGTGCGTCTGCTCAACAAGCAGACCGGCGAGATCAAGGATCAGGAGATCTTTATGGGCGAATTTCCGCTCATGACCAACGGCGGCACCTTTGTCATCAACGGCGCCGAGCGCGTCATCGTCTCGCAGATCGTGCGAAGCCCCGGCATGTACTACGGCGACGCCGTCGACAAGGCCGACCAGCACATCTACAGCGCGACGGTCATCCCGTACCGCGGCGCATGGCTGGAATATGAGACGGATCTTCAAAACACCTTCTATGTCCGCATCGACAAAAACCGCAAGCTTCCGATCACCTGCCTCATCCGCGCCATGGGCGTGGAGACGGACGCGCAGATCCTTGAGCTGTTCGGCGAGGACGATCTCATCCGCGCGACGATGGAGAAGGATCCCTGCAAGACCCGCGAGGACAGCCTGCTCGAGATCTACCGCCGTCTGCGTCCGGGCGAGCCGCCCACGCTGGACAACGCCGTTTCCTACATTGAGGGTCTGTTCTTCGACCCGCGCCGCTACGACGTGTCCAAGGTCGGCCGCTATAAGTTCAACAAAAAGCTCGACATCTGGAGCCGCCTGAGCGGACAGGAGCTGGCCGAGCCGGTCGTTGATCCGCGCACGGGCGAGATCCTCGCCATGCCCGGCGAGGTGCTCACGCGCGCAAGAGCGCAGGAGCTTTCCGCCCGCGGCGTGTGCGAGGCGGTCATCAAGATCGGCGAGAAGACGCACAAGGTCTTCTCGAACAACATGGTCGACATGAGCCGCTTTGTCGATTTTGACCCGGCCAAGTACGGCATCCGCGAGAAGGTCAGCCGCAAGGTGCTCTTTGAGCTGCTGGACAAGGGCATGACCGAGGAGGAATGGGCCGACGCGATCGACGAGCGTCTGGACGACCTCATCCCCAAGCACATCACGGTCGACGACATTCTTGCCTCCATCAACTATCTGACCTGCGTCGTCTGCGGCGCGGGCACGACCGACGACATCGACCATCTCGGCAACCGCCGCCTGCGCTGCGTCGGCGAGCTGCTGCAAAACCAGTTCCGCGTGGGCTTCACCCGTCTCGAGCGCGTCGTGCGCGAGCGCATGACCATGCAGGACATCGACACCGTCACCCCGCAGAGCCTCATCAACATCCGCCCCGTGACCGCGGTCATCAAGGAGTTCTTCGGCTCCTCCCCGCTGTCGCAGTTTATGGATCAGAATAACCCGCTTGCCGAGCTGACGCATAAGCGCCGCCTCTCGGCGCTCGGCCCCGGCGGTCTGAGCCGCGAGCGCGCCTCCTTCGACGTGCGAGACGTGCACTACAGCCACTACGGCCGTATGTGCCCGATCGAGACGCCGGAAGGCCCGAACATCGGCCTGATCAACTATCTGGCCAGCTTCGCGCAGATCAACGAATACGGCTTCGTCGAAGCGCCCTACCGCAAGGTCGAGCGCATCTATGACGAAAACGGGAAATACACCGGCTCCCGCGTGACCGATCAGGTCGAATATATGGCTGCCGACGTCGAGGACGATTACTATATCGCGCAGGCCAAGGAGCCGGTCGACGAGAACGGAATGCTTCTCAACAGCCGCATCACCTGCCGCCACCGCAATGAGATCATTGCCGTCGATGCGCACGTGATCGACTATCTGGACGTCTCTCCGAAGATGATGACCTCCATTGCGACGGCCTTCATCCCCTTCCTGCAAAACGACGACGCGAACCGCGCGCTCATGGGCGCGAACATGCAGAGACAGGCCGTGCCGCTCATGGTCACGGAGGCTCCGATCGTCGCCACCGGCATCGAGCAGAAATGCGCCGTGGACTCCGAGGTCTGCGTCAAGGCCGAGGGCGACGGCGTTGTTACCCGCGTCTCTGCAAACGGTGTCTCCGTGCGCTATGACGACGGCAGCGTCCGCGACTACCGTCTGACGAAGTTCGCCCGCTCCAACCAGGGCACCTGCGTCAATCAGCGCCCGATCGTCGCCGTCGGCGACCGCGTGACGGCCGAGCAGGTCATTGCAGACGGCCCGGCCTGCTCGCAGGGCGAGATCGCGCTGGGCAAAAACGTGCTGATCGGCTTCGTCACATGGGAGGGCTATAACTACGAGGACGCCATCCTGCTCAACGAGCGCCTCGTCAAGGAGGACGTCTTCACCTCCATCCACATTGAAGAATACGAGACCGAGGCGCGCGACACCAAGCTCGGCCCGGAGGAGATCACCCGCGACATCCCGAACGTCGGCGAGGATACCCTCAAGGATCTCGACGAGGACGGCGTCATCCGCATCGGCGCCGAGGTCAAGTCCGGCGATTATCTGGTCGGCAAGGTCACGCCGAAGGGCGAGACGGAGCTGACGGCCGAGGAGCGCCTGCTGCGCGCGATCTTCGGCGAAAAGGCGCGCGAGGTGCGCGACACCTCCCTGAAGGTGCCGCACGGCGAGGCCGGCATCATTGTCGACGTCAAGGTCTTCACGAGAGAAAACGGCGACGAACTGTCTCCCGGCGTCAACAAGGTC
>OIYX01000740.1_pt1 | contig 10864 bp, 5 predicted proteins | sample 1588431 | NCBI WGS metagenome assembly OIYX01 (sample SAMN03283241) | human gut metagenome | biome: human-associated habitat; material: feces | host: Homo sapiens | place: Peru | collected 2012
CCCGCCGCAGCCGACGAGGCCGACCTTGAACACCTTCTTCGCGTCGCCCAGGACGGCGGGCGCGGCGGCCAGCGCGCCCGCGCCGGCCATGAACTGACGTCGTGAGAACTCCATGTGTAGGCTCCTTTCCCTTTCGTTGACGGTCAAGCGCGTGGCGGTCAGCGCCGCCCGGCCTTCTCAACGGCCTCGGCGAGGCGGTCGCGCCAGGCGTAGTAGACCTGCGGGTCGTCGCTGAACTGGTCGATGGCGCGGCAGACCTCCACGGGCACCTCGCACGTCTTGCCCGTGCGCCGCTCGTACTCCTGCGCGTAGGCGAGGTCCTCAAGCCCATCGCGGAAGTTCTCCATGCGGATCGTCGCGCAGGGCGTCCCGTCCGGCCCGCAGCAGAACCAGCTGCCGTCGCCGTGGTAGCGCGTCCAGCTGCGCGGCTCCCAGTCCGTGAAGGGATTCGTCCCCGAGATCGGGCGCCGCGCGTTCCAGATCGAGAGCTGGTAGTAGAGGAAGCCGTCGGGGCGCCACTTCACCGTCTGCGCGCCCATGAGCTGGCGCGCCTCGATGGCCGCATACTCCACGAACAGGTTCGCGTAGGGCGCGTGCGGGCCGCACGCGATGTACCACCACACCTGGTGGCCCGCCGCGCGGGACGGCGCGACCTTCGCGAAGTTCTCCGCGTACTTGACCGTCGTCGGCGTGAACCAGTCCATGTCGCCGAGCTGCGACGTGCCGGTGCCGAAGTCGTGGTCGTAGGCCGTCGTGAAGCGCGGCACCTCGGGGTAGCGCCGCTTCAGCTCGGCGAGCGCGTAGGCGATGTTCGCGAAGTACTTCGGACTGATTTCATCGCACCCGTAGAGGTAGGCGTGGTCGAGGAGGCCGAGCGCCTTCGCCTTCGCGTAGGGCGCGTCGAACTTCGCGTGGAGGCCCTTCTTCCAGGCTTCGAGCGCCGCCGGCGCCATGTCCGCCGGATAGGTCCAGTAGCCGAGGTTGAAGAGCCCGAGCCGCCCTTCGTCCTTCAGGCGCCGCAGCACGTCCCAGTGGATGTCCGCCGCGCCGCCGTGGTAGAGGGAGTCCATCGTGATGTAGTAGTCCGCCAGGAATTCGCCCCACGCCTTCTCGTGTTTCCGCCAGGCGTTCACCGGCGCGAGCGGATCGCGCAGCAGGCTGTTCGCGAGCGCCGTATCGGCCGCCGTCGCGAACTGGGTGTGCGGGCCCGGTGAGAAGGTGATCGCGAGCGGGAGCGGGCTCTTCTTCGGCACGGCGAAGTCCCAGACGCGCACCGTGAGCGGGAAGGTCTCCTTCCACCCCTCGCCCTTCACGGTGATCGTCCCGGGGTAGACGCCGGCGCGCTGGCCGTCGGGGCACGTCATCCGCACCCAGAACGCCTGAAGGTCGTCGCCCTTCACGTCCGTCGTGTCCGCCCAGTCGAGGATCGGGTCCGGCCACCAGCCCGTCGGCAGGGACCGCGTCGTGCGGACGTAGCCGCCCGGCAGGTTCGTCGCCACGTTGACGCCACCCTTGTAGGGCGGCGGGTTGACGGTCTTCACGTAGCCGACGAGCGAGGTCTTGAGGGCCGAGGCGGGGATCCCCTCCGCCCGCGCCTCCACCGTCACCTTCGCGAGGTCGCGCCCGTTCGGCATCACGAGCACCTGCAGCGACTCGCGCTCGCCGCGCGCGAGCTTGAGCGAAAAGCGGTCCGCCGCCGCCACGTCGAAGTCGTCGCGCGGACGCACCTTCTCCATCGACGTCGCCTTGCCGATCCAGGCATGCGCACCCGTCTGCCCCGCCGCGCGGCAGCGGTCCGCGAAGCGCGTCAGCGTCTGGCGGCGGCGCTCCTTCCGCAGTGCCTCCGCGCGGCGCAGGGCCGGGCGCACCTTCGCTTCAAGGAACGCCTCCGAGACGGCGGGCAGCGGCTCGCCGGGCTTCAGCAGGTGGAAGCCCGCCAAGTGGACGTCCGCCGACGAAGGCGTGGTGAAGAAGAAGTGGACGCGGCCGATGTTCTTCGGATCCGTCTCCTTGGGCCACGTCTTCAGGTCGATGACCCAGCGGTGGTAGCCCCAGTCCGCAAGCGGCAGCGCCGGCGGGCAGAGGCCGTTCTGGATGCGGCCGTCGGGACCGGCGATGAACGCGCAGAGCACGTCGCCGCCGATCGCGTCGTTGAAGACGTCCACGACGAAGCGGTCGTAGGGTGTCCAGTCGGCGACGGCCGGCTTCAGGTTCACGCTCGGCCACTGCGGCAGGGACCCGTTCCACGCCTGGGTGACGTGGAACCGGTAGCACCAGCGCCCGTCCGCCCATTCACCGTCCGCGACGGAACAGGCGAAGGAGGGCTGGACGAACGTCGGCTGCGCCGCTCGTTGCGCCGCGTCGGAGAGGTCGATTGCCCGCGTGGCGGCTCCACACGCGAGGAACGCGGCGGCGGCCAGCAGTCCGGCGGCACAGATGGAGGTGTGTGCGTGAACCATGTCGATGCTCCTTTCCTTACTGGGCGGGGACGAGCGCGCGGAGGTAGACGGGGCCGAGGATGCCGCTCGGCAGCAGCTCGTCGTTCTTGTCCCAGTGCTTCCACGTCGTGAACGTGCAGCGCCCGGTCGGCGACTTCTTCCCCTCCTTGACCCACTGCGGGATCTCCTTGAGGCCGATCTCCTTCACGCCGTCCTTCATGCCGCCCTGCCACGTGCAGTCGTCCGCGTGCTCGCGGTCGTCGCCGATGAGGCGGTTCGCCCAGAGGTTCGCGACGCGGATCCGGAGGTCGGCGGACGCGCCCGGACGGACGGCATCCGTAATGTCCACGCGGAACGGCGGCTTCCAGAGGACGGGGAAGGTGGTGCCGTTCACCGTCACCTCGGCGAAGTTGCGCACGTCGCCGAGGTCGAGGACGAGGCGCGTCCCCGGCGCCGTCCGCAGCTTCGCGAGGTCGGCGCCGTCGAGCGTCTTCGCGTAGGTCGCGATGCCGGAGAAGTAGCGCACGCCGGGGTTGCGGTTCTCGCTCCACGAGGCGAGCCGGTCGAACGTGACCGTTTCATCCGGCCCCTGCGCGAGCTTGTTCGGCAGGAACCCGTTCGGGAAGGAGACCGTCCACGCACCCGCCACGGGAAGCGGAAGGGGCGGATCGGCCTTGAGCGTCCGCACCGTGCCGTCCGCCTGCGCGAGCGTCGCCGTGAGCGGCTGCCACGCGAAGAGCGCGCCGTCCCGCCACGCGCTGTCCGGCAGCGGCAGGGGCGCCCGCGCGCTCGGCGGGAGGGCGAGTTCCTGGTTCTCGGGGACGACGGCCTTCTTCTCCACGCCGTCGTAGACGTAGGTGACGTAGAGGCGCTTCGGCGTCATGGGGGCCGGATCGCATCCCGCGAGGCCGTTCGTCGCCCGCGCGGAGAGCGTGCCGTTCGTGACGAGCCCGGCGAGCTTCGCCGTCACGTCCACAAGGCGGTCTTCCCCGGGCTTCCACGCCGGGTCGATCACGCCGTACCAGGCGCTCACGAGCCGCGCCCGCGCGGGCAGCGTGTAGGCGGCGAACTCCTTCACGACGTCGCGCTTCGTCGCGCCGTCGAGCGTGTAGACGACTTCGAGCGCCTTGTGCTGGCCGTTTGCGGGGTCGCCGCCGAGCGCGTCGTTCGTCGCCGCGACCTTCTTCCCGGGCTTGACGAACGCCGCGACGTCCGCGCAGTTCGGGCGCGTCTTCTCGGCCCGCACGCCGTACTGCGCCGAGCGGATCTCCAGCGTATGCTGGACGGGATCGGCCACGACGGGATCCGCGCGCCGGTTCGCGGCGACCGTGCAGGCGGTCGCGTGCGGCCCCTTCGCGGCGGTGCGGAAAACGACGAACTTCGAGCCGCACACCGTGAACGGCACCGTCACGAACGTGCGCCCCTTCTCCTCGCGCCACACGTCGGCCGGCGCGCACGTGCCCGTCTCGGCGTCCCACAGTTCGGGCACGCGGCCCGTCTGGCGGAAGGAGAGGACGGCGGAGGCCTCCGCGCGGTTCGGCATCGCGACGAAGTACCAGTCCGCCTCCGCATTGCGCCGGTGCAGCCAGCGAAGGCGGTCGACGTTCTTCGCCTCGTTCGAGACGACCGCGACGTCGGGCGCCACGCCCAGTTCATTGAGGGCCTCGACGGGCGAACCCTCGAAGATGCCGCGCGCCCACAGTTCGTCCGCGAGGAGGCGCACCTGCCGGTCGCCGTCCCGCCCCCACTTGAGGCCGGGGGCGCGCACGGGCTTCTTCGGCCAGACGACCGTCGCGCCCGCGTCGCGGAGCTTCGTCACGCACACGACCATCTCGGGCGAGACCGCCTCCATCGGCGGGAGGGCGAGGACGCGGTAGCGCACGCCGCCGGGGACGACGACGCAGCCGTCCTCAACCTTCAGCTGGTACATCGCGTCCGTCGGGCAGATGTCGGAGGCGTAGCCGTCGGGCAGCGTGAAGAACGCCGCCGCCGCGCTGCCGCCGTCCGTGTTGCCGCCCTGGTTCGGGGCCGCCTCGCCCGCGAAGAAGAGCACGTCCGCGCAGAAGGTCCCCGCCTGCAGCAGGTACTGGCAGCGCGTCTGGTAGGCGAACCAGGGCTTCGCGAACGCCCACCACGTCTGCGTGCGGTCGAGGTGCATGCCCCAGCGGCCCATCGTCATGCCGGGGAGGTACTTGTCGTCCGCCCAGGGCTGGTGCGTGAAGCGGTGGTAGATGATGCGGTTCACGCCGCTCGCGTAGGCGCTGTCGCCCTGCGCCTTGATGGAGAACGGCGTCGTCATCCAGCGGCCGCTGCCCGGCCCCGGACTCGCCGTGAACGACTCCGTGCCGCAGTAGGGCTTGCCCCAGACGTGCGCGACGGACGAGACGAACTTCGCGTTGCCGCAGCCGGTCCCGTAGGGGTTGGCCGCGTGGCTCCAGAACTCGCCCATCGGGATGTCGCAGTGCTGGCCGTACTGGAGGTTGTCCGCCGGACAGTTCCCGTAGGGCTCGATCGAGCACTTGAGGCCGTAGGCGTGGCACTTCTTCGTGAGCGCACCCGCGTAGTTCTCCGCGAAGAGGTCGCTCACCACGCGGCGGAAGTCCTCCAGGAACCGCTCCGTCGTCGGGACGTCCTCCAGGATGTAGCCCGCGAAGGCGGGCATGAAGGGCCGCAGCGAGTAGCCGCGCCGCTTCTGGAACTCCGCCTCCATCTTCTGCGTCCAGTTCTGCGATCCGACCTCGAAGGAGTCGACGAGGATGTTGTTGAAGCCCGTCGCGACGTTGCCCGCGAGCGGACCGAGCGTCCGGCAGAGGCGCGCCACGTACTGCTCGAAGTGGTAGTCCAGCGCCTCGGCGGAGAGTTTGTCCACCTCAAGCCCGCGCCCGTGGTCGGAGGCGGGGTGGTTGCAGTGGCCGTTGCAGAGGTAGCCCACGCGCAGGATCGTCCAGTCGCCCGCCGGGACGTCCCACGCGAGCGTGCCGTCCGCCCGCAGGTTCGCCGTCAGGTCGCGCACCGCGCCCTTCGCGACGACCTGGTCGGGCGTCGTCGGCGCCGTGTCGCACGCCACCTCCTGGCGCACGGCGAACGTCTTCGCGGCGAGGTTCGAGAGCCGCGCGCGCCGTTCGGGATGCGCCTCCTTCAGCGTGGCCTTCACGCCCGACTGCACGATCTTCGCGCGGAGCGCCCGCATCGTCGTCTTCTTCGGGAAGGCGTGGAAGCGGAGGGACGTGTCGCGCGAACCCGAGCGCGCGAGCGGGAAGCGGAACGTCTCGAACGGCCTGAACGTCGTGCCGTCCTCGGAGATTTCAAGGGCGATCTCCGCGTCGGCGCTCCACGCCCACCCGTAGTCCAGGCGGAACGAGAAGCCCGAAGCCTCGAACGGCTGCGCGCCCGTCATCGTGAACCCGTCTGGCTCGACCTTCGTCGTCACGCCCGGGAACGTCGCCTTCTCGGCGGGCGGCGTGGGGAACGCGAAGACGCCGATGTCCGCGTAGAAGCCGTGGTCGTCCATCTCGCGCGGCAGCTTCGCCTCGAACTTTGCCGGGCCCGTCGCCGTCACCTGTCGGAAGGTGACGCGCTTCATGCCGTTCGACGGCGGGTTCCACGGCCCGCCCGAGCTCGACCAGCCCGAGCAGTTCGGGATGCAGATCTCAAGCCCAAGGCGGCGCGCCTCCGACGCGGCGTGGCGGAACATCTCGAACCACGCCGGCGAGTTGAAGTCAAGCCCGCCCGCCGGAATCGCGCACCCGGCGTCGAACATCTGCACGCCGCCGACGCCCGCGCGCGCCAGCTCCTCGAAGTCGCGCGTCAGGCCTTCCTTCGTGACGTTGCCGTTCATCATGTGGAACCAGGTGTGGGGCTTCGCCGCGGCCGGCGGCGCCTTGAAGCCCTTCTCCAGGTCCGCGTGCAGGGCGGCGCACCCAAGCGCCGCCACGAGGCAGAACACCGATCGTCTCGTCATGTCGTTTCCTTTCCTTGCTCGTAGAAATGCTTGTCCAGAATCGCCACCGCTAATGCGGCTTCCTTCGGCCTGGGCGGCCGGCGCCCGCTCTTCGTGAACGAACTGGGTCGACGGCCACGCTCTCCTCAAGGAGCCTTTGCGAACCCGCAAGCAGCGGCTTCAGTTCCTTATAGGCCGGCGGAACGTCTTCCGACGTGCGGTAGGTCGCCACGCCAAGAGGCATGGAATAGCGGCGAACGGCCAGCTCGGCGACCGGGCGATCCATTGAATGGCAAAGGAGCAGGCCGATGGACGGATTCTCGTCTGGCAGCTTCACGTATTTATCGAGGCAGGCCAGATAGAAGTCGAGCTGCCCAAGGTAGGCCGGCTTGAACGCGCCTTTCTTCAGTTCCACCGCAACCATGCACTTCAGGGTTCGATGGTAGAACACAAGATCGGAGAAGAACTCGCTCTCCCCGACGACGAAGCGCTTCTTCACGTTCATGAAGCAGAAGTCCGGACCGAGCGCCTGGATGAACTTTCGGACTTTGTAAACCATCTCCATCATCCATTCGGGCTCATCAAGCGCCGCACGGTCGTCGTCGGCATCCACGATGTTGACGAAGTCCAGGAGGTACTCGCCCTTGAACGACTGCACCGCCTTCGCGACGTGCCGGTCGGAGGGGATCGACATCTTGAAGTTGTTGACGATGTTTCCCCGCGTCCCATAGTCATCCGCCCGGATATGCCGCTTCAGCTCTTCAACCGACCAGAACGCCAAGGCCGTCTGGCGGATATAATACCACCGCTCAGGAACCGACGTGCATCCATAGAGGATGGCCATGTGCTGCGTGAAGCCGACGCAGAAGAACGCCGCCAAGTCCGACTCGTTCAAATCGTCAGTTGCCAACTGACGAATTTGCGGAACGGCGTCAACGTCAATCTTCGAATCGCCGACCGCCGGCTGGCGATTCGGGCATTTGCCCCAGCGCTCATAGAAGATGCGCATATTCTTGATGTTGACGGGGGAGAACCCCCGAAGCCCCGGAAGCTCCAGGGACAGGCGTTCCGAAATCGCCTCGATCGCGCCCGTTCCCCAGGTCCCTGCCCGCGAATGCGCCGACACATACGCGCCAACGTTGAAGTAGAGCTTCAGCATCTCGGCATTCGCCTTGCGCGCAGCCAGGTACCGGCTCTTCAGAATGGCCGTCTTGATGGTCTTGACGGCGCCTTCAAGCCCGCCCGGCCCCGAACGGCCCTTCGGCGTCCCCCTCATCGCGCAGCGCCCCTCTCCCCCGCCGGCGCGGGTCCCGCCGCGACATCCATCAGGTAGACCTGACGGCTGCCCTCGTGGACCGAATTGAACGCGATCTGCCGCCCGTCGTCGCGCCACCGCGCGTGGAGGTCGCACCGCCAGTACGTCTGGCGGTAGGCCGGCGGCACGAAGAACGAGCCGATCGGCATCGCCGCGTCGTCTTCGAGGCGCACGAGGATCCACGGGCGCTCGTAGCTCTTCGACCAGTACGTCTCGCCGCTCATGAACTTCCCGTCCGGCGAGTAGAAGCAGTGCCAGTCGAGGTCGTAGGCGCCCTTCCCGATGCGGCGCACCTTCTCCTCCTCGCCGACGGTGAACTCGACGGGGCTCCACGCGCCCTTCGTCCAGTGCTCCATCCTGTCGCCGTTCCAGATGGCCGTCACGACCATTCGGTGGCTGCCATCCGGCGCCCAGTTGAAGTGCGAGCCCGCCCAGCCGTCCTTGAAGCAGCGGCGCAGGTTCCTGCCGTCGCGGTCCACTGTGAAGCTCGTCGTCTGCCAGATGGAGGCCTTGTGGACCGTCTTGTCGAACCAGTCCACGCTGCGCGCGAGGAAGAAGATCTTGCGGTCGTCCTTCGAGATGACCGTGTGGCAGTAGTAGGCGAGCGGCTGGCCGGGCTTGCCCTTCACGGCCTTCGTCGCCGGCATGCGCGCGCGGCCCTGCGCGACGGAGAGGACGAGCTTCGAGGCGCCCGTCTTCAGGTCCATCACCCACAGACCGTCGTCCTCGGGCCAGGTCACCGCCTCCAGCGGATCCTGTCCGGGTCCCGCGTAGCCGTAGTCCGGGCGCGTGAGCGAGAGGCGCGCGTAGTTGATCGAGACGGCCCACGTGCCGTCCGCCGAGACGGCGGAGACGGGGCGCGGCAGGATCCGCTCCCGCTTCGTCCTCCAGTTCAGGACCACCGTCACGAACCGGCCGTCGCGGAGGTCGTTGAAGAGGAATTCGTCGTTCCCCAGCCAGTGCGCCATCGCGGCTTCCTGGAAGTTCCAGCACGCCGTCGTCGTGACCGGGATGAAGCGGTTCCCGTCCCGCAGGTCGACGACGCCGAGCGTGCAGCGCTCGCCCGCCTCGGGGAGGCGTCCGTTGAGGTCGGTCTCCAGCACGAGAACGTAGCGGTTGTCGGGGCTCCAGGCGTTGATTGCGAAGTAGTTCGCGAGCAGGTGCTCGTGCGGCCCCTTCGTGATTGCATACGGTCGCGAGATTTCCGGGAACGGCGTCAACGCCCACGCGCAGGATGCCGCCAGCCCAACCACCAACCCAACCAAGGTGTTCTTCACGTCACATCCTCCTTCATGTCCTTCCTAAACCTGTCCACGGACGATTCAAAGGCATGCGGCCTGGAAGTCAAAGGCCGGAATCAGTTTCTTGACCTTGTTCCACACACCACCCTCCGCAACGCCCAAATCGTAATTGTTCTGGAGATTCAGCCAAAACTGCGGTTCGACCTTGAAATACTGCCCGAGGCGGAGGGCCGTGTCGGCCGAAATCGCACGCCTGCCGTGGACGATTGCGTTGATCCGCGGCGCGGGGACGCGGATGGCAACCGCCAATCTGTTCTGGCTGATGTTCATCGGCTTGAGGAATTCCTCCAGCAGAATCTCACCTGGATGAATCAAATTTCTTCTGCGCATCGTCCTACTCCTCAGTGATAGTCCACAATCTCGACATTCTCAGCATTTGTCCCGACCCATGTGAAGCAAATCCGCGAATGATGAAATCATGCGTATATAATATTACGCATGGCGTAATATGTCAACCCTACCCGATGGCGCGCAGGAGGAGGCCCTTTAGGTAGAGGCCCTCGGGGAAGGAAAGGCCCACGGGATGGTCGCCCGCCGCCTGGCGCGTGCGCGCGACGATCTGGAACGCGCGCTTCGCGTCGAAGGCCGCCTCGGCGCAGACCTTGTCGAAGAGGTCCGGCGTCATCGCCCCCGAGCAGGAGAACGTCGCGAGCAGGCCGTTCGGACGCAGGAGCTTCATCGCGAGGAGGTTGATGTCCTTGTACCCGCGCGTCGCGCACATCAGGCCCGCCTTCGTGTCGGCGAACTTCGGCGGGTCGAGGACGATGAGGTCGAACGACCGCCCCTGGTCGCGGTAGAGGCGCAGCTGCCTGAAGACATCCGCCTCCACGAAGTCGCAGACCGTGGCGGAGGGGTTGAGCGCGGTGTTTTGCCGCGCAAGGGCGAGCGCGCCCGCCGACACGTCGAGGTGCGTGACCGACTTCGCGCCCCCCGCGCACGCCGCAAGGCCAAAGCCACCCGTGTAGGAGAAGCAGTTGAGGACGTCCGCGTCCTTCGCAAGGGCCCCCACCGCCGCACGCGCGTCGCGCTGGTCGAGGTAGAACCCCGTCTTGTGCCCCCGGCGCACGTCGACGAGGTAGCGGATCGCCCCCTCCTTCACCTCGATCAGCTCGGGCGGCTCCTCGCCCGCGAGGAGGCCGACCTCGTTCGGGTCGCCGCCCTTGTCCGCCGCAGACACCCCGCCGCCTTCCGGGAGGGCCGCGGCCTGCTGCGGCCGCGCGCGCAGGCCCTCGCGCGCGCGGGCGTCGACGTCACTGCGATTGTAGACACCCCGGCAGCCGGGCACGTGGTGCATCAGGGCCTCCACAAGCGTCGGCTTCCAGAACTCCGCGCCCGCGCTCGCGAGCTGGACGACGGCGAAGCCGTTGTAGACGTCGGCGATCACGCCGGGGAGGCCGTCGCTCTCGGCGTTCACGACGCGCACGGCGTTCGTCCGTCCGTCGGACCAGAACGCCGCGCGGCGCCGGACGGCGTCGGCGACGAGGCCGTCGATGAACGCCGCGTCCGGCACGGCGTCCGCGCGGAAGCTCAGCATCCTCACACGGATCTGGCTGTGGGGCGAGTAGGAGCCGTACCCCAGGCCGTCGCCCTTCGCGGAGCAGACCGCGACCGTCTCGCCGACGCCCGGCGTCCCCTCGACGCTGCGGATCGCCCCGGAGAAGATCCAGGGATGGCGATGGAGGGTCGCGTAGTCGCGCTTTGCGTTCAGGATGACCTTGTGCATGATCCGCGTTCCCCTCACTTGCCGCGACGGCGCTCCGCCATCTCGTGGTAGTCGGAGTAGCCGCCCTCGAACCACGTCGTCTTCCCGCCGGGCTCGAACGCGAGGATGTGCGTCGCGATGCGGTCGAGGAACCAGCGGTCGTGCGAG
>OIYX01000741.1_pt1 | contig 10859 bp, 10 predicted proteins | sample 1588431 | NCBI WGS metagenome assembly OIYX01 (sample SAMN03283241) | human gut metagenome | biome: human-associated habitat; material: feces | host: Homo sapiens | place: Peru | collected 2012
TAATGCAGGTTAGTCGAGTGCGGGGCGCCAGCCGCACACTCGACTAACCTATTACGCCTTCTCCGGGTCAGGCAGGAGGGCGCGGAGGTTTTCGGGCCCGACGTGGCCGGCGACGCGCCAGCCCGCCTCACTCGTAGACGGCGAAGGCCGGAAGGCCTCGGATCGCCCCGAAGCCCGGAAGGCGCGTCAGCGCCGCGAGGTCCTCCGCCTGCAGACGGATGACCGCGTAGCCCTCCAGCGCCGCGACGACGCGCGGATCGCGCAGCGTGCCCTTTTCCATCGCCGTGCAGTTCTTGCACCACGTCGCCCAGCAGTCCACGAGAACCGGTCGTCCCGACGCCCGCGCCGTCGCCAGCGCCGCCTCGAACGTCGCGGGCGTCGCCTCGTCCGACGAACCGGCCAATGTCCCCGCGTCCGGCGCGCGCCACCCCAGAACGGCGAGACGCCCATACCAGACGGCGAAGACAAGGACGAGAACGGCAAAGGCGCGATTGACGCCCTTCGTCCACGCGCCGGGCTTCGGCAGGACCCGGAGTCCCGCGCCAAGGAACGGCCACGGCAACGCCATGCCAAGCCCGAGGACGAACGGGAGCGCCAGCGCGAGGCGATTGCCCGCCGCATACTGACTCGCCGTCAGCACAAGCGCGGAAATCAGGACGGGCGCGACACACGCCCCCGCCAGAACGGCCGAGAGCGCCCCCATGAAAAGCGGAAAGAGGACGCCGCCCGCGCGCACGGACGTGTGCGCGCGCAGGCGCGTGAAGTCGATGGGAAAGACGCCGCCCAGCGAAAGGCCAAGCGCCACGAAGACAAGCGCCACGAAGGCGTTGAAGACGGGACTCGACTGAATCGTCCCGAACGCAAGGCCCCCGACGGCCGCCAGCACGCCGAGAAGGCCATAGGCCAGCGCGATGCCCAGCCCATAGAGCAGACCGCGCGACGCCGACTTTCCGATCACGATCAGGTTCACGGGCACCATCGGCAAGACGCAGGGCGTCAGGTTCATCGCCGCCCCCGCGAGAAGAAGCGCCAGCACGAGGAGGACGCCCGACGCCGGGAGCGCCGGAGCCACCGCCTCGCCGCGCAGAAACGCGAGAAAGGCGTCCGCGTCCATGTACCCCTGCGCGAGGCGCGGCGCCGGCACGGCGGAGGCCGGGGGCGCGGAAGCGGCCTCGTCTGCGACTGGCGGCGCGTCAATCCGTCGGCAAAGCCCGTCCGAACATTCGTACCGGACGCCGTCAATGACCTGAATTTCCGCCGACGCGGGCACCGCCAGGCCCAGCAGAGCCAGCAGCAGAAGAAAACCCCTTTTGCCTTTCATGACATTGCCTCCCCTCGTTTCAATCTTTTCGTCGAGAAGTGTACCAAATTCCCGCGTCGGCGGCAAGCGTCAAAATGTGCTATAATCCCCGCACATCTTCCCAATGGAAATCCCTTGCAAGGAGCTTCAGACATGACAAACGAGCTTTCGGCTGCCGGCGTCTCCGTCGGCACGCGAATCTGCACCGAATTCGAACACCGCTTCGGCCATCAGCCGGACGTCGTCCAGCAGGCAGTCAACTGGCTGGCCGACAAGGGCGTCACCCTGGCCTTCGACCTCCTCGGCGCGCTGGCGATCCTGCTTCTCGGCTGGCTCGCGACGCGGCTGATCGTCTCCGCCGTCGGCACGGCCGTCTCGAAGGGACGGCAGAAGGACACGCTGCTCGCGAACTTCGTCCGCAACGCGACGTCGAAGGTGTGCTGGTCTGTCCTTCTCGTGCTCGTCCTCGGCCAGCTCGGCGTGAACGTCGCGCCCATTGTCGCCGGACTCGGCGTGACGGGCTTCATCCTCGGCTTCGCCTTCCAGGAGTCGCTCGGCAACCTCGCCTCGGGACTCATGATCGCCGTCAACGAACCGTTCAGGATCGGCGACTACGTCATCGTCGCCGGACACGAGGGAAGCGTCCGCAAGGTCGACATGATGGCGACCGTCCTTGCGACGGGCGACAACAAGAAGGTCATCATCCCCAACAAGAGCGCCTGGGGAAGCCCAATCGTCAACTTCTCGGCGCTCGGCCGGCGGCGCGTCGATCTCAAGATCGGCATCGACTACGGCTGCGACGTGGGCAAGGCCATCCGCATTGCCCTCGAAACGCTGCCGACGGTGCCCGGCGTCCTCTCCAACCCGGCGCCCGCCGTGTTCGTCGCCTCGCTCGACGACAGCCAGGTCACGCTCAACATCCGCCCCTGGACGGAAGGCGCGACCTACTGGGCCGTCTACAACGACACGCTGATGGCCATCAAGGCCGCGTTCGAGCGAAACGGCATCGACATCCCCTTCCCGCAGCTCACCGTCCACTCGGTCTGACGCGGACGCCGTCATCTGTCCCCCTCGCCGTGACTTGTGGTATAATACGCCCCAAATGATGCGCACAGTCTATTTCGACAACAACGCCACGACTCGGGTCGCCCCCGAAGTCCGTGACGTCATGCTCCCCTTCTTCGACGAACTCTACGGCAACCCGAGCTCGATGCACGCCTTCGGCGGCCAGGTCGCGAAGTTCGTCGACCGCGCGCGCGAGGAGGTCGCCCGATTCCTCAACGCCGAGCCGGACGAGGTCATCTTCACCTCCTGTGCGACGGAATCCGACAACGCGGCGATTCGCGGCACGGCCGAATACTACGGCAAGGACCTCAAGGTCATCACGACGGCCGTCGAACATCCGGCCGTCCTCCAGCCCTGCCGCCGACTAAAGGCCCTCGGGCACGAGGTCGTCGAGCTCGGCGTCGATGCCCTCGGCAACCTCGACCTCGACCACCTCCGGCGCGAGATCGCGTCCGCCGGGAAGCGTCCCGTCCTCGTCGCGGTCATGTACGCGAACAACGAGACGGGCGTTGTCTTCCCGCTGGACGAGATCGCGGCGATCTGCAAGGAACGGGGAGCGATCCTGCACACGGATGCGGTTCAGGTCGCCGGCAAGATCCCCGTTGACGTGAAGAAGACGCCCGTTGACCTGCTCGCGATGAGCGGCCACAAGTTCCACGCCCCCAAGGGCGTCGGCATCTTCTACGTCCGGCGCGGCACGAAGGTGAAGCCCTTCCTGCTCGGCGGGCACCAGGAGCGCTCGCGCCGCGCGGGAACCGAGAACGTCCCCTACATCGTCGGCCTCGCGAAGGCGTGCGAGCTCGCGCGGCTCGGCATGGCGAAGGAGGCCACAGCCGTCGCGGCGATGCGCGACCGGCTGGAGGCTGGAATCGTCGCGGCGTGCCCGAACGTCCGCGTGAACGGCGACCCGTCGCGGCGGCTGCCGAACACGCTCAACGTGAGCTTCGAGTACATCGAAGGCGAGGCGATCGCCTACCACCTCTCCGATCTCGGCATCTGCATCTCGACGGGGTCGGCATGCGCGTCCGGGTCTCTTGACCCGAGCCACGTCATCCGCGCGATGGGCGTGCCCTTCACGGCCGTCCATGGCTCCGTGCGCTTCTCGCTCTCGCGCTACAACACGATGGACGAGGTCGACTACGTCCTTGAAAAGCTTCCGCCCGTCATCGCGAACCTGCGCGCCCTGTCGCCCTTCGGCCCGGACAAGAATGTGAGTACGTTCAAGTGAGGGAGTGGGAAGGTGGGAGAGTGAGGGAGTGGGAAGGTGGGAGAGTGAGAGAGTGGGAAGGTGGGAAAGTGAGAAGGTGGGAAGGTGGGAAAGTGAGAAGGTGGGAAGGTTGCGACGTGATCTGGAAACTGAACCCTTGGGCCTCGAAAACTCATCTTGGAAAACTGAACTTTGAAATTTGAAATTTGAAATTTGAAATCAATATCTAAAATTCATCTGGAGCTTTAAAATGTCCAAAGAACTTTCGCTTCTCCTCGCCCTCTCCCTTGCGCTTCTCGGCGGTTGCCGGCGAACGGACATCCGTGAAATGACCGTAACGATGCCCTCTCTCCAAGAGGCGGACAAGGCGAAAGTCATCGCCGCCCTCGCGCGCTACAACGGCGTCGCGAAGGACTCCTACCGCTGGGACATGACGGCGAAGACGCTGACCCTGCGCTACGACTCGATGCAAATCGCGCAGGCGAACATCCGCTACGCAATCGACGAGAACGGCGTCAAGGTCGCTTTCCCCGAAAAAACCGACGACCGCGCAGGGCACTGAGCCAACCGCGCGGCCTCCTCCATTCCCGGCAATCTTTCAGCCGAAACGACGAGGGCAGACACATTCTCTGTGTCTGCCCTCGTTCATCTTCTCACTTCGCCCAGCACGGCGAGACCCAGTTCCCGTTTGCGAGGAACATCGGACGCGGCTTGTCGCCGCCCTCCGCCGTGTCAATGAGGAAAAGAGCCTTGTCACGGCTCGCCGCGATGTGGCGACCATCGCGCGACCAGCTCGGATGCGTCCAACTCGCTGCCTCGGTCACGAGTTTGGCGGAGGCGTCGCCCGTCGCGGCGTCCATGACGGCAACCTGCGCGCCGCCGCGCTTGGTGATGTAGGCGATGCGGTTGTCCGGGCCCCAATCGGGATCGACGTTCTGCCGTCCACGCGAGGTGAGGCGGCGCTTCGCCTTCGTCGCGACGTCGATCACGTAGATCTGCGGTGTGCGCGTCTCGTCGGAGACATAGGCGATCCGGCGGCCGTCGGGACTCCACGTCGGCTGGCCCTCGGTCGCGAACGGCGTCGTCGTCAGGCGGATGAGGCGGTCGGTCGCCGGCTCGGCGACGTAGAGCTCGACGTTGCCGTGAAGGGAGAGCGTCAGCGCGAAGCGACGACCGTCCGGCGACGGCGCGATGCTCGTCGGCGTGCCCTTGAAGCTGAACTTCTTCGAGCGGAGGAGCGAGTTCACGTTCATCTGCCAGACCTGCGGCGCGCCGTTCTTGTCGCCGATGTAGACGACGTTCTCGCCGTCCTTCATCCAGCGCGGGAAGATCGTCATCTTCGCGTCGCCCGTCAGCTTGCGGATGTCCAGGCCGTCCGGGTAGGTCATGCAGATCTCGCTCGGCAGCGCCGCGCCCTTCGCGAGGAGCTTGCCCCGGTCAAGGAAGACGACCTTGTCGCACGCGAAGCCCTTCTGCTTGCCGAACGCCTCGCACATCGCGTCCGAGAGCCGACGCGCCGCCATGCGCGCGGCCTTGTCGTCCGCAAACGCCGCCGACGAGCTGACGGTCTTCCCCAGGCCGGTCGCCCGGATCGCGCCCGGCGCGCCGGAGACGGTGATGGAGCCGGACGCGCCGACGGTGAAGAGCCCCGAAATCTCCAGGTTCTTCTTCAGGCACTTCGCGAACGCCGGATGCGCGACCTTCACCGCGACGCCGATCTTCTGCGCGCCGCGCACATCGACGTCAACGACCGTCGCGGCCGAGGCAGAGGAAATGATCGAATAGTCGAATAAACGAATAATCGAATCGTTTGAAACGGGAGCCAACAGGGCCGGGCAAGCAACTAACAGGCAGAGTGTTTTCTTCATCTTCATTTGTTTTTGACTTATCGTTGTTTTCAATTCAAAATTCGCCAATTCAATTATTCTTCAATTCGGACATTCGATTATTTCTCACGTCGTATAGTCCGCGTTGATGTGGACGTAGTCGAGTGACAGGTCGCACGTGTAGACCGAGCTTTCGTCGTTGCCGAGGTGCAGGTCGACGACGACCTCGAAGGCGTCCTTCTTGAGAACCTTCGCCAGCTTCGCGAGCTGCTTCTCGTCCGCCACCTCGCCACGGCGGAACGCCCAGACGCCGTCGTAGAAGACCTCGGCCTTCATGTCCTCGACCGCCGCGCCCGAATAGCCGACGGCCGCCAGGACGCGCCCCCAGTTCGGATCTCGCCCGAACCAGCTCGTCTTCGCGAGCGGCGACTTCGCGACGGCCCGCGCCGCGCGCGCCGCGTCCTTCTCGCTCGCCGCGCCCTTCACGGTCACGGTCACGAACTTCGTCGCGCCCTCGCCGTCCGTCGCCATCTGCCGCGCGAGCGAGACGCAGACGGCCTCCAGCGCCGCGCGGAACGCCTCGAAGTCGGCCCCGCCGCGCGCGATCGGCGCGTTCCCCGCCGCACCAGACGCAAGCAGGAAGACGGAGTCGTTCGTCGATTCGTCGCCGTCCACGACAAGGCTGTTGAAGCTCTTCGCGATCGCGAGCTTCAGCGCGCGTCGCAGCATTGCGGGCGTGACCGCCGCGTCCGTCGTCATGAAACCGAGCATCGTCGCCATGTTCGGCTCGATCATCCCCGAACCCTTCGCCATGCCGCCGACCGTCACCTTCTTTCCGCCGATGACGACCGTCGCGCACGCCTGCTTCGGGCGCGTGTCCGTCGTCATGACGGCCTTCTCCGCCGCAAGCCCGTGCGCCGCCGTGCGGCCGAGCGCGGCCTTCGCCGCGCGCATCCCCGCGAGCAGGCGGTCCATCGGCAGCGGACGCCCGATGACGCCCGTCGAGGCGACGAGGACGTGCTTCGGGTCGATGCCGAGCTCGCCCGCCGTCACGAGCGCCGCAAGCTTCGCGTCCCGAAGGCCCTGCGCGCCCGTGCAGGCGTTCGCGCAGCCCGAGTTCGCGAGGATCGCCTGGATCTTGCCGCCCGCGACGACCTCGCGGTCATAGAGGACGGGCGCCGCCGCGACCTTGTTCGTCGTGAAGACGGCGGCCGCCGCGCACGGCGCGTCCGCCACGAGAAGCGCGACGTCATTGCGGCCCTTGTACTTGATCTCCGCCGCGACGCCCGCCGCGCGGAACCCCTTGGCGGAGCAGACCCCGCCCGTGATGATCTTGACTGTCGACATTTCGGCGTATTATACCAAAAGGACGACGACCCTGAGGGCCGTCTCCGCACACTTACGCGGGGACGCCGAGAATACGGGACGCGAACGCCTCGAAATCGGGAATCTCGACCAGCTCCGCCGCGCCGGCGTCGATGGCGGACGCAAAGGACGGGTCGATCGGCAGCCGGACAGACTCCGGAATCGCGAACCGCTGCGCGAGCGCCTCGGCCTTCGACGGGCCAAAGACCTCGATCCGCTTGCCGCAGTCGGGACACGCGAGATAGCTCATGTTCTCGACGAGGCCGAGGACGGGCTTCCCCATCAGCTGCGCCATCTTGACGGACTTCGCGACGATCATTTCCACGAGATCCTGCGGCGTGGCGACGACGACGACGCCCGAAACGGGCAGCGACTGGAAGACCGTCAGCGGCACGTCGCCCGTCCCCGGCGGCATGTCGACGAACATCACGTCCAGTTCGCCCCAATGCACGTCCGTCCAGAACTGCTTCACGCAGCCGGCGATGACCGGCCCGCGCCAGACGACGGGATCGCTCGGGTCCTCGACGAGCATGTTGAGGGAGACGACCTTGATGCCGCCGTTCGTTGTCGTCGGCTCGATGCCCGCGTCCGACTTGTAGCTCGCGCCCGCGAGTCCGAAGCCCTTCGGAATCGACGGCCCGGTGATGTCCGCGTCGAGGATGCCGACGCGAAGGCCGCGCTTCATGGCCGCGACCGCAAGCATCGTCGTCACGAAGCTCTTGCCGACGCCGCCCTTGCCGCTCGCGACGGCGATCACCTTGCCGACCTTCGAGGCCGCGTTGAGCGGCGCGGCAAAGCCGGCCTTCTCCTTCTTCTCCGCGCAGCTCTTGCCGCAGGTCGAGCAGTCATGTGTGCAGTTTTCCGACATCTGTTCCCTCCCTTTCTGTCTTGAGGTTGCGATACTCGTGGAAGATCCAGCCGAACACCTCCAGCCCGACGAGGGAGAGGACGGTCGAGGCGATGCCCACGGCATAGAGCCCGGCGGCGATCGCCATGCCGATGCCGGCGGCGACCCAGATTCCCGCCGCCGTCGTGAGCCCGTGCACGGCGTGCTTGTTGACCATGATGGCCCCGGCGCCGATGAAGCCGATGCCGCTGACGATCTGCGCGGCGACGCGCGAGGGGTCGCCCTGCCCTTCAAAGCCGTAGCGCGAGACGATCATCATCAGCGCCGCGCCAATGGCCACGAGAAGATGGGTGCGCGTCCCGGCGACCTTGGCGCGATACTCGCGCTCGGCCCCGATCAGCGCCCCGAGAAAGCCCGCCAGCAAGAGCCGCAGGATCAAGACATGTGTTTCCGGCATGTGCGACATTATACCAAAACCGCCGCGCCGCGCACGCCGCCGTCGCGCGAAAATCGCAGTTGAGGGCAAGGGGGCGTGGCTATCTTCTCTCTGCGCGACAGTCGGTGTGGACGAACGGCGCGCTACGGGCAACAGTCCGCTCCGAGGTCTTTCGCGGGCGCCCGCCGCTTGCCGCACCGGTCCCGCCAAGGCCGGCGAACACGGCCAGCGCCCACGGCAGGAAGAGTTACGCGCGCGTCATTCGGGCCTCCCCGTCTGCGTCCAGCGGCCCGCGAAATCGACGTTCTCGACGGTCGCCCTCTCGACCTTCCCCTTCGCTTCTAGGAACGGAATCGGCGCTTCCAGCGCGTTCGACATCCGGCAGTCGCACACGGTCAGCTTGCGTACCGTCGCCGGCTCGTCGATCCGGAGCGTCGCGACGGGCACCGTCTTCTCGTCGCGGCTGAGGCCCTCGACCGTGAGCCGCCCGACGTCCACCGCGCCCTCGACCCAGATGAGCGGGAAGTTCGTGCGCGAGTGCGTTCCGATGTTCTCCGGCGAGAGCGTCTTCGCCGCGAAGGCGTCGCGGATCACGATGTCGTCAAAGACGCCGCGCGTCTTCCGGTTCCCGAAGAAGTGCGTCAGGCCCACCATGTACGTGTAGAAGTTCCCGTGGACGTTGCGGATCGTCACGCGCTTCAGGCTTGCGCCCGTCGAGAGGAGCCGCACCGCGCTGTGGCAGTAGTCGGCGTAGATCCCGTCGATGTCGATGTCGGTGATGTCGCCCTCCTCCTGCGCGCACTGCCCGTCGTTCGCGTTCAGGGCCACCATGTCGTCGAAGCACGTGCCGCGCAGGTTCGAGATCTTCCCGTGGTGGCACCAGCCGTCGAGATGCACGCCGTCCATGTTGAGGAAGATCGGGTTGCACGTCGTGTAGTCGAACGTGAGGTCGTCCACGAGGAAGTAGGACGTGCGGCAGAAGGCAAGGCCGTAGGACGTCGGGTTTCGGATCGTCAGGCCCCTCACGGTCATCCCCTCCACGTGCGAGAAGCGCATCGCCATGCCGAAGAAAAAGCCGTTCTCGTGCTTCGGCGGCAGGCCGCCCGCGCGCGGCGGCGTGCAGTGCCGGAGCTGCTGGGGGTTCGGCGACTGGTCGAGGTTCGCCATGTCCCAGATGCCGCCCGTGAGCGCGATGCGGCGGTCGCTTCCGCCGACGTAGCCCCTGTTCTCGACCATCGGGCAGTCCGACCCCGGCGCGAGGCGGACGACCGAGAAGCGGTCGAGCCGCAGCTCGGTGTCCGAGCCGATGCGGAGCGTCTTCGAGATGCGGTAGTGCCGCTTCGGCGGCGGCAGGTAGACGCAGGGCGCGCCGGAATCGAGCCGCGCCTGGACCGCCGCCGTGTCGTCCGCCACCCCGTCGCCGACGAGCGGCGGCAGGCCGTCGCAGACGGCACTCGCATTCAGGGCCAACAGAACCATCGCCGCCCAGGCGACGAACGCGCGGATCGCTTTCCTCGTTGTCATGGGTTCTTCCCTCTTTTGCCTTGGAGTCAGTAGACCAGTGAACGGAAGTCCGTCACGCGGTGAAACGTGATCATGTCGCCGTTATGGGGCGACATGGCGTTTTTGTCCCCCGACCGGGAGACGATGACTTCGGACGTGGATTCGCGGCATTCCACTTCGTGAAGGCCGTATACCAGGGGATGCCGACGCCGTCGATCTCGGGGTCTGGATTGCCCCCGAAGATGGAGTCAAAGTGGAACGACTCCGCAAATGTCCAGCTTCCCCGCTGCGTGAGGTCGTCCGTCTCCTTGGCCCGCATGAGGACGGGTGCCAGGCGATTCACGCCCCAGCCGAACTTCCGTCCGTCGGGAGAGGGCACCATCCGCTCCATCACGAGATAGACGTTCCCCCTTGCGTACCAGACGTTGCAGGCGGACTGATGCCAGCTCTGCCCCTTCGTCAGCCAGCCGACTTCGCTCCACGTCTCGCCCTTGTCCGTCGAGACGCAGACGCCGAGGTTTCCGCGATGCCCAAGTATGTAGAGCCGTCCGCCGGCCGTGAACGGGCGCGCATGACACATCGGGAAGCGCCCCGTCTGACGCCAGGTCCGGCCCCTGTCGTCAGAAACGGCGACACGCCCGCCCCACATGCCTTTCGGGAGATCTCTGCCGCCAAAGTCGCAGGTTGCGACCAAGCGTCCCGTGTCCAGCCGCGCGATGCCGGGCGTATAGCAGTAGACCGTCTTGGGATTGGGCGAACGGAACACCTCCACGTAGCTGTCCGCCAGAGGCTTAATCCGATTGGGATTCACCGCCGGACAGGCGCAGACCATGCCGGCCGCCGCCAGCAGTGCCGCATACTTATTTTGCCTGAACTTCATCATCTTGTTTTGCCGTTCTTTCGTCCGTGGCTCTAACCGTCTCAAGGGAAGCGCATTTCGCACGCCGTTCAAACGGACCCTCCGCCACACATCCTCGCCTCGCTCACATCATCACGTGAGACAGGATAGCATAATTCGGCTCAATTGTGCAGACCAAAGTCAATGGGTGACAAGGCAGAGTGAATGCGACTGCCCGCGAAGCGGGGAGTCGCATTCACTCTGCCTTGTCACCCCCGGAAAAACTTGTTATGACAAGTGTATCGGAGACGTTTATGATGTGCTACAATTCTGTTCGCGAGCGGGGTGGCATCAATGCACGAAATCAAGCACAAGAGACTTTACGAGATCCTCAAGGCGGAAATCCTCGCAGGGACATACGGCCAGGCGCGTGCGTTCCCAAGCGAGGCGCAGCTGTCGCGGCGCCTGGGCT
>OIYX01000742.1_pt1 | contig 10853 bp, 9 predicted proteins | sample 1588431 | NCBI WGS metagenome assembly OIYX01 (sample SAMN03283241) | human gut metagenome | biome: human-associated habitat; material: feces | host: Homo sapiens | place: Peru | collected 2012
CGGCGAAAAACCAAACCCGGTAGGGACGTGATACTTCACGTCCGCCCATAATTGTGGTATCATATTGAATATCAACTATTTGTCGCGGACGCGAAGTATCGCGTCCCTACCATGCAAAATCGTTTTGGGAGATTAATACAACCTCTTTTCAAGAAATCATTTTATCATCAGGGGTTTTTCGCCGTGAAACGGCGAGCGGTTTTTATCCTTGGGGCAAAGTGGATAGCCCTCGTAAGAGGGTGGCGGAGGGATTGTGTGGTTGGCGGCATGGAAACTCGTTTCCAATGACGCAAAGCGCACAGTCGCACCGCCAAATGCGAAGCATTCCACTTTGCTCCAAGGCTGTTTTTTATGTTTTTGTTTTTGATTACATTCACGATTCGGCAACAATGCATAATCTATCCCCAAGACTTTTCCACTGAGCCGAAAAATGCCTGTGTGGGGCGTTGGTGCGGTGATGTGTTTGCCGATATGTTAAAAAGTGCCTAATGTTCTGATTTGCTTGTTATAATTCTTGGATTTTTTCGTAACTTTGCAGTTCAATATAAAGAAGTTCGCACCGATTCATCGGGGTTTGATATTTTAAAATAGTATTGTACAAAGGTTTTACCCAATTTTTCCGTAAAATCCACGCACACATAAAAAACATTAGTAAAGTGAATTTGTTTCAATCTTGGCGAAAAGCCACATTCGTAATTACGTTAGCCACAATCGCTGCCACCACCATATCGTGCACCAATAAAGCAGGAGCGTCGATTTTCGACTCCACTCCCGACGACACCATTGCGCCCACACTCACCACTCGTGGACCGATGATGATTATGGAGGGCGAGCCTCACGACTCCACCTTCCTGACGCGTGGCGTGAAATATTCCGACAATTCGGGCGAGGCAAAACTCACCATCGACGCTTCGAAGGTGAACTGGAACCGACAGGGCATCTACGAGGTGACCTACTCGGTGAACGACTCTGCCCACAATGTGACCACCGTGACCGAACAACTCCGTGTGGTGGGCAAAAACGAGAAAATCGTATATCTCACTTTCGACGACGGCCCATCGGTGTGCACCGACCAGATATTGAACATTCTGCGCCAAGAGAGGGTGAAAGCCACATTCTTCGTGACTGCGCAGTTCACCCCCTACCTCAACCGCATGGCAGCCATTGCCAAAGACGGCCATGAGGTGGCAATCCACTCCTATTCGCACAATTTCAAAATCTATAAAAGCATCGACTCATACTTTGCCGACCTCAACAAACTCAACGACTTGATTGAGAAGTACACCGGCAAGCGTTCGCGCATCATGCGTCTCCCTGGCGGTAGCAGCAACTCGATTTACCGTAAATACAATTCCGATCCTAAATTTATGGACCGTCTGTGCGTGGCGTTGCTCGACAGCGGCTATCAGTTTGTGGACTGGAACCTTGATTCGGGCGATGCGCGTGGCAACAACATTGCCGCCGACCGACTCGTGCGCTCGGCTTGTGGTTCGCGACACAACATTCAGTGCCTTTTGATGCACGACACCGGCGCAAAGCGCACCACCGTCACGGCATTGCCACAAATTATCCGCTACTTCAAGCAGCATGGCTACGAGTTTGGCGTGCTCAACAGCGTGGACTATCAATGTTGGCACGGCGGAGCGAAGAAGAAAGCCCGCCTCGAAGCGCTCAGAAAGAGCGGCAACGCTGCACCTGCGCCAGTTAAGGCTGAAAAGCCTGCCAAGGTAGAGAAAAAGACGGTGAAAACCGATTCAGCCACACCAGTGGCAACGAAGCCAGCCACCACAGCAAAACCCACCACCGCGGCGCCTGCAAAGCCTACAGCCACCACTAAAACGGCACCAGCCACCAAGCCTGCGGCACACAGTCATGTGGAGAGCAAAACCCCTGCCCACCACACACCCTCGCACCCCAAGGCAAAGCACGACACCATTCCCCATCAATAAAATGGCACGCGTGCTATAGCACACGCGCGAAATGGATAATAAAGGAAACTGATGCTGTGGGCATCAGTTTTTTTTATGGGTGGGGGAAAGAAAAATGGGATAAGGAAGGAGGGAGCAAGGATTTTTTTGTAAATTTGCTTTTTAAATATGATGGAAGAAGAATTTGACATAAGAAAGGAGCGTATTCGCAGCGACCAAGATGTGGAAAAGGCTCTGCGACCGGTGCGATTTGAGGATTTTTCGGGTCAGGATAAGATTTTGGAAAATCTGCGCGTGTTTGTCGCAGCCGCACGTATGCGTGGCGAAGCGCTCGACCATACTCTTTTCTATGGCCCTCCGGGGTTGGGTAAAACCACACTCAGCAACATCATCGCCAACGAACTGGGCGTGGGTTTCAAGGTCACCTCTGGTCCTGTGCTCGATAAACCGGGCGATTTGGCTGGCTTGCTCACCTCGCTGGAGGAAAACGATGTGCTGTTTATCGACGAAATTCACCGTCTGAGCCCTGTGGTGGAGGAATACCTCTATTCGGCGATGGAAGACTACCGCATCGACATCATGATCGACAAGGGTCCGGGCGCACGATCGGTGCAACTCTCGCTTGCACCATTCACGCTCATCGGTGCCACCACCCGCAGCGGCTTGCTCACCTCGCCACTGCGTGCGCGCTTCGGCATCAACTGCCACTTGGAATACTACAGCCACGAGGTGCTGGAGCAGATTGTGAAGCGTTCGGCTCGACTGCTCAACGTGCCCATCACCGACGAGGCTGCACTTGAAATTTCGCTCCGCAGCCGTGGCACGCCACGTATCGCCAACTCGCTCCTGCGCCGTGTGCGCGACTTCGCCCAAGTGAAAGGCTCCGGTAAAATCGACACCACCATTGCCCGCTATGCGCTTGAGGCACTGAACATCGACAAATACGGACTCGATGAAATCGACAATAAAATTTTGCTCACCATCATCGACAAGTTTAAGGGTGGTCCCGTTGGGCTCAACACCATTGCCATGTCGATGAGCGAAGACCCCGGCACCATCGAGGAAGTGTATGAGCCATATCTTGTGAAAGAGGGCTTCATCAACCGCACCCCTCGTGGACGCGAAGTGACCGAACTCGCCTACAAGCACCTGAAGCGACACCGCATTGCCGAGCAGGGCAACATTTTTGACTAAAATGTAGATTACATTCACACGAATTAAATATATACATATATAGAATTTTAAAAAAACACTATCACTGTGGCTACTAATTTAAAATCTCTTGCAAAAGACACTGCGATATACGGTGTGAGCAGCATTTTTGGGCGTTTCCTCAATTATCTGCTCGTGCCACTCTACACCGCCACACTCTCTGCCGCCTCTGGTGGCTATGGCGTAATCACCAACCTCTACGCGTGGACTGCGCTGCTGCTGGTGATTCTCACCTATGGTATGGAAACCACATTCTTCCGCTTTGCCAACAAAGCCGACGAGGATGCCGAAAAGGTGTATAGCACCACGCTGGTGTCGGTGGGCGCCACGGCACTGATGTTTGTGGCAGCCGTTGTGGGCTTCCTGCCCGGCATCTCATCAGCCCTCGGCTATGCCGACCATCAATCGTGGGTGGTGTCGATGGCAATTATCGTGGCACTCGACGCATTCCAAGCCATACCGTTTGCCTATCTCCGCTATAAAAAACAGCCTATTAAGTTCGCAGGGCTGAAATTGGCGTTTATTTTCATCAATATTCTGCTCAATCTGCTCTACTTCCTGATATTGCCAGCCATGAAGTGCAACCTTTTCGGCATCTACGACGACCACTTCACGCTCAATGTGGGCTATGTGTTCTACATCAACCTCGTGACCACAGGCGCCATCACTTTCCTCTTTTGGAAAGAATTGCTCTGCATCAAGTGGCGCTTCGACTGGGCATTGCTCAAGCGCATGTTGAGCTACAGTTGGCCCATCTTAGTGCTCGGCATCGCCGGTATTCTCAACCAAGCCGCCGACAAGATTTTGTTCCCCATCATCTACGAGGCAGCCGACCAGCAGAAGCAACTGGGCATCTACGGCGCGGCTGTGAAGGTGGCAATGATTATGGCACTGATTACTCAAGCGTTCCGCTACGCCTACGAACCGTTTGTGTTTGGCAAGAGCAAGGACAAGGACAACAAAGACACCTACGCCAAGGCGATGAAATACTTTATCATGTTCACCCTTTTCGCATTCCTGGCAGTGATTGCCGGCATCGACGTGCTCAAGCACATCATCGCCCCCGACTACTGGGAGGGCTTGAAGGTGGTGCCTATTGTGATGGCGGCAGAAATCATGATGGGTGTGTATTTCAACCTCTCATTCTGGTATAAACTCATCGACAAAACCATTTGGGGCGCAGTGTTCTCGTTTGTGGGTTGCGCCGTGCTTTTCGCCATCAACTTCATCTTCGTGCCCAAGTATGGTTATATGGCTTGCGCGTGGGGCGGATTCGCCGGCTATGGCACCGCCATGGTGATTAGTTACTTCGTGGGACAGAAGCATTATCCGATTGCCTACCCGATGAAAGACATCGGCATCTACACCGGCCTCGCCGCCGTGCTGTTTGTGGCCATGCTGTGGCATCCGTTCGGCACCGCTGTGCTCGACACGGTGTATCGCAGCGTGCTGATGATGGTGTTCTTCGTGGTGATGTTCCGCCGCGAGCACATGGGCGAAATGTTCCAGAAGTTGCCAGTAGTGGGCAGATTCTTCCGATAAGCAGAGTTTTTTATACATTTTTGCATTTATATAAGGTGCAGTTTTATCGGAATTATTTTATCTTTGTATTACTATGTTTTCAACTACACTCATGTTGCTTCGAAACTCTTGGCTAAAATATACGCTTTCTGTGTTGCTGCTCACCGTGGTGGCAGGCATTTCGTGCGCACAGGTGACCGTGAACGGTTCGTCGGCAAATCTGATTTACGACGGCATCGACGTGTCGAGCTATCAGAAAGACATCGACTGGAGCGCGACGGCTAAGGACAAGAACATCAAATTCGTGTATGTGAAAGCCACCGAGGGCGCCACCTATCGCTCCAGACACTATCAATACAACATTGAGAATGCGCGCCAATACGGCATACATGTGGGCGCATACCACTTCTTCCGCCCGAATGTGCCGGTGGAGAAGCAGTTTCGCAACTTCACCTCCGTGGTGAAGAAGGAGGACCAGGACTTGATTCCGCTTATCGATGTGGAGGTGCGTGGCAACAACCTCACGGTGAAGGCGCTGGTGGATTCGGTGCTTGCCTTTGCCGACAAACTGGAAGACTACTATGGCTGCAAACCGATGATTTACACTGGTCACGCATTCTATAATTCCTACTTGAGTGGAAAAATTCAGGGTTATCCGCTGTTCATTGCCCGCTATTCAAAAGTGGAGCCTCGCCTTATGGGCGGTGCCAACTGGGTGCTGTGGCAATTCTCAGAAAAGGGCGTGATAGCCGGTATCGACCACGCTGTGGACCTTTGCCGCTTCAATAAGGGTTGCGGTTTGAAGGACATTCTCATCAGTGGCAGAAAGGTGCGCTCACGCACGCAAGCCACTGCACATAAGGAGAAGAAGCCCGAACCTGCGGCGGAGGAGAAAAAGGAAGTGAAGCCAAATCCAAAGCAGGAAAAACTCGACAAGGAGGCACGCAAACGTGCCGAAAAGCGCAAAGCCGAGGAGAAGAAAGAGGCTGAGCGACTGGCTAAGCAGAAGGAAAAACTCAGAAAACTCAAAGAAAAAGAGCAGAAAGAGGCTGCCAAGCAGGAGCAAAAGCGCCGCGAAAAGGCAGCAAAAGAAGCACGCAAGCGTGCCGAAAAGGAAGAGAAACTGCGTCAGGAGCAAGCCAAGCGCGACCAAAAGGAGCGTGAGGAATTCCTGAAGAAGAAAGATAAGGAACGCCAAGAGGCCAAAGAGCGTCAAGAGGAGCAGGCGAAAGCCGACCGCCAGCGAAAGCAGCGTCAGGAAGAGCAGGCTCGCAAGCGCGAAGAAGTGAAGCGCGCCCAAGAAAAGGCGGCAAAGAAGCAAAGCCAAAACCAAAAGGCAAAAAATCAAGGCCGACGCGTGAACCAAAGCAGCCCCGACAACGACGACATCTATTATTAGCACAATAAAATAACCGACCGCAATGCGGCCGGTTATTTTATATATTTTCTTTACGATTGGGCTATAGCCCAATCGTGGTAATCGTGGGGGCATTATTTGTATTCATCGCCGTAGGTGGCTTTCACTTCGCGCACATAGGTGCGGATTTTCTGCTCCTCGCTGCGTGGCACGATGAGCAGGGCGTTGTCGCTGTCGGCGATGATGTAGTCGTCGAGTTCCGACACAACCACCAACTTGTCGCTTTGGGTCGATACGATATTGTTGTGGCTGTTCATCATCATCGTTTTGGTGCCTTGCAGCACATTGCCGTCGTGGTTCTTTGGGCTTACATCGTAGAGCGAGCCCCATGTGCCGAGGTCGGTCCAGCCGATGCCGTCAACACGGAGCACCGTCACATTGTCGGCCTTTTCAAGCACGGCGTAGTCGATGGAAATGCTTTGGCTTGCGGAGTAAATCTCTTTGATGAAATCCTCTTCCTTGTCGGTGCCGTAGATGCCTTCGCCCTCACGGAACTTCGGCGACACCTTGGCGGCGTTGTCGTTGAGCGCCTTGATAATGGAAGTGGCACTCCAGAAGAAGATGCCGGTGTTCCAGTAAAACTCGCCGCTATCCACAAACACCTTCGCCAACTCCAAGTCGGGCTTTTCTGTGAATGTTTTCACCATGGCGAAATCGCCGTCGATTTCACGCCCCTGCTGAATGTAGCCGTAGCGGGTTTCGGGGTGGGTGGGTTTCACGCCAAAGGTGAGCAGCGTGTCGTGGTGCTCAATAAACTCGAACGCCTTTTCCACACTCTCGCGAAATTCGTCGACACGCAGAATGATATTGTCGCACGGAGCCACCATGATTTTTGCGTCGGGGTTGAGTGCCTTGATATGGTAGGCTGCCCAGGCGTTGCCTGGTCCGGTGCGTCGGTGTGCTGGCTCGCACAATATTTGGCTGTCGGTGATTTCGGGCACTTGCTCCTTCACCAGGTCCACATATTCGCTGCGAGTGAGCATAATAATGTTTTCTTGTGGAATAATACCTTTCAATCGCGCTACGGTGAGTTGTAGCAACGATTGACCTGTTCCAAGGAAATCAATAAATTGCTTGGGCATCTGTGTACGGCTCTTAGGCCACAGGCGGCTTCCACATCCACCGCACATAATCACACAGTATCTGTTCTTCTCGGTCATATCTGGTTTTTACTTGGTTGCGTAAATGAATATGCTAATTTAGCGAAATTTTTCCATAATAACGCATATTATCACAGAATATTATAGTAAAAACTGATTATTTTTGATTTTTTAATTTTTGGGTGGTTTTGGGGGTGTGTTATTCCACATTGCCGTGCCAAACCATCAGTGCGAAAAAGGCGACGAGGGCGGCAATCACCACCCATGCCATGAGTTTGAAGCGGAGGCTTGCTGGCTCGTGCTTTTGAGGGATGAAATGTGGCACTTTCACGAACGGAAGTGCGGCGAGTGTGTTTCCCTCGGTTTGTGTGGTTTTGTTTTGCTCTGGGGCTTTCTGTGTGGCTGCTGTGGTGGCGCGCTGTGGTGCGGCTGCGACTGTGGCGCTCACTTCGGCAAATGGCAGTGGCGCACCGCAGAATGGGCAAAAATTCAGTCCACGCGCTGGCAGACCCTTGCCACAGGTGGAGCAGAATGCCACCTCGCTGCGGGGATTGGGGGCTGCGGCCGCTTCAGGAGCAGGTTCAGCCACGGCTGGCGACTCCTTAGGCAGTTTGCTCACATCTACCGTAAACTCGCTCACGCACTGCGGACAAATCACCACACCACCGCTGGCAGTGAGTTTTGCCACCGTCAGTGTCTGCTTTTTTCCGCAATGTGGGCATCTAAGTTCCATAGGAGTGAGCGTTCGTCGTTTGTTATCCAAATGCAAAGATACAAAAATTATTTGATGTGGGAGGGCAAAATTTGATGTGGGAGGGATAAAGCCTTGCCATTCGTTTTATTGCGCTGGTGCGGAGTGTTTTCTCTTTTCCTTTTCGCCCTTTCGATGAACTTCCTTCTCGCTCTTGCGAAGCATCTCTTTTTCGTTTTTACGGTATGCCTCTGCCGACTGGTTGAGCGATGCTCTTGCGGCGTTGTATTCCTCGTTAAATTCCTCGTCGGTCAACTGGTAGTCGGGGTCGTCTTTGTGTCGACTGGCGAGTTGGTCGTTCGCCTCCTTCGCCTTGCTGCGGTTGTCAAGAATCTGGTAGATGTTGATTTTGTTCATCAACGCCTGATCCACCGCCACTGCATTGTCGGCGCTGTCGGCAATCACCTTGTCGCACTTGTTCAACGCGCGCTCGGCGTAGATGTTCATCGAGTCGAGTTTGCCCTCCATGCGGTATTTTCCGGCGTAGAACTGGAGGCGCACAAAGTCGTCGGGGTTGTTGCTGAGCAATCGTTCCTGAATTTCCATCGCCTCAAGCATGTTGCCGCTCATGGCGAGCAGTTGCGCGCGTGTGAGAGCGGTGTTGAAGCGTCCCTGCTGTGTGGTGTCGAGCCGCTCGATGCTGTCGTTGATACTCATTGCCTGTTGCAGAAGTTTTGGATCGGGGTTTTCGCCGAATTGCTCCATGAGCATACGCACTTCCTCGGTCATTGTGGCAATTCGCTCACTGGTGGGAGTGGGCGCGGCACTGGTTGTGGCCACCGTGTCGGTGCCACTGCTTGTCGTTTTGCGTTCGCCACTACCATCGCAGCACCACAGTAGCGGCATCATACCCATTGCCAAAAGAATCTTTTTCACTTTAGATAAATAAATTTAAGAATTGCAAAAGTGATATTGCTCGCTTTTCGACCGCAAATTTACTCAAATTAAGCATATAACTGATGCGTTTTCGCTCTTTTTTGAAAAATAATCCGCAAATTACTTTTAAATCACAATAATTACTATTAATTTTGCGAGCTGAAACTATTGAAAATTTTTTAGTTAAAAACATAATATGGCTAAACAGAACAACAAACAAGCTCGTACAACTGTTGACGAAGTGAACGAAACGCTCACCTCATGGGAACAGAAACTTGAAAACAACAGAAAGCTCATCTACGGTGGTGTTGGTGCTATCGTTGCAGTATTTGCAGCTGTTGCAATCTTTATCATGGTTCGCAACAATGGTATGCAAGACGCTCAAAATATGGTCAACAAGGCCGATATGGAATATGTGACTAAGGGCGACTCGGCAGGTCTTGCAGCATACAAGAAGGCTGCCAACGAATCATACGCTCCTGCTAACCGCGCAGCACAAATGGCAGCAACTATTCTTTACAAGCAAAAGAAATACGACGAAGCCATCCAACTTCTCGAAGGCTCAAACTTCAACGGTAAGATTATGGGTCCTGCTGCTCAATCACTCTTGGCTGACTGCTATGTGAACAAGAAAAACTACGACAAGGCCATCTCTAACTACGATAAGGCTATCAAGCAAGCTGGCGACAACGAATCACTCACTCCTATCATCATGAAGAAGAAGGCTACAGTGCTTCACGCCACCAAGAAATACGACGACGAACTCGCCGTGTATGAGGCTATGAAAACTCAATTCCCACGCACCGCTCTCGGTATGAACATCGACAAATACATTGAGCGTGCTAAGGCTTCAAAGTAAGAGTTGACCACTTTTAATTAAGTAAGATATAGAGGTTGGATTAATCGCCGAGCGGTTGTCCAACCTTTTTTTTGGCAGTTGGCGCAAAACTCGCTATTTTTGCATTACGAAATCACAAACAAGTATCAAATACACAAAAAAACAGGACAAACTATGAAGGCAATTTATAAGCGTGTGCTTCTCAAACTCAGTGGTGAATCGCTCCAGGGCGAGCAAGGCTTCGGTATCGACCCACAGCGTGTGGCTGACTATTGCGAGCAAATCAAGGAATTGGTTGACGCTGGCGTGCAAGTGGCTATCGTGATCGGTGGCGGCAACATTTTCCGCGGACTGAAAGGCGCGGCGCAAGGCTTCGACCGTGTGAAGGGCGACCAGATGGGCATGTTGGCTACCGTAATCAATTCTATCGCATTGAGTTCAGGTCTCGACGCGGTGGGCCAGCCATCGAAGGTGCTCACCGCCATCAACATGTTCCCAATCGGCGAGCAGTACAGCAAGTGGCGTGCTATCGAGGCAATGGAGCAAGGCAAGGTGGCAATCATGTCGTGCGGCACTGGCAACCCATTCTTCACCACCGACACCGGCTCGGCACTCCGTGGCATTGAAGTGGAGGCAGAAGTGATGCTCAAGGGCACCCGCGTAGACGGTATCTACACCGCCGACCCAGAAAAGGACCCAACAGCCACCAAGTTCGACAAAATCACCTACGACGAAATCTACAACCGCAACCTCAAGGTGATGGATATGACAGCCACCATCATGTGTAAGGAAAACGGACTCCCAATCCATGTGTTCAACATGGACGTGAAGGGCAACCTCCGCAAAGTGCTTGCCGGCGAGCCTTGCGGCACCCTTGTTACCCTCAAGTAACCCCCATTTCCATACACATCCATTCCCCATACAGCCCCAATCCTGCGCACAGGATTGGGGCTTGCTTTTTCGGTTCAGTGGATAAATACTGGGGGCACAGAAACAAAAAACATAAAAAACAGCCTTTTAGCGATGCCAGTGCTTCGCACCTGTCGTTAGTGCTGTGGCATGTCTGATTTCAAGCTGGGGCTTGAATCAGCCACACCACACCCCTAACGCCGCCCTCTTACGAGGTCGGTGGCATCGCCAAAAGGATAAAAACCTCTCGCCTTCGGCGAAAAACCAAACCCGGTAGGGACGTGATACTTCACGTCCGCCC
>OIYX01000744.1_pt1 | contig 10846 bp, 9 predicted proteins | sample 1588431 | NCBI WGS metagenome assembly OIYX01 (sample SAMN03283241) | human gut metagenome | biome: human-associated habitat; material: feces | host: Homo sapiens | place: Peru | collected 2012
CCGCCGCATCACAAAGACAAAGACTACGAAGGGCACTCATGGCTTCGGCAGGAACAACCTCAAAGGCGTGGTGCCGGACGATGCTCTGCCAATGTTCTACGACTTCTTCGACAAGCGCGACGCCCTGGCCGTGAAGATAAACCAAGAGCTTCTCGATGCCCATCTGTTGCTGTGGAAGCGTGAGAACGTGTTTTAAACATAAACTTATTAAAGTGGAAAATAAAGGAAACTAACATGAAGATAAATCATCTATTCAAGCTTGCCGCGTTGTTCGTGGCGGCGTTGACCATCACTTCTTGCACGCACCATCACTGATGCCAAAGACTCTTTGCTCTATTTTGAGAACATGGGCTTGAATGGCCCTGTCACCGTCGACTCGGTGAAGCTATCCGCCGACGGCTCGTTCTCGTTCTCGGCCAAGGCCCCTGGCAACCCAGAGTTTTATCGCTTGCGCATCGACCGACAACTCATCAACGTGGCCATCGACTCCACCGAGAACGTGGAGGTGAAGGCGTCTTACCCTACCATGTCGTATAAGTATGACATCCAGGGTTCCGACGATTGCGCTAAGATCAAGGAGCTGACCTTGAAGCAGATGAACCTCCAGACACAGCTCAACGCCATTGCCGGCAATCCAAACGTGCCTTACGACCAAGAGGGCGCGCTCATGCAGGATGCTCTCGACAAGTATAAGACCGCGGTCAAGACCAACTACATCTTCAAGGCCCCGATGAAGGCGTATTCTTATTTCGCCCTCTTCCAGACCGTGGTCATCGGTGGTCGCCCAATCAACATCTTCGACGCCCACAGCAGCAAGGCCGACGTGCAGGTCTACGCGGCCGTGGCCACGAGCTGGGACACTTATTACCCTAAGTCGGAGCGTGGCGAGAACCTCCACAACATAGCCATTGCCGGCATGCGCGACCTCCGCATCGTCCAGGCGCAGCAATCCCAGACCCTGCCGGCCAGCAAGGTGTCCACGTCGGGCTTGATAGACATTGCCTTGCCCGACCGTGAGGGCAACGTGAGAAAGCTTACGAGCTTGAAAGGCAAGGTCGTGCTGCTCGACTTCCACGTCTTCGCCTCCAAGAACAGCACGCAACGCATAATGTGGCTTCGCGACCTTTACAACAAGTATCATGCCCAGGGCCTGGAGATTTACCAGGTGAGCCTCGATTCCGACGAGCATTTCTGGAAGGAGCAGGTTGCCGCGTTGCCATGGATATGCGTGCGCGACGCTAACGGCAGCGCGGTTGCCGCCTCGGAGTATAACGTGCAGCAGGTGCCCACATTCTTCCTCATCGACAAGAGCAATACGCTCCAGAAGCGCGACGCGCAGATAAAGGACATCAACGCCGAGATAAAGTCGATGCTCTGAACTGCAAAGCAGGGTGCGGCCACAGGGGCCGCACCCTGCTTTGTGGTTATAATGCCTTGAGCGAAAGGATGGTTATCTTCCCCGAAGGATATATATGGCAAAGATAATTATAATTGCTCATGGTTGTATGTAAATTTGCTGTTTTTTGTTTTTTAGCGTTGATCATGGGTATCCTTTGTAGTTGCCCGCCCCCAGCAAAGCCATTGCGAGTTAGCGATCAATGTTGGATTCCATATAGATTCGTGTGAAGGAAAAGCATCAACGCGAATCGACATGGATTCAAAATAAGTTGTGGAAACCCCTTGTTATTGTTTGATAATTGCGTAACTTTGCGAAGTAAAAGATGATTTATTGTTTTTTATAACGATGCATCCATTAGAAAAGTTCAAGTACTGCCCGGTTTGTGGCAGCAAGCATTTTGTCGACAACGACGAAAAGAGCAAGAAGTGTGAGAATTGCGGCTTTGAGTATTATCTCAATCCAAGCGCCTCTACGGCGGCTATCATCCTTAACGACAAGAACGAGCTTCTCGTGCTGTCGAGAAAGAAGGAGCCAGCAAAGGGCACGCTCGACCTTCCGGGCGGTTTCGCCGACATGGGCGAGACATCCGAGGAAGGCATGAAGCGTGAGGTCATGGAAGAGACCGGGCTGGAGGTCACAGAGGCTAAATACCTCTTCAGCTTCCCTAACATATACTATTACTCCGGCTTCCACATACCCACCATGGACTTTTTCTTCCTCTGCAAGGTAAAGGATTTCAGCGCCCTCAAGGCAGGCGACGATGCCGCGTCTTATCAGTGGATACCGGTGGAGGAGGTTCATACCGAGCAGTTTGGCATGCGTTCCATCCGCCATGCGCTCAACGTCATCTTGCGTCAGAAGATACAGTCGCTTTGATTGCGGAGGCGACAAACCACGAGGATTTTTGTGAAATCAAGCCAACAATACAGCGCGTCAAGGGTAAAGCTTGGCGCGCTTTTTCGTGATTCCTTTTTATTGCGAGAGATTGTCAAAGAAGAGCGGAAGATATTAAAAAACCTAAATTCTTGTGTATATAATAATGTATTGGCAAGTGAAATGTTTACTTTTGCCCTCCAATTATAATAGGTAGACTATTAATTAATGTGCAGTATATGCAAGACAACTTAGTGATAGTAGAGAGTCCGGCCAAGGCTAAGACCATCGAGAAGTTCCTTGGCAAGGACTATAAAGTGATGTCCAGTTATGGCCATATCCGCGACTTGAAGAAGAAGGAGCTCAGCATAGGCAAGGACACGTTGACCCCTGAATATGAGATTCCGGATGACAAGAAAAAGGTGGTTGCCGAGCTGAAGAAGAACGCCAAGGGAATCTCGAAGGTATGGCTCGCGTCCGATGAAGACCGCGAGGGAGAAGCCATCAGCTGGCACTTGTGCGAAGTGCTTGGCCTTGACGAGGCAAAGACGTCACGTATTGTTTTCCATGAGATTACCAAACCCGCCATATTACAGGCAATAGCCAACCCGCGTCATCTCGACATGAGCCTTGTCGACGCCCAGCAGGCGCGTCGCGTCCTCGATCGCATCGTGGGTTTCAAGCTCTCGCCCGTGCTTTGGCGCAAGGTTAAGCCCGCCCTCTCGGCAGGCCGCGTGCAGAGCGTGGCCGTGAAGCTCATAGTGGAGCGCGAACGCGAGATACAGAAGTTCCAGAGCGAGCCGTTCTTCCGTGTCAACGCCATCTTCGACGTTGCAGGCGGCAGCCAGGTGAAGGCCGAGCTCGACCATCGCTTCAAGACCTATGATGAGGCTCACGCTTTCCTTGAGAGTTGCAAGGACGCCGCGTTCACGGTTGGCGACATCACGAAGAAGCCACTCAAGCGCATGCCCGCGCCGCCCTTCACCACCTCCACCTTGCAGCAAGAGGCGGCCCGCAAGCTCGGCTTCACGGTGTCGCAGACCATGATGATAGCCCAAAGGCTGTACGAGAGCGGACGCATAACCTACATGCGTACCGACAGCGTGCATCTCTCCTCGTTTGCCTTGAACGCCTGCAAAGACGAGATAATGAAAGACTACGGCGAGGAATACATCCACAACCGCGAGTTCCAAACCAAGTCGAAGGGCGCGCAGGAGGCCCACGAGGCCATACGCCCCACGTTCGCCAATACCGACAAGGGAGAGTGGACATCGCAGGAGCGCCGCCTCTACGACCTCATCTGGAAGCGCACCATAGCCTCACAGATGGCTGAGGCCAAGATAGAGAAGACCACGGCGGTGGTGAACATGGACAATCGTACGGAGCATTTCGTGGCAAACGGCGAGGTAGTGGTCTTCGACGGATTCCTGAAAGTGTATCGCGAGTCTACCGACGACGATGCTCTGGAGCCGAAGCCGGAAGGCACCAACATCTTGCCGGCGCTGGCCGTGGGCGAGAGCCTTTCCCGCAAGAATGTCACCGTGACCGAGCGTTTCACCCTGGCACCGGCACGATACACCGAGGCAAGCCTCGTGCACAAGTTGGAAGAACTTGGCATTGGCCGCCCGTCAACTTACGCGCCAACGATATCCACCATCCAGCAACGCGAGTACGTGGTCAAGGGCGATAAGCCAGGCAAGGAGCGTCCTTACACCATCGACACCTTGGAGGGCGACACCATAAAGCAGGAGACGAAAGTGGAGTTTGCCGGCTCAGAGCGTGGCAAGCTCATACCTACCGACATCGGCACCGTGGTCAACGACTTCCTGCAGGCCAACTTCCCCGAGATAATGGACTATAACTTCACCGCCAAGGTGGAGGGCGACTTCGACCGCATTGCCGAGGGCAAGGAAGACTGGAAAGACATGCTCCATAAGTTTGACGACCACTTCGAGCCGCAAGTGGAGAATGTCATCAACCAGCGTTCCGAGCACAAGGCCGGCGAGCGCCAGATAGGCGTGGAGCCCAAGAGCGGCAAGCCCGTGTTCGTGAAGATAGGGCGTTTCGGCCCTGTGGTGCAGATTGGCGCCGCCGGTGGCGACGAGAAACCGCAGTTCGCGCAGATGCCAAAAGACAAGAGCATAGAGACCATCACCCTCGACGAGGCGCTCGAACTGTTCAAGCTGCCACGCAAGGTCGGCAAGTATGAGGGCACCGACGTAACCATCGGCGCCGGACGCTTTGGCCCGTATGTGCTGCACGACAAGAAATACGTGTCCATACCCAAGGGCGAGGACCCAATGACGATAACCCTCGAACGCTCGATAGAGCTTATCGAGGCCAAGCGCAAGGCTGAGAAGGAACGCCACATCAAGACGTTTGCCGAGGATGCCAAGATGGAGCTGCTCAAGGGCCGTTTCGGGCCATACATCGCCTACGACGGCAAGAACTATCACATCGACAAGAAACTGCACGAGCGCGCGCTTGCCGGCGACCTGACCTACGACGAGTGCATGGACATCGTGAAGAACGCCCCGGAGCCAAAGCCGCGAAGGGGACGCAAGAGCTGACCGTCACATGAAGAGAATCATCATCATCGGATACATGGGGTCGGGGAAGACCACCGTCGGCCATGCCCTGAGCCAAGAGTTGGGCTTGCCTTTCTATGATCTCGATTGGTACATAGAGACCCGCATGCATCGCACCGTGAAGCAAATTTTCGACGAGAAGGGCGAGGATGGCTTCCGGAAGATAGAGCACAACCTGCTGCACGAGGTGGCGGAGTTTGAGGATGTCATAATATCGTGCGGAGGCGGCACGCCGTGCTTCTTCGACAACATCGACTACATCAACCGCCAGGGCGAGACGGTCTACCTGAAATGCACCACCGACGTGCTCTACAAGCATCTCAAGATGGGAAAGACCGTCAGGCCGTTGCTGCTCAACAAGACCCCTGATGAGGTGAAGACGTTCATCGAGTCCCAGCTCAAGCAGCGCGAGTCGTTCTACGCCAAGGCGAAGCACATCGTGGATGTGTCATTGATGGACAATAAGGAAAAAATAAAAACAACTGTTGACGCTATACGCGGCGAATTGGGAATATAATGAAAAAGTGGACAATAGAAGACTCTGAGGAACTCTACAACATCAAGGGATGGGGTACCTCTTATTTTGGCATCAACGAGAAAGGACACGTCTACGTGTCGCCCGTGAAGAGCGATGTCAAGATAGACTTGCGCGAGGTTATGGACGACTTGGCACTCCGCGATGTCACGCCTCCGGTGTTGCTTCGCTTCCCTGACATTCTCGACAACCGCATCGAGAAGATGGCGTCGTGCTATGAGAAAGCCAAGAAGGAATACGACTTCAAGGGCCATAGCTACGTCATCTATCCTATCAAGGTCAACCAGATGCAACCCGTCGTCGACGAGATAACCTCCCACGGCCGCAAGTTCAACCTGGGCCTGGAGGCCGGCTCCAAGCCTGAGCTTCACGCCGTGATAGCCCAGCAGTGCAAGAGCGACTCGCTCATCATCTGCAACGGCTACAAGGACGAGAGCTACATAGAGCTTGCCATACTCGCGCAGAAGCTCGGCAAGCACATCTTCATCGTCGTGGAGAAGCTCAACGAGATAGACGTCATCGCCAAGACTGCCAAGCGGCTCAAGGTGATGCCCAACATCGGCATACGCATCAAGCTGGCCTCGTCGGGCTCCGGCAAATGGGCCGAGAGCGGCGGCGACGCGTCGAAGTTTGGCCTCACGCCGTTGGAACTTCTGGAAGCCTTGCGCAAGCTCGACGACTATGGATTGCACGACGGCATAAAGCTGATTCATTTCCACATTGGCTCGCAAATCACGAAGATACGCCGCATACAAAACGCCTTGACCGAGGCGGGACAATATTACGCCAACCTGAGGAAGATGGGTTATGGCATAGAATATGTGGATTGCGGCGGCGGTCTTGGCGTCGACTACGACGGCACGCGCTCCAGCAACTCGGAGAGCTCGGTCAACTATTCCATCCAGGAATACATCAACGACTGCGTGTACGCCTTTGTCGACATAGCCAACAAGAACGACATACCGCATCCCAACATCATCACCGAGAGCGGACGTTCGCTTGCCGCCCACCACTCCGTGCTCATCCTCGACGTGCTCGGCGTGGCGTCGCTGCCTGAGATGCCCGAGGAGTTTGAGGCTAAGCCTGCCGACCATCAGCTTGTGCGCGACCTTTACGATATTTGGTGCCACATCAGTCCCAAGTCGATGCTTGAGGATTGGCACGACGCCGACCAGATACGCGAGGACTGTCTCGACATGTTCGCCCACGGCATGGTGGACCTCAAGACGCGTGCCGAGGTGGAGGCGATGTATTGGAGCGTTTGCCATGAGATAGACTCCATGGCAAAGCGCATGAAGCACGTGCCCGACGAGCTGCGCGGCCTCGACACGCTGCTTGCCGACAAGTATTTCTGTAACTTCTCGCTCTTCCAGTCGCTGCCCGACTGTTGGGGCATAGACCAGCTCTTCCCCATAATGCCTATCGAGCGGCTCGACGAGCAGCCCACGCGCAACTGCACCCTGCAAGACATCACTTGCGACTCCGACGGTAAGGTGGCCAACTTCGCCGTGGGAGGCTCACAGAGCAGCGTGCTCCCCGTGCACGTGCTGCGGAATGGTGAGCCATACTACATAGGGGCTTTCCTTGTGGGTGCCTACCAAGAGATCCTTGGCGACATGCACAACCTCTTTGGCGACACCACGGCGGCGCATATCACCGTGAAAGACGGCACCTACCACATCGACCAGATAATAGACGGCGAGACGGTGGAGGAAGTGCTCGAGTATGTGCAGTATAACCCCAAGAAGCTCGTGCGACAGCTTGAGCAGTGGGTCACCAAGGGCGTGAAGGAAGGCAAACTCTCGCTTGACGAGGGCAAGGAGTTCCTCGCCACCTACCGCTCCGGGCTCTACGGATACACCTATCTCGAATAAGGGCATATAGGCAAGACCTTCATTTTTTATTTTATATAAGCAATACCATAAGTTAGAAGAATAATACCAATGCGGAATATCACAGTCATAAAGGTTGGCGGCGCCATCGTGGAAGACGAGGCTCGCCTTGACGATCTTCTCGACCGTTTCGCGCGCGTCGATGGCCCGAAGGTGCTTGTCCATGGCGGCGGCCTTGGGCATTGAGACGAAGATGGTGGACGGCCGTCGCGTCACCGACGCCGACATGCTCGAGGTGGTGACGATGGTTTATGGAGGATTGGTCAACAAGAACGTCGTGGCGAGGCTCCAGGCGCGTGGCGTCAACGCCCTCGGACTTACCGGGGCCGACATGAACGTGATGCTAAGCCACCGCCGGCCATTGAAGAACGGTGTCGACTACGGTTTCGTGGGAGACGTCGACAAGGTGGACGGCCAGGCCCTCACCTCTTTGCTGGAGCGTGGGGTCATACCTGTCATGGCACCGCTCACCCACGACGGCAAAGGGTCGTTGCTCAACACCAACGCCGACACCATAGCCGCTGAGACGGCCAAGGCCTTGACGCCCTTCTTTGACGTGACGCTTGTCTATTGTTTCGAGAAGGCGGGCGTGCTCGCCAACCCCGACGACGATGGCAGCGTGATTCCGGTCATAACCAAGGACGACTTCGCCACGCTCACCGCCAATGGCACCATCAGCGGCGGCATGAAACCAAAGATAGAAAACGCCCTTGCGGCGGTAGGGCAGGGCGTGAGGCGCGTCATCATCACCAAGGCCGAAGCGTTGGGCACCGATGGCGGCACCACGATAGAATGATATAAATGATAAGTTTCCAGAATGATATCCTCCCGCTGAAAAACCAGCTTTATCGCTTGGCGCTGCGCATCACGCTCGACAGTGCCGAGGCAGAGGATATTGTGCAGGAAACGCTGATAAAGGTCTGGGATCGACGGGAGTCGTGGACCAGCATAGACAACATAGAGGCTTTCTGTTTCACCATCTGCCGCAACAAGGCGCTCGATTATGTCAGGAGCGTGAACTCGCGCAACGAGAGCCTTGACAGTTCGCAAAACGAACGGCCCGACACGTCTTACACGCCATCGCAGCAAACCGTCGTCAACGACCAGATGGCGATGGTGCGCCATATCGTGGACTCGTTGCCAGAGAAGCAGAAATCGTGCATACAGCTTCGCGATTTTGAAGGAAAGGCGTATAAGGAGATTGCGAGGCTGCTCGACATGACCGAGGAACAAGTGAAAATAAACATCTTCCGGGGCAGGCAGGCCATAAAGGAAAAATTCGTAAAGATGAACGATTTTGAGGCAAAATAGTTCCGCGAAGTCGGCCATGTCATTTTTTTTTGTCTTAAAAATGTAAATTCACTTTGCCTTTTCCTTGTTTTTGATTACTTTTGCCCATTAAATGTTTGTACTTCAATAATTTAGCATAAGATAATATTTATACCAGATGTCGATAGAGATTAAAAGGGTAGAGACAAAGAAGGATCTTGCCAAGTTTATAGATTTCCATTACGATCTTTACAAGGGCAACGCCTATGATGCCCCGACTTTGTTTTTTGATGACATGAACACCCTCAGCCGTGACAAGAACGTCGCCTTTGACTTCTGCGAGGCGGAGTATTTCATGGCTTATAAGGATGGCAAGCTCGCCGGTCGCGTGGCCGCCATCATCAACAATCGCGCCAACGAGAAGTTCGGCAAGAAAGACGTGCGCTTTGGCTGGATAGATTTCGTGGATGACATAGAGGTGACAAAGGCTCTCTTCGACGCAGTTGAGGCTTGGGGCAAGAGCAAGGGCATGACCGCCATGGTTGGCCCGCTTGGCTTCACCGACCTCGATCCCGAGGGCATGCTCATCATGGGCTTCGACAAGCTCGGCACCATGCCCACGATCTACAATTACCCCTACTATCCTGAGCACATGGAGAAGCTTGGCGGATGGGTCAAGGACAACGACTACGTGGAGTATTATCTCCCCATGCCGGAGAAGACCCCTGAGAAGTTTGCCAAGCTCTCGGCCATGATAGAGAAGCGCTACAACCTTCACGTGAAGAAGATAACAAAGAAAGACGTGAAGCATGGCACCATCGTCTACGACATCTTCAGGCTCATCAACGAGACCTACAAGGACCTTTACGGCTACGTGGAGCTCACCGAGCGCCAGATCGACGATTACGTGAAGTCGTATTTGCCGATGCTTGACCTCAACCTCGTCACCCTCGTGGTTGACGGCAACAAGGACGACAAGCTCATCGGCGTGGGCGTCACCATGCCGTCGATGGCCCGCGCCATGCAGAAATGCCACCGTGGCCGGTTGTTCCCGTTCGGTTGGTGGCACCTGCTTAGGGCGTTGAAGTTCCACAAGACCGAGGGCGTCGACTTGCTGCTCATAGGCTTCTTGCCCGAATACCGCACCAAGGGAGCCAACGCCTTGCTGTTTGCCGACCTCATACCGCGCTATATCGACTATGGCTTCAAGTGGGGCGAGACCAACGTGGAGATGGAAGACAACAACAGCGTGCAAAGCCAGTGGGGCAACCTTGAGCACATCAACCACAAGAGAAGACGATGCTATCGCAAGCAAATAGGCTGACGCGTCTGAGAGTGGTGAACGATATTTACATGATATATATTAAATAGTATGGCAGACGAAAATATCACTCCGGCATCACCCGACACGCCATCATATACCGACGACAACATCCGGCACCTGTCCGACATGGAGCATGTCCGCACGCGTCCGGGCATGTATATCGGTCGTTTGGGCGATGGCAACCTGCCCGAGGACGGCATCTACGTGTTGCTCAAGGAGGTTATCGACAACTCCATCGACGAGTTCAAGATGAACGCCGGCGACCGCATAGAGGTCGACATCGACGACAATCTCCGCGTGTCGGTCCGCGACTATGGCCGTGGCATACCGCAAGGCAAGCTCGTGGAGGCGGTGTCGATGCTGAACACTGGCGGAAAGTACGACACCAAGGCATTCAAGAAAAGTGTCGGTCTCAACGGTGTCGGCGTGAAGGCGGTAAACGCCCTGAGCTCGCGTTTCGAAGTGAAGAGTTACCGAGAGGGCAACGTGCGCGCTCTCGTGTTTGAGAAAGGCAAGCTCAAGAGCGACAAGACGGAGCCGTCGCAGGACGAGAACGGCACGTACATATTCTTTGAGCCGGACAATACGCTCTTCAAGAACTATTCTTTCCACGATGAGTTCGTGGAGACCATGCTCCGCAACTACACTTACCTTAACAGTGGGCTTACCATAATGTATAACGGCAGGCGCATCAAGAGCCGCAACGGCCTCGAGGACTTGCTTGTCGACACCATGACGACAGACCCGCTGTACCCCATCATCCACCTCAAGGGCGAGGACATAGAGATTGCCTTCACCCATACCAACCAGTATGGTGAGGAATACCACAGCTTTGTCAATGGCCAGCACACCACGCAAGGCGGCACCCACCAGAGCGCGTTCAAGGAGCATATAGCCAAGACCATCAAGGAATACTACGACAAGAACTATGAGTACACCGACATTCGCAACGGCATAGTGGCGGCC
>OIYX01000746.1_pt1 | contig 10817 bp, 6 predicted proteins | sample 1588431 | NCBI WGS metagenome assembly OIYX01 (sample SAMN03283241) | human gut metagenome | biome: human-associated habitat; material: feces | host: Homo sapiens | place: Peru | collected 2012
GCCGAGCGCCTTCACGCGCCGCGCGAACTCCTCCATCGGCATGCCCCAGTGCGGGTTGACCACGCCCCACTGTCCGCCCGGCTTCGAGGGGTCGCCGCCGCGCTTGAGCGCGTTCTGCCAGCCGTCGTCCACGACGACGAACGGACGGTTCGCCACGGGCGCGCCCGGCTGGGCGTCCATTGCCTCGACGAGGAACTTCGCGTCGGCCAGGAAGTTCGTCGCCGTGTTCTTCCCGTAGGCGCAGTACCAGTCGTTGTAGCCGTAGACCGGCGCGGACGGGAGGCGCGGCGCGGGGCACATCGCGCGGCAGAACGCGCGCCCCGCCGCGAAGGGACGCTCCCCTTCCGCGCCCTTGCGGGAGACGAGCGTGCAGAGCGCGAGCGCGCGGTCCCCCAGCTCCACGGGCGACGCGCCGGCCCGCACGTCGAGGCGCAGCGTCAGGCGGTCCGGGAAGGCCCGCCAGCACGCAAAGGCGTTCGGCTGCACCTTCACGCCGTAGCCGTCGGTGCGCGTGCCGTCCGTCGCGAGGACATACCACGCCATCGCCCCGCCGCGCGGCGCCTTCGGCGCGTCGACGCGCCGCCAGGCGCTGTCGCCGTAGGTGCGCTCCCACATGCCGCCGAGGACCTTCGTCTCCGCTCCGAGGCGCCCCCGCCAGACGAGTTCGACGCACGACGCCGTCCCGCCGTTCAGGGTGAGCGTGCCGTCGCCCGCCAGGGCCACGCGCGCGCCGGCGGGCTGTCCGTCGACCTGCACGGCGTCGGGCGCCGTCAGATTGATGAAGTCCATCGCCGGAACCGTTCCGGCGCACAGCATCATGAGGGGAAGCAGCATCCGTTTCATGGTCATCTCCGTTTTTTTTTCGTTTTCCCCGGGAGGGTCGCGCTCCCGCTTGTTGCGGCCGCCTACGGCGCAATGGCCTCCGCGCGTTCGATGTACTTGTCCTGCTCCGAGCGGGGGAGGTCGTTCCAGCGCACGTTCCACCCGCAGACGCGCACCTGCAGGTCCTCGTACTTCTCCGGATGCGCCTGGGCGTCGCGCAGCTCCTCGGCGCTGAAGACGGTGAACTGCACGACGCTGCCGCCGTTCGCGTGGAAGACGCGCACGAGCGTCTTCATCGCCTCCAACCCGGCCTGTCCCGCGCAGGCCGAGGGATGCAGCATCACGTCGAGCGGATAGTCGCCCGGCAGGTCGACGACGCTCGCGGAGGCGAGCGTGTTCACGAGCGCCGTCGCGCCCTCGGTGTCCGCCCCCATCGTCGGCGAGAGGTTCTTCGACATCTCCTCGCCCGCGCGGCGCCCGTCCGGCGTCGCCCCCGTCTTCGCGCCCAGCTCGATGAACTGGCGCGCGCAGTGGCCCGAGGCGATGAAGATGCCGCCCCGCGAGTTGGGGACGCCGTTCACCTGTCCGGCGAACGTCTGGATGACCGCGCGGCCGAGCGCGTTCGCCTCGGGGTCGTTCGTCCCCCACTTGCGCTTCGAGCGCTTCATCCGCAGGCGCAGGTCCTCGCGGCCGGCCCAGTTCGCGGCCATCAGCGCGCCCAGCTCGGCGAGCGTCATAAGCTTCTTCTCGTAGACGATCTCCTTCACCGCGAGGAGCGCGTCGACCGTCGTGCCGAGCCCCGAACTGAGGATCGCCGTGTTGTTGCCGCGCGGGCAGCCGTTCGCAAAGCCGTCCTTCCGCGTCTTGAGCGCGTGTTCCGTCGCGAGCGTCATCATGTTCGCGGGGTTGACCTCCGGCAGCACCGCCTCGCACGCGAACGCGAGCGTGCGGCAGCGCACGGTGACGTCCGCGAGGCGGGCGAGGTAGGCGTCGCGGAACGCCTCGAAGGTCGCGCAGCCGGCAGGAGGCGACGCAAGCAGGCGCTCGACCGGCTTGAGCAGGTTGAGGTAGCCGACGCCCGTGCCGTTCACGCTGTCGCGGAGGCCGAACTCGTAGCAGCCGCGCACGACCATCGTGCGGCAGTCCTCGTCCGAGGCGTTGCACCACTTCTTGAGGGCCTTCGCCGCCGGTTCCTCGCCGATGAAGGAGACGGACCGGTGGCGGCGCGCGAGGTCCATCAGCCGGTCCATCGCCCAGTCGGGCGTGTTGGGCGCGATCTTCACGAGGAACTTCGGCGTCGGCAGGTTGCAGGCGTCCAGCTCGTCGAGGATGATCGCCGAGACGCGGTTGAACGCGCTCGTGCCGTCCGCGTTCGTGCCGCCGAGCCCGACGGGCTGGTTCCAGTAGTTGCTGATGGAGCCCCACTGCCAGAAGAAGTGGCGCAGCTGCTCGCGGAACTCCGCCTCGGTCGTGCGCCCGGCGGCAAGGTCCGCCTCGTAGTACGGCGTGATGAACACGTCGAGCTCGGTGAGGCTGCGGCACTGGATGCCGTCCATGTGCTCGGAGTAGAAGAAGTAGAGCCACACGAAGAGGAGCATGTCGTAGGCCGTCTCGGGACGGCCCGTGCGGAGGCGCGTGAGCGCGGCGATCTCCTTCGCGAGTCGCCCGGTCGTCGCGCCCGCGCGCGTTTCGTCCGCGAGACGCCTCTTCGCCTGGGCGATGAAGCGGTCGATGCCGCCGAGGACGGCCTCCATCGCGAGGCGCAGCCCCTCGTAGAACGGGTCGGCGTAGGCACCCGCCGCCGTCTTCGCCCCCGCATACGCCTCCAGCCGCCGCTGCATGCCGGGGAAGCCGAGGGCGAGGATGACGCGCCAGTCCGGCACGGAGTGGTCGAAGTCCTGCCACATGTTCCAGTCGCCGCTGCGGTTGCCTTCCGACCAGGTGCGCCGCACCTCCGCCGGAAGCCGGCGCGCGTTCACCTCATGGGCGCGGTTCCAGAAGACGGTGTTCATCGGGCGGTCGTTGCGGTTCCAGATCGCGATCGCGGGGAACCAGTCGAGCGGCGAGACGTCGATCGCCTCCCGCAGGGCGAGCGCGGCGAAGCACTTCGCCTTCGTGACGCGCCAGTCCTCGCCCGTCTTCTTCCCGTCGGCGACGAGCCCCGCCAACACCTTCTTCAGCGCGGGGACGTCGAGGCCCGTCGTGCGGTCCGTGACGTCCTGGCGGAACTTCCGCCGCAGGTACGTCGCGGAATCGGCGATCGTCGCCACATGCGGATCCCACGACGTCGTGTCGAAGGCGGACTTCGCGAAGACCGCGAGCGGCCCCGCGTACGAGCCCGTGAGCGCCGCGAGGCGCAGAAACGTTCTTCTGGAAAGCGTGTCCATGGCGTGCCTATTCTAGCATATTTCTTCGACCTAGCGGATCAGCAGCACGCTGCCCTCCCCCGGCACGTAGATCCGCCCCGCGCCCGCGAAGTGGGCTGCGTCCCGGTGTTCCGCGCCCGAATCCGCGCCGCCCCACCAGCCGCCGGGCAGGGCGCGGCCGTCGAGCAAAATCCGCCGCACGCGCAGCGCCACGCCCGCGCCCAGTTCCAGGACGGGGCTGCGGTCGCCGAGGTCGGTCTGGAAATCCGCCGCCGTCGAGGTCGTGAGCGTGATGACCGTCTCGCGCGGGTTCGCGAACGCGCCGTTGTGCGCGAGGCGCAGCGTCGGCTTGCGGTTCGAGCTGGATTCGCCCACCCGGATGTCCGTCGCCGCCCAGCTGCCGCCCTCTTCAATGGACAGCACGCCGTTCTGCGCCACGAGCGTGCCGGTCGAGGTGTTCGCGCCGAACAGCGAGGCCGGGCGCCGTCCGCTCTTCCGGAACGTGACCGCGCCCGTGAACCGTCCCCGCAGGGACCCCGCCGCATCCATGGACGAGCCGTTATCGTAGTAGGCGAAGATCTCGGCGGGCGCGGCGCTCGTCACGCAGTCGTCCGCGTGCGCCATCGCGAGGTCGCCGACATCCTGGCATGTACCGTGCAGGTCGACGGTCGTGCCCCGGTTCAGGGTCAGGTCGCTCCAGTAGGAGAGCGCGTGGTCGCGTTCGAGGTGGAGGGTCGCGCCCTTCTCCGTCGTGTCCTTGCCTGGGAAAACGAACGACACCTGGTTGCCCGTCGAGGCCACGTGGATGCGCCGTGCCGTGGGGAAGTGCATCGTGCCGCCCGTGAACGGACGCTCCCGGAAGGCGAGCGGACTGTTCCCGTGGAACACGAGCTCGGCGTCGAGCCTGCCGCCGCCGGAGAAGGCCGTCGGGCTGTGGGCGGCCATGTTCAGCGTCCAGCCCCGCACCGTGAAGGAGGCCGAGAACACATTGGTCGTCACCCCGTCCACGCTGCTCGTGTAGAAGTTCTGCCAGTGGCGGTTCCCGCCCACCACGACGAGCGGCTTGTCCACGGTGGCGTCGAACTGGTTCCACTGCGCACCCGCCGTCTGGTCGACGAGGACCGTCCCGCCCGCGTCCGCCCGTCCGAACGGACGCTCCTTCGCGAGGATCTTCATGACGCCGCCCTTCACGACGACGTTGCCCGCGAAGTCGCTCGCGGCGACGAGCCCGAGCGCCCCCGCGCCCGTGATGGTCAGCGTGCGCGCGGCATCGCCCGAAAGGGGCGCCTCCAGCTGGAGGCGGCGCTTGACGTTCGCGGAGAGGTCCCACGTCTGGTCCGCCGTCAGGTCGAGGGGCACGCCGAGGCGGACGTAGCGCCAGTCCGCCGCGATCATCTCCTGGGGATCGTCCTGGAGCGTGATGCCGCCCAGGCCCAGCGAGAGGACGGACCCGGCGTCGCGCGCCGTCAGGGCGAAGTCGTTCGCCGCGCGGAACGTCAGGCCCCATGCGCGGACGGGATCCGTCACCTGGGCGGAGGTTCCCGCCGTCGCGAAGACCAGGTGCGTCAGTCCGCTCGCGAGGTCCGGCACCGCGTCCCCCTCCCAGTTCGCCGCCGTCGTGAACGCACCCTCCGCCCCGCCGCCGGCATCCCACGTCGCGACGCCCGCAGCCGAAGAAAGGACGGTGGCCGCCGACCAGGCGAGCGCGTCGCCGTCCGTCGTCGCGGGTACCGCCGTCTCGCCCACGTCGAACGCCGCCTCGCCGACGCTCGCGTGGAAGACGCCGTGGACGCGGTCGTAGAGCCCCGCCACGTCGTTCGAGACGCACGGCACGAAGTCGCGCACCAGCTCGCCGCGCTCCCGGATCTGCGCCGACTGGATCCAGGCGTTGCCGGTCTTCTCCACCCACCCGGTGTCCCGGTTCCGGCGGAAGGGAAGCGGCAAACTCTTCTGCGTATCCGTGAACGTCGCCTCCGTAAACGGCCCCGCCTTCCGTTCCCCGTCCAGGAAGGCCCCCTCGGGACCAAGCCGCAGCGTGTGGAAGGCCGCCATGTCGACGTTTCCGCCAAACGAGCCCGCCTGGCCGAAGAAGCCGTAGTAGAACGCCGAGGGGCGGAAGAAGTAGAAGTCGCCGCTCATGCCCGTCAGGCAGACGTCGTTGTCGGCGCGTCCTGCCACGGTCACGTCCGTCTGCCGCGTGGGGATCCAATCCGTGAGCATGTAGGCCTTGCCGCTCGACCGAACGTACGCGACCTCGCGGTCGTAGGGGAAGCCGTCGGCGGATTTCCAGAGGACGCGCACCGTGCATCCCGCGTTCCACCAGTCCGTCGGCAGCGCCGCCGTCACCTGTTCCACCGTGGACGGGATCTTGGCGAAGAACGCGCAGTCCGTCCACGCCGAGAACGCCGTCCCCGCGTCCGCCGGTCCCGCCACGGCCAGAAGCACCCCTTCGTCGTGTCCCGGCGCGACCGTCACCGTGATCTCCCCCGTTGCCGGATTCAGGTTACCCACCGCGAGTGCCGGCGCGAGGCGAAGCGGTTCCGTCGCGCTCTCGACCGCACCGCAGTCGCGCGGGTCGGGGGCGAGTTCATCCCCCGCCTCGAACGCGCCAGTGCCGGAAACGGCGCAGAACGTGCCGTCGACGCGGTTGTAGAGCGTCCGCACGCCCTCGGCCGTCTCGCAGGGCACGAAGTCGTGCGTGAGCCGGCCCGCCGCGCGGATCTGCGCCGCGTAGATGGAGATGTCGCCCTGCTTGCCGACCGTCGTCTGGCCATCGTTCTTCCGCGCGAAGAGCGTGAGCGTGCTCGCCGTCGTCTGCGTGAGGGAGGCCGGGTCGAACTGGCAGAAGTAGCGTATGCCGTCGATCATCGCACCCGTCGCGTTGAGGCGGAACGTGCGGGGGACGTTTCCGCGCGGCGCACGGACCGGCCGACCGCCGTTGTTCGCGCCGAAGAAGCCGCACCAGTAGGAGGCCTCTGCCTTGTCGTCCCCTTCGTTGCTGAAGAAATAGAACTGGCCGGAGACGCCGAAGGGCGCCACGTCGCGCGGGTAGCGGGCGGTCACCGACACGTCCGTGTCCACGTCCGGCACCACGCCCGTGTCGATCCAGGGACCGGCGGACGGTGTACGCAGGTACGCGAACCGCCGGGCGTAGGGGGCCGTGCCGCCCATGAGGAAGAACTGCACGACGCCGCTCTTCGCGCGCCAGGCGTCGGGGAGCGTGAACGAAGCGGATGTCGTCTCCGGGGCCACCACGTCCACGACCGCCAGGTCGTGCGCGTTCGTGGGTGCGTCCAGGAGGTCTCCGGGCGCCCAGGCGGCTAGCAGCGTCTTATACCCCCCCCCCCCCGTGCTTTCTTCCGACAGCGCGAGCGCCACGTGCGCCGTCGCCGCATCGTGCGACACGACCGAGACCGTGCGCGCGAATCCCTCGGCCATCCCCAGAACGGCCGCCACCAGTGCGAATTGCAGACAGGACTTTCGTTGCATGACATCCTCCATTTTTAGCCAACGCCGGTATTATCCCACGACCTCCGTAAAGATTCTTGTAAAATCCACCCCATGTTGTGTAAAATACAAGCCAAAATTTGACACCTCCCGAGGCCCCACATGACACTTCAGGAAAAAAGGGAATTCCAGCGCGCCTTCTTCAGGAAAGCGGGACACAACGCCGAAATGTTCAGGATGGCGATGGACTGCGTGCCCGGCGTCGCCTTCAACATGAAGGACGACCGGGGACGGATCGTCGCGCTCAACCGCTTCAACTGCGACATCTGCAATTTCCGCGACGAGCTGGACGCCGTCGGCAGGACCTCCGCCGAACTCTTCCCCGACGTCCTCGCCCGGGCCTACATGACGAAGGACCGGGCCGTGCTGGAACGGGGCGAGCCCGTCCTGAAGGAGCCCCAGCCCTATCCGGCCGACCGCTCGGCGCGCGACATGATCGCAAGCCGTTTCCCGCTCCACGACAAGCAGGGCCACGTCATCGGCACGGCGTGCGTCTACTACATGGAGCCGCTTGAGGGCGCGCGCCCCACCTGGGAACGCGAAATGAAGCGCGTCACGGCCTTCATCGACCGGCACTACGCGGAAAACCTCACCATCGCCCGGCTGGCCGCGCACATCCACACCTCGCCCTCCAACCTCCACCGCCAGTTCCAGCGCATCATGGGCATCACGCCAAGCGACTACCTCACGACCATCCGCCTCAACGCCGCGCGCCAGCTTCTGGAGACGACCGACCGCCTCATCACCGACATCGCCCAGTCCGTCGGCTTCTACGACCACAGCCACTTCACGAAGGCGTTCAAGAAGGCGCGCAGCCTCACCCCCGGCGAGTACCGCCGCCTCCACCGCCCGTGAACGAAAGCCCCGCAAATATGGTAGAATACACGGCATGGACTATAATCGCCTGATGGATCAGAAGAGCGCGGCGGCACATCTGCACATGCCGGAGAACGAGCTGCGGCACTTCGCGCAACGCGGCGAGGTCGAGAGCGTCAAGCGCGGCGACCTCTACTTCTTCGAGCACCGCGTGCTCGACGAATGGGCCCAGCGCCGTCTCATCGCGCTGAGCGACAAGGCCCTGACGGCCGAGCACACGGTTGCGATGACGGAGCGCCGCCGCACGGATGGACACGACTTCCATGTCGCCGAACTGCTCCGCCCCGAGACGATCGCCCCCGCCCTCACCGCCCGGGGGCGCGCCGGCGTGCTGCGCGACATGACGGACTTCGCGGACGCCACCGGCCTTCTCTACGATCCTGAGACCCTTTTCGCCGAGCTGAGCGCACGCGAGGAAGTCGCCTCCACCGCCGCCGGCGGCGGCGTCGCCTTCCTGCACCCCCGCTACCACGACCCCTACCTCTTCCAGGAGACCTTCCTCGCCCTCGGCCGCGCCGTGCGCCCCGTCTTCTTCGGTTCCCAGGACGGCACGGGGACCGACCTCTTCTTCCTCATCTGCTGCACGGACCACACCCTCCACCTCCACATCCTCGCCCGCCTCTGCCTGCTCGCCCATGGCACCACCCTCCTCCAGGAACTGCGCGACGCCCCGGACGCCGCGTCCATGCACGCCGCCCTGAAGATGGCCGAGGACGACTTCCTCAACCACCTGCATCCGTAAAATGTGGTATACTGACCTTTCGTTTTTTCTGAGCAAGGATTACACACCATGTGGAACTATTCCGAAAAGATGATGGACCACTTCCGCAACCCGCGGAACGTCGGCACCATCGACAAGCCCGACGGCACCGCGACCGTCGGTTCGCTCGCCTGCGGCGACGCCCTCACCTTCCAGTTCAAGCTCGGCCCCGACGGGCGCATCGCCGACGCCAAGTTCCAGACCTTCGGCTGCGCGAGCGCCATCGCCTCCTCCTCCGCCCTCACCGAGATGGTGATCGGCAAGACGCTCGAAGAGGCCTCCAAGATCACGAACAAGGAGATCGCCGACTACCTCGGAGGCCTGCCGCCGCAGAAGATGCACTGCTCCGTGATGGGCCGCGAAGCCCTCGAAGCCGCCATCAAGAACTTCAAGACGGGCGAAAACGCCGACCGCAACCTGGAGGACACGGTACTCTGCACGTGCTACAACGTCTCGGAGAACGAGGTGCGCCGTGTCATCACCGAGAACTCCCTCACGACCGTCGAGGAGGTGACGAACTTCACGAAGGCGGGCGGTGGCTGCGGGCGGTGCAAGGAGAAGATCGCCGCGATCCTCAAGGAACTCAACGGTTGACGAAAAGAGACGGAATTGGCGCGCACGATGGAACGTGGCTTTGACAACGAGAAATACCTGTCCGAACAGTCCGAGGAGATCCGCCGCCGCGCGGAGCGCTTCGGCAAGCTCTACCTGGAGTTCGGCGGCAAGCTGATGAACGACATGCACGCCGCGCGCTGCCTGCCCGGCTACGATCCGAACGTCAAGCTGCGCCTCCTCCAGTCCCTCGGCGACCAGGCCGAGATCCTTCTCTGCATCTACTCGGGCGACATCGAGCACAAGAAGATGCGCGCGGACTTCGGCATCTCCTACGCCGACGACGCGATGAAGCTGATCGACGACCTCAAGGGGCTCGGCCTCCTCGTGCGCGGCATCGTCATCACCCGCTACGCCGGCCAGCCCGCCGCCCTCCAGTTCCGCCAGCGCCTCGAAAACCGGGGCGTGAGCGTCTGGTTCCACTACGTCACGCAGGGCTATCCCGCCGACGTCGCGACCATCGTCTCCGACGCCGGCTACGGCAAGAACGACTACGTGCCCACCGAGCGCCCCATCGTCGTCGTCACGGCGCCCGGACCCGGCTCGGGCAAGTTCGCCACCTGCCTCTCCCAGATCTACCACGAGTCCCGACAGGGCCGCAAGGCCGGCTACTCGAAGTTCGAGTCGTTCCCCGTCTGGAACATGCCCCTCGAACACCCCCTCAACGTCGCCTACGAGGCCGCCACCATCGACCTCAAGGACTTCAACATGATCGACCCGTACCACCTCCAGGCGTACGGGAAGACGGCGGTCAACTACAACCGCGACGTCGAGGCATATCCCCTTCTCCGCGCCATCTGGGAGAAGATGACGGACGGCGAATGCCCCTACAAATCCCCCACCGACATGGGCGTGAACCGCATCGGCTTCGGCATCATCGACGACGCCGTCGTGCAGGAGGCATCCAAGCAGGAGGTCATCCGCCGCAACCTCCGCTCTCTCTGCGACTTCGCGATGGGCCTTACGGACCGCGATTCCGTCGCCCGCGTGGACGCCCTCATGCACAAGCTCAACCTGCGCAACGAGGACCGCATTCCCGTCGAGGCCGCCCGTCTGGCCGCGCAGGAAGCCCGCGAGGCCAGCAAGGGCAAGGACGGCGGCTCCGTCGTCTCCGGCGCGGCCATCCAGCTGCGGGACGGGCGCATCGTCACCGGGCACAACTCGGACGAACTGCACGCAACATCCGCCATGGTCCTCAACGCCGTGAAGCTTCTCGCCGGCATTCCCGGCCAGATCCACCTCATCGCCCCGAACATCATCCAGTCCATCGCGCACATGAAGCGCGACATCCTCAAGGGCGGCTTCACCTCGCTCAACCTGGACGAGGCGCTGATCGGCCTTGCGATTTCCTGCACCACGAACCCCGCCGCCGCCATCGCCACCGAAAAGCTCGCCGAACTGCGTGGCTGCGAGGTCCACCTCACCCACATCGCGCCGCCCGGCGACCAGGCGGGCCTCCGCCGCCTCGGCTGCCGCTTCACGAACGACCCCTTCTTCGCCAGCAACGCGCTCTCGATGGCCGGACAGTGACAGAGGGAGAAGAGGGGAACTTCCCGTCCGCACGGGACGGCGTCGGAAGGACCTTGAAGTCACGGAGATCCGTCAGACGCCCGCCCGGCTTCCGCCTGTGCGCGTCATTCGGGCCTCCCCGTCTGCGTCCAGCGGCCCGTGAAGTCGATGTTCTCGACGGTCGCCTTCCCGACATTCCCCCTTACCACCATGAACGGGATCGGCGCGACCTCCATGAACGGGATCGGCGTTTCCAGCGCGTTCGTCATCTTGCAGTCGCGCACGGTCAGCGTGCGTACCGTCGCCGGCTCGTCAATTCGGAGCGTCGCGACGGGAACGGTCTTCTCGTCGCGGCTGAGGCCCTC
>OIYX01000748.1_pt1 | contig 10798 bp, 11 predicted proteins | sample 1588431 | NCBI WGS metagenome assembly OIYX01 (sample SAMN03283241) | human gut metagenome | biome: human-associated habitat; material: feces | host: Homo sapiens | place: Peru | collected 2012
CATCGCGGGAAAGGAATATGAGCACGGGTTTGTGACGGATCTCGAACAGGAATTCATTCCCAAGGGTCTGAATGAGGACATCATACGTCTCATCTCGGCGAAAAAGGAGGAACCTCAGTGGTTGCTGGATTTTCGTCTGGACGCTTTTCGTAAGTGGAAGGGGATGAAGGTCCCGACGTGGGGGCATCTGGACATCCCGGAAATTGATTTTCAAGACATTATATATTATGCCGCTCCTAAGAAGGACAGTGACCGCCCGAAAGAGATTGATCCCGAGCTTGAAAAGACTTTCGACAAATTGGGAATACCTCTTCACGAGCGCGAGACCCTCGCAGGTGTGGCTGTGGATGCCGTTTTCGATTCCGTTTCGGTGAAGACGACTTTCCGTGCCGCTCTCCAGGAAAAAGGAATCATATTCTGCTCGTTCTCTGAGGCCGTGCGTGAGCATCCGGACCTTGTTCGGAAATATCTTGCCACTGTCGTGCCTTCCGGAGACAACTTCTACGCCGCGCTCAATTCCGCAGTCTTCAGCGACGGGTCGTTCTGCTACATACCGAAAGGAGTCCGCTGTCCGATGGAACTCTCCAGCTACTTCCGCATCAACGCCAAGGGCACCGGGCAGTTTGAGCGTACGCTCATCGTTGCCGACGAGGGCTCGTATGTGAGCTATATGGAAGGCTGTACCGCCCCGATGCGCGACGAGAATCAGTTGCATGCGGCAGTCGTGGAGATTGTCGTTGAAAAGGATGCAGACGTGAAATATTCAACCGTACAGAACTGGTATCCCGGTGACGCCGAGGGGCGTGGAGGAATCTTTAACTTCGTGACAAAGAGGGGAATATGCAAGGGAAGCGGAAGCCACCTGTCATGGACTCAGGTCGAGACCGGTTCCGCAATCACTTGGAAATATCCGTCCACGATTCTGAAGGGGGACAACTCCTCGTCGGAATTCTACTCCGTTGCCGTCACGAACAACTTTCAGCAGGCAGACACGGGAACCAAGATGATACACATCGGACGCAATACACGCAGCCGCATCGTCAGCAAGGGGATCTCCGCCGGGCATAGTCAGAACAGTTACCGGGGGCTCGTCAAAATGCTTCCCGGGGCGGACAATGCGAGAAACTACTCCCAATGCGACAGCCTTCTCATCGGCTCACGCTGCGGGGCGCACACTTTCCCTGACATTCAGAACTCCAACCCGACGGCCGTAGTGGAGCACGAAGCGGCGACTTCGAAAATCAGTGAGGACCAACTGTTCTACTGCAACCAGAGGGGTATAGGGCAGGAGGATGCCGTGGGACTTATAGTTAACGGATACGCGAAGGAAGTCCTCGCCAAACTTCCGATGGAGTTTGCCGTCGAGGCGCAAAAACTTCTGTCAGTGTCACTTGAGGGCTCTGTAGGATGATGATGTTTTGATAAAATGGATTGGATAAATTACACTTTGTTTTCGATAGGCGGTGACCGTCCGGTGCTGCTGATTGACCTCATCACCTCGGTGTTGGGGCTGACCTGCGTGTTCCTTGCCGGCCGCAACAGCAAGTACAACTTCTGGGTGGGCTACCTCTACACGGCGGCCCTATTCCTCATGTTCTGGAACAAGCACTTGTACGCATCTTTGATTCTTCAGCCAATCTCGTTGGGTATCAACGTTTTGGGACATTGGCGCTGGACTCATCCAAAGGCCGGAGAACAGTCATCCGAGGAAGCCGGTGAACTGAAAGTTTCCATGTTGACTTGGCCGCAGAGAATGGTTGCCGTAGTTTCGGTGTTCGTCCTCGCCGGAGTCTGGGGCTGGCTGATTCATAGGCTCGGCACAGTCTGGGCTCCGGGCAAGTTCCCTGCCGATCCGGTGCCTTACCTGGATGCCTGCGTGACCGTACTTATACTTGTGGCACAGTTCCTCTCCGCGCTCAAGAAGTGGGACTGCTGGGTAGCATGGCTGCTTGTGAACATAACCCAACTTGCGCTGCACATCTCTGTGGGACATGTGTTTATGCCGATAATCTGCGGACTCTACCTCATCAACGGCATAGCATCGCTGTTCTCGTGGATGAAACTATATAGGAAGAATGCCTGAAGAGTGTATGCGCCGGAAGCCGCTGAGTTTGTGAGCCGTTTGAAGGCCGAGTTTTGGATAAAATTAAACAATATATAAACAGATAGATATATGTCTGACATCATACTTAAAATAAAGGGTCTGAAAGCCGGAATCGAAGGAAAGGAAATCCTCAAGGGCATAGACCTCGAAATCAGAAAAGGGGAGATTCACGCCTTCATGGGGCCTAACGGTGCCGGGAAGAGCACTCTCAGTTCCGTGCTCGCCGGGAAACCGCAGTACACGGTCACCGAAGGCACAATCGAGTATATGGGAAAGGATCTTTTGGCCATGTCTCCCGAGGAACGTTCGTGGGCCGGCATTTTCATGTCCTTTCAGTACCCGGTCGAGATACCTGGAGTCAGCATCACTAACTTTATGAAAACAGCCGTCAATTCGCATCGTGAGGCCAAGGGGCTTGAGCCGATGAAGGCCGGTGAGTTTCTGAAGCTGCTTCGCGAGAAGATGGCTTTCGTGCAGATGAGGCCGGAGTTCGCGAAGAGGGAAGTGAATGTGGGATTTTCCGGAGGTGAGAAGAAGCGTAATGAGATTTTCCAGATGGCGATGCTCGATCCTGTACTCTCAATTCTTGACGAAACCGACAGCGGACTGGACGTGGATGCGCTCAGAATCGTTGCGAATGGCGTGAATGCGCTGCACACTCCGGAGAAAGCCTCAATCGTGATCACTCACTATCAGAGACTTCTGGAGTACATAGTCCCTGATGTCGTGCATGTCCTGAAGGATGGCCGCATCGTCAAGACGGCCGGGAAGGAGCTTGTCGATTTCATTGAGGAGAATGGTTATGACAAACTTTAGGACATATTTTGTTGGACGCGACGTCGTTCCTGAGACGATTGTCCTTGGGCGCGATGAGGAACTTTCCGTCCTGCTTATCGCTCTTCCAGGGGTCAGTGCGGACGTTTCGCTGAAAGTTGACCTGAACGGCGAGGGTGCACGGTTTGCCCTTAACGGTGTCGGCATATCCACGGCCGATGAGAAAATCCGTGTGCATGTCGAACTTGGACACAATGTGCCGGGATGCTCTTCGTCGCAGCTTTTCAAGAATCTTGTGGGCGGCATGGCTCGGGTCGATTTCTACGGCCGCATCATCGTGGCTCAGGATGCGCAGAAAACGGAGGCCTACCAGGCAAATCACAATCTGCTTCTTTCCGAGACGGCCCGCGTGAATACCAAACCGCAGCTTGAAATCTACGCAGATGACGTGAAATGCTCCCACGGAGCCACAATCGGCAAACTCAACGAGGACGAGCAGTTCTATATGCGCTCGCGGGGCATCTCCCTTGCGGAGGCAAGGTTCCTCCAGATGATTTCGTTTGTGTCACCGGTGTTTGAACTTGTCCCGGAAGAAATGGAGCGGGAACGCTTGAAAGACGACGTTGAGGCGGCTCTCAGGGAAGTACATCTGTAGGCCTTGTGACCTTAAGGCTCCGGTTTCTGTTAATCCGAGCTCAGCAATCGTTAACCCACAAACCTATACGGTATGATCACTTACCCCAATGTCAAGGTCAATCTCGGCCTGAACGTGCTTCGCAGACGTCCTGACGGCTACCACGACATCGAGACCCTCTTCGTCCCCTATTTCGGGATGACGGACGTTCTGGAAATTGTTCCGGCAGACGAGTTCTCTATTCGCATCACCTCCTCCAAGCCCGGTATTCCGGACTGGGACCCGATGTCGGATCTTTGTGCAAAAGCATGGAGGCTGATGAATGAGCGGTTCGGGGTCGGGCCGGTTGCTGTTTTACTCGAAAAACGCAATCCTGTAGGAGGCGGGCTCGGCGGCGGCTCATCTGACGGTGCATTTACGCTTAAGATGCTGAACGAGATTTTTTCGCTCGGCCTCGCGGTGACGGAACTTGCCTCCCTTGCCGCAGAACTCGGAAGCGACTGCCCGTTTTTCATATATAACAGACCCATGATAGGCGAGGGCAGGGGCGAGATACTCTCTGAATTTGACTTGCCTGACATTGATTTGGGCGGTGAATACCGTCTCGGAGTTATTGCGCTCGACTCCAGTTTGAAAGTTTCTACGGCCCAGGCCTACCGCAGCATAACTCCATCCATTCCCGAGATTAGCCTGCGTGACGCCCTTTCCCATGACATAACGCAGTGGCACGGCCTATTGAAAAACGACTTTGAACCGGTAATTTCCGCTGCCCATCCTCTTGTTCGGGAGACCATTGAGGCTTGCTATGCCCGAGGATGTGTCTATGCGGCGATGTCCGGGAGCGGTCCCTCCGTTTACTATATAGATAAAAAAAGATAAAAACAGGCCTTCTGCGCACTTCTACGTGTGTTTCCTTCAGGCGTATATAAAAAAAGAAAAAATCTATAAAAAGAGAAATTGGTGGCGAAACGCCCTTATGTGACGCCACTTTTTTGCCGTTTATGTTCTGTTGCCGTTTCTTTGCAGGCGTCGGATTATTGTGCTCCGACGTTACAGAAATCGTTGTGTATGCGTAAACTTATCTTTTTACTGCCCACTGCGGCTATGCTGACTTGCTGCGGCCTAAAGGAACTTGGAGAAATTGTGCCGGAGCCTGGCATCCCGGACTATATCGACCCTCCGCTTCCGAAAACGGAACTTGTGGTTACGGGACTTGAATATCCCGAGGGTTATGACTGGAATCGTCCCGAAACGGCGACCGGTGCTCCGGACATCGTGATGTATCGCGGAGATAAACTGATCCTGCGGATTCCGACAGGTGATGGATATGCTGTCTCTGAAGACCTTGATATGCACCGCTATATCGGCGGCCATGTCTACACTGACTATTCCTCCGACACCCACACGATAGTCTCCCGGGACGGGCTGGAGCTTTTTCGCTATCAGGGACGCGAGCGCATCGTGCTGTTGGCTGAGCATGACGGCCACGTGTTGACTCTCGGGGAGTCGCGTGACGGACGCGGTTTTTCTTCCCGTGTCGACGGCGTTCCTGTGTTCATCGGATTTGACGGCAGTGTGTTTCAGAATGCCGGGGTCTCTCCGAGTGGCGAGCTGAGGTTTTTCTACAGACTGCCGGTGAATTCCACATCTGGCGTGATATATTTGTATTATGCAGTCGTCGGGGCGGACTGCGTGATGATAGAACTGCCTCAGGACATTACTGCGGTCTATGGTTTCGCCTTTTCGGATGCGCCGGCTGTTTCCGGCTCTGTCTCTGACCATGCGCCGGAAAGTGTAGGCGGAAGTGGGGTTAAGGTCCTGTGCCGCCGAGTCGTGGAGGAAAGTGCGTCTACACAGATATTTGACCTGTCCACTGGGGTGGGCATACCGCTTCCTGCTCCTGGATTCTTCAGTCATGTTAGGGATGGGTCCGTGCTGTCCGACTCGGCACCGCTTCTTTCGGTGTGCGCCATTTCGTCACCGCTCCTATCCTCTTTTGCGGTCTATTCCGGAAACCGGAGATGGCAGCGTTGGTTCAGCGGCAGTGACATCCCTCTCGGGTTCAGACATCTTGCCGATTCCGTAGTCGGGGTACGAAAGTCTCTGTACAGCAGCAGCGCGGACATTCTTTGCAATGGTTCGGTGCGCGATACGCTTCCGAAGGGCTACACGACAATGACTGGTGCCGCGCTGTGCTGTACTGAGTTTGGGATAAAGGTTGGTATGACCTCTGTGAATGGAGGTCGTGCCATAGTCTGGAGAGATGGCGAAGTTGACAGTCTTGCTTTCAGGGGCATAGTTACTTCAGTCGCAGAGGAACTTGCAGCTTCTGAAGAGTGATAGGACCTCTTGCAGTATGTTTCGTGTTTCTTAGTCTGTCCAGTTGAGGGTCCTGGACTGATCCGGATTCACGGAGATGCGGACACGAAGAGTCTCCTCCGGGAGCAGGTCTTCGATGTTCTCCGGCCATTCCATCAGACAGAGGCAGCCGCTGTAGAGGTAGTCGTCAAGTCCTATGTCTATTGCCTCGGAGTTTTTCGTTATGCGATAGAAGTCAAAGTGGTAGATTGGCTCACCATCGGCGGAAACATATTCGTTTATTATGGTGAACGTCGGGGAGCATACCGGGTCGGTCACGCCGAGACGCTTGCACAGCGCCGTCGTGAACGTGGTCTTGCCTGCGCCCATAGGGGCGTAGAAGGCTATGAGCCTGTGCTCTCCAATCTGTTCGAGGAATTCCCCGGCGGCTCTGTCAAGGTCTTCTGTGCCGCTTATTGTGATGGTATGTTCCATGTTTATGTCGATTTCCTTTCTTTCTTTTGACGAATGCTTGTCCCGTTCGTCCGTCTGCCATGTGGAAACCGTGCAGGCTGCTTCATGAAATAATAGCACAGTCCCGCAAGGTTTCGCTATCAAAAAAGGAGGCGATTCATCATCGTCTCCTCTTCCTTTGTCGGGGTACTGTGACTCGAACACAGGACCCTCTGGTCCCAAACCAGATGCGCTAGCCAACTGCGCCACACCCCGAATTCCCTCATTTGGGACTGCAAAGATAAGCCACTTTTTGAAAATGACCAAAAATTTTTGAATTTTTTGATATTTTTCTCGGTTTGGACGGACTTTTCTTGCTACCTTTGAATGGAAATGCGCACCTTCTCCGGTCGAAGGGCATAGTTTTTTACAATATGACTCAAGTTTCGCACTTGCGAAACACCACTTTTGAGCCCTTGTGGCGAGGGTAAGTCCTCTCCCCGAGGGAGAGGATTTAGGAGAGGGGTAACGTGGACAGAAAAAAGTGCGTGGGATTTGAGAGTTTGATAAAAGAGATAAGTTTAATATTCGCAATAAGTTAGAATACTTGCGAAACTTGAAATATGATTACGGCCAAAGACATAACAAAGAGTTTTGGAGACCTTCGGGTTCTCAAAGGAATAAGCCTTGAAATCGGGAAAGGGGAAGTTGTCTCCATCGTCGGTGCCTCTGGTGCCGGCAAATCCACTCTTCTCCAGATTCTCGGTACGCTTTCGCAGCCCGACGGCGGAAGTTTGGCAATTGACGGATACGATGTGCTGTCCATGCGTGGCGACAGGATTTCAGAGTTTCGGAACAGGAAAATCGGGTTCGTCTTTCAGTCGCACCACCTGCTGCCGGAGTTTACGGCGCTTGAGAATGTCATGATTCCGGAATTTATTGCCGGAAGCGGCCGCAGGACTGCCGAGGCGCGGGCCCGGGAGCTGCTGTCGGAAGTGGGACTTGAAGACAGGCTCGGCCATAAGCCTGCGGAACTTTCCGGAGGTGAGGCGCAGCGGGTTGCGATTGCCAGGGCTCTGGTCAACGGCCCGGCCGTGCTCTTTGCCGACGAACCTTCAGGAAACCTCGACTCCGTGACCAAGCAGGAAATCCACAGGCTATTTTTCGAAATGAGGGAGCGTCACGGGCAGACCATTGTCATAGTCACCCACGACAACGCTCTCGCGGACGAATGCGACAGGAAATTCACCATGCAGGACGGTATGATTCTCAAAGTTGAGTAGCAAAGTGTTTTCTTCCCGCTCCGCGCCCGGATAAGAGTACTCCATAGGCGTCGGACAAAAACAATGACGGAATGGGAGTTTTCAAGTTCAGAAAGTTTGACGTGCGGAACGAGAAGTCCGCGATGAAGGTCAACACGGACGGAGTGCTGCTCGGTGCGCTGATGACCATCACAGGTAACGAACGCCACCTTCTGGACATCGGCACCGGCACCGGTACTATTGCCCTGATGGCCGCCCAGAGGCTATCTGAGATGCCCCCAAGACCACAGACACTGTTTGATGAGCAGCAGTCAGAACTATCGAAGGCAGAACTACAGCAGGAGAGCAAGGGCTTTCTGATAGATGCCATTGACATCGACGAGGCATCTGCCGAGGAGGCAGGTGAGAACTTCCGAGACTCCCTCTGGACCAGAAATCTGCATGTGCACCATTGTCCTCTTTCTGAGTTCTCTTCTGAAGCGTCATTCGATCTGATTTTTTCAAATCCTCCGTTCTTTACGGAAACTCTCCATTCTCCGTCCGAGCGCAAGGCTCGGGCCCGTCACGCAGATGCCCTTCCACTAGAAGAAATAATGGTTTTCGCCGCTCTTAACCTCACGGACGGAGGTCGCCTGAGCCTTGTTCTTCCGTCTGACCGCGAAAAGGAAGCCTCGGAACTTGCGGAACGGCACGGCCTTCGTGTCCTCCGACTCGTGGATATACACGGCTCGGACCGAAAGCCTGCATATAGGGTTATAATGGAATTCTCCCGCAACGTCGGGCAGAAAACCGCCGCGTCACGGGAGAAAGTTACAATAAATATGAATGGAAAGTATTCAGAACAATATCTAAATATCGTTTCTGATTTTCTGCTTATCTCATCCCGCCTCGTGGACCCATCTCACCTCGTGGACTCATCCCGTCAGGTGGAGGCATTCCCGGCCCGCCCCTGCGCTCACCGTTGAGCCTGTGAATCTGTTCCCTGCGAAAGTCTTCCTCAGCGACAATGAGCCTTGCAATCTGTTCGTCCGTGAGTACTTCGGAAAACTTCTCATAATCAGACATTTCCCAAGCATCCAGATTGGCTCGCGCTTCGAGGTACTTCTTCAAGAGAGTTTGGACGTTTTTCTTTGACTTGAGTGCCTTTTTTAGTGACCTCAGAGCTTCTTGACGCTCGTGGAAAAGTCTGCCTTTCTGCTCCTCGTATTCATTATAGGCCTTCAGAAATGCTTCCGACTCGTCCTTTTGCAGGCCCATCCGTTTAGTGATGAACTCGACCTTTTCGGCCTGGACCTTCTTCCAGAATTCCGGATCCTTCCTTTCGCCTTTTGGCTGGGCTCCCAGGCTGAAAGCCACCGGGAGCATTGCCAGCACTAACAAACAAACCTTATAAACACTTTTCATTTTTTTAGTTTCTTTTTGGTCCATATTTATCTTCTCATGTCCAGTACACTCCTTCATTTTGCGCATCTTCAGTTGTTGCTGACGATGGAATTGATATCTTCAACCGAAGCTCCTGTATATATCAGATACTCAATAATTTCATCGCTACTGAGAGATGTTGCGGCGTTGTCCGAGTAGAGATAGTTTTCCGATGCCGTCCGCCTGCCGTCAAAAAGCAACATTCCGAAAAAAACGAGAGCGATGGAGGCCGCCACCGAGAAAACCGGCACCAGAATCCGGCGAAGCTTCCTGCTGCGGGTATCCTGGATTTCAGGCACGCGCAAGGCCCGCTCCCTCATCGCTTCGAAATATCCATCGGGGACGACGAAAGGATTGCCCTTCAATTTTGTCTTGTCTTTCAAGATGTCCATATCATCATTCTGTTTCATAACACGTTTCTTTAGACAATTATCTTCTTCAATAGTTTAGCGTTCCTGTTCCATATTCCCGGAGTTGTGCGTCAGTTCATCACGTATCTTATTGTACGCTATGTGATAAGATGCCTTTAACGCCCCCTCCGACGTCCCGAGAATCTTCGACATTTCCTTGTATTCCACTTCGTCGAAATATCTCATCTCAAACACAAGTCTCTGCTTGCACGGAAGTTTCGCAATCGCGCGATAAAGCGCGGCCTGTGCCTTGTCACCGTTGAAATATGCGTCGCCTTCGATATTCCTGACGGCCGAAGATTCAAAGCCGGCGGACGAAAAACGCGAAAGAATATCCCGTTTTCTCAGAAAATTCAGGCTTTCATTTACTGTTATTCGGTATATCCAAGTATATACTTCCGAATCATAACGAAACTTCGAGAGATTCCTCCAAATCTTAATATAGCAGTTCTGGAGCACATCATCCGCATCGTCATGTGAAAACACGATCCGCCGTATCTGCCAATACATCCGCTCACCGTAAAGCGCGACGATGCCGTCAAACGCCCCACGATAATCCTTCGCCCCGAGCCTTTCGGATATATGTTTTTCAGTAACGTTCATATTCTTAAGCAAACATTCTTTAGACACGGATATATGCCTGAGGTTTAGAATTGACGCTCCAAACATCGACGACGGATCAAAAATACGGAATTTTGTGATTATCTTTGCAGATTGTACGTCACGAAATAAGGAAATATGGAATTTATACGTAACTTCTGCATAATCGCACACATCGACCACGGAAAGAGCACGCTCGCAGACAGGATGCTTGAAATCACGGATACTCTGAACGCGAGGGAAATGGAGAATCAGGTGCTGGATTCGATGGACCTTGAAAGGGAAAAGGGCATTACCATCAAGAGCCACCCGATTCAGATGCAGTACAAGTACAAGGACGATACCTACACCCTCAACCTTATCGACACTCCGGGCCATGTGGACTTTTCTTACGAAGTGTCACGGGCAATCGCTTCTTGTGAGGGAGCGCTGCTTGTCGTCGATGCAACGCAGGGTATTCAGGCGCAGACGATTTCAAATCTCTATCTTGCTGTGGAACACGGGCTTGAGATTATCCCGGTGCTGAACAAGATTGATATGGACTCGGCTATGATTGATGTCGTGTCTGACCAGATTGTCGATATGATAGGCTGCTCCCATGATGAGATTCTGCTGGCTTCCGGGAAGACTGGTCAGGGAGTAAAAGAGGTTCTGGACGCGATTGTGGAGAGGGTTCCTGCTCCGAAGGGCGATCCGAATGCACCGCTTCAGGCTCTGATTTTCGACTCCGTATTCAACTCGTTCCGGGGCATCATCGCCTATTTCAAGGTCGTGAACGGAACTATCCGCACAGGCGACAGAGTCAAGTTCTTCAACACAGGCAAGGAATATGTCGCCGACG
>OIYX01000749.1_pt1 | contig 10792 bp, 8 predicted proteins | sample 1588431 | NCBI WGS metagenome assembly OIYX01 (sample SAMN03283241) | human gut metagenome | biome: human-associated habitat; material: feces | host: Homo sapiens | place: Peru | collected 2012
GACAATCCCCATTCCAGTCACAACAACTCTCTTGTCCATAATCATAAATGTTTAAGTCAGTCTGCAAAGATACTCAAATTTCGATAGCTTCCTCTTCTGTGGCCCAAATTTGTCAATTTGCCGCAAATTTAATACTTTTGTCCATCCAATGCAGGAGACGATAATATGAATAATAGGTTACCTCGTTATCTTTTGGACAGATTCCAGCTCGTAGGGCAGGTGACATTCTCGGTGCTGTTTGCCGTGGTGTTCATGAACCTGTATGTCCCGTTCTCGAAGACGGCATGGTTCGAACTCGGCTATTCCTCTCGTTTTCTTTACACCCTGCTTTTCTTCTGCCTCTGCGTCATTGTGCTGGTGCTCAGTCGGGTGGCGATGTACAAGACTAAGTATCTCTTCGAGATGAAGGTTTGGCATTATGTGCTCTGGTGCATTGCGGAGATTGTGCTGATATGTGGGATATACACCGGTTTTACGGTCCTGATTTCAGAAGTGCCGGACGATATGACGGTTTATGAGGTGTTTCTGAAGGCCCTGCTGTATGGGAGCATCTCTCTGGCGGTGCCTTACGTGATTTCGACCCTCTATCTTGTGCTCGTCGAGAAGGAGAAGATTATACGCCTGATGAACTATAGCAACGTCGTTACGGACGAGCCGGAACCTGAGGACGATGACCAGAAAATTACCCTCTTCGATATCGGGGGAACGTTGCGTTTTTCGGTGCGCCGCCGCAATCTCTACTATATAGAGTCTGACGACAACTACATCAAGGTGTGGTATGATGACGGGAACGGCGAGCTCAAGCAGTACATGCTCCGCTGCCGCCTGAAGACTGTCGAGGAGACTTTCCGGGACAGCACCCTTGTCCGTTGCCACAGAAAGTATGTTGTCAACACCGAGCACGTCAGGGTGCTCCGTAAGGAAGGAGACTCATTCGTTCTCGAGCTTGACCGCGAAAACATCCAGACCATCCCCGTCACCAAGACCTACGAGAAGGCCGTCCTTGCGAAGTTTTCTTAGGCGTCGATAAGAAGTTGTTTAAACTTTTTGTTCAGTCATTTAAATAGCTTCTAAATGAACTGCTTGTATTTAAATAGCTTCTAAATGAACTGCTTGGTCTAGGCGTAAATAAGAGGATGGAGTGCAAGGCTTGCGAAATCTTTTCAACCGGAGCAACCTTGTGGTTGTGAGGATTGGAAAGTTGAGCGTAACGCGGCAATCCGCCTCTTATTTACGCCGTTCCGCCTCTTATTTACGCCGTCTTTTTGATGCACGCAGGCGCGATGCCGACTGCACCATAGCCTCGTCAAGCATAATGTTGCGTGCTGCAAGAATGTCCAGAACCATCGCAACAAGCGGGAAGAGCGCCGTCACTGAGAAAACCATCTCGTTCCATCCGCGCACCACATCCACGATTATCCAGATTTGGAACGCCAGCAGAATCAGCGCAGCTACCGTGGCGACCCTCATCTGCGGAATCCTTATCTTGAACGCGAACAGCGAAAACACATTTCCGGCGAGGGCAACAGCGAGGAGCACGAGGTAGGGAACCTTTTCAACATATTTGATACTAATCTCGACCCCGTCAGGACCGAGAATCGTCGCGAACTTGCAGAAGAACATGGAGATCAGCAGCGCAGTGGCGACTGCAAGATATAGGGTTTGAATCCTTTGCCACATAATTTTATGATTTTTATCGTTTCAGTCTTGTCGTCCGTTTCGTGCATCTGAATGCATAAACGTCCGCAAAAATAATAAAATCCGCTCATTCGGAAAAATCGGACGGCAAATATATTTTGACTTCGAAAGTAAAAATGACTATATTTGCGGAATCGCGCCCGATATTGCGGAGTTTCGTTATGAAATGTAAACTATCGGGAGTAATTTGTTAAATACTAAAAAATAGAGAATTATGCGTATAGCAGAATCAGAACTCATAATCAATGGTGACGGCTCCGTGTTCCACCTGCACCTGAAGCCGGAAGAATTGGCTGACAATGTCATTCTTGTTGGAGACCCTGGCCGCGTCGACATGGTTGCGGAATTCCTTACCGACATCGAGTTCCGTCACGCATCGAGGGAATTTGTGACAACTACCGGAAAGTTCAACGGGAAACGCTTCACCATCGTCTCGACAGGAATCGGCTGTGACAACATCGACATCGTTATGAACGAGCTTGACGCTCTTGCAAACATCGATTTCAAGACCCGTGAGGTCAAGGCACAAAAACGTTCTCTGAACGTTCTCAGAATCGGCACCTGCGGTGCAATCCAGAAGGATATTCCGCTTGGCTCGTTCATCTTTTCACACATTTCAGTGGGATGCGACGGACTTCTCAACTGGTATGCGGACCGCGACAAGATAGCCCTTCCTGGAATTGAGGAGGCTTTCAAGAAGCATGTCGGATGGGCAAAGCATCTTCCTGACCCATATTTTGTTGCTGCAAGCCAGAAACTCATCGACAAGTTCAGCGACTGCACCGTGAAGGGCATGACAATCTCCGCATCCGGCTTTTACGGGCCGCAGGGACGTGTTCTTCGCATGCCTCTCGCCATGCCGGACATGGTGGACAAGTTCGAGAGCTTCGAGTATGAGGGCCACCGTATCACCAACTTCGAGATGGAAGGCTCAGCTGTGGCCGGAATAGCAGCCCACCTTGGGCATCACGCCGGCACCGTCTGCTGCGCCATTGCCAACAGGCACATCGGCAGCAGCAATCCGGACTATAAGCCGCAGGTGCGGAAGTTGGTTGAATTGTGCTTGACAAAAATGTCTGAACTATAACTGAAGGGAAGCCTAAAAGGCGATCTGCTTCGTTGCAAAAGCCCTCGAAATCCTCACCCTCTTATTGACCCCTCCCGTCCCCTCGAAGGGGAAGTGGTGCTCCGCGAGACTCTATCCCACAGGCCTGCGCTTCTGTGCGCTACGCACGGCGCTTATGCGCCTTGGGTTGCTGCGGTTTCATCTTCAATGAGCGCCTTGCATCTCATCCTTTTATGCAGGCGACCAAAAGTTTTTGTTCTCCTGCCATTTGCCATCCTAACCCCCGCAGACTAATGTCTGCGACCCCTATTAGGGGTACTTCGCGCCTCCGGCGCGGTCCCTTTGGGACTTGTCAGCAGTTTCTTTCAGAGACTCTTTGATGTAGAGTTTAATTGTATAACTCTGACAGGGTGAGGGTTGAGGGTTCGATGCGGGGATCGGTGACGGTGGCGTCTATGCTGCGGGCGATGCCGTCGGAGACATTGACTTCAAGGAACTCCATAATGGCTGGAAGATTCTCAAGTCCGGAGCCTGCAATCTCGTGGCGGGCACCCTCGTAGCGGTAGATACAATGATTGTAGCCGTTTTTGCGGCAGACGGAAGCGATGGTGTTGGAACCGTACCAGCCGATTTTGAAAAACTTCGTCTGCTTATAGTTCACGACCTTGTCGGCCGTGCCATGAAAAAGTAGCATCGGGCATGGAGCCTTTGCATATTTGAGAGCCCCGTTGCGGCTGAGTATCGCCCCGGCGAGTGAGACCACGCCCTTGTAGTTGAACCCTTCGGGGAGAACCTGCGCACACATGCTTCCGTTGCATATTTCATATTCTGCCTGAAGTACGGAAATTGCGCCGGCTGACGAGCCCATGAGCACGATGTTTCCTGTGTCGATTCCAAGTTCTGCGGCATTGTCGATGATGAAGCCGGTGGCGCTGAAAAGGTCTTCCACAGCGATGTGGATGGCGTTGTCAATGGCATCCACACTTCCGAGGCCTACATTCTTCTGGCCTTTGAGTCCGAGTCGGTAGTCAATCGCTACCACTCTGAGCCCCTCTCTGAGCATCGCGTTGAAAAGCGGCATGCAGTCCTTGTCATCTCGGCTTCCTCCTACAAAACCGCCTCCGAACATGAAGATTACGGTCGGCTTCTCGCGCCCGGTCACGAACTTTGTCGTACCCTTTTCCGGCTCATAGATGTCCATGAAGAGCTTGCATGTATCCCTTTCCGCGAACATGTATGTCCCCTCGGGAATGGGAATATTCGACTTTTTCGTCTGTGCCTTGGTCGGCAGACAGCACAGCGCCACGGCGGCGCAGATGAAGATGACTTTCAACGCTTTTCTCATTTGTGTCTGAATTTTGATGGCCCGACAATGCGGAGGCCGTTTTATATGCAGCCCTGATTGCATAATCTGTGCCTTACTGCTTGATTCTCAGGGCATCGCCTCTATTTTCCCGGTCTTGCCTCACTGACTGTTGTGTCGCTTTTGTCCGGAGAGAGCCCGATGTGCAGACGGACTGTTCCTTTCTTGCGGCTCTTTCTGCTCCTGTCGCTGATTATGAACTCGGAGACAGGGTCCTCCACGAATCTCTGTATTACACGGCGAAGCGGGCGTGCCCCGTAGCTGGGGTCAAATCCGGCCACGGCTATGAACTTTTTCACGGCCGGAGCGATGTCGAGACTGTAGCCTGCCTCGAGAATCCGCCTCTGTAGCGCCTTTAGCTCGATGTTTACAATTTTCGCAATGCTCTCCGGCGTCAAGCTGTCGAAAAAGATGACCTCGTCGATGCGGTTTATGAATTCCGGCGGGAATGTGCGCCTGAGTGCCTTGTTCAGCACTGTCCTCCGGTTGTCGACGACATTTCTTCCCGATGTCACGAAACCAACTCCACTGCCGTACTCGTCCAACTCGCGGGAACCGACGTTGGAAGTCATTATAAGGATGGTGTTGCGGAAGTCCACGGTGTTGCCGTCGCTGTCGGTGAGACGTCCGTCGTCAAGCACCTGCAGCAGAAGGCTATACACGTCCGGATGGGCCTTCTCAATCTCATCCAGGAGCACCACGCAGTAGGGTTTGCGGCGCACTTTCTCGCTCAACTGTCCGCCTTCCTCGTAGCCGACATAGCCCGGAGGAGCTCCGATGAGGCGCGAGACGTTGAACTTTTCCGAGTATTCGCTCATGTCGATACGCACCATATTATCTTCGCTGTCAAACAGATACTCGGCTATGGCCTTTGCAAGCTGGGTTTTTCCGACGCCTGTAGGGCCGACGAACAAGAAAGTTCCTATCGGGCGGGCGGGATCTTTGATCCCGGCGCGATTCCTCCGAATCGCGCGGACGACGCCGGCGACGGCCTCGTCCTGCCCGATTATCCGCTGCTCCAACCGCGACTTCATCCTCATAAGCCTCAGACTTTCAGACTGCGCCACACTGCTCACCGGAATGCCGGTCATCTTCGACACCACCTCGGCGACGTCCTCCCTGCGTACGGCCTTACCCCCGCGCAGCCGCACCATCGACCCGGCCTCGTCCATGATGTCCAGAGCCTTGTCCGGCAGACATCTGTCCGTCACATACCTCGCAGACATCGACACGCAGGCCTCAAGCGCGTCCTCGCTATAGCTCAGTTCGTGGTACTGCTCATATCTCGGGCACATCCGCTCCAAAATCGACAGTGTCTGCGACGCCGATGTGGGCTCCACCACAATCTTCTGAAAGCGCCTGTCCAGCGCCCCGTCCTTCTCTACAATCTTGCGGAACTCATCCAGGGTCGTCGCCCCGATACACTGAATCTCTCCGCGGGCCAGCGCCGGCTTTAGGATGTTCGCCGCGTCCAGGCTTCCGGAGCCGCCTCCTGCCCCGACCATAGTGTGAAACTCGTCAATAAACAGAATCACGTCCGGGTTGGCGGCAATCTCGTTCATGATTCCCTTGAGCCTCTTCTCGAAGTCACCTCGATAGCGAGTTCCTGCGACGACCGAGGCTATGTCGAGAGAAACCAAGCGCTTGCCCTTGAGAGTCGGCGGAATGTTCCCCGTCGAAATCCTTATGGCAATGCCCTCCACGATGGCCGATTTCCCCACTCCAGGGTCACCGATGAGCATAGCGTTGTTCTTTTTTCTCCTGCCCAGAATCTGAATCACTCTCATAATTTCGTCCTCGCGCCCGACTACAGGATCCAGCCTGTGCTCCTGCGCCGCAGCCGTGAGGTCATAGCCGAATTCGTCCAGCAGGCCCTGTTCCTCATGCCGCGCTTCCCCGGGGGCTTTCCTTCCACCGGTCTCTTCCGTGCTTCCTTCAGCCCCGGCCTCTCCGTTTCCTTCCGGAGCGTTCCCGGATTCCGGGGCGGACTCGCCTCCGAGCAGTCCGAGCTTCGAAAACTCGTCCAGAAGAAAGTCGTAGGTGATTCCGTGTTCCCGCAGGTACATTGTTCCATAACTTGCCATTGCCTTGCTCAGCGCCAACAGCAGGTGCTGCGGCCCGACTACGCTGCAGCCGGACTTCGTGGCTTCAAAAACCGCAATGTTGATGATATTCGTCGTACTCCTCGATAGCGTAATGCTGTCGATGTCGGAGTAGGGGATATGCCGTCCTTCTGAAATCTTGCTGTCTATAAAATCCTTAAGGTCAGCGAGATCTATTCCGAGAAGCTTCATGTGTGCAGCAGCGAGATTTTCCTCGTGACGAAGTATTCCCAGAAAAAGATGGTCCGTCCCGATCATGTAGCTGCCGGTTCGCATCGCCTCCTCCCTCGCATAGTTCACGATGGCATTCAGTGTGTCAGAGATTGATACTTTCATATATTTTAGAAACGATATTGCCGCAGAGACAATTTTGTCGCCCCGCTTTTGCAAAATTACGTAAATCTCCGTATATTTGCAAGCTATGCCGTGCCGCTTGACTGATGCGGGCGGTGCATGTTTTTAGAAGGCATATCCTTACTCAAGTTTCGTAGTGCGAAACACCACTTTTAGGAGAGGGGTAACGTGGACAGAAAAAGTGCGTGGGGTTTGAGAGGTTGATAAATGAGACAAGTTTAATATTCGCAAGAAGTTAGAATACTTGCGAACTTAAGTGAAGAAAGAAATTGTAAAATATGGAAAACAACAACGAAGAAAAGATTACGACCGGCAGGATTGAGCAGGTTGACATCGACCAGCAGATGAGGAGCGCGTACATTGACTATTCTATGTCAGTGATTGTCTCCCGTGCGCTTCCTGATGTCAGGGACGGCCTCAAGCCTGTGCATAGAAGGGTGCTTTTTGGTATGGAGGGACTTGGACTTTCCTATTCCGGACAGACCAAAAAATCCGCCAGAATTGTCGGCGAGGTGCTTGGTAAGTACCATCCGCACGGAGACTCCAGCGTCTATGATGCGATGGCACGTCTGGCGCAGTGGTGGAGTGTCCGCTATCCGCTCGTTTACGGTCAGGGTAACTTCGGTTCCATGGACGGTGACCCTGTGGCCGCTATGCGTTACACAGAGGCGAAGTTTGAGAAAATTACGGAGGACATCCTCGGCGATCTTGACAAGGACACCGTGGACATGCAGAACAACTTCGATGACTCCCTTCAGGAGCCGACAGTCCTGCCGACCAAACTTCCTCTACTTCTGCTGAACGGTTCATCCGGAATCGCTGTCGGAATGGCGACGAACATGGCACCGCACAATCTCTCGGAGTGCTGCGACGGCATCTGCGCCTACATTGACAATCCTGACATCACAGTTGAGGAACTCATGCACTTCATCAAGGGCCCTGACTTCCCGACAGGCGGCATAATCATGGGCCGTCAGGGCATCAAGGATGCGTTCGAGACCGGCCAGGGCAGGATTGTAATCCGTTCAAAGACTGAAATCGAAGTGAGCGAGAGCGGTCGCGAGACCATCGTTATCACCGAGATTCCTTATATGGTCAACAAGCGCGAGATGATCGAGAAGATCGCGGAACTTGTTGAAACCAAGAAGATTGACGGTATATCTTATGTGAACGATGAGACCACTCGCCACGGCGTGCGCGTCATCATCCGGCTCAAACAGGGAGCGAACTCCAACGTGGTGCTGAACAACCTTTTCAAGTATTCTCCGCTCCAGTCAAGCTTCAGCGTGAACAACGTCGCCCTCGTGAACGGCCGTCCTTACACTCTGAATCTCAAGGATCTCATCCGTCATTTCGTCGAGCATCGTCATCAGGTGATTGTGCGCAGGACCAAGTTCGACCTCAAGAAGGCGCAGGCACGTGCCCACATTCTTGAAGGATTGCTCAAGGCGCTTGATGTGATTGACGAAATCATCAACATAATCCGTGCGTCCAAGAGCGTGGACGACGCCAAGTCGCAGCTCATCGAGAAATTCGACTTCACGGACGTGCAGGCTTCCGCAATCGTGGAGATGCGTTTGAGGCAGCTCACCGGACTCGAAAGGGAGAAGCTTCAGAGCGAATACGACGAGCTGATGAAATTCATCAAATACTGCATCGACGTTCTCGGAAGCTACGATATGCAGATGGCCGTCGTCAAGGAAGAGACCATGCAGATGAAGGAAAAGCGAGACGTACCGAGATTACGATGTCCGCCGAGGAATTCAATCCTGAGGACTTTTATCCGGACGAGGACGTTGTCGTGACGATTTCACACCTCGGATATATAAAGAGGACTCCGCTCACCGAGTACCGCACCCAGGCTCGTGGCGGCGTCGGAATGAAGGGCGCGGCGAAGAGGGATGCGGATTTCATCGAACACATTTATGTTGCCAATATGCACAGCACGCTCCTTCTCTTTACGGAAAGTGCCAAGTGCTTCTGGCTCAAGGTGTACGAGATACCGGAAGGCTCCCGTTCTTCAAAGGGACGCGCCATCCAGAACGTTCTTAACCTTACGGTGGAAGACAGAATCAAGGCCTATCTCAATGTCCGCAACCTCAAAGATGAGGAGTACATCAACAATAATTATGTGGTTCTCTGCACAAAGAACGGCATCATCAAGAAGACCACGCTCGAAGCATACTCAAGGCCTCGTGCCAATGGTGTCATTGCCCTCACTATCCGCGAAGGGGACGAACTTCTCGACGTTGCTCTCACCAGCGGCAGCAGCCAGTTGTTCATCGCCGGCAAGGAGGGTCGCTGCGTGAGATTTGAAGAGTCTGATGTAAGGCCTATGGGTCGTACTGCGGCCGGCGTGAAGGGTATAAACCTCGACAGCGAGAGCAACGAGGTCATCGGACTTCTCAGCTACGAGCCTCAGGCAGAGGATGCTGCGGACCACTCTATTCTCGTTGTGAGCGCCCATGGCTATGGAAAACGTTCCGATTTCGAGGAGTACCGCAAGACAAGCCGTGGAAGCAAGGGCGTGAAGACCCTTAACATCACCGACAAGACAGGAGAACTCATTGCCATCAAGAATGTTACGGACAACGATGACTTGATGATCATCACCCGTTCCGGTCTTACCATTCGAATGGCTGTCTCTGACATCCGCATCGCGGGCAGGGCAACCCAGGGCGTGAGACTTATCAACATCAAGGACGGTGACTCGATTGCAGCGGTTTCGGTGGTCGCAAAGAGCGATGACGAGGATGAGGTGACCGAGGCTCCTGCAGAACAGCCTGTCGAGGGTGTATCAGACGAGCAGGGAGCTCCGGAGACTTCCGAGACTTCCGACACTTCCGAGACTTCCGAGACTCCGGAAACTGAGGCGTAATTATTGAATAATATAACACATCAAAATTTGAATATCATGAAGAAGACTTTAATCGCATTGACAGTTCTGCTTTCGTCAGCAATGATTGCAACTGCACAGCAGAAGTCACCCGAGGCGCTGCGTTCAGCCGTAGATAAGGCTGAAACTGCCGCAGAGAATCCTAAGAAGGCAGGTAAACCTGACACTTGGATGAAGATAGGAAAGGCATACGTCGAGGCCTACAACGGCCCGGTGGGACAACTCTGGCTTGGAGCTTCCCAGGCTGAACTTCAGCTCGTTACGGGGAACGCACAGCCGCTTTCTGTCGAGACTGTTGACCTTGGCGGCACTCCTTGCCAGAAGCAGGTGTTTGCAGACAAGGATCTCTACTTCAATCAGAATGGGCAGCTCGTTCTCATCAATGTCACGAAGCCTGTCTATGAGGACGCACTTGCAAAGGCACTTGAGGCATACGCAAAGGCAGGCGAGCTTGATGTGGCCGGCAAAAAGACAAAGCCGATCGTTGCAGCTCTTGACGACATCGCCGCTAAGTACCTTAACGACGGTATGAACGCCTACACGCTCGGCGAACTTAAGGAGGCCAGTTTCGATTTCGAGAACGCTGCGAGGGCAGCATCAACTGCCCCTTCCAATCGCCTTGACACCACTGCCGTCTACAATGCCGGCTTCACTTCATGGGCATACGCCAACCAGCTTGCAGCCACGGACTCTCTTGCTGCCGTTGCAGAATATCAGCGTGCAAAGGGTTTCTTCGAGTCATGCCTTGCCGCGAAGTACTATTACGAGGGCGGTGAGGTGTTTGCGAAACTCCACGACATCTACAATAAGATCGGAGAAAAAGATGCCGCACGCGAGATTCTTGAGGCTGGATTCCAGCAGTTCCCTGACAGTCAGAGCATTCTCATTTCGCTCATCAACTTCTACATCGAGAACAAGGAAGATCCGAACAAGCTCTTCACTCTCATCGATGCGGCAATCCAGAACGAGCCTAACAATGCTTCCCTCTATTATGTGAAGGGCAACATCTACAACGAGCTCGGCGAAAAGGCTTCCGCCAAGGAGTCCTACTACAAATGCGCTGAAATCAATCCAGACTACGAGTACGGCTACATCGGAGCCGGCATCATGTACTACAACGATGCCGTAACCCTTTCCGAGAAGGCATCCAACGAGATGGACGACAAGAAGTACGAGGAACTCGTCTCCCAGTTTGAGCAGTGCCTCAAGGAAGCCATCGAGCCGTTCGAGAAGGCATACGCCATATCAAAGGACGAGAGCATCAAGAACAACGTCGCCCTCTACCTCAAGAACATCTACTACCGTTTCGTCTC
>OIYX01000752.1_pt1 | contig 10784 bp, 6 predicted proteins | sample 1588431 | NCBI WGS metagenome assembly OIYX01 (sample SAMN03283241) | human gut metagenome | biome: human-associated habitat; material: feces | host: Homo sapiens | place: Peru | collected 2012
CCGCCATGCCAATTACAAGGCACGATCGGTGCAATATGATGACGGAGTGACGATTATGCATGGTGACGGAACACAGCATGGGCATGGATCGTATGCCATCGGTACGTTCACGGCGGTCTCAACGGAGCAGACGGTATCCTCTTTTCACGCAAAGGGATATGGGGAGACGTTTGGCCCTGGCGAGGAGATGGTCGGGCCGATCCAGATTCGTTGTCTCGATGCCCGCCCGGGGGTCGTCGATTGGAGAACAGGGGCGACGGCTGTCGACGGGTCTGTCGATGTCAGAGGACGACCGCTTTACGCCTATTGCTGCAATGCCACAACCGTGTCAGGGACGGAATTCGCGCAGGTGAGGAGCTTGGGTGATTGCCAAACTAACATTTCGATTTCTGCGGCTCTGTCCTGCGCTGCCACTCCGTTCGTAACCGAAACTGGGAAGGACGGATTGTCGGATGCCGTCGTCAAGTTGCTACAGGGGGCTTTCTGGGGGGCCATTTCGACCTATCCGACAATCGCGCTGACATTGCATAATCTTAAGCCAGGACGTCGCCATCTGGTGCAGATTTGGGCGTGCGATCAGAGGTCGAACGGCGACTATGGGCGTTATACGATCGATGGCGTCGTGACCGTTTCCTTCAACGGCGTCCCAGATTCTGCCAACCCGCGCGGGCAATGGGCGACTGGAACCTTTGTCGCCGGATCGCCGGATCAGGCGATTGTTCTCTCGAATTGTCATACGGAATGGAAACTCAATGCCGTTCAGGTGCGCGTCCTTGACGATCTTGTCACGGATCCGGTGTCGTGGACGGTTGCTGACATCATGACGGATGCGGCGGCAACCATTTGCACGGAAGGGACGCTTTGCTATGCGTTCGGAGGAGCGGAGTCCGCCTATACGGCGAATGGTGTCCGTTTTGATGTCATGGAAGGAATGTCATGGGGGGAGGGTAAGCTTGTTGTCGACAAGGGTATGAATCGTTATGCCTCATTCTATAAAGGGGATGAAGTGACGGGGGAGTACAGGAATCTGCTTGCCTGCGGTCTGTACGATGACAACGTCGGGGAGAAGTCCCGTGTTTACACCTTGAACCAGCTTTCGCCGGGAAAGAATTACCTCGTTCAGTATTTCGTTTCCGATTCGCGCGACACCAACGTGGGAAGGCGCAAGGCCTATCTGTCAGATGGACAGCCCGTTCGATTCGGGAATAACGGGGACGGCACGTGCAAGCACTATCGGCTATGGCGATGGCGGCGTTCAGGTCAATGCTATTCAGGTGCGCGATCTCGGATGGGATGGAACGGTTTGGACGGGGGACTGTACGGGTTCCTGGAGTACGGCTGGCGATGGATGGACAAGGGATGGAGTCTCACTCGTCGGGCAGACGGTTTGGGACGCCGAGCATGGATTGACGCAGGTTGCCGACATCCCGGGCGGTACGGCACTGACACTGGCGGAAGATGTTTTTGCACATGGAATCGCTTCGGACGGGGAGATTGTCCTCGGTGCGGTTGGAACAGACAAGATTCTCACCCTTGGAGGATCGATTGCCGCGCCGAAAGCGACAATCAATTTCCCGTGGAAGAGCACCTTGATTGCCAGTGCGGGGTATGGGGAAAAGAAGTTCGCCGGTTCGATTGCCGCAGTAAAGTACATCGTTGTGGGAGACGGTGCCGTGACGCTCGATTCCGCGCCGGTACAGGGCGTTGCCATAGGAGTCTATGCGCCCGGTACGCTGAAGGTTTCGGAGGGGATTGCGGTTTCGGCGTCCTCCGTTGCGGGCGACGGCGTGTATTCCGGTCCGGGGCGCATCGACCTCGTGTCGGGGGATGCGATACCTGCGCCGTCGGCGAAACCGTGCGAAGGTCTTGTCTGGGGTCTCCTGAACGGGACGAGCTTGCGGTATCCGGATGGATTTGATTTCTCCACTACAACCGTCTATCTGGAGAATCCGGCGACTGTCTGTGCTGCCGGGACGGTCGTGATCTCCGTCGACGGCACTCCTGTCGGAAAACCGATCCTGCAGTATCCTGCTGCGGCGGCTGGCCAGACGTGGCTCTTCAAGTGGTCGGCGGAGAAGTCAGGATTCGTCGTTGTCCAGAAGCCGGGTCTTGTGATCAATCTTCGGTAAGCGGCTATGAGATTCGCGATGGTTCGTACGGTATTCGTCGTTGCGCTTTCCCTTTCATGCGGAGTCGCGTGGGCGACTCTTGTCGATCTAGTCGATCCGATGATCGGAACGGTGACGTATCCAGAGTCTGGATTGCGAGGCGACGAGGTCATCCACGGATTCGGAAAGACCTTTCCCGGTGCAACGACGCCGTTCGGCGCGGTGCAGCTTTCGCCGGATACGGTGACCGGTGGGGATAACGGATCCGGATACTCCTATACGCACGAGACGATTGAGGGCTTCAGCTTCTTCCACATGAGCGGCGTCGGCTATTATGGGGACTTCGGGAATTTTCAGGTCATGCCCGGCGATGGGGTGAGGAGCCGTTTCTCCCATGACGAAGAACGGGCCGAGGCGGGCTACTACCGCGTGCGTCTGCCTGATGCGAATGTTGTTGTTGAACTGACCGCGTCGAAATCGGCGGGAATGATCCGCTTCACTTATGAGAAGGGAGGCGAGGGCGGATTCAGGATTGATCTGGCGCGCCGAATCGGAGAGCTGACACGGGCGAAGCCGCACGGACGTCAGGTCTTTCAGTTGAAGGACTTGCATTCGTTTGAGGGCGAGATCGTCTGTGACCACAGAGATGGAGGATGGGGCCGGGGAGAGGGAAGGGTCGATTACACGGTTCGTTTCCGCGGAATTTGTTCAAAGCCATTGGACTGCATGACCCGAACGGGTGGCGAGACGAATCTGGTCGTCGCCGCACGGTTTCCGATCGATGCGGGCGAGCAGGTCGTTCTGCACGTTGCCTTTGATTTTGTCGGGGTTCCGGAAACGCCTCGGGGCTTCGACTTCGAGGAGATGCGGTCCGCAGCGAAAGCGGACTGGGACGCGGCGCTTTCGCTTGTGGATGTGGAAGGCGGAACGGAGAAGTCCCGGCGCATTTTCGCGACGGCACTTTATCATACGATGCTGGACCCTCGGGCGGTAGGCAAGGGAAAGGGGTTTACGAAGCGTACGGTCTTTTCCGGTTGGGATGTGTATCGGAGTGAAATGCCGCTTCTGACGCTGATCCGTCCGGATGTCGTTTCCGATACGATCAACTCGCTGATGGAGACCGTCGAATCGGGCAAACGTCAGACTCTGCCGCGATGGGATATTTTTGGTTGTCCTGGCGGATGTATGATCGGACAGCCGCTTGTGCCGGTGATGGCAATGGCCTATGAGCGAGGCATTCGGTCGTTTGATGCGGATAAAGCGCTTCGCCTTGCGATTCGGTCGCTTGAAGACGAGTCGAACGACCGTCAGCTTGGATATACGCCAGGGAGCCTTTCAAAGACTCTGGAATACGCCTATGCGGATTGGTGCTGCGGACGGTTGGCAGAAATGCTTGGAAAGAAGGAAATTGCCGCCCGCTATTATGGTTACGCACAAGCATATACCAATTGCTGGTCGAAGGAGGTCGGCTGGATGCGCGCACGGACGGGTGATGGTGGTTGGCTGGAGTGGAAAGGACGCGAAAAGTCCGGACAGGGATGTGAGGAATCGAATCCCTGGCAGCAGGGGTGGTTCGTGCCGCATGATCCTGATGGACTTATGCGCCTTATGGGCGGACGCATTGCGTTCACGACCGAACTCGAACGGTTTTTCTCTGCAGTGCCTGATGACTTTCGCTGGAACGACGCCTATAATCATCCGAACGAGGTATGCCACATGATGCCGTTCTTGTGGGCTCTTTCAGAGGATGGCGGACGGGTTGCGGATTGGACGCGGCGAATCTGTGCGTCGGCATACGGCGAGGGGCCGTTCGGACTCTGCGGAAACGAGGATGTTGGACAGATGAGCGCGTGGTATGTCCTCGCTTCCATCGGGATGCATCCATTGTGCCCAGGAGACGGGAAATGGTACTTGACGGCGCCTTTGTTCCGGGAAACGCGGATGCGAATCGGAAAGGGTATCTTCAGGATTTTGGCGCGGAACGCCGGAGATGGACGCTGTCGGTTTCTCGGGGCGCGTTTGAACGGACGTCCCTTGGGGCGGAACTGGATTTCGACAGCGGAAATTGTCGGATGTGGAACCCTTGAGATCGATCTGTCGGAGTAGTAGAGACATGTGTTGTCAAATGAGGAGGTAATGCGATGATTTTGAGTTCTTTTGTGCTTTGTGCGCATTTTCTTTTCTGCAATGTCGATTGCATGACGGCGCGGAATGCGGCGCCCGTTCCGTTTGGGGTGCGAGCGTCATGGATGAGTGGACGATATGGCATGGCCATGCATTGGCTGAACTGTCATTACACGGGCAAGCCGGAAAGTGTGGACGGGCCGGCGGCTGGTTTTAACTTGGAGTCGTTCATGCGACAGTTCGACGAGACCGGCGCGGATTGGCTTCTCTTCACTATCGGACAGAATACGGGCGGGTATGCGAGTCCGAATGCGACGATCGAACGACTGTGCGGTCCCCACCATTGTGCGAAGCGCGACCTCGCGGGCGAACTCGCCGCCGCCCTGCATGCGCGTGGCAAGCGGTTTATCCTCTATTTGCCGGGCGATGCGCTCGTTCCCTCGATTGGCAAGGGCATGAAGTGGGATGCGGACGGTGTTCGCCGATTTCAGTTCCAGACTAACTGGTGCGGAGTGATTCGTGAATGGAGCGAACGGTTTGGACGGAATCTTGATGGCTGGTGGTTTGATGGCATGGGTCCGGGCCGCTACCGCGAGGGGTTTGACGTGGATCTCTGGGCCGGGGCCGCGCGTGCGGGCAATCCCGACCGAGCCCTTGCGTTCTCCACGGCGATGTACCGCGCGATCGGCAAACGGACGATTCTTGGTACGCATCCGTCGACGGCGGAGGACGACTATCTTGGAGGTGAATTGAATTTTATCGAGAACGGTGCGGCGTTGTGCAGCTTTAACCGTCCGTTCGATACAATACGGTGGTTGCCGAAGGGGCCGTATGCAGAGGGGACGCGATGTCTCAATCATGCATTCTTCCCGATCGACGGCTTCTGGGGCCCGTGGTGGCCTTGGCCATCCCTTTTCGATGGAACGCGTTGGAAATGGACGCATCCGGATCATTTCTCCCAAGAGGCGATGGAGGCCTTGCGGAAACGAGGGGAGTTTCCCGCGCCGCTTTACTCGCGTCGCGAGTTGCGTTCATTCGTCGAGAATTTCACTGGTGTCGGGGGCGGGGTGACGATCAATGTCGGTGTATCGGCGGATGGGCGGATCAACCCGAAGTCACTGGAGCTTCTGCGGGCAATTCGCCATCCTGAATGCGATTTGTCCTGGCGGGATCGTCCCATCTCGGAGGATGGCGGAATCGAAACGTGCGGTCGCACGGTGTATGCGTATGCCGGAAATGCGGTTTCGCTGAAAGGCGTGGATTTTGAACCGATGAGGGATGTCCTCGGGAAAGATTTCGCCCTTGGATGGACGGTATCCTTTACAGATTCTGCCTACGTGCCGAAGGAATGTGTTGGCGTGGATGACGGTGTCCGTAAGCTTTTGAGCGGTGGATTCTACGTGGATTTCAAAAAAACCACGGTCGTTCCCGTTACTTTGTCCAAACTGGTTCCCGGACGCCGTTATCTCGTGCAACTGTGGATGGCGGACCTTCGGGCGACGGGACGATGGCGCATGGCTGTTGTAGACGATGCAGCCGACATGGCGTACAATGCGGACGGACATCCTCTGGGGACTACAGCTATTGGTGTTTTCACGGCGGATGCGGAGGAACGGACGTTTCATGTTCTTAGCGAGACATTCCAGTTGAATGCATTACAGGTTCGCGAAATTGACAAGACGATGCATGGGGGGCTCTGAAATGAAAATACTTATGCTTTTAATGGTGGCAATCGTCGCTCCCGTGTCTTTTTCCGGGCAGAAGACACCTCGACTTGAAGATGTGAAGCTTCAAGGTTTTGTTGGAGCCAAGGTTGATCGGTTCCTCGGTGAACGCGTCTTCTCCGACTATGCCCGGAACGTGATGTTCCCGGAGGCCGAGCGGGCGTTCGATACCCATTTTGACGACGATCCATCCCATCCGGGAGCAGGTTACTGGCAGGGTGAGTATTGGGGCAAGGAGATGCTCGGCTTGATAGAAGGGGCGCTTTACGGACATAATGACGGGCTGAAGGCCTGGGCGCTTGAACGAGCGCGCGAACTCATCCGCCGGCACCAGCGGGCGAACGGTGCCATTACGACCTATCTCAACGAGGAGTATTTGCTCTATTCTCAAGGATGGAACTGGAATCTCTGGGGACGCAAGTACACGCTCTGGGCGTTACTGGAGATCTACGAGGCGACCGGGGCGACCGACATCCTGAATGCAGCGAAAAAATTGATGGATCAGCAGATTGAGATGCTTCATCGGCTCAAGATACCGATTTGGCAGACCGGGTGCTACGTGGGCCTACCTTCGATGAGCGTACTGAAGCCGCTGCTCGTCCTCTACCACCATGCGCCGGATCCCCGGTATCTGGAATATGCGAAGGAGATCGTGTCCGGATGGCGGAGGGAGGGAAATCCTGCGCCGAATCTTCTGGTCAACGCCTTTTCCGAAAGGCCTGTCGCCGATTGGTACGGTGTGCCGCATGAATGGGCGAAGGCCTACGAGTTTATGAGTTGTCTGGAAGGACTCGTCGAGTTCTACCGCGTTACCGGTGACAAGAAGGTACTTGAGGCGGTCGAACGTATTTGGGACAAGTTGTGGCGTGAGGAGTCAAATCCCGTTGGCACGGTCGCCTATTTCGACCATTTTTTCAATGCGGCGAGGATGACGAACGGCGCCTCGGAACCCTGTGATTCGACGCATTGGATTCGTGTGTCGCGCGAACTGTTTCTTGTGACAGGATCGGTCAAGTATCTGGATGCAATCGAAAGGACATTTCTGAACGGATTTTTGGCGGGGGTCTGGCGAAATGGTAAGTGGGGTGCGCACATGGTTCGATCTCACGGTCGTCGCCATCGTGCGGCACCGACACAAGTCGGGATGAAACACACACAGTGTTGTATCGCGAACATTCCGCGAACGTTCTTCGATGTCGCGCGGACTGCCGTGACGCGGTTGGCGGATGGAACGATTAGCGTCAACCTCTTTACCGATGCAAGTGTCAGGTTTGATGATGTGTCGGTGAGGATTTCCGGCAATTATCCGGTCTCTGACACGTTCGAAATCGCGATTACGTCGGCTTGTCCGGTAACAGTGCGTTTCCGCGTTCCGGAGTGGTGTCCGTCTCTTTCGGTGGACGGCAAGACGGTCTGGATGCTGGAGACCAAGGTTTCCGGTGGATGGCATTCGGTCGAGAACGTGCGGAATAATGTGCTGAAAGTCCATCTCGACATGCCAGTGCGGCTTGTGCCGTTTGGTCGGATTCCAGTTGTCGCTTGTTCCTCTGACTGGGCGTGGCGATTTTGGGTTGCGGAGGAGGAGAATCCGGAGGAGAGGTCACTCTTTAGGTATTCGCCGGCTGCGCGCCTTGAGCGAGGGCCTCTCATTCTTGCGAAGGCGAAATCTGTTGGTTGCACAGAGAAGGAGATGTTCGATTTCCCCACCTTGGACGGCAAGGGATACGACGTCCGCCTGAATTCTTTTGACAGTCCGGACGTCTGGGGCGCGTGGAAGGTCGTGTTGACAGGGCCTTGCGGTGAAAAGACAGAAACGCGCGTGTGCGATTTCCAGAGCGCAGCGGACTTTGATGATCCCACGAACGCATTTTCGATTTGGTTTTGAAAACCAGCAAGGAATTTGTGGAGAGTCAGAATGAGCTATTTCGAGAAGGGTTCAGCGAAAGGAGACATATGACGATGAAGACGGGTGCGGTATTGACGGCTGTGGTTGGCGGTTTCATGTCAACGATGGCAATGGCAGCTCTCCAGCCGGATGAATTGGATTCGCGGGTACGGACTTACGTCTACCCCGTCCGGGTTATATGGCAGACTCCAGCCTCTCCGTATGCATACGGCACTCGGTTCGAGATTGAGAATTCAAATGCGTTGCTGGAACGTAAGCGCGGACAGGTTCCCGAAAACGGATTCTGGAAGGGCGCTGACTGTAAATTGAAAAACGTCGGTGTTGCGCCTGGTGTGCTTCTTGATTTCGGGCGAGAGATACATGGCGGCGTTCAGCTTGGTTGTGGTTGCGGTGGCACGGAGGGCATGAAGGTCCGCATCCGATTCGGAGAATCGGTTTCCGAAGCGATGAGCGAAATAGGGGAGAATGGCGCGACAAACGACCATGCGATCCGGGACGCGGTTTATCAGATTCCTGTGAACGGCACTGCTTACTTCGGGGACACGGGTTTTCGATTCGTGCGGATCGATCTCGTCACGACGGGTTGTCTGGGACTTGATTTCGTCCGAGCGGTTTCGATCATGCGTCCGATGCCGCAGCTCGGTGACTTCAAATGTTCGGACGAACGTCTGAACAGGATATGGAAGACAGCCGTCGACACCGTGCACCTCTGTTGCCAGGAACGATTGTGGGATGGGATCAAGCGCGATCGCCTCGTGTGGGTGGGTGACATGCACCCTGAAACAATGGCAATCCTGAATGTATTCGGTGGCGCGTCAGTACTGAAGGAATCCATCGATTACGCGATTTCGGTAACGGATCCGAAGACCGAGTGGATGAACGGACTTGCCCCCTATACCTTTTGGTGGATGAGGATCATGGCGGATTGGTATCGTTACACGGGTGATCTTGAGTATATCCGCCGAAACCGGGATTACCTGGCGGACACTGTTGCTCATGCGGCATCCTACATCACGCCGTCCAACACCTTTTCCTGTGCGGGGGGCATGTTCCTTGACTGGCCGACGGAACATAATCGTCCGGCGGTTGAGGCTGGGATGCAGGGCTTGGCTGTGCTGGGATTTGACGAGGCCGCTTACCTTGCCGATGCACTTGGTGATGTGAAGCTGAACGGACTCTGCCGCTCGGCAGTGGATCGACTGAAGCGACAGACAAGGCCGAGCCCGAACGGATCCAAACAGGCTGCGGCGATGCTGGCCTTGTCCGGTCTTTGGGACGCGGAACGGATGTTTGCGGATGTGCTTGGGCGGAACGGACACGAAGGCGTCTCGACGTTCTATGGTTACTACATGCTCGAAGCGATGTGCAAGGCCGGGGAGCGACAGCGTGCTCTTTCGACAGTGCGTGATTATTGGGGTGCGATGTTGGACGTCGGGGCGACGAGTTTTTGGGAAAATTTTGACACGTCCTGGACGAACAATTGCTTTGGAATTGATGTTCTGCCGGTCGCTGGAAAGAAGGATGTTCATGGTGATTATGGAGAGTTCTGCTATCCGGGATTCCGCCATTCGCTTTGCCACGGATGGAGTGCCGGACCTGCGTCCTGGCTTGTCAACCATGTTCTTGGCATCCGGCCTATCGAACCGGGATGCCACAAGGTTGAGATACGCCCTTTTCTTGGGGATCTGGATTGGGCCGAAGGCGCAATGGCAGTTCCCGGTGGGCGTGCAGTGTGGATACGAGTTGAACGCACGGCAGATGGTCGAATGACCATCGCGGCTGAGGCACCGGAGGGAATTGAAATCGTCGGTGAAGGTGTTGCGAGAATCGAAAGAAAGTAGAATGAACAGGCGTGAGTTTTTGAAGGCGGGTTTGTGGTCTCGGCCGTCTCACTTGCGGGGGGCATGGACGGGAAATGTTGATGATTTGGCGGGGCCAGGCCCCGTCGGATGGGAAACACCATTGGGACAAAAAGGCTGATATTGGGCGGTCAAATGGGCCTCTGAACAGTCCAGACATATTGCACTAACTGGGTGGCTGATTGACTGTAGAGGTAATTTCAAAACCTCGGTACGCTGGGGCCGGGAGGTCATTTGACGGGAGGCGGGCGGAGCGATTGCGCCATCTTTCGTGACGTGTGGGGGCTGGCAGGGTTTTCAGGCAATGCGGCGGCGGGCGATACGGCCGTTCAACGCCGTCGCCGTCGGTGTCCTCGCCCATTTCCGGGCACGCGCCGTCAGCAGACCTCACCTCGACGGGCGCGGAGTCGTAGCTGACGGTCTCCGCAGGGATGTCGCCGTGGTATTTGACGATCATTTCGGCGAACCACTCGTCCGTGAAACCCCGTTCGGCGAACTCGCCGAACACGCAGCAGAATCGCGTCTCCGACGGGACGAGACCCGGACTGTCCCATCCGCAGAGCCTGCGCGACAGGGGTTCGGCGCGGAGCATCCGCACGAGCTCCTTCGTGTCCTTGACGTTCAGCACGGCCTTGAGGAGGAACGCCTTGAAGATCTTCAGCCGGCTGGCCGGGGGCCGCCCGTTTCCCTTCCACTTCGCGTAGTCGAATTCGCGGGGCCTGATCACCGCCTCGCAGACGGCCATGAACAGCCTGTGCCTGGCGTCGAGTTCGCCGATGTTGTCGTCGATCCAGGGGAAGAGTCCCTGGTTGAGTTCGTCCCAGAGTCCGCGGATGGCGCCGGCGCATGAAGTTTTCATGACCGTATTGTACGATATAACTAAAGAATAGTCACTTGATATCTGTGAAAACATCAATTAACCACCCCCGAAAAATTCAACTTGCCACTTGCCTTCGGACTGGATAAATGCAATAATGGTTGCACACGATTCCTCGTGGCGCGGAGGGTGTCGGTGGTGGGTTTCCTGTCGGGTGGCAGGACCATCGGCACGGTGTCAGAGGGG
>OIYX01000754.1_pt1 | contig 10779 bp, 7 predicted proteins | sample 1588431 | NCBI WGS metagenome assembly OIYX01 (sample SAMN03283241) | human gut metagenome | biome: human-associated habitat; material: feces | host: Homo sapiens | place: Peru | collected 2012
TGACATAAACGATTTTGCATCCCTCCTCGCCGGCATAGTCGGATGAATATAGGGCTTGCACTTCTATCTTGAATCTTCATCAACGGCACAATCCAGACAATGGATTCTGTGCTCCAATCTGCGTCGAAATCCAGATGCCGAAAAATTTGTCCGAGACCGCATAGATTTTCCCGTTTTCGGTAATCAAATCCTTTTCAAGCAGTTTCTTGACAGCAGACTGGACCGAGCTTGCGGACGAAAGACTGTGTTTTCGGATGAATGCAGCGGATGTAATTGCTGAAGCCTCGCCATCGAGAGCAACCGCATAGAGAAGTTCTTTCTGTTTTTCCGGAATGTTGGAGAGGATTTCCCGGAAAATCGTGTCATAAGAATCAATCTTTGAAATTCTCCACGACGAAAGGAATATAAACCTCTCGCGCAATTTCTTTCAATTCAAGCATATCGGCGCTTCTGTAGAAAGGATGCTTAGAGGAAAGGAACATTTGCTGCATCATATGGCGTTCACTTCCGGCATAAATGAAATGGCAATTCCCGGTATTGCAAATATAATTATTCTATTCGCATAATGCAAATCGAATAATGCAAACCACATAACGCAAAATTACATAATGAAACCATCTTCTCTACAAACTATCGTTATAACGATACTTTTCGCATCTGGCGCAAAACAAGTTTTGGAAAAACGGACAAAATCTTTCATTTTGCGGTGAGTTGAAGTGAGCGCGGCGGGAAAATGAATTCGGGGATATAGCGGAAAAATGAATGGGGGGGGGGATATAAATGTTACGGAAAATAAGTAATAATCCCCCTTTCAATCGTCTTATATAATATAAGATTTTTTCGTTAACCACAGAATGATGAGTACAGAGAAGTTGAAATCTCCAATCAGATGGGTTCCCACACTCTATTTCGCTATGGGACTGCCCTTTGTCGTGTTGAATATGGTGTCGGCCGTGATGTTCAAGGATTTGGGAATATCGGACTCGCAAATCGCTTTTTGGACCTCGTTGATTATGTGGCCTTGGACCATCAAGTTTCTCTGGAGTCCGGTGCTCGAACTCTACAAGACACGGAAATTTTTCGTTGTACTCACACAGATAGCCTCCGGAGTGCTCTTCGGACTGGTGGCATTTGCCATCAACCTGCCTTCGTTTTTCGCAATCTGCATCGCTCTGATGGCGGTGATTGCTTTCAGCGGGGCGACTCACGACATCGTGGCGGACGGGACCTATATGTCCGAACTGGACAAAGAGGAGCAGGCACGGTGGATTGGCTGGCAGGGAGCGTTCTACAACATCGCGAAACTTGCCGCTACCGGCGGACTTGTCTGGCTCGCAGGATGGATGATGGACAAGTATTCTTCGCCGGTGATGGCCTGGAGCATTGTTTTCGGAGTGCTCGGTGCATTGATGCTGGTCTTCGGACTCTACCACTGGAGGGTGTTGCCTTGCTCGCAGAACGGGGGTACGGCTCCTAATGGCGCGGCAAGAGCGGATGGAAGTCTCGAAAAAGGAAACACCGCCGCAGCAAAAGGGGAAAAAGTTTCCTTCTGGAGCGGTCTCGGAGAGGTATTCTCGGATTTTTTCAAGAAAACACACATTTGGTATTATATAGCTTTCATCATCATCTACCGCCTCGGCGAAGGATTTGTGATGAAGATTGTCCCGTTGTTCCTCAAGGCGGAGAAGGCTGTGGGGGGACTCGGACTCAGTAATCAGCAGATTGGCATCTGGTACGGCACATTCGGAGCAGCGGCTTTCGTGCTCGGGTCGCTGCTTGCCGGTTACTACATTGCAGCGCGTGGTCTCAAACACACGCTTTTCACTCTCTGCTGCATTTTCAACATCCCATTTCTCGTCTATGCCCTGCTCGCCTGGTTCCAGCCTAGTTCGATGTGGGTCATCGGCGGCGGCATCGCCCTTGAATATTTCGGTTACGGATTCGGATTTGTCGGCCTCACGCTCTTTATGATGCAGCAGGTCGCTCCCGGACGCCATCAGACCGCACACTACGCCATCGCTTCGGGAATTATGAACCTCTCAGTGATGCTGACCGGTGCGGCTTCGGGATTCCTCAGCGACGCGCTCGGCTATAAGATTTTCTTCATCGCGGTGATGGCGGCGACAATCCCGGCATTTATAATGACGAAACTGATTCCGTTCACCTACCCTGACGGAAAGGAGAATTGAAACAAATAAATCCGAAAAATCGGGACGACGAAAACTTTTAGAATCGAAATAGTGGAAGATATAAACATATAAAAGACAAATGATTATGAAAAATAAAAAGATGTGGATTGCCGGAGAGGCTCTCCCGAATATACCTTGGCAAGAGAGGCCGGAAGGCAGCCGAGAAGTTATGTGGCGCTACGACAGCAACCCGATTATCGGACGCTATGCCCTCAGCAGCTCAAACTCAATCTTCAACTCGGCGGTTGTTCCCTTCAAAAAAGGAGAGTACAACTTTGCCGGAGTCTTCCGCTGCGACGACACCAACCGCAGGATGAGGCTGCACGTGGGTTTTTCCCGTGACGGTTTCAACTGGGACATCAACGAAGAGGATGTCAAGTTCAGCGGAGCCGATGCTGAAATCGGACAGTGGGTGTATGGCTACGACCCGAGAGTCTGCAAAATCGAAGACAAATACTATGTCACCTGGTGCAACGGCTACCACGGACCGACAATCGGAGTCGCCTGGACCACAGACTTTGAGACTTTCCATCAGGAAGAAAACGCATTCCTCCCCTACAACCGCAACGGAGTGATGTTCCCGCGCAAAATTGACGGCCGCTTCGCAATGCTTTCCCGCCCGAGCGACACCGGACACACCGCCTTCGGAGACATTTTCTACTCCGAGTCACCGGACCTCACTTTCTGGGGAAGACACCGTCACGTGATGGCTCCGGCGCCGTTTGAGCAGAGCGCCTGGCAGTGTATGAAAATCGGTGCGGGTCCGATTCCGATTGAGACTTCGGAGGGCTGGCTGCTCATCTATCACGGAGTGCTCCGCTCCTGCAACGGCTATGTCTATGCCTTCGGCTCGGCACTTCTTGACCTCGAACAGCCGTGGAAAGTCATCGCACGCAGCGGCCCATATCTCATCTCACCGAGAGAGCCTTACGAGTGTATGGGCGATGTTCCGAACGTGACCTTCCCTTGTGCCGCACTCCACGACAGCGAAACAGGCAGAATCGCCGTCTATTACGGATGCGCCGACTCTGTGACCGGTCTTGCCTTCGGATACATCGACGAAATTGTCGAATTCACGAAAAAGAATTCTATAATATAATATGATTAAATCCCTGATTGCATTTTTGGTGGCAGGATGTTTCGCGGCGTCGACAGTTTCTGCCTCAAATGTTGAGGACTATGCCTCACTGGTGAATCCGTTCATCGGAACGACAAATTTTGGAGCGACAAACCCGGGGGCTCTCTGCCCCAACGGAATGATGGCTGTAGTTCCTTTCAATGTGATGGGCTCGGACGAAAACCTCTACGACAAGGATGTCCGCTGGTGGTCAACGCCTTACGAGAAGTACAACTGCTTCTTCACCGGCTTTGTGCACGGGGCTTTGAGCGGGGTGGGCTGTCCGGACCTCGCTTCTCTCCTGAGCATCGCCACCACCGGCGAACTTGAAGTGGACTACCACAAATACGGCACGAAATACAGCGAAGAAAAGGCATCCCCCGGATACTATTCGCTTCGCCTCGACAAATACGGCATATCCGCCGAAGCCACAGCAACTGAAAGAAGTTCAGTGGAGAGATACACATTCCCAAAGGGACGCGGAAACATACTCCTGAACCTTGGGGAAGGCCTCACAAACGAATCCGGAGCGATGGTGCGCAGGGTGAGTGAAACCGAAATCGAAGGTGTGAAACTCCTCGGCACATTCGGCTACACGGCCCAGGCTGTTTTTCCTGTCTATTTCGTTCTTCGCGTGAGCCGCACACCTTCGGATGGGGGATATTGGAAAAAGCAGCCCCCGAAATACGGAGTGGAGGCAGAATGGGACAAAGACCAGGGCAAGTATAAGATTTACAGAAATTATGGCCGGGAAATCGCGGGCGATGACGTCGGATATTGGTTCAGTTTCGACAATCTTGATGAAGGCGAACAGATTGAAGTGAGAGTCGGTATCTCCTATGTCAGCACCGAAAACGCACGCCTCAACCTCGACAGCGAACAGGGCAAGCTTTCCTTCGACGAAATCCGGCAATATGCTCTCAAGAGATGGAACAGTTCCCTTGGAAGAATCCGGGTGACAGGAGGCACGGAGCAGCAGAGAAAGGTTTTCTACACGGCTCTATATCACACACTTATCCATCCGAACATACTCAACGATATCAATGGGGAATATCCTCTTATGGAAGGATGCGGCAAGGTCGGACGGACAAGTGGGACACGCTACACCGTGTTCTCACTTTGGGACACCTACCGCAATTTCCACCAGTTGATGACGCTCGTCTATCCTGAAAAACAGAGGGATATGCTCCGGTCGATGGTGGGGATGTATGAAGAATGGGGCTGGATGCCGAAATGGGAACTCTACGGACGGGAGACTTTCGTGATGGAGGGCGACCCTGCCGTGCCGGTGATTGTGGACAGTTGGGTGAAGGGACTGCGGGATTTCGACATGGAGAAGGCCTATGAGGCTATGCACAAATCCGCTTTCACTCCGGGAGAGGAGAATCTGCTGCGCCCGGACAACACCCCTTATATGGAAAAGTGCTACATTCCGCTGGGATTTTATGCGGCTGACCTTTCGGGAGACAACTCTGTGGCGCATTCGCTCGAATATTATGTTGCAGACAATGCTCTGGCAAATCTCGCGGATTCGCTTGGATTTGCCGACGACGCAAAAGTCTTGAGACAGAGGTCTTTGGGATATAAGAACTACTACGATAAGGAGTATGGCTGTTTCCGTCCGATAACTTTCGAAGGGCAGTTTCTTGAGCCTTTCGACCCGCGTCAGGGTGAGAATTTCGAGCCTGTACCGGGATTTCACGAGGGCTCGGCGTGGAACTACAGTTTCTATGTTCCTCACGACGTGGAAGGGCTCTCGAAGCTGATGGGTGGAAAGCGCAAATTTGTGGAGAAGCTCCAGCGAGTTTTTGACGAGGGACTTTACGACCCTGCGAATGAGCCGGACATCGCCTATCCCTATCTTTTCAGCCGTTTCAAGGGCGAGGAATGGCGGACCTGGAAACTGACTTCGGAATTGCTCGCGGAACATTTCAAGGACGCGCCGGACGGGATTCCGGGCAACGACGACACGGGAACGATGTCTGCCTGGGCGGTGTTTTCGATGCTGGGATTCTATCCCGACTGCCCTGGAGAGCCGTTCTACACGCTCACGATTCCGACTTTCGACCGGGCGGAGATTGACACGGACAGCGGCACCATCGTTGTCGAGAAGGCCTCCGGAATTGATGGGGCTTCGGCTAAGGCTGGAGATCGTCTGAGGGTGACTCTTGGCGGGAGGCGACTTGGCAGCTATCGCATCACTCACCGCGAACTCGTTGAGGGACAAAAACTTGTTTTTAGGAGATAGAGTTTTCCATAGATAACGAACTGATATAAAGAGATTTGGATATATGAAGAGATTCGGGAAAATGATGATGACGGCGGCTCTTTTCGTCGCTGCCGGATGTTCCGCTTCGTTGGGGGACGACCTCACGAAATGGGTGGATTTGAAGATAGGAACCGGAGGACACGGACACGTTTTTGTGGGGGCAAATGTGCCTTTCGGAATGGTTCAACTCGGGCCTACGAGCATACCGCAGGAGTGGGACTGGTGCTCGGGCTATCACGAATCAGACTCTACAATCATCGGTTTTTCGCACACCCACCTCAGCGGAACGGGCATCGGAGACCTTTTCGACATCACTGTGATGCCTGTTGTGGGAGATGTTGTCTATGCACGAGGCACGGAAGACGCTCCGGAAAGCGGACTCTGGTCCTATGGAGACAGAAGCCGGGAGGTGGCAGTGCCGGGCTACTACAGCATCCCTCTTGAACGCTATGGGGTGCTCGCCGAATTGACTGCGACTTCCCGCGTGGGAGTGCACCGCTACACTTTCCCGGCGTCGGAAGAGTCGGCGATTGTCTTCGACCTTGTGAACGGAGGATGCTGGGACAAAATCACCGAGACTCAGATTAAAATAGAGAGCGACAGACGCATTTCCGGATGGAGATATTCCACCGGATGGGCGAAGAATCAGAAGGTTTTCTTTGTTGCCGAGACTTCGGAACCGTTCTGCTCTGCGGAGATTGTCGGGGATTCTCATTTTTGCCGTCTCGGATTCAAGACCACTGAAGGACAGCGGATTATGCTGAAAGTTGCGCTCTCCCCTGTGAGCGTTGAAGGAGCTGCCGGCAACCTCGAAGCGGAACTCCCCGGGTGGGATTTCGAGGGCACAGTGAAGTCTGCACACGAAATGTGGCACAAGGAACTGGGAAAGGTGCGCATACGCGACAGCAGAGTCTCAAACGGGGACGCACAGACCAGCGATGCCCTCAAATGTTTCTACACTGCGCTCTATCACACGATGATTGCCCCTTCTGTCTTTTGCGACGTAAACGGAGACTACCGCGGAGCTGACGGAAAGGTTTACAAGGAGTCCTCACACACGAGCCTCACCACTTTCTCGCTTTGGGACACCTACCGCGCACAGATGCCTCTGATGACAATTCTGCACAGAGAAAAGATGCCTGATGTCATCAACACGATGCTCTCGATCTGCGATGAGCAGGGCCGCCTTCCGGTGTGGCATCTCTGGGGCAATGAGACCGACTGTATGGTGGGAAATCCGGGAATCCCTGTGGTTGCCGACGCAATTGTGAAGAATATCCCCGGATTTGGCCGGGAAAGGGCGTTTAACTCCATTTTAAAGACAAGCGCGCAGGATCAGAGGGGAGGAGACCTTCGGCGAGAATATGGCTACATTCCTTGTGACCTTATGAACGAAGCCGTGGCTTATGACCTCGAGTATGCACTTGCGGACGGAGCGGCGGCTCTTGCAGCGGAAGCCCTTGGAAAAAAGGCGGAAGCTGACATTTTCCGCAGACGCAGCGAGTCTTGGAAGCACTACTTCGACAGCAGCACAGGTTTTCTTCGCGGAAGGGACAGTCGCGGAGGCTGGCGCACTCCATTCAATCCGTTATCTTCGGAGCATCGTGCGGACGACTATTGTGAGGGCAACGGATGGCAGTACACCTGGCTCGTTCCCCACGACATCCGGGGGCTTCAGGACTGCTTCGGATGCAAGGAAAGGATGCTTGAGAGACTCGACTCACTCTTCACTGTGAGCTCGGTAATCGAGGGAGCGGAGACTTCTCCGGACATTTCCGGACTCATCGGTCAGTATGCCCACGGCAACGAGCCGAGCCACCACGTTCTCTACATCTATTCTATGCTCGGCGAGCCGCAGAAGACCGCAGAACTCGTGCGTCGCACTCTGACAGAACTCTACCACGCCGCTCCTGACGGGCTCTCGGGCAACGAGGACGTGGGACAGATGTCCGCTTGGTATGCACTGTCGTCAATGGGATTCTACGAGGTGGAGCCGGGCTCCGGCCGCTATTGGTTCGGCACTCCGGCCTTTGAAAGCCTCACCATCAATCTCGATGCACAAAAGGGAGCCTGGGGCGTGCGTGCAGAGGGCAAAGAGACTGCCACCGACAAGTCTCTCGGAAGCCGCTTTGCTATCAGAGCCGAAAATTTGAGCGCAGAAAACTATAAGATAGCCTCCGTCCGCCTCAACGGAGCCGAATATGACAAAGGCTACATCGACTACGCAGACATCATAGCAGGCGGCGATTTGGTGTTCGTGATGGAGTGATAGGCTATATTATTGGAATTTCCTGTCAAGGAGATTTGCACGCTGCTCGGTGAGCTGTTTCATCCTTTCGATTTCCAGTTCGTAGGTTTTGGCAGACATATTCGCCTCGCCGCTGTATTGGTAGTAGAACGGCCAGACGCTGAAGTTAGCCTCGATTGCCTTGCGCATCTGCTGCGGCTTCTGTTCAAGTTCAGAAAGCACTTTTGCCTTGAGTTCGTCTTTTTTCGCAGCCCATCTTGCTCCGACAAATTTGCGGAATTCGGCGTCCTGCCAGAAACGGTGGAACCAGTCAGGGTTGATGTATGGAGGCATATAGAATCCGCCGAAAATCATCAGCTGGGTGAGCGTGTTGCCGTGCGGGGTGCGCTTGTCGTTGTTCCAGCCCTTGTCGAGGTCCCAGATCGGGCCGAAAAAGATTTTGTCCACTCCGCGCCTTTTGTAGAAATAGGTGCTCGTGTAGCCGTCCATATCCCCGGCAAATTCCTTGACGATGATGTAGTCCGCGAGCGTCTTTTCATCGAACCATTTCCTCCACCCGACAGACGGGTCCGTAAAATTCGAGGAATACAGGGCCGATTCCGCTTTCCGCACAAAGTCTTCCATGTACTTATATTGGGATATGTCCATATTGTCGTCTTTCGGGTATTTGTGGTCCATATAAATCCCTCTGCTCGAAGTGAACGAAACCGGGTAGCCTTCATCGTGGTGAATGTTCGTTTCAATAAGATGTCCGCCGCTGATTTTATTTGGGTCGGAACCGTCCGCAGCAACAAGTTTGTCGAGGTTTATGCGTCCCTTCGCCACTTCCATCTGGTCGGACATCTGGTAGACGCCGTAGTAGCTGTCGCCGGAATAGACATTCACCATCTGTGAGCAAGGAGTGAACATCAGCGCCGCCTTATCGTGGTAGCCTTCTGCGGAGTTAAAGAGTATGCGCGAAAGTTCAAAAGCTATATGATTGCGCAGCAGGGACTTGTCCATATCGTGAGCGAGGAGTACCCAAGATTTTGCCTTAGCGTGGTTGAGCCCTATCGGACTGAATTTCTCAGGGAATTTGATGCGGTAGGGCTTTTTCGGCAGACCCCAGGTGGAGTTGCCTCGTCCGCGAATCTCAATCTCAGCATCAGTCGCACTCCATCTTCCTTCGTCTGAGCCCGGGCGATAGATGTCGAATTTTGTCTTGGTATAGATTTTTTTCGAAGTTATGCCCGGCAGAGGAATGTGTACGCGGACGACCGGTAGTTCGGTGTTGATTTGCGGGCAGTTGAAGGACACGCGACAGATGTTTTCGTCGCCGTTCTCGGCCCGCACTACAAGGTCGAAATCGTCGGCGAAAGAGATGGCTGTCTGTCCGGAAACCACCGGACGTCCATCTACTAAGACAGTCTCACCGTCTGTGACAAATTCAGGAATGAGCATATGAGGCTGAGCCTTGTCAATCCACTTGAGATACTTCGCACTGAAGCTCTTGGTGGCATTGTCGTAGCTGAAGACGAGGTCGTTGGAGAGATTGTTCGGGGCAGCCTTCAGGACGAAGGATGTGAGGCTATTGGTGGAAGCCTTCACTCTTTCCTGCCTTATGACAAGGCTGCGGCTCTCACATTCGGGAGCGGAAAGCACGATGGTCACGCTCCTGTCCTCATTGAGTTCATGGGCAGCGACGTTCACGATGAGCACGAAGGAATATTCCTCCTCAGCGGAAGAGAGCATCGCCTTGCACCAGTCCTGCTCGGGAGTGAGGCTGAGGCTTACCTTTCTTGTGGAACGGAAGTCAAATTTGAACACGCCACCCTCAAGCGGAGCAAGAAACTCCTCTGTCTCCAGCACAAGTTCCGCCCCCGGCTGTTCTACAGGATTATCCGACCCGCCGGAAGGTTTCGAAGGCTCCTGAACCTCAGGAAGTTTTTGACAAGATACAAACGCAACGAATAAAAGAAGAAGCACCGAAAAGAGTGCCGAATGAATTCTGGACATAAAAACATGTGGTTTAATCTCATATATATAGACGAGCAAAACGCGCCTATTTACTTAAAACCAGTAACATAAAAGTCCCAAAGGGACCGTGCCGGAGGCACGAGATTCCCCTGACAGGGGTCGCAGACATTAGTCTGCGGGGGTTAGAAAGAAAAAAGGGATGACCAAAACGTATTTTGGTCACCCCTGCTTGACTAATTAACTAAACTATCGGTTAGTTCTCAGGAAGAGATACCGGCTCGAATCTGATACCTGCGTCTCCCTTGTTGTCGTTACCCTGCTTGCGCACGTCCAACTCGCCATAGAGAGGGTTCTTTCCGCCATCCGAGATGTTAGGAATGGTTTCACCTTCACCGGAAGCAACTCTCCAATAGCACTTGAGGCCCTCAGAAGCCGGATCTACAGTGTAGAAGTGGTTAGGAGCATTGATTTCCTCCTGAGTAAGAGTCTTCTTCCAAATACGGAACTCTGTCATAAGACCAAGGAAGTCACGATTGCTTTCATAAGAGTAACCAATCCAGAAGCAACGGTTACCGCTTGGCTCATAGCTCCAAGATGGAGAAAGGTCAACCCATTCCAATGTCGTAGTACCATAATACATCTGCTTTTGGAATGTATATTCCCCGATTTTAACTCCATTGAAATATGCAGTTGCAACTTTGTTACCAAATGTAATGGCTACGTGAGTCCAACGGTTTGCAGGAAGTTCTTCAGGGATGTTCCAGTTACCTGCTGTAGTTGCAATCTGAATCTTGTTAGGTGAGTTTCCAACATCTCCGAAACGAAGCAGGAACTGTCCCTCGATACCCATAATGGTCATAATGGAACCTGTTTGCTTGAAAGACTCAGGCTTGATGAGGCACTCGAGAGTGAAGTTGTAGCTGGTTCCAAGTCCACCATTCTCCCATTTCGGGAAGAGACGGTTATTGTCCATACGGACAGCCCAACGGATGATAGCGTT
>OIYX01000759.1_pt1 | contig 10727 bp, 5 predicted proteins | sample 1588431 | NCBI WGS metagenome assembly OIYX01 (sample SAMN03283241) | human gut metagenome | biome: human-associated habitat; material: feces | host: Homo sapiens | place: Peru | collected 2012
GATAACTCATTCAATCTTTTTCTACCCCTCCGTGTCTACTTTTACGAGTGCAGCAAATATAGGAATTTTATTGCTGATATCAAAGTGTAGGTTAGAAAAAGACAGATTATTTTAGCAACCCGTCTTGTAGTTCTTCCGATAGAATTCGTGATTATTGCTGAATGTTATTGAATAACCGTTCAAATCAGTAGCCTTATAAGTAGTTACATATCTGGTCGGCACATTGAGATAGAGTCAACGAGCAAGCAAAACGGGTATCTTCCATTATGAAAATACCCGTTGTTTCTAAGGATTGCCACGATGGCAATTCTGTTTCTTTCTTTACTCTTGAATTGTTTCTACTGACTGGAAATACCCTCCCCATGCTTGTTGGTAAATTGTCAACGATTCGGCTGGGACTTTCAGTACGCAATTTTTGTTTATCTGATAGAACGGACGCCAGCTGTTATTAAATTCGTCTGTTTGAGGAGTCTGTGGAACAGACAGAGCCCGACAAATAACCTCGTTCATTGATTCCCATTTGAATGCAGTTGCATGAAGCGAAACCAACGTGGCGGGAAAGTCAATGTTGTCAATTGAGTTATGGGCAAACGCAGCATTTCCGATTGACTCTACTTTATTCGGGATGGTCAGTTGGGTGATGCCATTATTGGAAAAAGCTCTTGCCCCAATTGTTTTTAATGAGGACGGCAAAGTAAGCGAAGAAATTTTGCATCCACAGAATGCATCATCTCCAATGGCGGTAATTCCTTCGGGCAATGACAGGGATGTAAGCTTCGTTTGTAAATAGAAACAGCATTCCGGTATTTCAGTTATATTAGCTTCGATAATAACTGATTGTAATGTCGGATTGTTGTTTTCGCATCCGAATGCCCATTTCCCTATTGATGTAACGGATGAAGGTATAACCACTTCAGTGAGTTCTGCATCTTGAAACGCCCAATTTCCGATTGTCTTTACAGATGGGGGAATGTTGATGGTGGTAATGGCACTCCCATAGAAGCAACTTGCAGGAATTTCAGTCACCCCTTGGGGAATCGTGAAAGAGGTCACCTTGGTATTTTCGAGTATCCAACGTCCGAGAGTGTTAACAGTAGAGGGAACATTGAGTTTCTCAAGAGCGGTGCAGTGTGCGAAAGCTGCCTCTTCAATGGAGATAAGTCCTTCCGGCAGGATTACTTCTTTCAGCGTTGTATTTTCACCGTTATAAAAAGCCAAAGCCCTATTCGGGAATACAGTCATATTCGTACCGGAGAGGTCGAGAACTTCTAAGGCAGTAAGATTTTCACGGATATATTTAAAGTCGGTTTCATTTAAAGTACCGGTCACTTTAAGCGCATTAATATTTGTGAGAGTGATACCACTCAAGACATTACTTAGTTCTCCTGCCGATATGTCCACTATTACACCGTTGAAATATTCCAGCACTCTCGAAGCGGAGATTTCCTTTCCTCTGTTGTCGATAAGCGTAATTTTAAGGATAGCCTTATCGCCGGTGTTCGCTCCCGTGGCTGTCACAGTTACTTTTGCATTATTTTGATATTTCCCATTCGTAAATGTCGGTTTAGTCAATTTTACCTGCCAAGGCGATGAAGCCGCACGGGTTTGAAAATCCATACCCACTCCCGCTTCGTTCTTCACTTCTGCTACGAGAGCGGTATAATCTTCTTCTTTCAACGTTTCCGGCAGGACGATATCGATAACATTCGTGGTCAGGGTTAGCATGAATGTTTCATAGCTTTCGAAGCCCACCGTCAGTGCAGAGGTACGTGGCAAGGTTATCTTAGTGCCATCAACCAATGTGAAGATTACATTATCAAGGTCACTCGTATAATCAATGCCATCTTTTGCAAAAATTGCATCGCCCTGCGGCCCTTGTGCTCCGGTGTTACCTTTGTCTCCCGTTGCCTTTACTCCGGTTGAAGTCCACGTTTTACCGCCGTCGGTCGAGATTTCCCATAAGTTTGTATCCGTGTTGATACGGATTTGCGGAGCGATAGCGTCCGCACCTTTATCGCCCTGCGCTTTTACACCCGTGTCGGCCGTTCCAATCCACCAGTTGCCGTTGTCGCCGATGTGTGGTGTCTGCCCGTCAGTCCCGGCATTGCCTTGCGCTTTTACTCCGGTATCCGTTGTGCCTATCCACCAATTGCCGTTATCACCGATATAAGGTGTCAGACCATCGCTGCCGGAAACTCCGTTATCACCTTTGTCGCCCTTATCTCCCTTGTCGCCTTTTTCCCCGGTTACGGGCATTTTGTTTCCATTATCAAGCAGCCACTCGCCGTTCACAGTCCAGTAGTATTTCCCGTCAGAGTCCTGCTTCACGCTGATAACGGGCGTTGTTCCGTCCTCGCCCTTTTCTCCTTGCTCGCCACGCTCGCCGTGCTTGATGGTTACATTGCCGCTTTTGAGGAATGAGATGACGTAGCCCGTTCCGTCCTCAAGAGGTGTAACCGCCGTAACATAATCCTTGTCTTCAAGGGCTGCGACAAGGCTTTGCAATGACCGGATGTCCGTGTTGACGGATTTCTGCCATTCTTCAAGGGCGGTTATTCGGCCTTCAAGGTTCTCAATGTCGCCCCTAAGCTCCGAATCGTCGTAGTCATCGCCGCAAGAGGACAACCCGAACATGCAGGCGCACACCATGGTACACGCAATCCACACCTTACGGATTGTTCCCGTTCCGATAAATTTCTTTTTCATACTGATGAAATGTGTCTTTCCAGTTCCTCAAAGACCTTTAAAAACACGAAGCGTGGAACTGCAATGCAACGTCTTAGTTGATGGTCGTAGGAAACCGTTGTGCACAGATGAAGTAATAGCAGCCCACGCTTAGCGTGAGAACCACTATGATATCCTTGTACACATTTGAAAATTTCCTACGTTTTCTACTACAAGATAAGCATAACGCTTCTTACTTTTCTAATATGTCTTGGAGAGGGACACCCCAATCCAAATGCAAAAGTAATAAAAAAGCTGCGATAATCACTTATCTTGTAGTGGATTTATTTGCCTGCCTCAATGGAATAGGGGGCTTTTACAGTTTCATTCCCTTACCTTTCCGTTGCGGTATAACAGGTTGTCGTATGCTCTGCCGCAGTTTCTCGAACTGCTCCCTGAACCATTCGCCTATGGGTCGCAAGTCAACCGTAAGGATGAACTTGCCGATGCAGCATGTGTACATCGTTGATTATCAATAGTATAGCGCTCTAAAAGGTACAACCAGCAGGTTGGCAAGTATCTGAGAATGTGTAAGTTAGTGATTTTTAGCACCATTCTCGGCTTGTACCTCCATTTTGGAAAGTAAAAGTAAGTGTAATTTCTTGAATATCAAAATGCGCGGTACAAAAACTTGTGAAAAATGCCGTTTTTTGATGAGAAAAGGTACAAAAATGGCTCTGAAACCGGGGGGACATTATGATTATTTTGCGAAGTATTCAGTCTTCAACCAATAGGCATAAATCGGGTCTTGGAACGAGATTTCACCGGCTTTATTATCCAATAATCATTCTTGATAAGGACTGCCTTTGAACGGAATATTGAGGTTGTTGAAGAGATTTGATAGCGATGCATCACTTCGGTCGAACTGATGGCCTTTTCGCCGGCAATAAGAGCTTTGAAATAGTTCAATTGCTGTGTGTGGTCAGTGTTTCGGTGATTGTTACAAACAACAGACCTATGTGACAGCGGTCGCTATTTTTCAAGATTACCTAAGTAGTAATATTCTGTACAGAAAAGGAAGTATTATTTCTTTTTCTGTTCAAATTATTGCTTTCTTTCTATAAATAATATATTGTTTGTTATCTGTAAAATATCAGCCTTATGAATAATATAATAGCATTTAATATCTCCAACGCCCAATAATATGACCAAAGCAGATTTCAACAGGAATAAATTCAAAAATTTATCTCTGTAACACATCATAAAATAAAGTAAAACTGCTATATTTGTATATTATATGATATGTTGAGCTATGACAAAAAGTACAATGGGTACCAAGTTGCCAAGAAAATTAGAGCAGAAGATGTTGATAGTAGGTGAGCAGATCAGGCTGGCCAGACTACGCAGGAATCTTAGTATTGCCCAAGTCGCCGAACGTGCCTCCTGTTCACCTCTGACGGTTTCACGCATAGAGAAAGGTGTACCAACGGTGGCAATAGGCATTTATCTTAGGGTGCTTTATGCACTTCAGCTGGATGATGATATTCTTCTGCTTGCAAAAGAAGATGCAATGGGAAAGGCCTTGCAGGATTTGAGCCTTAAGAAACGAGAAAGAGCATCCAAAAAGGAATAAGAAAAGACTCTATATATTTGTTGATTTTGATTGGCTTAAAGAGCCAAAACTGATTGGAGGGCATATCAATATATATAAGTGAAGTATTGTAGATACAAAAAAAATATAGACACATAAATGAGTAAGATTTATTTCCTTCCTGTAAAACATGGCGATGCGTTCATTATAGAATGCGTTCGTGGAGATACTCAGGGGGTAGTCGTTGTTGATGGTGGGCCAAGGAGTTGTGGGTTTGAGCTTAAGCGCAAGTTGAATGAGTTGGGCACTCCTGACCTTATGGTACTGACCCATTATGATGAAGATCATATTGGTGGAATTCTGCAGTTGGTAGACACATGCTTGGACGATAACATGATACCAGCTAAAGAGGTATGGGCAAACTGCGCAGGTTACGTAGAGGTGGCAGCGAGTAAGTATACAACTGCCGCACACGGTATGCTGCTATCCGTAAGGTTGAATGAATTGGCAAAGCAACATGGAATGGTCTGGCGTAATGATTTGCATGAGGGGATGGAGTTTGATAGGCCTTTTGCCAGCATAGAGGTGGTATCACCTACAGAGGATGTCACGAAGATGGTCATAGAGAAACAGAAAGATGAAGCGAGGCAGCTATTGAATGCGACTCAGAAGGATACGATAGACCTAGAGAAACCTCTCGATAAATTAGCAAAAGAAATACCCCCCAGAGCCTAATCTGAAGAAGGATAATGAATTGGCAAATGCAGCGAGTATAGCCTTTATCCTAAGGTGTGATAATCTGAGCATATTGATGTTGGGCGACAGCTATCCCCAGAATGTGGAGAGATACCTGAGAGAGGAAAAAGGCTACTCTGAAGAAAACCCATTAGTCGTTGATTTCGTAAAGGTATCGCATCATGGAAGTAGAAACAATACGAGCAATAGCTTATTGGACATTATCCAATGTGATAAGTTTATTATATCGACCAACGGAGGCAACGGAAGTTCCAATCACCCCGATAGAACTACAATCGCTCATATTTTATGCCACACGAAAAGGAACATGGACACAAAAGTACATTTGTATTTTAATTATAAATTAGAACTGATTGAAACAAATGGTATTCCTTTTTTAAATGAAGGCGAATGTGAAAAATGGAATTTTGAAGTACATGATAATATCAAAGAACTATGAATCTGACAAAAGCAAACATAAAAGCCCTAAGAAAGGTAACAGTTAAGATTGAGTGTTCCAACAACAATAAAGGATCGGGCATCATCGTTTCTGTCGGAGAGAACCTCTATGTCCTTACTGCTGCACATATAATACAAAAAGATACCAAGGATGGCCCTCTAGACAAAGAGCAGATAGGTATTTTGCTCAAGAGGAACAGCCGGACATTCCACTTAACTGTGGAAGAAGTGGTTTACTACAACAAGCCAGAAGAGGATGATGCTACTGTGTTGCGTGTGATAAAACCCAACGGTATGCCCACATCGGGACTTGACCAAGTGCGACTATTGACAACGGATATATCTGGCCAAGCAATCCTCTGTGGTTTTCATAAAGACGACACTTCTCTGAAAATCTACGATGTTGTAAAACGAGGGGAAAAAAGTTGGGCAAGTACAGATATTCAACTTCAGTTTCAAAATTTAAGTCCTAAAATAAACTTTGAAGGAACATCTGGAGGAGGTATCTTCTATCAAGGTACGGACGACGTACTGTATATGGTTGCCTATATGTCGGAAGTAGGTAGATTTGATGGGAACAACAACGAGTTTATTTGTATGCCTTCATCCAATTATATTCCAAGCGGATTGTTGGATTCCATTGTCGACAGTCGTGAATATACGTTTATTGCCGACACCGGTGTGGCTCGAGAGGTTGATAGCCGTCAACTGTTAAATCTATTAGACAAATCCGATTATAATCTGAATCAGACTGGTTACTTTATAGAAAACGATAAGACGAAAGAGATTATCGACCAACTGAGGGACGATGATACTTCAACGCTGCTGCTGACAGCATTATCGGGAATGGGTAAGTCAAAACTGATTTATGAGGCTTTCAAGGAGACAGAACGCGAACCAAACCGATATTATACGAAATTTAATGGTAATCGAGATAAACTGATGGGCGAGTTGAAGCAAATACTGAAAGATAATCCCGAAAGTGATGGAATTATCATCGTGGATGACTGCCCAATGGAACTTGTTACGGAAATTATCAGTATCAGAGATAAATACAACAACTTATTTCGATTGATTTTTGCTCATCATGACTATTTTAATGAAGAGCTTGAACGTATCACTTTCCCCGTTATTAAGTTAAGACCTCAAGACATGGAGGAGAGCATAGGACACTATATTAGTGAGGCACTGCACGAAGATGAACAGAATAAGAATGACATTTTGGTTATCAAACAGTTAGCAGGTGGATACCCTCAAATGGCGATAGAACTTGTTAAGGCATACAAGAATAACAAAATTGCTGGTCCCGAGGATGTAACGCATCTAATGCCGAAGTTACTAAACCTTACCCCCAATAAAGAAGAAGAGGAAAAAAAGATTTGGCAAACATTATCACTTTGCTTACCCCTCCCTTATGAAGATGCTACACATGAGGGTTTTGCATACCTGTTAGGTAACAATCACGTAACGCCACTTAACGGAATGGAATATGAAGAGCGGAGGAGTATCGCGGTAAGAATCGTGACGAAATACCATCCAACACTGATTGATATACAAGGCAAATGGCTTTATGTAAGGCCATTTCCACTAGCTGTCTGGCTGACTGCCGAGTGGTTTAAATATGTGTGTAATTCACGGATACATTTCAACGAACTTATTGAGGACATCAAAAAACAGCCACCAAGCATACAAACAGCCATTAGCGAAGGCTTCTGTAAGCACATACAGCAGATGTCCGGTAACAAGGAAGCATTTAAAATGGTAGGGCAACTGGTCAATGCAAACATCGACCACCCTTTTTTCGACGAGGAGAACTTATGTTCTGGTTTGGGTTCTGAACTTTTCCTCGCCATGAGTACCGTGAACCCTGCCGCTATAGCTACACATTTACGGAGAGTGCTTGGATACAAGGATATCGATTGGCTGAGAGAACAGGTTTATGGTGATGTAAGGCGGAATATAATCTGGGCTCTAGAACGTCTTTGCTTTGCCCGCGAGAGTTATCATGATGGCGTGTTCATGATGGCACGATTGGCCGTGGCCGAGAATGAAGAGATTGGTAATAATGCTACGGCACAATTAGTTCAACTGTTCCATATTTATTTAGCAGGAACAGAAGTAAATCTGAAGGATCGCTTGGCGACCCTGCAAGGACTCATCGATGAGAGAGAGACTTATATACCGTTAACCATACGTTGCTTTGAAGCTGCATTACAAAACGGAGGATTTGTCCGGATAGGTGGAGCCGAGAAGTTCGGATTTGAGAACAGGAAGGACTATACACCGAATACTTGGGATGAAATCTTCGAATACTGGTACGGATGCCGGGACTTGTTGTTGGAATGGATAAACAAGAATCCTGAGATTGTCAATCTCTTGGCCGAAATGGCAGAAAGAAAAGTCTACAATTGGGCACGTACAGTACGAAAGGAAGTCTTTGTTCCGCTCTTGGAGAAAATAGCAGAACTAAAAAACTATGCCTGGGACACTGGTTATGAGGCCTTATTCCAGATGGTACATACCTTTGGCATCGACGCGAAATCCTTAGGAATTGCGGGACTGATGGAGAAAATGAGAAACCAATCTTTTAAAATGCAACTGAACGAAGCCAGGTATATACAGCATGGACAATACCGACTGAAGGACAAAGAACAAATCGAGTTATCCGAGAAACTGTATGCTCCGCTGGCGGCTGAGTTCATAGACAAGGAGATATATGCTAATACTGAAGAAGTGAAAGCGTTACTTGAGGATAACAAGTATATTCCTATCGAGTTTGTAAAACGATTAGTAACAACAGCCACAGACGAACAATTAGGAATACTTTTTGATACCATCTTTAATGTATTAGCAACAATGCCCCAAGACTTCTATAGCCCGTTTTTTGGTAACCTATCTTCATGCGCCAAGGAAAAGAAACCACTGTTGTCGTTTCTGAAGAGATTAAGAGATGACGGACATGAATACCTATATGTATCATTAATGGCCAGCACCGAAGACGATAAGATAAGTCATTTTTATCAGCTTTTTTCAGAACAAGAGAGCGGAGTTCTGACGATAGACTATCTAGCTACTTATCTCCAGTATTTCAGGTCGAATAGTTCCGAACATTACTTGTTAATACTAAAGGCTCTGAGAGATTGTTTTCCTGATCGTCCAAATGATTTGATTGCATACGTAATATCAGAACGATTCATGATGCGAAAAGACGACCTAGACGAAACTGTTAACATTGTAAAAGAAGCGATGTTAAAGTTTCAAATAAATAGCAATATGGGACATTTACTATATGACTATAGCCGTCTTCTTGTAGAGACCTTACAATTATGGCATGATGCTGAATTTGCAAAGCAAGTAAACAGGAAGTTTATCGACTTGTACAACACTCAGATGGTGCATTTAAATACTGAAGGAGTGTTCACAGAATTGTTAAAGGATTATTTCGATGATGTATGGCCGGAATTTGTTAATGCTTTTTTGGGAACAGATACTTTCTTGTTCTATTTCCAAGTGAAGGATGAGCTGGGGTCTGGGTTTAGCTTTGACAAAGGTCCGCTATTTGATATCAACGAAGAGTTAATCAAACAGCTTTGCATAGAGAATCCAGAGTCTGCACCTGCAAGGATTGCCTTAATGGTACCTTGCTTTGAAAAAGAAGACGATGGAAATGAAAAAGAGTATTTCAATAAATGGATTATCTGGCTTCTGGATAATTTCGGGGAACGAAAAGATGTAAGGGATAATATTTCATCTAATTTAGGCTCTTTCTCATGGAGTGGTGATATATCCCCATATTACGAGAGGAATATCAAATGTTTTGAACAGTTGTTGGATCATCAAAAACAAGAGGTACGGGAATGGGCACAAAAATGTATTAATAACGAAAAGAAGTTGCTTGACATGGAGAAAGATGAAGAGGATTTTAGGAAGATAAGACACGGAATGTGAAAATAATTAACGCTGTACACACCCCACCTAAAATTTTATGTACTTGGAAATACGAGACTCTAAATTGAATCCCGTATTTCCATTTACACAATATATTTTTAGTGCCTAACTATCTTTTAATAGTATATATAAGGCGGCTAAAATTATCATAAATGACACTTTCTCCCAAACCTATATTTGTTAGAGTATTACTGATTGAGCAAACTTTATTAAAAGGGGCATCTGTTTCTGTTAGAATAAGATTACGTGGTATGCGCTTAATTATTTCTATTCCACTATTAGTTTTTGTCATTTTTTCGTTGACAGAAAAATAATATCCATGTTCTACTATCTTAGGAATTAGAGAGAGAGGACCTGAATACCAATGGAATATTACATTCTTAATGCCATAGGTAATCAGCATTTCGAACAAGACTTTTTCAGCTCGTCTGGAATGGACACTTACTATTTTATTTTTTTTACTTAATAGCTGCAATACTTTCTCTAAAACGAAAACTTGATCATCTTTTGTTTTTAGTCCTTCGTTACTAAAATCTAGACCGATTTCACCAATATAGCTAGTTTTATCTAAACACTGGCTAAATAGTCGTAATTCATTTTTATTTTCGCTTGCATATAATGGATGAAATCCTAAAGCCAAACGTGAGAACTTATATTGTCTTACATGCTCATAGCCCAATAAAAAATGACTTGGCAGATTTGTCATTCCTATCGAGATATTCTTTTTTACCTCTTGTTGTTTGAGATACTGTTCAGGATTTGGGATCATGTCAAAATGACAATGGGTGTCTATAATCATATTCCTGCTCTTATTTGTCTTTCATTTGTAGCTTTTTTCTTAAGCCAATTGATAACTTGTCTGTATGAGTGTAAGGCTAATGATGTATATTCATCTAACTCCTGCTTTTCTATAATTCCATTAAAGAATAGTTCTTGGCGAATTGTACGTTCATTCATTCTGTTTTTTAGGAAATACAGAAGAGCGTTAAAATCCCTATTCCTTTTTTGATGTTTATTGTCAAGATTAAATTTAATGCCATGAAGTACATCAGTGCCAAGCAATGCCTCATTATCTAGACCTATTGTATCTAGTGCGACTCTTCTATATAAGCATGGCAAACACATACCACAATGTTTGATTTTGGCATTGCGTATTTCTATTCCGCTTTTGTCCCAAAAAACATTGTGACCACGTTTTGCACAAGAGCATGATAAGTCAACTAATGATTCTAAAATTGCCTTTTTCGAAGTATCTTGACAGCACTCAAGAACCATGTAAGCGTCTCCGGGATGCCGTAGGCGGGGTATAAAGAAAGCAGGGTCAGTAGCC
>OIYX01000761.1_pt1 | contig 10718 bp, 9 predicted proteins | sample 1588431 | NCBI WGS metagenome assembly OIYX01 (sample SAMN03283241) | human gut metagenome | biome: human-associated habitat; material: feces | host: Homo sapiens | place: Peru | collected 2012
TTCGTGAACGGGCCCGCCACGGAACCGAACCGCACCGTCTTCCCTTCCGCCACCGACACGGCGCCGGAGACGGCCCCCGCAAGCGTCGCGTCCGCCGTGAACGCCACCGTCCCCTCCTCCACGGACACCCCGCCCGAAAACGCCGTGCCCGCGCCCGAAAACACGAGCGTCCCCGCACCGCGCTTCACCACCCCCGCCGCGCTGCCGGGCGCATCCACCACGCACGGCTCGAAGGTCATCCGCCGTTCCGCCGCCACGTCGAAGACCGTTTCGGATCGCGTCAGCGCAAGGGCGCTCCCCGCCCCGCCCCGCACGCGCGATCCGTCCGCCGTCGCCGTGCCGTCCACCGTCACACGCGGCACGCCGAAGCCGTTCGTCTGGCCGTTGTACACGCCCATCCCGATGTCCGCCCCGTCCCGCAGGACAAGGTGCGAGGCGTAGTTCGTGCCAAACACCTTCGCGTCATGTTGCGAACCGAACACCGCGCGGTTTCCCTCTCCGCTCAGAATAAGCGTCGGCATGCCGAGCCCCCGTCCGGTGGCAACCGCCCCAACGGCGGGGGAGAGCGAGGACGGAGCCTCGATGACGACCGTCTCGGCCGGTCCCAGGCGTCCCTGCACGTTCACGCGGACGTTGACGGGCTTCCCGCCCGTGACGTGAATCCGCACGCCCGCCGAGGCCGTCAGGGGCACATCGCCGTCAAAGCACAGCATCCCGCCCGCGCCGGTCGCCGTCCAGGCCTGGTCGGCCGCAAGGTGAAGCCCGCCCTTCGGCTGCAGGTTCACCTCGGCACTGACCGTATTCGCGAGCGTGATGCCCGCCGCGCCGACCGTCAACTTCCCGGCACCGCGGACATAGCGCTTCGTCCACTTTCCTGCCTCTCCCACCGGCGCGCATTCGAGACCGTCAACGGTCACGCCCGCCTCGGGCACCTGCACGTCGGTGTCGCCGATGACGGCAAATGCGCGGTCCGACCAGTCCACCGTCTCGCCCGCCTCGTTCCGCCACGCCCTGCTTGCCGTCCACACCCCGTTCGACGCACCCACGTAGGTGAGGCGCGGACTCGCGGCCACCACCGTCCCCGCGCAGCAGACCAGTCCCGCCACGAAGCGCCCAACGCGGCCGCGCCGGCGCGCGGCCCTCCCGTTTCCGTTCCGTTTCATGTCCCAACCGCTCCTTTCAATTCCCATTGCAGTTTCTTGCATGTCTCATTGGCAATGAAGACCCTCTTTCGCCGTTTATGAAAGCAAGTATATCATACCACCCCTCCTTCCTTGTTCGTCAATTGGAAATTTCGATTTATCGTGCCAGCTAATGTGATGCAAAACGGGAGGGACGCGCTTGTCGCGTCCGCCTACGGAACGTAGAACAACGTAGAACACAGGGGACATTCCATTCAGCGCCACGCGCAGAGGGCGTTCGATGGGGCACGGTCGCGACAAGCGCGACCCTCCCGCGCGCCGGTGCCGTTCGATGGGGCACGGTCGCGACAAGCGCGACCCTCCCGCGCGACCATCCCGGAGGAGACAACGGGAGGGACGCGCTTGTCGCGTCCGCCTACGGAACGTGGAACACAGGGGACATTCCATTCAGCGCCACGCGCCGAGGGCGTTCGATGGGGCACGGTCGCGACAAGCGCGACCCTCCCACGCGCCGATGCCGTTCGATGGGGCACGGTCGCGACAAGCGCGACCCTCCCGCGCGACCATCCCGGAGGAGACAACGGGAGGGACGCGCTTGTCGCGTCCGCCTACGGAACGTGGCGTCCGCCCGCGCAACCCGCCTGGGGAAACCTCACGCGACCCGCCTAGGGCAAAAAACAAAGCCAGACGCGAACACGCATCTGGCAGAACGGGACTGGCGGAGGGAGGGGGATTTGAACCCCCGATACGGTGATTAAACCGTATGACGATTTAGCAAACCGTTGCCTTCAGCCACTCGGCCATCCCTCCGTGAGGAAAACGGAAAGTATGATACGAAATCCGCCGCCGGAATGCAAGCGCGAAATCGCCGTTTTCAAAATCAATGCGCGGCGAGGAACGCCTCCACCTCGGCGCGGTTCGGGCAGGCGGGCGGACGGCCCGAGAGGCCGCGGCACTTGAGCGCCGAGACAGCGCTCGCGAACCGCATGGATTCGCGCAGGTCGTGCGTCTCGATCCAACGGATCGCGAAGCCCGTGTGGTAGAGGTCGCCACAGCCCGTCGTGTCGACGACCTTCTCGACGGGGAAGGCGGGCAGCTTCACGAAGTGCGTGCCGTCGAAGGTCATCGAGCCGCGCACGCCCATCGTCGCGCCCGCGACTGCGGGGTGGTAGGTGTCGTAGATCTTCCGCACGGCCGCCTCGGCGTCCGCAAGGCCCGTGAGCTTGAGCGCAAACTCCTCGCTGCAGACGAGCAGGTCGGCGTAGGGGAGCAGTTCGGGTACGCCGTCGCGGAGGGTGCCGGCGTCGAAGTTGACGACGACGCCCGCCTCCTTCGCGGCCTTCGCGCCCGCGAGGGCGCCCTTGGGGTTGTGGCCGTCGATGTGGAAGATCTTCGCGCCGCGCACGAGGTCGAGGTCCACCTCGTCCGCCTGCAGTTCGGTGAGGCCCTCGCGCGTCCAGGCGCAGGAGCGGTTCCCGGTCTTCTCCTCGATCCAGAGGTAGGCGATCGCGCTGGAGGCGCCGGGGCGGATCTTCATCGCGGAGGTGTCGACGCCCTGGCGCTTGAAATCTTCGAGGATCATGCGCCCGTCGGGGTCGTCGCCGACCGTGCCGATGTAGGCGGCGGAGAGGCCGAGGGCCGCCGCGCCGGCGGTCGAGTTCGCCGAGGGGCCGCCGCCGAGGATGGCGTGCTTGATCATCTGCACCTTGGTGTCCATGGGGATGAACGGCAGCACCGCGAGGTGGTCGTTCGAGCAGTAGCCCAGTCCAACGAAGTCGGCTTTCATGGGGATTCCTTTCCGGGGGTGGTGGGGGTCAGCTGTAGTAGGCGAAGCGTTTCTCGATGCGCTCCATCGTCCAGGCGACCACGTAGTTGAAGATGTAGTAGAAGACGCCCGCCGCGACGAGCGGGGCCATGGTCGTGTGCGCGCTCGAAAGCTGCTTCGCGAGCGTGAACATCTCCGTCACCGCGATCGTGAACGCGAGCGACGTGTCCTTCACGAGGGTGATGACCTCGTTGCCGACGGCGGGAATGACGCGCTTCACCATCTGCGGCAGGACGATGCGGAAGAACGCGCGCCCGCGCCCCAGGCCGAGCGCCTTCGCGGCCTCCCACTGCCCGGCCTCGACGGAGAGGATGCCGCCCCGGTAGATCTCCGCGAAATACGCCGCGTAGTTCAGCGCGAACGCGAGGATCGTCGCGAGGAGGCGCGGGTAGTGCGCGAGCGACATGCCGAAGAGGTAGTAGGGCGCGAAGTAGACGAAGAGGATCTGGAGCATCAGCGGCGTGCCGCGCACGACGCTGATGTAGAGGCGGAAGGCCGTGGAGACGGGCCGCGCGGAGGACATGCGCCCCCAAGCGACGACGAGCCCCAGCGGCAGGGCCAGCAGCAGGGTGAACGCGAAGATCTCCACCGAGACCAAGAGCCCGGAGAGCAGTTCCAGCACCATGCCCGTGACGGTCATACGCGCGCCTGCCGCAGCGTTCCGACTACTTCAGGATGAGGGCGTTCTTCTCGATGCCGTACTTCTCGGCGATCTTCGCCATCGTGCCGTCCTTCACCATCTCCTTGAGCGTGGCCTGCACGTCGTCGCGGAGCTGCGTGTTGCCCTTCTTGAAGCCGATGCCGTAGGTCTCGGTCATGACGATCTCCTTGAGGAGCGTGAACTTGCCGGGCATGTCGGCCATCTTCTTCTTCGCCACGCCCACGTCGAGCGCCACGGCGTCCACCGCGCCCGAGTCGAGCTCCAGCATCGCGTTGTTGTAGTTCGGCACGACGACGAGCTTCTTGAAGGTGGCGCCGAGCGCGGCGACGTCCTTCTTGTCGCCCTTGCCGGAGAGTTCCTTCTGGACGGGCGTGTCGGTCTGCACGCCCACGGTCTTCCCGGCGAGGTCCTTGAGGGACTTGACCGGAGAGCCGGCCTTCACGAGCACGACCTGCGAGTTGTCCACGTAGGGCTCCGTCCAGGTGTAGCCCGCCTCGCGCCCCTGCATGGTGAAGCCGTTCCAGATGCAGCTGATCGAACCGGAGTTGAGCTCCATGTCCTTCGCGTCCCAGTTGACCGGGTTCGCGACGAACGACCAGCCGCGCCGCGCGCAGACCTCGCGGGCGAGGTCGAGGTCGAAGCCCTTGTACTCCGCGCCCTCCTTGTAGCCGTAGGGCGGGAAGTCGGCGTCGAACCCGACCACGAACTTCGTCTTCCCGTCGTCCGCCTGCTTCCCGCAGCCCGTGAACAGTCCCATCGCGGCCACTGCGGCCGCCGCCACCATCATCAGCTTCTTCATTGATTCACTCCTTTTCCTGAAACAAACTTCTCAACAAAGCAAAACGGACTCCAGTATACCACAACGTCCCCCCTCACGACATCACATGCCAGAGGACGCAGAAGAAATGGCAGACCGATCCCGCCAGCACGAAGAGGTGCCACACCATGTGCGCGTAGGGCAGGCTCCTCCACAGGTAGAACACGCAGCCGAGCGTGTAGAGCCCGCCGCCCACGGCGAGCCACATCGTGCCGAGGCCGTGCAGCGAGCGGACGAGCGGCAGAAGCGCGACGACGGCCACCCAGCCCATCAGCACGTAGGCGAAGGTGGAGACGTAGCGGAAGCGCCCCGTCGTCCACACCTTGAAGAGGATGCCCGCCAGCGCGGCGCCCCACTCGATGCCGAAGATCGTCCAGGCGAGGGCGGGATGCTCCGGCCGCAGCGTCACGAGACAGAACGGCGTGTAGCTGCCGGCGATCAGGAAGTAGATCGCCATGTGGTCCATGATGTGCAACACCCGCTTCGCCGGCTCGTACGACACCGCGTGGTAGGCGGACGACACCGAGTAGAGAAGAATCAGCGAAGCCCCGAACACCGAGCCGGAGACGACCTTCCAGGCGACGTCGACGCCCGAACGGACCGCCACCCACACGAGGAGGGCCGTCATCGCCGCGCCGAGGTGGGACCCCACCACGTGCGTGACGGTGTTCGCCACCTCCTCGCCCGCTGTCTGCCGGTACGCCATCGAAGCCCGTGCGGACGGACGCCTCAGTTCCCGCCCTTCACGATCCGGCGCACGAAGCTCTCAAGCCCGGCGGACTCCTCCAGCGTGAGGACGCCGTCCGCGCGCGCGGACGCAAGCGCCTGGCGGAACGCCTCCCGCCCCTCCATGCCGTCGAGGAGCTTCATCAGCTCCGCGCTCTCGGCAAGGTCGATCTTCCCGTCCGCGAGCATCCCCTTCGCCATGCGATTGAGCGCGGCGGAGAGGGCGGCGTCGTTGACGGACTGCGCGAACTTGCGGAAGATCGCGGGTGCGGACGTCTCGTCGACCGCGCCCTTCAGGATGAGCTGGAGGAAGAACAGCGTCGCGAGCATGAGCGCGACCGCGAGCGGCAGCGCGATCCACGCCGAGCCGACGAACGGCGCGGCGACGTAGGCGACGAACGAGACCGCCGCCACCGTCAGCGCATACGGCAGCTGCGTGTTCACGTGTACGATGTGGTTGCACTGCGCGCCCGCCGAGGCCATGATCGTCGTGTCGGCGATCGGCGAGCAGTGGTCGCCGCACACCGCGCCCGCCATGCAGGCCGAGACCGCGATGATCGTCATCGAGCTGCCGGGGATCGCCGCGAGGACGATCGGGATCAGGATGCCGAACGTGCCCCAGCTCGTGCCCGTCGAGAACGCGAGGATGACCGCGATGACGAAGATGATCGCCGGCAGGAAGTTGTAGAGGCCCGCCGCCGGCCCGTTGATGAGGTCGGAGATGAACACCTTCGCGCCCAGCGCGTCCGTCATGCCCTTGAGCGTCCACGCGCAGCAGAGGATCATGATCGCCGGCACCATCGCCTTGAAGCCCTCCGGGAAGCCGTCCATGCAGTCGCGGAACGAGATGACGCGGCGGCAGACGTAGAAGACGACCGCGAAGACGAGCGCGACGATCGAGCCGAGCGTGAGGCCGACCGAGGCGTCGGAGTTCGAGAACGCGACGACGAAGTTGCGGTGCGCCTCGCCCTCGGCGAAGAAGCCGCCCGAGTAGATCATGCCGACGACGCACGCGGCGATCAGCACGAGGACGGGGATCACGAGGTCGATGACGCGGCCGCGGTCGTTCTTCGTGAGCACTTCCGTCGCCTCCTCCAGCGCGCCGAGGTCGGGCTTTCCGGCGGCGACGTCCGCCTCGTGGCGGCGCATCGGGCCGAAGTCGAACTTCATGAACGCGAGCGCGAACATCGTGACGATCGTGAGGATCGCGTAGAAGTTGTAGGGGATCGCGGCGATGAAGAGCGAGAAGCCGCTTTCCGCGCCTGCGCCCTTCGCGAAGCCGGCGACGGCCGCCGCCCAGCTGGAGATCGGCGCGATGATGCAGATCGGCGCGGCCGTCGCGTCGATGAGGTACGAGAGCTTCGCGGCCGAAACCTTCTTCGCCTTCGTGACCGGGTGCATGACCGAGCCGACCGTGAGGCAGTTGAAGTAGTCGTCGACGAAGATGAGCATGCCGAGGATGATCGTCGCGACCTGCGCGCCGACGCGGCTCTTGATGTGCGTCTGCGCCCAGCGGCCGAACGCCGCCGAGGCGCCCGTCTTGTTCATCATCGCCACGAGCGCGCCGAGAAGGACAAGGAAGATCAGGATGCCCACGTTGTAGGCGTCGGCGATCTTTTCGATGAAGCCCGCCTGCACGACGTGCGTGAGCGTCGTCTCGAACATCCCGACGAACCCGTCGGCCTTCATCGCGTAGAGGACGCCGCCCGAGACGATGCCGAGGAAGAGCGACGAATAGACCTCCTTCGTGATGAGCGCGAGCACGATCGCGAGGAGCGGCGGGAAGATCGCCCACCACGTGCCGTAGAGCGGCTCCGACTGCCGCACCGTCGCGAGCGCCACCGCCTCGTGCGCCTTGAAGTCCTTGTCCGCCTGGACGTTGTCGGCGTACTTGTCGACGTAGTCCTTCGCGCCCTTCACCTCGCCCTCGGCCTCGACGGCGGCGAGGTTGTAGGTGTTCGTCGCGCCGTCCACGACCACGGCGACCGGAATCGGCGGGGGCGCCTTGTCGCCGGCGACGGCGGAAACGACGGTCCCGGCGAACGCCAGGGCACAGAGCAGAAACGTCTTCATGCGTGCTTCTCCTTGTTGTGTTCGGAAATCCCACCTCATGCGGGCAGTTCGCCCTGCACCTTGCCGAGGAACTCGCCCAGGCGCCCCTCGTGCTTCTGTCCGAAAATCTCCGCCGGCGTCCCCTCGGCGGCGATGCGGCCGCCCTCCAGAAAGAGGACGCGGCTCGCGACGTCGCGGGCGAAGCGCATCTCGTGCGTCACCACGACCATCGTCATGCCCCTCTTCGCGAGGTCCTTCATGACGTCCAGCACCTCGCCGACCATCTCGGGGTCGAGGGCCGAGGTCGGCTCGTCGAAGAGCATCACCTTCGGCTCCATCGCGAGCGAGCGTACGATGGCGACGCGCTGCTTCTGCCCGCCGGAAAGCTGCTGCGGATAGGCGCCCGCCTTGTCGGGGAGGCCCACGCGCTCCAGCAGTTCGCGCGCCTTGCGCTCGGCCTCCGCGCGCGGTGCCTTCCGCACGAGACGCGGGGCGAGGGTGATGTTGTCGAGGATCGTCAGGTGCGGGAAGAGGTTGAAGTGCTGGAACACCATCCCCATCTCCGAGCGGACCCGGTTCTTCGTCCGCTCGTCCGCCCGCACCACGTCCACGCCGTCGAAGACGACCGAGCCCGCCGTCGGCTGCTCCAGCAGGTTCATGCAGCGGAGGAACGTGGACTTGCCGCCGCCCGAGGGGCCGATCATCACGACGACCTCGCCCGGGCGGATGTCGGTCGAAAGCCCCTTGAGGACTTCAAGGTTGCCGAAGGACTTGCGCAAGTCCGTGATCTGGAGTAATGCTTTCGTCATGGTTCCCCCGCTTGGAGCGTAGAGGGCGGAGATGGTGCGCGCGGCGGCGGGCGCCTACGAATCGTTGTGGACGACATCCGCGCCCGTGTTGCGGAGATGACGCTCCAGCTTCCCGAGAAGCCAGGTGAACGTCATCACGAGAATGAGGTAGATCGCCGCCACCGTCAGGTAGGGCGTGTAGACGGAATACGTCTGCGAGCGGATGATGTCGCCGCCCTTCGCGAGGTCGCAGAGCGCGATGTACCCGACGATCGACGTGTCCTTCATCAGCACGATGAACTCGTTGCCGAGTGCGGGCAGCACATTGCGGATCGCCTGCGGAAGGATGATCTTGAGCATCGTCTTCCAGTAGCCGAGACCGAGCGCGCGCCCGGCCTCCATCTGCCCCGGATCGATGGACATGATGCCCGCGCGCAGGATCTCCGCCTGATACGCGCCCGAGTTGATGCCGAAGGCGAGGATCGCAACCGCCACCTTGTCGAGCGACTTCATGATGATGAAGTAGCAGATCAGGAGCTGCACCACCATCGGCGTTCCCCGGATGATCGTGAGATACACCTTCGCGAGCGCGTTGAGGACGGGGAAACGACCGTACTTGTCGTGCGACGAACGGATGATGGCGATGAAGAACCCGATCACGAGACCGAGCGCAATCGCCGTCAACGCGACTTCAAGCGTGACGCCGAGCCCGTTCCACAGGTAATGCCAGCGTTCGTTCTTGACGAAGCAAAGGTGAAAGTCGTCGATCAGGGACTGGAACATGCGGCGCCCTTATTTCTCTTTCAGCTTGTCCGCCTCGGCCGTGTAGGTCTCCACCCACTTCGCGAGCCGGCCGTTCGCCTTGAGCTCGGCGATCGTCTCGTTGATCGCCTTCAGCAGCTCGGGCTGCCCCTTCCGGATCGCGACGGCGTACTCCTCGGTCGTGATGAAGTCCGAAAGCGCAAGGTCGGCCTCGCCCTTCACGCAGTTCTTCGCAGGGTCGATGTCGGCGATGACGACATCGACGCGGCCCGCCTTGAGGGCCGCCACGGCCGCCGCCGGCGAATCGAAGCGCTCGGGCTGCTGCTTGAGCTCCTCCGTCACGAACGTCTCGCTCGTCGTGCCGCTCTGCACGCCAACCTTCTTGCCCTTCGCATCCGGCCCCTTCGCGTACGGCGTCGCCTTCTTGTAGACGAACACGACGCCCGTCTTCACGTAGGGCACCGAGAAGTCGACGTTCTTCTTGCGGTCCTCCGTGATCGTGATGCCCGCCGCCGCGAGGTCGGCCTTCCCCGAAATGACCGTCGGGATGACGGAGTCGAAGTTGACCGACTCGACCGAGAACGACCGGCCGAGCTTCGCCGCGACCGCCTTGCAGATCTCCACGTCGATGCCGACGATTTCCTGTCCGCGCAGGAACTCATACGGCGGGAACGTCGCCTCCGTGATCATCTTGAGGGTCTTGTTCTTCTCCGCGCATCCCGCAAGCAGAACCACCGCCGCCAGCGCAACCATCAGTTTCTTCATGTTCACCTCTCCTCTAACACCTAAAACCTGAAACCTAAAACCTGAAACCTACTTCTTCAGCGCGTCGGCTTCCTTCGTGTACTGCGCGCGGATCGCCTCCATTTTGCCGTTCGCCTTGAGCTCGGCGATCGTCTCGTTGATCGCCTTCAGCAGCTCGGGGCGGCCCTTCTTGATCGCGACGGCATACTCTTCGAGGTTGACCGGCTTGGGGGCGATTGCGAGCTCGGCCTCGCCGAGGACGCAGTTCTTCGCCGGCTCCACGTCCACGAGCACGGCGTCGCAGCGGCCCGCCTTCAGCGCGGCGCACGCCTCGGCGGCGGAACGGAAGCGCTCCGGCTCCTGCTTGAACTGCTCGATCACGATCGTCTCGGCGGTGTTGCCGCCCTGCACGCCGATGCGCTTGCCCTTGCAGTCCGCCGCCGTCAGGACCGGCGCGGACTTCTTGTAGATGAGGACGATCTCCGTCTTCGCGTAGACGTCGGAGAAGTCGACGTTCTTCTTGCGGTCCTCCGTGACCGTGATGCCGGCGGCCGCGATGTCGGCCTTCCCCGACATGACCGAGGGGATGACGGAGTCGAAGTCGACGTTCTCGACGGCGAACGTCTTTCCGAGCTTCGCCGCGACGGCCTTGCAGATTTCCACGTCGATGCCGACGATCTCGCTTCCGCGCAGGAACTCGTAGGGCGGGAACGTCGCCTCCGTGATCATCTTGAGCGAGTTGTCCTTCTCGCCGCAGCCACACACCACCGCCATCGCCGCGCCAAGCGCGAGCACCATCATCTTTTTCATGTTCGTTCCTTCGTTTTTTCGACCCCAAGCAGGGCAAGTTGAATGTATAGTATACCGTTTCCGCGAATCTGCGGCAATTGCGAATGCACCCTTATCCCGATTTTTTGCGTCGGAGGTCTTCTTTGCGTGGCCGGGCGTGACCGCCAGTCGTCCGATGGACGACTGGACGCCTGTGCGGCGTTCTCAGATTGTCTCGGATCTCCGCTGGGCGCTTCGCCGCTTTGGCCCGAGGTCCGCGACTGCCGGGAAGCCGACAACTGCACGAACTGCGGGAAGCGCTCCGCCCTTCTGAAGTCCTGCGTCCGCGAGAGGGCCGGCTTTTGGTATAATTTGCCCTTAAACACATCTCAGTGGAGACCCAACGATGAAACGCCTCGCCCTCGCGGCCCTG